>JAAUYD010161507.1_pt1 | contig 18126 bp, 16 predicted proteins | sample 7278101 | NCBI WGS metagenome assembly JAAUYD01 (sample SAMN14350128, study PRJNA611818) | marine sediment metagenome | isolation source: surface marine sediment (0.6m) | place: French Polynesia: Moorea | collected 2018-08 | reverse complement strand
GTAGCCGGTGCGCTCGCGGGGCATGGCCTCGGTGAAGGTAACCGAGCGCCCGTCCTGCGCGACCGTCTCCGCACAGGCAGGTCCAGCGATGCAAGCCATCGCGGCCATCAGGGTTCCCAACATCACGCGGTTCATAACGGATACCTCTCGCAGCCAGGGAGGGCCCCGCTGTCCGAAGGCGGCAGGCCTGTCCATCACATTGAAGGTGAACGCGCAGTCAGCGCTCACCCGGAATCAGCAGCAGGTCGAAGAAATGGTACGCAAAGGAATCCTCTCCGCCGCCCTCAGCACCCTGTGGTTAGTCGCCGCTTGCGCCGCCCTGTGCTCGGGCCTGGCGCTTACCGTCGGCCCGTGAGGAACATGCGTCGCAAGTGAGCATCGCGCGCGCGGCCAGCGAGGCAGCACAGGGTATCCGCACTATGGCCCCCCACATCTTCGATGCTGCGCGGCCGTCGGGCGTCGCAGTGCTGTGATGAATGGCGCAGGGTCGCGAGGAAGGCATCGAACTGCGTTGGGATACGCCCGACCCGACCACCTCCGCTGACCCGTGTACGAGACCGCCGCGCCAGCCCGAACGTCAAGCCAGCAACCTACTAACCAACTGAAAGAGCGTGTACAGGCCCAGCGCCAACACGCCCAGCGCTAATGCAGGCTGCAAGACCGCACCCCCTTGCATGCGAGCTTTCAGCAGCCATGCGCCGAGGCAGAAGAACCCCGCTTCGATCGCCAGCTTTCCGCTGATCAACAACGCTACGGGCGCCCGCTGGTAGTCGATCAGGTACTGGAAAGCGAGGCCCCAGGACAGCTGCCAGAGCACCCACAGGGGGAGCAGCCAGAAGCACAACAAGCGATAGAAGCGACTCTTGAGCACCCGCACGGATCCGCAGTTACCAGTCTTTCAGCGCCTATGTCGTGAACAGTCAGCGTGCCCGGATGATCACCGACTTCGTGATGACCCACAACGTCAGACCCGAGACGATTCCCGGCGGGGTGCGGGCAGCCTGCTCCGCACCCCGCCGCCAGGCCGTCAATCGGCCTCGTAGGCACCTGCATCGCAGGCTTCCCCCTGCGGGCGGACGACGCCACGCTGGTCTCTCGCCGGACAGGTGTCGCCGACCACACTGTCCAGAGCAGGGCTATCTGCAAGTAGCGCGCGCGTCGGCGTAGGCCCTCCGTTGTCGCCAAGCGCAGCGAGACCTGCATCGCCGACATTCTCCAAATCGCCTTGCATGAGCGAACAACTGTCATCGGTACCGACGTTGTCGCCAAGAGAGACTATCCCGCTGCCGCCGATCGAGCGGCAAACCTCACCCGGGGTCGTCCCTGCCACGATCGAGCCCTGTAGTACGATTCTTCCGACCGCCACGGTAATGGCATCACCGAGCGGCCCCTCGTTGTCGGCGATGGTGGAGAACTGAACCGACGTGACGATTTCGGCACCGGGGACAGTCTGACCAAGTCCTCCGCCTTCCTGCAGGCCCGTGTTGTTGGTGATGGTGCTGTTGGCGATCGTAAGCCGTCCACCATTGCAAACGCCGCCGGTGATGCGGGCGACGTTGTGCGCCACCGTACTGAACCGGATGGTGCCGTCGCGGAAGCTGCGTACGGCACAGAGGCCGCTGTCTATCAGGTTGTTCGACACCTCCGAGCGTTCGACCACGCCCTCGAAGAACAACACCCCGTCGTCGCCCTGGTTGCCGCTGACGATGCTATCGAGCATTGAGAGATTGTCGGCAAACACGGCAGCAGGACTCGAATCCGTATTGTTGATGACGGCCGTGTTGCGAACGACCAGAAGATTGGCGCCGGAGCCAACGGGGACAGACAATCCCCCACCGACGTTGTTGTCCACCAGGCTGTCGGTCACATACAGGGTGGCGCTGCCAGCGTAGGCGCCACCACCAGCGCGGGCGACGTTGCCGGTGAGGCGTACGTTGTTGAGCACGGCTACGCCCTGTGAGCCGACGTCCACGCCGCCACCGTCAACGTCGTTGAAGCCGTTGGTGGCGGTGAGATTATCGATGAAGGCGACGTTGCCTCCCTCCACCCGGATGACTGGCGCAAGGCCTCCCCCGTCGATGATCGTGCGGCTACGGGAACTGCCCGTGAGCACCACACCCCGGGCGATCGTGAGGTTTTCCGTGTAGGTGCCGTTGGCAACCCCGATGATCTCGCAATCCGCATCGTCCAGGGCGGACTGGATCGTCGGATAGCCCACACCGGGTACCTCGCATGTGAACGCCAGGGCGCCCTGCGCGAGACCGAGGCCGGCGGCCAGCATCGAGAGCGCAATGGCGCGATTCGCGTACCTTCTGTTGGTCATTCGTATACCCCCCAATGAGAGAAACAACTCGAACCTGAAGGATCGCGAGGCGGTGTACTCTGGCGCGTCGCCCAGCCCCACAGGTGGGGGCTCGTCCTGGCTGTACTGACAGGATAGGCAAACGGTGATGACGCCCCGGATATCCGGGGACGTCTTCACCCTGGGGTGCTGGACAAGAGCGGGCGAGCCTTTCAAGCCGGTGCTTCAGGTTCTCCGGACAGGGAGCGATCACGCTCCCTGCTTACGATATCTGTAGCATCGAAGTTGATTTCAATGGCTGGCGCTATCCGCTTCGCGCGCTATCGGGACTTGCAGGATAGTTGAATGGTCAAGCAAATCGAAACGTAAACGAGTCTCGTCAAAGGCTAGGCGATAAGGCGATAGGGGGGAGACCGCGTCAACGCTCCTCATCCCCGGACTGGCCCATGCCTTTGGTCATCGCTTCCATGAAGTCGATCGGCACCGGAAAGACGATGGTCGAGCTCTTATCGCCGGCGATGTCTTTCGCCGTCTGCAGGTAGCGCAACTGCATCGCCCGCGGGTTCTGCGACAGGGTCTGGGCCGCCTCCAGCAGCTTCTGCGAGGCCTGCAGTTCGCCTTCGGCGGAGATCACCCGGGCCCGCCGCGCGCGCTCCGCTTCGGCCTGTTGGGCGATGGCGCGGATCATGCTCTCATCCAGATCCACGTGCTTGATCTCCACGTTGGCCACCTTGATGCCCCAGGCGTCCGTGCTGTTGTCGAGAATTTTGCGAATGTCCGCATTGAGTCGATCGCGCTCCGCCAGCATCTCATCCAGATCGTGCTGCCCCAGCACGGAGCGCAGAGTGGTCTGGGCCAGCTGGCTGGTCGCCTCATACACCTCCGCCACCTGGATGATGGCGCGCTCCGGATCGACGATGCGGAAGTACACCACCGCGTTGACCCGCACGGACACGTTGTCGCGCGAGATGACATCCTGCGTGGGCACGTCCATGGTGATCACGCGCAGATCCACCTTCACCATCTTCTGCACGATCGGGATCAGGATGATCAGACCCGGCCCCTTCACGGCGGTGAATCGCCCGAGCGTGAACACCACGCCGCGCTCGTACTCGTTCAGGATCCTGATGGCGGCGGCGAGGAGGCCGAGCAGCCCCACCACCACGAAGCTGGTGATCTCCAACAACATGGCTCTACGCTCCTTTCTTCTCGTGCCCCGCCGGGGCGACGATCAGCTTTAATCCTTCGATGCCCGTGACGCGCACGGGCTCGCCGGCGCGCACCTGCCCGCCAGCCTCCGTGCGCGCGGACCAGAATTCGCCTTCGATGTGTACCGTGCCGCTGCCCTCGGCATCGAAGTCACCATCAGCTACGACCAGCTGACCCAGCATGTGTTCGACACCGCTGACCGTCGGCTTGCGATGCGCACGCAGGGCCGACCAGACCAGCAGCAGGGTCAGGCCACCGCCGACGATGGCGGCACCGGCGATGAAGCCCACGGGCGCATCGAAGCCGGGCACACCGGACCCCATGAGGATCACCGAACCGAACACGAAGGCCGCCAGGCCGCCGATCCCCAATATGCCGAAGCTGGGCGCAAAGGCCTCCGCCACCATGAGCGCTATCCCCAAGGCAATGAGCCCCAGGCCAGCGAAGTTGACCGGCAATACCTGCAAGGCGTACGCGGCGATCAGCAGGCAGATGGCGCCGACCACACCGGGCACCAGGGCGCCCGGGTTGTAGCCCTCGAACAGCAAGCCGTACAGACCCACCAGCAGCAGCAGGTAGGCAACCTCCGGTCGGGTCACGGTCTCCAGCAGGCGCGTGCGCCAGTCCGGGTCGACGCGCTCGATGCGCATGCCGTCGGTCTGCAATTGCACCGAGCCGCGCTCCAGCTCGACCTTGAGACCGTTCACCTGGCGCAACAAGTCGTCGATGTCCTGGGCGACGAAGTCGATCACGTTCTTCTCCAGCGCATCGCTGGCGGTGATGTTGGCGGCCTCGCGCACGGCTGCCTCGGCCCACTGCGCGTTGCGTCCGCGCAGGTCCGCGAGGCCGCGAATGTAGGCAATGGAATCGTTCAGTACCTTGCGCTCCATGGCACTGCCCGGCGGTGGCGGCGGAGCGCTCTCCTCCTCACCGTCACCCTCGGGTTCGTCCTCGGCGGCGGGCGGCGAGAAGGGCGAGGGAGTCGGTTGGCCACCTAGGGAGACCGGCGTAGCGGAGCCCGTGTTGGTGGCGGGCGCCATGGCGGCGATGTGGCTGGCGTAGAGGATGTAGGTGCCGGCACTCGCGGCCCGGGCGCCGTTCGGATAGACGAAGCTCGCCACCGGCACGTCCGCGGCCAGGATCGCACTGATGATCTGGCGCATGGCGCCGTCGAGGCCGCCCGGCGTGTCCATGGTGATGATCACCAGGTCCGCACCGCTTTCGCCCGCCTCTTCGATGCCGCGCACGAGATAGCCGCCGATGCCGGTGCCGATGGGGCCATCGATGGCCAGGACCACGGCGCGCCCAGGCACCGCGGCCTCGTCCGCTGCGTAGGCGGTGGCGACGAGCAGCACGACCATCAGCGCGCAGCGCAGCATCATCCTGATGTGCTGATACATGGCAACTCCTGCGGCTGCTTGCCACCCGACGCGCAGCAACTCACCGGGAGCGCTTTCTCAGCGTGCTTGCTTCAGTCCCACGAGCTGCTGCGTACGACGCTCTCCGGCCTCGGGTGGCGTCGGCAGAACGGTCCGCTCGATCGCGCCGCGGGCACACTCCCGATCCAGATCCTCTACAGCCTCATACTGATGCAGATAGACCTTGCCGGCCAGTTCTTGGAGAAAATCGCTGCGCTTGAGGCGGTCCATCACCGGCCCCTTCACCTCGGAGAGGTGCAGGGTCACGCCGGCGTCACGCAGGCGCTCGTTGATCGCTTCCAGGCTCTCCAGGCCGCTGGCGTCGATGTGGTTGACCGCCGGACACATGAGCACCAGGTGCTCGAGGTCCGGCCGATTGGCCAGGATCTCGTAGATCGTGTCCTCCAGGAACCTGGCGTTGGCGAAGTACAGGCTCTCGTCCACGCGGATGGTCACCAGGCAATCGGAGGTGACCACCGCGTGCCGGTCCACGTTGCGGAAATGCTGGGTGCCCGGCACCTGGCCGACGATGGCGAAGTGCGGTCGACTGGTGTTGTAGAGGTGCAGCAGCAGTGACAGCACGACGCCGGTGGTCACGCCGAGTTCCACGCCGGCGGCCAGTGTGACCACGATCGTCGCGGCCATGGCAGCGAAGTCGTTCTTCGAGTAGCGCCAGGTCTGGCGCACGGTCTTGAGGTCGATCAGGGACACCACGGCCACGATGATGGTGGCCGCCAGCACCGCCTGCGGCAGGAAGTAGAGATAGGGCGTGAGGTACATGGCCGCCAGGGCAATGCCCACGGCGGTGAAGGCGCCTGCCGCCGGCGTCTCGGCGCCCGCATCGAAGTTCACTGCCGAGCGAGCAAAACCGCCGGTCACCGGGAAGCCGCCGGACACGCCGGCGGCCAGGCTGGCCGCGCCGAGGCCGACCAGCTCCTGATTCGGATCGATACGCTGGCGCCGTTTGGCCGCCAGGGTCTGGGCTACCGACACGGACTCGACGAAACCGATCACGCTGATGAGTGCCGCCGCGCCTGCCAGCTGCGCCCACAGGCTGAAGTCCATGCTCGGCAGGGCCATCCCTGCCATGCCCGTGGGTATATCCCCCACGATGTGCACGCCACGCTCCACCAGGCCCAGGCCCGCCACGGCGCTGATCCCCGCCACCACGGCGATCACCGGTCCGCCGCGGGACACCATGCCCGCCAGGCGCTCACCGAGGCCGGCCTTCATCAGCAGGGGCTTGAGACCTTTGCGCACCCAGAACAGGAACAGCAAGGCAGGTACGCCGATGGCGACGGTCGGCAGGTTGATCTCGCCGATGTGGGCGAGCAGGGAACTGACGATGTCGTACAGCGTATGTCCGTGCCCCTCGATACCGAGCAGATGCCGTAGCTGACTGGCGGCGATGATCAGACCCGAGGCCGTGATGAAGCCCGAGACCACCGGATGGCTGAGGAAGTTGGCCAGGAATCCCAGGCGCAGGAGCCCTAAGGCGAGCAGCATCAGGCCGGACAGAAACGCCAGCAGCAGGGCGGCGGCGATGTACTCGGGCGAACCCTGCACAGCCACGCGCCCAGCAGCGGCCGCGGTCATCAGCGACAGCATGGCCACGGGCCCCACGGCCAGCGTACGGCTGGTGCCGAACACCGCGTAGGCCACCAGCGGCAGGATGGAGGCGTACAGCCCCACTTCCGGCGGCAAGCCCGCCAGCATGGCGTAGGCCAGCGACTGGGGAATCAGCATGATGGTGACGATCACCGCCGCCACCAGGTCGTTGGCCAGGGTGCTGCCGCGGTAGCTGCGCCCCCACTCCAGCGCCGGGATGTACCGGTAGAGCTTCAACGCGCCGGGGTCTCAGGGGCGCACGACACGCGAGGAGGATGGCTCCTCGTCGAAATCGCATGCCTGCAGGGCCTCGTGGGCCGCCGGCCGATGGGGCAGCAGCTTCGGCTTCGCCAGGGGCTCTATGCCCTTCAGCATCCAGTCGAAGTACATCATCGGCAGCAGCTTCTCCTTGAGCAACCAGGCCGCTGACGAGGCCTTGGTGCCGTTGAGAAGCCAACGCGGGAAGGTGGGATCGAGCTTGCCGCCGTAAGCGAATTCGGCCAGCACGATCTTGCCGCGCTCAACCGTGAGCGGACAGGAGCCATAGCCGTTATAGACTGCGTTAGGCGCCTTTCCATCGAGCGCCTGCGCCACGTTGTGGGCCACCACGGGCGCCTGCTTGCGCACGGCGGCCGCCGTCTTCGCATTGGGCGTGGAAGCACCGTCGCCCAGACCGAACACGTTGCCGTACTTCACGTGCTGCAGGGTCTCGCCATCGACCTCGATCCAACCACCAGCGTCGGCCAAGGGGCTGCTGGCGATGAAGTCCAGCGCCTTCTGCGGCGGGCACACGTGCATCATGTCGAACTGCTCTTCACGGCGCGTGACGTTGCCGTCCGCATCCTTGCCCTCGAACACTGCCGTGCGCGAATCGCCGTCGACGGCCACCAGCGTTTCCAGGAAGTGCAGATTGGCGCCGTAGCGCTTCACGTACTTCATCAGCTCGGGCACGTAATCGGCCACGCCGAACAGGGCACCGCCGGAGGTGTGGAAGTTGACGTCGATGTCCTTGAGCACGCCGCGGCGACGCCAGGCGTCGCAGGCCAGGTACATCGCCTTCTGCGGCGCGCCCGCACACTTGATCGGCATCGGCGGCTGCGTGAACAGGGCCCGCCCCTTGCGCATGGAGCTGACCAGCTCCCAGGTGTAGGGCGCCATCTCGAAGCGGTAGTTGGAGGTCACGCCGTTGCGCCCGAGGGTCTCGCGCAGCCCGTCCACGCCGTCCCAGTCCAGCTTCAGGCCCGGCGCCACCACCAGCGTGCGATAGCCTATACGCTCACCGTCCTCCAGCACGATCTGGTTTTCCTTCGGATCGAAGGCCGCACAGGCCGCGCGGATCCACTTCACGCCCTTGGGCATCAGGTCGCCCATGGGACGCTCGGTCTGCTCGCGCTTGAACACGCCGCCGCCGACCAGGGTCCAGCCCGGCTGATAATAGTGTTCGCTACGCGGCTCGACGATGGCGATATCCGTGCCTGGCCGACGCTTGAGCAGGCTGGTGGCCGTGGAGATACCCGCAGCGCCGCCGCCGATGATCAGCACGTCATGGCTGACGGTGGAGGGCTTGCCGGCCTTGCGCTGGGTGCTCGCCTGCTCGAGGCGCTCGCGCAGGCCGGAGAGATCGAAGCCCGCCTCCGCGGCCGTGGCCAGGATCGCCTCCGTGGAGAGGTGTCCACGCTGGGACAGGGCCCAGAGGGTCGTCGAGCGCGTGCCCGAGCGGCAGAACGCCAAGGCCGGCGCCGGCAGCTCACGCATGGCGGAGGCGAAGTCGTCGACGTCGCCATCGGTGATCTTGCCTGACACCACGGGCAGGTAGCGCACGGCCAGGCCGTGGCGGGTGGCCGCCGCGGTGATCTCGGCGGCTGCCGGCTGATCGTCGCTGCCCTCATTATCGGGGCGGTTGATGATGATGGACCGGAAACCCTGCGCGGCGGCCAGGCCGACGTCCTGCGTCAGCACCTGCGGCGAGACCGAGAGGTCCGGGGCGATCTTGCGAATATCCATGGGGCGACACTCCGAATGATGCGGCGGAGCCCGTCGAACGCTGCAATCAGAGCGCGTTCAGGGGCAGCTGGATGTAGGCCTGGCCGTTCTCTTCCGGCGCCGGGAATTGCCCGGCGCGCATGTTGATCTGCACCGAGGGCAGGATCAGGCGGGGCATGCCCAGGGTGGCGTCACGAGACTCACGCATCTGCACGAACTCGTCCTCGGTGACGCCGTCATGAACATGGATGTTGTCCTTGCGCTCAGCGGCCACGGTGGTCTCCCAGGCGTACTCGTCGCGTCCGGGCGCCTTGTAGTCGTGGCACATGAACAGGCGCGTCTGCGGCGGCAGGGCGAGCACGCGCTTGATCGAGCGGTAGAGCTGACGGGCATCGCCGCCGGGGAAGTCCGTGCGCGCCGTGCCGAAGTCCGGCATGAACAGCGTGTCGCCGACGAAGGCCGCATCACCGATCACGTAGGTCATGCACGCGGGCGTATGGCCAGGCGTGTGCATCGCCTGGGCCTTGACGTTGCCGATCTGGAACTCATCGCCGTCGGCGAACAGGGTGTCGAACTGGCTGCCGTCGCGCGCGAATTCCGGGCCGGCGTTGAACAGCTTGCCGAACACGCTCTGGACGGCGGTGATGTCATTGCCGATGGCGATGCGTCCGCCCACCTTGCCCTGCAGGTAGGGCGCAGCGGACAGGTGATCGGCGTGCACGTGGGTCTCGAGGATCCACTCCACCTCGAATCGCGACGCGGCGATGTACTCAAGCAATTCATCAGCAGAAGCCGTGTTGGTACGGCCGGACGCGGGGTCGTAGTCGAGCACCGAATCGACGATGGCGCAGGAACCGCTGGTCGGGTCGGATACCACGTAGCTGACGGTATAGGTCGCCTCGTCGAAGAAGGCTTTCACCACTGGGTTGGTCATGAGTCTTTCCCCCCTGCCGCCGGGCCGACCCGGGCGAATACCCCGGCTCCCGTCGGGCGGCTGAAATCATCGTCGGTTGAAACGGACGCGCCACCGGAGGACTCCGGCACGCGGTTCTCGCTGGCATCGATGCGCCGTGCGGCGGCATCCTCCAGCATCACCCCGCAAAGGGCTTGAATCAGGTGGCGGGCGCGATCGTCATCGAGGCGATAGAACACCGCCCGGGACTCGCGTCGCGTGGCCAGCAGGCCTTCGTCACGCAGGCGTGCCAGCTCACGGGACAGACCGGGCTGGCGGATGCCGAGCGTGGTCTCGAGCGTGCCCACGGACATCTCACCGTCCATCAGCTGGCAACAGATCATCAGGCGCGCCGGATGGGCCAGGGCCTTGAGCAGGCTCGTGGCCTCACGGGCCAGGGGCTCCAGCTGCTGTACGGCCATGCCACTCATCGCGGTTGCTCGCTGGGCACGTAGTACCAGCTGCCGTCGTGGCTGAGGGCGCGCTCGTCCGCCTCGCGCTGGTCCAGGGGCGGCGGCAACAGGGTGCGTTCACCGGGCTGCCAGCCCTCCGGCGTCGTCACGCCGCGCGTATCGGCTTCCTGCAGGGCGGCCAGCACCCGCAGGAGCTCATCGACCGAGCGGCCGACGGTGGCCGGGTAATGCACCAGCGCGCGCACGATGCCCTGCGGATCGATGAAGAACACGGAGCGCACGGCGGCGGTGGAGGAAGACTCGGGATGCACCATGCCGTAGGCCCGGGCCACGGCCATGGAGATGTCCTCGATGATCGGGAAGGTGATGCGGGTGCCGAAGCGCTGCTCGAGATCACGCATCCAGGCCAGGTGGGCGTAAAGGCTGTCCACGGACAGACCGAGCAGGGCGCAGTTGCGCTCCTCGAAGGCGTCCATCTTCCGCTGCAGGGCCACGAACTCCGACGCGCACACGGGGGTGAAGTCCGCCGGGTGCGAGAAGAACAGCAGCCAGCGCCCCAGATAGTCACTCAGGCGCACGACGCCCTGGGTGGAGCGCGCCATGAAGGCCGGGGCGGGTTCGTCGATGCGCACGACGGGCTCGGCGGGCGGCAGCATCGGGTCTGTTGCGTCTTCAAGCATGGCGCTATTCAATATACAATTTCCGATAACGTCAACTGCTTTTTCGCAACTATCTCTCTCGGGAGGACTGAAGTGGATCAATTCACGCCCCTGTCGGCGACCCTGGGCGGCATGCTCATCGGCCTTTCTGCGGTCATTTTGATGGCTTTTAACGGCAAGATCGCCGGAATTAGTGGAATAGTGTGGGGAGGCGTGGCCGGCGGCGGCGACGGTCGGAGCGACCGCCTGCTGTTCCTGCTGGGGCTGCTGGCAGGCCCTATCGTCTACCAGCTGATCGCCGGAACAGCGCCCTTCGTGATGCAGGCATCGCCGGTACTGCTGGTCGCCGGCGGCCTGCTGGTCGGCGTCGGCACGCGCCTGGGCTCCGGCTGCACCAGCGGCCACGGGGTCTGCGGCCTGGCGCGCCTGTCGCCGCGATCGCTGGTGGCCGTGCTCGCCTTCATGGGCACAGGCATGCTCACGGTGGGCGTCCTGCGCCACCTGGTCGGGGGAGCCTGAGCCATGGGAAGCAAGCTGATGGCCCTGGTGGCAGGGCTCGTGTTCGGGATCGGCCTGACCGTCTCGCAAATGGTCAATCCGGCCAAGGTGCTGGCCTTCCTCGACGTCACCGGCAACTGGGACCCCTCCCTGGCCTTCGTCATGGGCGGGGCCCTGCTGGTCACCTTCGTCGGCTACCGCCTGGCCTGGCGACGCCCGAAGCCGCTTCTCGGCGAACGCTTCGCCCTGCCGACCGCACGCCAGATCGACCTGCCGCTGATCGCCGGCGCGGTGCTGTTCGGGGTGGGCTGGGGCCTGGTGGGACTGTGCCCGGGACCGGCAATCGCCGCCCTGACCCTGGGCGGTTGGCCCGTGCTGCTGTTCGTCGGCGCCATGGTGGCGGGGATGGCCCTGGCGGAGGGCCTGTCGCGTCGCCAGGGCAAGTAATGGCGTTACCCCGCCGGCGGATGGGCCCCATAGGTCACCAGCAGCAACACCAGCAGCGCGAAGATGCTGGTCATCACCACCGTATCCAGCGTGCCGAGCGTGTGGTCCTCCTCCAGCAACTCCACCAGCACGAAGAAGGTGGGGAACAGGAAGATCAGCAGCAGTACGTTCGGCAGGGAGAACGCCAGGGGCAGCTCCGGATGCGCAGCGCCCGCGCCGAGCTGGTAGAGACCGATGGCGATCAGCGTGAAGGGCAGCACCAGGAACATCACCTGGGTAATGCCACCGAAAGCATTGGCCAGGGCGATGCCGTATTCCTGGCGCTGGTGCGCCTTCCACAGGATCACGTACTCGCTCATGCCCGCTGAGCCGGCGATGATCAGAGCCGTTAGCGTACCGTTGAACTGCATCTCGGCCAGGGCCACGTCGGCGAAGCTGGCCACCAGGTGGCCGCCCAGCACGGCACAGGCCACGCCGAGCAGCAGCAATGCCACGGGCAACAGCAAGGACCCCCGCTCCACGTCCTCGTAGACCAGCTCACGTCGCAGCTCCACATCCGCCTCGGACAACCGCAGGGTGCTGCGCACCGCCGCTTCCTCCGCCGCGTAGTCGCGCAGCAGCTTCAACACGTAAGCACCGAAGATGATCAGCATGATCGTGCCGAGCACGATCAGGTCCTGGGGCGCGAAGCTGTTCTTCTCCTCGGCCGAGGCCGTGAACACCAGCATCACCAGACCCGCCACCAGCCCGATCGCGGCGCCGGCGATGAGGATCTGCGTGCCGGCCTGGGTGATCGGCTCGGGCATCACGAAGCGCCCCTGGCGGTCCTTGGGCAGGAAGTAGGAGTAGATGCTGAACACCACCGCGTTGTTGTAGATGGTGATCAGCGCGGTAACGAAGGCGGTGAGCGGACTGACCGGCACGAGGAAGGCGATCACCGCGAACTCCGGCAGGGTCGCCAGAATCTCCGCCGCCGTGCCTGCGATGTAGTGATCCCAGCGCAGCAGTGCTGCTAGCCGTTCGGTGGCCGTCACCAGCGCATCGCAGGCGACCTGGATGATCAGCAGGCCGGCGATAAGGGCGACGAATGCGCCGACCCACTGGGGCACACCGGGCCCGACGATGAGCAGCCCCAGCCACAGGGCGATACCGACCGCCAGGCGGAGGGCGGGCGCGCGCGCCGGACTCGGGCGCCGGCCGAGTTGCTGGATGGACAGGCGATCGGGGTCGATGCCCGCCCGGCGCAGTACCGCTTCAGCGTGCGCCGGCGCGCCGGGGAGGCCCGCTTCGGCTGACTCCACCGGGGGTGAGGGGCGGTCCGACCCGGTCACTGTGCCGCGTCGACGCCGGAGCCGCGAATACGCCCCCTACGACGCAGGAGCGAGCTGAGAGACATAGGGATCGGCAAGGCTGGAGGGAGCATCTGCACAGGCTACGGGTTGGACCTCACCCCGGAGTATGGCGATGGCGACCGCGGAATGCACAGGCAGCTACAAGCGCTCTCAGCCCCCAACCTCCACCGTCGCCTCCAGCACGGTCTCAGCCGTCAACGAATTGGTGATCAGACAGGCCTTCTCCGCTTTCTCCAGCAGACGGTGCGCCTTGTCGACGTCGATTCCCGCCGGCACTCGCAGCGTTGCGCGTTCCGTCACCTCCGTGAATCGAGTCACGCCCTCTGCCCGATCGAGCACCGCGACAACGTCACACTGCAGCGATGTCCAGTCCAGCTTCGAGCTCCTGGCGATGGCACGAAAGGTGAGAACGAAGCAATCGGCGACCGCTGCGGCAAGCAGGGTTTCCGGTGACCACTGATCACCCGGTCCGCCGAACTCCGCCGGCGGCGCTGAACTGATCGCTTCCACCCCCGCGCTGGTCAGGGAAACGTTCGAGTCCGCCGTCGCGCTGGCGGCGACCTCGTAGTGATGCGGCAGGTTCTTCATAGCACGCTACCGCTGCTCGCCTGCAGGCACGGCCGCCGGCGACGATTCGGCACGGCGCGAGGGCGCAGCGGTGCAGCCAAGCTCGAGAAAACCCACGTCGTCCTGGCGACTGCCGCTGAGCGGATCCCCCGCAACCACCACGATCTGGCACGGCCCGGAGAGCTGCTGCCGATCGATCTGGCAGGCGTAGGTGACCATGGCGGTGTTGGTCGGTTTGGTCAGCCCGATGTTGAACTTGTTGCCGACGGCCATCGACCCATAGGTGGCCCGATCGAAGGTCTCCTCAACCATCGCCAGCGTCAGGAAGCCACCGGGCGCGGCGGCAGTGATCTGACCGCGCAACAGATCCGCTGAGGTACCGAAGGTCAGACAGACGTCCGCGTTGGCGACCGGGGCGGCGAGCAGCGCCGCGAGCAGCGCGAAGCTGGTTGTTCGTTCCATGATGACTTTCTCCTTGTCTTATCGGCGTTGCTACAGCTCGTTGCCATGACAGGCGTCGCAGCGCACGGGGGTGCCCTCCGGCACCGTGATGAACTCGTCTTCGACGCACCAGAGGCCGTCGCCGTTCTTGCAGCGCAGGCGGCGTTCGGTGGCGGTTCTTGCCAGCACCGTTCCCTGACCGTCGGCGCCGTGACACGCGCGGCAGGCGTTGCGGCCGGTGCGCTGCATGACTTCCTTGTGCTCGCTGTTCCAGCGATGGTCCGGCCCGTTCCAGTCCGCTACGGGGTGCATGCCATGGGGGCCGTCGAGGCTGAGGGGCAGACCTTCCTCGGTGGGGTTGTGGCAGGTGGTGCACTCGATGAGCGTCCCGCGGTGACCCTGGAGCTGATTGGCCGCCACGTTATCGTTGCCGTTGGCCTCGGCGATGGGCCAGATGGCATGGGTACTGCCGTGGCAGCCCTCGCAGAAGACGCCGCCGTGGCCCGTGCTCAGGCGGAACAGGGACTCGGGTTCTGCAAAGCGTGAGGCCGGCGCTTCGATCGGTGTCGCGTCGGGATCATCCCGCAGCCACGCCTGCAGCAGGCGGATGCCGTCGTCCGCCACCACCGTGCCCGGCGCCCCCGCCAGCGTGGTCAGGGCATCGCCCGTGTGGCACGACGCGCAATGCGGCTCACTGGCCCACGGCACGCGTCGGGTCAGATCGGCGCCGTCGGGAAACGGCGTCTCGGCGAACGCCTCGGAGAAGTCATTGCCCACCTGCTGCATGCCGCCGTGGCAGTCCTGGCACACCATGCCGCCGTTGAACATGGCCCCGCGCAGACAAGCCGTGCGCTTGCCCGGATGGCAGGCGTAGCAGGTCTGATCGAGGATGGCGGTGGTGATCTCGTCAGGCCGCGGCTGCCCCTGCTCGTCGCGGATCGGCGGCATGTCCGGGAACAGGTCCGTGTACTCGCCGTGGTTGAAGTGCATGGCCCGGCTCATGGTGACGTGGCGGGTCTGCTGGCGGCCGCGCGGCCCCACGGACGGCTCGTCGACGGGCCCTGCCTGGGCAAGGTCCAGGGCCGGCGAATAGTGACATTGGGCGCAGGTGAGCGGCGTCTGGGCGACGAGGCAGTCCGGATCGTCAACGGCGGCCGCATCGCACGGCGCCGGCGTGCCGTCGGCCAGCGTGTAGGCGGCGCCGTGGCGCGCGTCGTGCAGGGCCAGGGCATTCAGCTTGCTGGCGTTGAACAGCTGCTGCTCAACGGCCAGTCCCGGCGCCTGAACCAGGCGCGTGTTCTCGAACTCGGTGCCCGTGTAGCGCGTGGGCGAGATGGCCGCACCGTTGCACTCGAGGGCGGCGAACTCGGGCGGCAGGCGCGGGTCCGCGCAGTCGCTCGGCACCGCATGGCAGAGCAGGCAGTCCGCTTCGGATGACACGGGCACCACCACATCCACAGACGCCACCGGCACGCCACTCTGCAAGGCCTCCACGCGCATCAGGGGGAAGGGATTACGCCGACCCGCGTCGTCCACGGGAGTGATCGGCAGGCCGTCCATCGCCCACCAGTTCACGTCCTGCACCACGCTGCCGAAGGGGAAGTCGGCGAAAAAGGGGAAATCCACATCGAAGCGATCGAAGGGCTGGGGCTCGTTGGCCACGTAGGGCTCGGTGATGAAGGGCGCATGACTCACCGCGCTCGGCATCGCCGCCTGGGAGACCGCCAGCGCGGGCAACGCCGCGGGATCTGGCGCCGGGAGACCGAGATCGAAGGGAATCGGATCGAACAGCGCCAGCACATCATCCGGGAACAGGGATCGATAAGTGTCGTAGGCGAAGGTGTTGCCGGTGGCCGGATTGATGAACCAGAAGTTGGCCTTGTACATCTCCACCGGCAGGATCGGATCGTTGCGGCTGGTGGAGTTGATGGACACGGCCGCGCGCGGCGTGCCGACCAGCGACGGCGCTGGATCCTGCTGCGTAAGGATCGGATCGAAGGGATTGGACGCGGCGGAGAAGAGCACCTCCAGGTCGCTGCCGTCGGCCAGCTGCAGCGAAGGCAACTGATTGCCGACACCGCGACGCACGATCTGCGCGTGCGCCACATTGAAGGGCGGCAGGATACTGAAGACCTGGTAGTCGAGGTCTGCGCAGTGCATGACGAGGTCGTTCGCCGCCAGCACGGTGAACGGCCCGTCGGTCTGCGGTCGCTCCGGCACGGGACTGAGCTGCAGGCCACCGTTGCCCGGCCCCGGCGGCGCAAACAACTGATCGCGCAGGAGCAGCAGATCGGCGCGGGTCACGCGACCGTCGCCGTTCAGATCCGCGTCGGGGTTCATGCTGCCCAGGGCGCGTCGCATCAGCCGGAAGTCGATGACGTTCACCAGGCCGTCGTTGTTGAGATCGCCGTCGCAGAGGTTGCCGAAGCCGTCGCCGTTGCTGTCCCGTTGATCGGGGTTGGCGACGAGCACACAGTTATCGACGCTGTCAGCCACCGTGTCGAGGTCCGAGTCAAGCACCTGGGCCCAAAGCGCCCCCGTACCGAGCAATGCTCCAAGGACCATCGCCCTGCGGGGGATCAGAGAGAGAAATCCGGCTCGCCGTGCTGTGCTCATCATGCGGCCCTCCAAGGCCAGCGCCAGCCGTCTCGCCACCCCTTCAGGGCCGCGGAACGGATTGGCGGGTGTTCCTTCTTGCTGCGTCCTGGATCGATCTCCCTCAGGGCCCCGGCGGCCCGCCGACGTAGTCGCGGAAGATCAGGAAGTCGTCGCGATTGACGATGCCATCGCCGTTCAGATCGGCATGGGGGTCCGCCGTGCCGAAGCGGGACCGCAGGTAGCGGAAATCGCGTGCGCCCACGATGCCGTCCTGATCGAAGTCCGGGTCGCACCAGTTGCCGTAGGCATCATCATCCGTATTGCGCTGCTCCGGGTTGGGCACCAGCAGGCAGTTGTCCACGTCATCGGGGATGCCATCGCCGTCCGTGTCCGTGGGCGCGGCGGGCACCTGGTAGTACATCTCGGCGAGGACGTTGTCGCCCGGGATGTAGTCCATCAGCAGGATCTCGGGCAGGCCGTCGTTGCTGAAGTCGGCGATCACCCTGCCGTCGAGCATGCCGATGGGGATCACCTGCGGCTCGGGGTAGTAACCGCCCTCACCGTCGCCGAAATGGATGGTGGTCGAGTTGGCGTCCGATTCGAGCAGGTCGCCGAAGCCGTCGCCGTTCACGTCGGGGAGCGTCGTCGGCCATTCACCGCCGTAGCCGACGGGCTCGGCGAACTCGCGGTTGCCCAGGCCGGCGGCGATGAGGATGCCGCTATTCGCTTCGATGAGCACATCGACGTGCGCATCGCCGGTGAACTCCCCGGCTTCGACGGCTTTCGGCCGATTGCCGGAGACGCCTGAGTCGTAGACCACCTGCGCCGCGGTGAAGCCGAAGTTGCCGTCACCGAAATAGAGCAATACGACCTTAGGGCCGTAGTTGCCGGTGCGCGAGACGGCGATGTCATCGTGGCCGTCGCCGTCCACGTCGGCAACGTCGACGCTGGTGATCACGCTGTCCTGCCAGCCGACGTTGTCGGACATGGAGAGGCAGTGATCCAGTTCGAAGCTACCGTTGCCGATGCCGCGCATCACGGGGAAGCGATCGTTGGCGTTGCCATCCGTGCCGCAGATGCTGCCGAGCACGAGGTTGCCCGAGAAGCCGCCGTAGCCGCCGGCCGCCAGATCGGGCAGGCCGTCTTCGTTGAAGTCACCCGGCTCGAGGTCGCGGACGAAGCCGCCGACGTCGTTACCTACCGCGTCATTGAAGGACTGTTCGCCGGGTTCGCGTTCGCCGAGATAGACGATGACGTCGGCGTACTCGTTGATGCCGTTGGGGTGGACGACGAGCAGATCGTTGGTGCCGCGACGATCGTAATCGTCGATGTGCGACACACCGATCCCCCCCGCCTGCATCTCGATGATCTCGGCATCGAGAAACTCCACCTGCGGCGACTGTGCCATGGCCGCGCCGCCAGCGAGCGTGAACAGGGAAACACAACTGAGAAATGCTCGTAATCGCACGTGCAGGAGCCCTCCCGGGTTGCCTGACGGCGGAGCCTAGTCACCGTTGCGCAAGTCATCTATTCGGGGATGTACGTATTGAAGGTGATGGCAGAAACGGCCACGCCGAGCCGGAACGAGTCCAGGGAAGGGACGCTCTAAGCGTGTTGCCTGTCCTGATGTAGTTGGGCACGCAGCAGCCGTGCGTAGAGTTGTTCCTCGAAGCCCTTCG
>JAAUYD010027716.1_pt1 | contig 18130 bp, 15 predicted proteins | sample 7278101 | NCBI WGS metagenome assembly JAAUYD01 (sample SAMN14350128, study PRJNA611818) | marine sediment metagenome | isolation source: surface marine sediment (0.6m) | place: French Polynesia: Moorea | collected 2018-08 | reverse complement strand
TGACGCGGTGAACGGCATGATCGTTTCCGGGCCAAACCTGAGCTTTGGCAACGAGATTTACGAGCAGTTCCTGGCCACCTACACCACAGAGTACGGCACCGATCCGACCGCGCCGTTCCACGCCCACGCCTACGATGCCACCAACATCATCCTCGACGCGATCGAGAGAGTGGCCGTTTTGGATGCGGACGGCAACATGTTGATCGGCCGTCAGGCGCTGATTGATGCGGTTGCGGCTACATCAGGCAAAGAAGGGATCACCGGAACGTTGACCTGTGATGAAAACGGCGACTGTGCTGATCCGAAAATCGCCGTCAGCGAAGTATCGCAAGATGGCTTTGAGGCGATCTGGCAATACGACATCAGTGAGTAATGCAGCATCGCGCCGTCAAGGGGAAATCTCTTTGACGTTTCACCTGCTGCTTGGGTAATTAACGCTGCCCGGCCGGTTAACAGCCGGCCGGGCAGCAATCTTCTGCGAAAATAGACGGGGTTCGCGGTTCAAATCAAATTTTTCGCCAGAAGATCTGCTTCAATCAAGATCATTAATCAGGGGTAGGTGGTTTTTTCACCTGATTTCAATTCAGCAAAGGTTTAGGAAAAATATGTCACGACGGTTTAACTATATCGATGTCGTGCTTTGGTCACTGCGTATCGGGATTATCGTCATCGTTTTATGGGGCACGGTAGCCAAATTGTTTTTAGGGGTTGGGAACACCTATACCGTCGGGAATTGGATTGACTTTTTTGTATCAGGTCTTTCTCAAGGAAGCTTATATGCCCTGATCGCTTTGGGGTACACGATGGTTTATGGGGTCCTTTTCATGATCAATTTTGCTCATGGAGAATTTTTCATGGGAGGGGCGATGACCACCACGGTGCTGGTTGCTCTGCCGTTAGAGGAAGCGGGATTTCTCAACGAATTTCCGATTTTGTCACTGCTGGCAATTTTTATTACGGCGATGGCCGTATCGATTGCCGTAGCCATCATGACGGAGCGAATCGCTTACCGGCCGCTGCGTCGGGCGCCGCGCCTCGTCCCTTTAATTACGGCCATTGGGGCCTCTTTCTTCTGGCAATATTTTTTTAGAGGGCTGTACGGATCGTCATTAATTCCCTTCCCCGAATTTGATATTTTTGACGGCAAATTTGATTTTGGGGTCTTTGACATTCAAAAAACCGACGTGGCGGTTTTGGTGACGTCTGTGGTGGTGCTGGCTTTGCTGCAGCTGTTTGTGCAGCGCACCAAAATTGGCCAGGCGATCCGAGCGGTCGCGGAAGACAAAGACGCCGCGACCCTGATGGGAATCGATGTCGATCGCACAATTACGATTACCTTTGCGGTTGGAGCGGCGATGGCTGGGGTAGCCGGGGTGTTATTCGCTATCGTTTTCCGCCAGCTCAATTTTATTATGGGATTTACTCCTGGGATCAAGGCGTTCACGGCGGCCGTTTTAGGCGGTATCGGCAGTATTCCAGGTGCCGCATTAGGGGGGCTGTTCCTGGGGGTGATCGAGGCGATTGGCCCTCCGCTTTTTCTGGAAGGGTTAAATATTCCGGGATCCCATCAGCTAAAAGATGTCATCGCCTTTACGATGCTGGTTTTGGTATTGATTTTTCGGCCGCAGGGCATCCTCGGTGAGAAGCTGGCGGAGAAAAAAGCATGACCTCACAAGAAAAGCTTTGGCAAGCGGTAAAAGTTGGTCTGATCGCCGGTGCTGTGGGCCTCAGCGTCTGTATGATCGGTTTGGTTGAGTCGTTTAACCAGCGAGATATCGTATCGGAGCAGTTAACGCTGGGTCAGGCTTTGCTGTTTAGCACGGCCGTGGTGGCTGCCTACCTCGCGTCCAGATCGCATCAAAATACGTTGGCCAAGTTTATTCACGGCCTTCTCTCCGGGGTATCGGCAGCCATCCCCATATTTCTCCTCATTTTGCTTTCCATTTCGTGGGAGACGATCCGCGATTCGTTCATCAATGTATCTCCGGATTTGCTGAGCATTATTACCCTGGCTAACGAAAGCCCGGTCACTGGCGGTCTGCAGCTGATCGGGATGTTTGCCATGGTGGCTCTGTTTGGCATTGTGTTGGCGATAATGAGCAAACCGATTCGCAGCGCCCTGCTCACCGGGCTTGGCTGGACGATCGGATTGGGCATGATGTCTGAGCTGTTAAGCGGCATCTTGCGCTCGCGTCTCAGCAGAGAAACCTTAGATATTTTATTTGGAAAAAGCGGGATTAATTTGATCCCGACCATCATTCTGCTTCTTGGTATTTCTATTTCTTCTTATTGGTGGAAGCGAGCGGGTAGCGAACAGTTTGAGACCGTTCGCCAAAATTTGAGCCCCCAACAGCTGACCTGGTCAAACCGCGTTTGGCGAGCTTTTATCATTTTTGTGGTTCTCATTTTGCCCTCGATTTTAGGGGTGTATTTGACCGAAATCATTAACAATGTCGGTCTTTACATTTTGATGGGGCTGGGTTTGAATATCGCTATCGGTTTGGCGGGATTGCTAGACCTGGGTTATGTGACCAATTTTGCCGTTGGTGCTTATTTGATGGCCTTGTTGACTTCCAGCAGCGATTTTGGGCTGGCGTCACCGATCTCATTTTGGGTCGCGTTGCCAATTTGCGTCTTGGCGGCCATGTTTACCGGCTTTTTCTTTGCCCTACCGGTTTTGCGTATGCGCGGTGATTATCTGGCGATCGCCACCTTGGGTTTTGGAGAGATCGTTCGCGTTCTGGCTCGCTCTGACGCCATGAAGTCCATTATTGGGGGTGCCCAGGGGATTCTGCAAATCCCCCAGGCGCAAATTTCTGGCCCAATCGCCGGTTTTTTCGGGTCGATCTTAAACCCGATCAACGATTTTCTGGGCAACTACGACCTCGGCATTTTAGCCAGTGATGAGGGCACAATTATTTTTAATAATCCGCCTCAACTTTACTATTTACTCGTTTTGGCCTGTTTGTTAATGCTCTTTATTTCCAGAAGGCTCAACGATTCGAGTACCGGCCGGCGCTGGATGGCCATGCGGGAAGATGAAGATGTGGCCGCAGCCATGGGGATCAATACCACCAACGCGAAGGTAATCGCCTTTACTCTGAGCGCGGCCTCCGGAGGGTTGGCCGGGGCGATTTTTGCGGCCAAGCTCGGATCAATTTATCCCAACAGTTTTCAGCTGCTGATTTCAGTAAATGTGCTGTCGCTGATTATTGTCGGTGGCCTTGGTTCAATTCCTGGGGTCGTGGTTGGGGCTTTTGCCCTGGTTGGCATTCCGGAACTGCTGCGGGAATTTGCTGAATTTCGCCTCCTATTTTACGGGATTGCCCTGATTGCCATGATGCTTGTGCGGCCGGAGGGGCTCTGGCCATCAGAAGCCAGCAAGCGCGAACTGCACGGTGAAGAAAATGAACCGATACCGGATGAGAGATACGAAATTGGAGATGCGAAATACGAAAAAGCCCCAACATAGCATAGCCAATTGGGATTTTGTCTTTCGTAATTAATAGATCATGACAGAATACATCTTAGAAGCCAAACAGGTCGTCAAGCGTTTTGGGGGGTTGGTCGCGACCAATAATTTTGATTTTGTCCTTCCCAAAGGATCGATCGCCAGCATCATCGGCCCCAACGGGGCTGGGAAAACCACTTTTTTTAACTGCATGACCGGTTTTTATCAAATTGATGAGGGTGTTTTGGAGTTCGATGGGCAGTCCATTGTGGGGCTGGATACCCATGAGATCACCCGGATGGGCATGGCCCGTACCTTTCAAAACATTCGCTTGTTTAACAACATGACGGTTTTAGAAAACATCATGGTTGGTCAGGAACCTCACCTGAAGGCCACCTGGCTGGAAGCGATCTTTGGCTCCTCGCGCTTAAAATCAGAGGAAAAATTGACGGTTGATGAAGCACAGCGCCTGCTGGAATTTGTCAGTTTAAAGGGAAAAGGGGATTTGCTGGCCAAAAATTTGCCGTATGGCGATCAGCGGCGGCTGGAGATCGGCCGAGCGCTGGCTACCAAACCCAAGCTGCTGCTGCTGGATGAACCCACGGCCGGCATGAATCCCAATGAAACCGCGCGGACGACCGATTTTATTCGCCAGCTGCGTGATGAATTGGGGATTACAATTTTGATGATCGAGCACGATATGCGGGTGGTCATGGGAATCTCTGAAAAGGTGACCGTTCTGGATTATGGCAAAAAGATTGCTGAAGGGTTGCCTTATGACATTCAGAACAACCCTGAAGTCATCGAAGCTTATCTTGGACGTGGGGCGGCGGAAAAACTGGTTGAATAGGAGTGAGAATTGGGAACCGGCAGGCCCGTCGATTAAGGCCAATTCTTAAAACGTATGCTTGAAATTAACAATGTACACACATTCTACGGCAATATTCATGCGCTTAAAGGGGTCACGCTAAACGTTGAGCAGGGAGAGATTGTCACCTTGATTGGGGGCAACGGAGCGGGTAAAACGACGACTCTGCGCACGATTTGTGGGTTAATGGCCCCCCGAGAAGGATCTCTTACGTTTGAAGGGGAAGACATCACAAAGTACAAGGCACATGAGCTCGTAGCCAAAGGGATCGCCATGGTTCCTGAAGGCCGCGGCGTGTTTTCTAAATTAACCGTCACCGAAAATTTGCAAATGGGAGCGTATCATCGAAACGATCGGGAAAATATTCGCAAAGATATTGAATGGGCGTTTGATATGTTTCCTCGTTTAGGGGAGCGGCGCAGCCAGCTGGCAGGGACGATGTCTGGGGGAGAGCAGCAGATGTTGGCCGTCACCCGGGCGCTCATGTCCAAACCGCGCCTGCTTTTGATGGATGAGCCGTCAATGGGGTTGGCCCCGGTTCTTGTCGACGTGATTTTTGACGCCATCGGGGACATTAATGAACAGGGAGTTACTATTTTGCTGGTTGAGCAAAATGCCCACATGGCCCTGCAGGTAGCGAACCGTGGTTATGTGCTGCAAACGGGTGAAATTGTGCTCAGTGATGATGCGGATGCGCTCAAAGATGACCCCACAGTGCAAAAGGCTTATTTGGGTTTGGAGTAGCTCGATGCACCCATGTGCGGGGTAGTACAACAAAACTTTTGACAGCCGATTAAACCCTGCTATACTTACCTGACCGAGCCCATGCGGAATGGTGCAACAATTACAACATCGTGGATTCTCCCACACATGATGAATAAGGAGCGTCGAGAATGAAAGTCACCTGTCTACAGGAGAATTTAGCCAAGGGATTGAGCATTGTCGGCCGCGCGGTCAGCCCCAGATCGACTTTACCGGTTTTGGCCAACGTGCTGATTGCCACGGACAACGGCCGCTTAAAATTATCAGCTACCAATCTGGAAATCGTGATCACCTGCTGGCTGGGGGCCAAGGTTGAAGAAGAGGGTGCATTAACCGTCCCTGCCCGCACGCTGACAGATTTGGTCAACAACCTGCCTCCCGAACAAATTAACCTGACGCTCGATCAAAAATCCCAAACGCTCCATTTAGACTGCATGCGCACCGAGTCGAATATCAAAGGCATTGATGCGGATGAGTTTCCGCTGGTTCCCGAACCCAGTCAGGAAAACCGCATAAAAATGTCGACGCCGGTATTAAAAGAGATGATCAACCAGGTGGCTTTTGCCGCTGCCGCCGATGATACCCGGCCGACGCTCACGGGGATCAAGGCGTATTTTGAGGGAGATACGGTGACGATGGCCGCCACTGACGGTTTTCGCCTTTCGGTGAGACAATCTCCTCTGCTGGGCACCATGGACAATTCGCTCAACGTTATCATTCCCGCCCGCGCCTTAAACGAGGTGGCCCGCGTGGCCAATGACGAGATGGAATTTGTCTATATCAGCATGCCGGAAAAACGCAATCAAATCGTATTTGATATGGAAAGCGTGGTGGTGATTACCCAACTGATCGACGGCAACTTCCCGGATTACAGCGCTGTTTTGCCGAAGCGTCATGCCACGCGGACGGTTTTAAATACCAGCGAATTTATGAAAGCGTGCAAACGGGCCGATATTTTTGCTCGCGAAGCCAGCCATACCGCCCGCGTGCGGATCGAACCTGGGGACGAAATTACGCCCGGATTTACGACGATCACGGCCAACAGCGTGGAAACGGGGGACAATGTGGCCCAGCTCGATGCCAACGTCATCGGCGATCCGGTAGAGATCGCTTTTAACGTCAAGTATATGATCGACGTGCTCAACGTGATCAACAGCCCGCAGGTCGCTCTGGAAACGACAACACCGATGGAGCCGGGCGTACTCAAACCGGTTGGCGCCGGTGAGTTTACCCACGTCATTATGCCGATGCATTTCGGCCGATAAGTTGCCTCGACGATTTTTGAACTGTATAACCTCTCGTGGTTCGCTTTTTGAGCACGAGAGGTTTTTTATGTCTAAAGTTAATTTTGCCGGCCGGCTGTTAACGCTGGCGGTCCCGATTGCAGCGTTGATATCGGTGGCGTATGCCGCCTTTTTGCCCGGTATGCCCTTATTGGATCATGAGTTAACCCGCATTGTTTGTTATGCACCCCTCCAAGAGAGTTACAGCGCAAAAGTGTTGGCAACCGGGCTAAGTGGCCCTGACGGTCTGGCGTTTGACAAATATGGTTTGCTGCACGTGGCTGAAGAGGGGGCCGGGCGGGTGGTGCAAATTGATGCCAGCGGCACGATCACCACGCTTTTAAGCGGGCTCAATCAACCGGAAGGGATCGCCTTTGACGAAAACGACGCTTTATATGTGGTTGAAGATGTGGTCAACGGCCGGTTGATCCGCCGCGATCCAGGAGGCGTGACGACCAACCTCGCCACCAATCTGACCTATCCCGAAGGGGTTGCCGTTGGGCCGGATGGCACCATTTACGTCACTCAATCTGATTTAGAGACCTTGGACAGCAGCAGCAGCCCGACCGATTTTCAAAACGCCCGCTCGTCGATTACCGCTTTTGCCCCCGATCCTCCATTTACCCCCACCTTGCTGATTGAAAGCAGCCCGGAAATCACCAGCCTCTCATTTGATCGGGTGGAAGGGAAATTTTGGAGCTATGCTGATTTGGCAATTGACGGCCAGACTTTGTATGTCACCAATGAATTGGCCGGGGTTGAAATTATTACCACCACGACCCAGCCCGGTTTTCCGGTCACGGTGGTTTTTTCCACGACGCAGGGGATCTTAACCACCGATTTAACCAATCCGGTCTCCTTAATCACGTGGAGTGAATCGGTGATTCTTCCCGAGGGGATCGATTTTGACGAGCAGTTATTGGCCGTGGCGGAAGAAGATACCAGCGGGGTTCTGCAGCTGCAAACCGGCCGGCTGTCCCTCTTTTCGGCTGCCGGAGCGCAGCTGCAAAAATATTGTGACGGGTTTGAATCGATTGAGGATGTGGCCGCGCAGACCGGCCATCAACCCGGTTTTGCAGATTACTTCATTTCGGAGGACAGCACCGGACAGATCATCCAGGTGCAGGTGGAATCCACACCTTTAGGGGACTGCGGGGCACTCTCCTGTAACTATCTACCGCTGGTGATTCGGTAAGTAAAGGCTATTCGAGCTCCTGCACAACCGCCCGGTACAGCGAATCCGCCTTAATATCGGCCATTGAGTGACAGGGAGCGCCCAGCTTGTCGGCCAGGTTTTGAGCCAACCCCTGATCAAACGCGGCGTGTTCCATATTAATCACAATCGAGCGAATTTGATTGTCCTTGATCATCGTCGCCAGACGGTTGGCCTCTTCTTGCGGCGGCCGATGACCCAGGCTGACGTTGCCTGCTCCATCGGTGAGCAAAATCATCAGCGGCATGACGTCCGGGTTGTTGAGGGCGTCTTTCTTAAAGACTTCAAAGGCCATGGCCAACCCGGCCGCCAGCGGTGTTTTCCCGCCCACGTTGATATCTTGCAGCGCCTTGCGCGCCAGATCAACTGAGTTGGTAGGGGGTAAAACCAGATTGGCCTGGTTTTTGTTAAACACCACCAATCCCACCCGATCTCGCCGCTGATAGGCGTCGGTCAACAGCGACATGATCGCCCCTTTTGTGGCTTCCATTCGCTCAGAGACCGCCATGCTCCAGCTGGCATCAACGACAAAGAGGATGAGGTTTGACGTTCTTTTGACGCGGACTTTTTCGCGCAAATCGGTTTTCTTGAGCTTTAAAGCCAGATCAGAATCATCTTCCCGATTTTTTTGATGTGGTGCGGCCGCGCGCAGCGTGGCATCAAATGCCAGGTCTTGAACTTTATCTTTTTTGGGTAATCTAGATTGGATGTAGCGGCCGCGTTTGCGATCGGTTTTGGTGTAGGAGCGGCGGCCGGCTCGGTCGCGGGTCAGGCGGTCGAGCTGGGTATCAAGACGGCGGGCGTTAAATTCCTGATTTGACTCGACCTTGCGACCGCCTTCCCACCACGGTGCATCCTGGGCCGATTGCGGAACCGTTTGCTGACCAGCCTCCGTTTGGGCTGATTCTTCCACATTTTCGAGCTCTTCCGCCTCGTTATCGCTGTCTACAGAGTTTTTTTTTCCCCTTCGGGGGCATTTTCATCAATTTCGGCTTCGCCTTCAAAATCTGACTCGCCGAACTCTTTTTCAGCGTCGGCCAGTTTATCGGCCAGGTCGCTGATGTCCCCGGTGTCTTCAAAGGGGCTGGTTTTCATACGGTGGGGGAGGGCCAATTCGGCCGCCAGCAAAATATCCTGCTGGGTGATGTGGTCACGGCCCATGTAAGCGGCATGAGCCTGGGCACCGCGCAGGATCACAATATCTCCGCGATGACCATCCACTTTCATGGCGGCGGTCAAGCTGGCGATCGTACCCAGATCGCGGCGGGTGTATTTAACGTCGTTTACCAGCTCGCGGGCTTTGGCGATCCGCTCGCTCAAAGAACTTTCTTTAGGAGACCATTCTTCGCGAAACGCTTCAGGATCGGTTTCAAAGGCGATGCGTCGTTCCATGATGGCCACTCGCTGTTTCATCGCCATCAGACCCCCGATATGCACGGAAAAGGCGAAGCGGTCGAGCAGCTGCGGCCGCAAATCCCCTTCTTCGGGGTTCATGGTGCCGACCAGGATGAAGCGAGCCGGGTGACTGTGGCTGATTCCTTCCCGTTCGACAATATTGACGCCCATGGCGGCCGCGTCGAGCAGCAGGTCTACTACGTGGTCATCGAGGAGGTTGACTTCATCGACATAGAGAATGCCGTTGTGGGCGTGATAAAGAATGCCCGCCTCAAAGTGTTTTTCCCCTTTTTGAATCGCTTTTTCGATATCCAGGGTGCCAACCACCCGATCTTCCGTCGCGCTAACCGGCAGGTTAATAAATGAAGTGCCCTCAGGCAGAACGGCCGCCAGCGCTCGTGAAGCGGTTGATTTTGCGGTTCCCCGCTCACCGCGAATCAAAACCCCACCAATTTGGGGATTAACCGCATTTAAGATTAGGGCGCGTTTCATGCGCTCTTGACCGACGATTGCTGAGAAGGGGAAAACCGCTTTGTGAGCCATAAGAAAAAAATATCTCCATGAAAATTCGCAAAAAAGGCGGAGATTGATTATTGAAAAATTACTTTCTCAGCAACCAACCAATAATCAATCCCCGACCGGGAGTAATTATACCTCGTACTCGACTGAGTGTCGATGATTGTCTAACTCGATGTCCCTCTAGCAGGAACCAAAAGCTACTCGTTCTCTTCCATCATATTTCGCGGTGGTTGTGACAGCTGTTCAAGCCCTTTTGGGGTGGACAGCAGTTCATAAACTCCTAATGTAGGGGCCAACCACACAAACCCATCCCCCTCAAATGTTTGCAGAAACCCTTCTCCGGAAACTGATGTGGAGAGCCAGCCACGGCTGCTTTTTTGCACCCGGAAGGTCACGCCTTCGCTGCGCATGAGGGTGAAGTTTCCATCGACCCATAATTTGTCGTTGACGAGCTCATAGCGCAGGATCTCGTCGCTGGGGGTTGGGGAGTAGAGGACGACGATCCCAGACCCGGCGATACGGGTCTGAAAATATCCTTCCTGTCCTAAAACGGCCGAAGAAACGGTTTTTTGCCGGGTGGCAGCGATATCCAGGCCGGCCGTACCGGCATAAAAATACCCTTTATCGACCACGACCCCCCCTTCTTTGGGGTTAATGCGGTGCAGGAAAAAGTGGCCAAAAGTCGGTTCGAGGTAAATCTCGCCGCTGCCGTGGATTTCGTTGACAAAAAAGCTTTCACCGGAAACCATCTTGCGGGTTAACCCTTTGACCAAACCACCTCCGGTACTGGCTTTCATCTCCAATTTCCCTTTCATAAAGTAAAGGGAGCCCGGTTCAATCCGAACGTGGCTGTTATTGAGGCGAATGCGCACCATTTTTAGATGCATTCCGCTTTGATTGGCATAGTACAGATTGCGGGCGGTGCGCACATCGGCCGACCCTTTGAGGCGGCTGTACTGCACGACTTCGACGACGGTGCCGTCTTCCGCCTGGATTTGTTCGATGACTTCGAGTTGATTTAGATTGATCATGGGAACTCCGGGAGTAATAGCTAATTGCCAAAGTTAATGGCTAATTGCTAAGGTGAATAGCTAATTGCTAAAGTTAATGGCTAATTGCTAGGAAAAATGGATAGGTAATTTAAATTCTCAATGATATAGATAATTTGGGTTTGAGTAAGTTACCATTTGATTTATTTTGCAGAAGCCTACAATAATGAGTACGAACAATATGACGGTATAGTAGCATGGAATTCTCAATTTCTCTCAAACAATTGGCAATTAGCTATTGACTCTAGCCATTAGTAATTATTTATGTTTCAAAAACTCATTTCATTCCTCGATACCGCAAAGGTGGCGTACCACATTCACTCACATGAACCGATTCGTACCGTGAAGGATGCTCAGGAGAAGTGGCCGCTGGCGGTGGAAAAATTGATAAAGACCATCGCCTTTCGTCACCGGAGCGGGGTGCTTTATCTCGTGGCCGTTCGGGCGCGCAGCCGCATTGATTACGCCCGTTTGGCCGGATTGCTGGGGCACAAGCGGCGCGATCTGGCTTCGCTGGCGCCGCAAGAGGTTGCCGCGCTGCTCGGGGTGGAACCGGGTGAGGTGTTTCCGCTGCCTTTATTTGGCGGGGTAAGCGGCATTGTGTTTGATCAGCAGGTGCTGAACATCGAGCGCAGTTTCTGCGGCAGCGGCCGGCTGGATAAAACGTTGGAGATCGAAACGAAGACGCTGATTCGACTGGCGGATGGGGTGGTGGGGGAGGTGGTTAAGTCCCCCTTAGATGATTGGCCCAAGTCCCTGGAAAATTTCTGATAAGAAGCGTCCCTTTAAGGATTTTCCAGGGACTGGGGACTTATTCAGTCTCCTGCACCAACACCCAAATCGGCCCGTTCTGGAAAAAATCGATAGGGAAGAGCTGGGCTGAAAACGGGTTGGTAACCAGAACTGTAGCCGTGTTCCCTTCGATGGTAATGCGATGAGGCTCAAATCCCCAGTCGAGGGAAGTGGCCACAATATCGCGATAAGATTGGGCCAGCGGGTCGACAAATAGGCCGTCGTTAATGATGACCCGCTCAACTGTATTGATCAACAGCTCTGATTTCTGAAAATTATTGGCTTGCAGGGCGTTATCCGCTTCCGTCAACATGATTTCGAGGGCGATGTTGGTGACCTCACCCGGTTTGCGGCTGAGCTCGGCCGTTAGATCACGTTCCAGCAGCTGGCGTGGTGAGGGGAGCCATGCTTGCTCAAAGTGGGCGGTTGGGTCGTACGCCAGCTGATAATCACGCATGACATTGTAAAAATGGAGGGTGCTGTTGAGGTCGCTAATTTCAACCGGTGCGGCCGACTGTTGGCCCAGTGATCGAATCCATTCTGCTTCAAGCTGGCTTAACGATTGACCAAAATTTGCCTGCAGAGCGGCGTCAATTCTTGCCGAAGGGGTTTGATACGCGTCCGTGGGAATATTGGCGTAAAAAAGCTTGACCTGCTCCCATCCGTACCGTTCAACCAGAAAATTAAAAAAGGCACCGGCCTGCAGATAGCCGATTTCATGCTGCACCGGGTAAAAATTGTCAATTAGAGGAACCAGGTCATAAGCGAGACCGGTGTCCCGCAAGGCGCGCACGCGTTCGTTGAGATTTTCCTGTTTATAGTGACCCCCAGTGGCCCAAACCGCAACCGCTTCTGCTAAAAATGCCGGCCGATCTCCCTGAATAAATTGTTGATCCAGCAGGTGAATCGCCTCGTGGGTTAAAACTTCAGCGATTCCCCCACCGGCGTAATTGCGGTCGAGATAGGAGACCACCATCGACCCGGTGGCGTACCCGCCCTGCCCGATCACCCGATCAATAAAAAAGACGTCGTATTTGCGAGCCGGCTCTTCCTGCAGCCGGATGGCGGCCGTGCGAATTGCCTGATCGGTCAGCTCAGTCAGGTAGGTGATATCCCGCTCGGCGGCCGTGCCGGCGACCACGTGGATAAAGGCCATTTCCGATTCGGTGGTGATCCAATCGGCCGCGACCTCGCGCGTGTCCATGGCTGAACGCGGTAAAACCGTCACATCCTGAACGGCGGTATTGTTGTTGGGGTTTTCGTCCCCACTGCTAATGCGATCGTTGGGGTCTAGAGTAACCGAGATGGCATAGGTGCCGGGGGCGTTGGTTGTGTCCCAGATCCAGGGGTGTAAACCCACCACGTCTCCACCCAGGTTTCTCATTTGAAAACCGGAAGATTGGTTTAGCGGTTGGCCGTTGAGCGAAATTAATACTTCAACGGTGTCCGGATCAATCGTATCCGGAATATCGACGACAAATTGAATGGTTACCGGGTCACCTGCAAAAATTTCTCCGCTGGGATAAACAAATAATTTTTGACTGTTAATCGCCAAATCAGCCCCCGACGCTGCGGCGGCGGTGGGCGGCGGAGGGGAAGTTTCTGTGGGCTGAGGGACAGTTGGGTCAGGTTCCTGTGTTAAGGTGGGTTGCGGTTGTGATTGGGTGGGAGCCGGCAGAGTTGCTGTAGGCTCTGGTTCGGCCGTGGGGGCCACGGCCGTTAAAACTTCGACGACGATGGTGGGAATTGATTGAGTTTCTGCTTCTTCCGCCTGACCACACCCCACCAAAAAGAAGATGGCGATGAGGCCAAAAATCAAAAGTGCTTTGGATGATAGCAGCGTCTTTTTATTACTTTTGTGGATCGCGATCATTATTTAATAAAATACCCAGGTCAAACCCAGCTAAAAATATGTTTGGAATTGGTGTTTGGCCGTGTGTAGTTCAGCCAACTGCCCAAACGAATGTTCTATATCGCCGATTATAGAGGATATTAATTGAGTGGGATGTAAAGATTAGCAAATTTTTATAATAATGAGCAAAAATAAATACCGATCAACAATCACTTGTTGATGATCGGAAATTAAATCGTGATGGTCGGTGATAGGTTCTCTACCTAATTTGATGGAGTTGGCTATAATTAACCCCATTACCAGCAGAGATCAATCTCCCCAACGCTGACAATATCATAAGGAGACGTTTATATGAGCTATCAACATATTGTTGTGCCGGCTGATGGTGAAAAAATCACCTTTGCCAACGGCAAATTACAGGTGCCGGACAACCCCATTGTGGCGTATATCGAAGGTGATGGTATCGGTGTCGATATCACCCCTGCTTCAATGGTTGTATGGAATGCGGCCGTCGAAAAGGCCTATGGCGGACAGCGCAAAATTCGGTGGATGGAAATTTACAGCGGGGAAAAAGCGGCCTCAATGTACGACGGCAACTTTTTTCCTGATGAAACCATCGACGCGATGCGGGAATATCTCGTCGGCATCAAGGGGCCGTTGACCACGCCGGTTGGCGGTGGTTTCCGCAGCTTGAATGTGGCCCTGCGCCAGGTGTTGGATTTATACGCCTGCGTGCGGCCGGTTTCGTATATCACCGGCACACCGAGCCCGATGCGCACGCCGGAAAATATGGACGTGGTGATTTTCCGGGAAAACACGGAAGATGTTTATTCGGGGATTGAATTTGTAGCCGGATCAGATGAAGCCAACGCTTTGATTGAATTTTTGTCGGAAAAATTAGGAAAAGCGGTGCGGCCGGAGTCCGGTATCGGCATCAAGCCGGTCAGCGCGTTTGGCACAAAGCGGCTCGTTCGTCAAGCGCTGCAGTACGCCATCGACAACGATCGCGACTCTGTTTCCCTCGTTCATAAAGGGAACATCATGAAATTCACTGAGGGAGCATTCCGTGACTGGGGGTATGAAATCGCCCGTGATGAGTTTGGTGCTCAACCGCTGCACGGTGGACCCTGGCACACGATGAGCAATCCGAGCACCGGGAAGACCATTGTGATTAAAGACGTCATTGCCGACAATATGCTGCAGCAGCTGTTGACCCGTACGGCCGATTATGACGTGATCGCCACCTTGAATTTGAACGGGGATTACATGAGTGACGCCGCCGCAGCTCAAGTTGGCGGATTGGGGATGGCTCCCGGTGGAAATATCGGTGATGGAGTTGCCCTGTTTGAAGCCACCCACGGCACCGCACCCAAATATGCCGGTCAGGACAAAGTTAACCCCGGCAGCTTGATCTTGAGTGGGGTGATGATGCTGCGCCACATGGGGTGGACTGAGGCGGCCGATATGGTGGTAGATGCTTTGAGCAAAACCATTCAGGATAAAACCGTGACCTACGACCTCGAGCGGCAGATGGACGGGGCAACATTGCTTTCCTGCTCTGAATTCGCCGACGCGATTGTGGCCAACATGTAGTTGACTCACAGGTTCTGTTGTTATTTGAGAGTATAAAAATAGCAGCAGAACCTGTTTAATCACCCTTTGGAAACCGCAGCGCACCAGCACCTGACACCAGTTTGGACCAACCACCCAAAGTTCTAACAATCGGCGGCACCGACCCCTGCGGGGCGTTCGGCGTTTTGGCCGATCTCAAAACCTTTGCCGCTTACCGGGTTCACGGGATGAGCGTGATCACGGTTGTGACGGCCCAGAACAGTCACAGCTGGCTGGGGGCGACGTTTATCGATGCTGACTTTGTGGCTCAACAGCTCGATGCCGTTTTTACAGATTATGGGGCGGATGCGGTTAAAACCGGTTTTTTGGGGCGGGTTGAGCTCATTGAAGTAGTGGCTCGGAAGCTGCGCGAACATAAAATCCGGAACGTGGTGATCGACCCGGTGATGGTGGATGGGGAAACGGAGCCGATGTTTGGGGCGGAGGTCACGGCCGCCTACCGCGAACTGCTGATCCCTTTGGCGACGATTGTTACCCCCAATAAGGGGGAGGCCCGTTTGCTGCTCGATCGGCCGCTTGGCGAACCGGTTGTTTGGACTCAGCTCCAGCCTCAATTGAAGGCGGTTGCTCCGGGCGGCTGGCTTCTTTTGAAAGCGGTGGCCCACGGCCGTCAATGGGGGGATTGGCTGCTGCACCAGCGACAAAGTAAATTTTACCCTCAGACGTTGGTTGACACGCCGAACTTAGCCGGCAGCGGCGATACGTTATCGGCCGCCTTGGCAGCTACTTTGGCCTTGGGAGCTGACGTGCCGTCCGCGGTAAAAGATGCGCAGACGTTTACCCATCAGGCCATTGTCGAAGGGGCCACGTGGCGGCTGGCTCGAGGGCGGGGACCAACGGCGAACTTTGTGAATTTCCAGAAGCCGTAAGATTCCGGTGTAAAGGTTTACTAATGATAATCATACTGGTCATTGCGCCTTATTTTTGTTATGATTTGTGCATTCAAAATATTTTGAACGTACAATAAGGACCGTATGACATGCATCAGGATCTAGCCGCCGTCAATGATAGTACTGTGGCCGGTATCGGCCGGCTGGCCCGTTTTTTTGGCTTTAACGAGGTAATGGGTCGGCTATATGGAACCCTGCTAATGAGCCCTGATCCTCTGTCGCTGGATGATCTGGGTGAGCGCCTGCAAATCAGCAAGGGGTCCGTCAGCATGAACATGCGGGCCATCGAACGGTGGGGAATGGCCAAAGAAGTATGGATGCGGGGCGAGCGGAAAAAATATTATGAGGCCGAGTCTGATATGTGGCAGGTGATTCGCAATGTTTTGGGCGGCCGAGAGATGCGTGAAGTGCAGCTGGCTCTGCAGGTGCTGGGGGACAGCGTTAAAAGGCTCAAGTCAGCACAGGACGAATTAACCGCTGAAGAGCAGGCCTTGGCTGAATATTATCTCACCCGCGTGGCAGATTTGCGCAACTTCTTTGAATTTGCCGAAATGATGCTCAATTCACTGTTAATCACCGAAGGGGATGGGGCTCCGGAGGAGCTGGGCCAAAATTTGGGAGGCGATTTTGATTGGGGGCAAACCTTTGAACCTTGATGCTCGCGGCTTTTTCTCCAATAGGTCATTTGTGCTAAACTCTTGCCTATGGCGTTAGATTTTGAACAGCTGACAGATGATGTCATTGAGATGGCTCGATCGGCCGGAGAGCGCCGCTCGATTCGTGACGACAGGCTTGATGAAATTGAAGCGGTTTTGAGAGAATACCAGGGAGATGATGGCGGTGTTCAGCGCTTTGTATCCCATATTCAGGACACAATTCTATCATCGAGCCAGTTTAAACCTTTTGGAGGCAGCGCCTACCCTTTGCAAGAAGGGCGGTTGATCGGCTTTTCCAGCGCGTCAGCCGCGGTTGACCTGCCAGAACAAGCTACCTTGATCGCGATCGACGGCTCGCAGATTGTGCCCGATCGACATGCCGCATTTGTCTACTATCTAATCAATATTGGGGCCATCATTTTCCATCATGGGCAGGGAATCGCCCCGGAAGAGTTTAATCAGCCTACTTTGCGTTTTCCCGCACCGGATGAACTCGATAATTACCGCTTTGGCGATGGGGTCAGCGTTTCGGTGGAACGAGATTTAACCGAAATTGGCACCCTGGCCAAGCTGACCGGGCGTTATCATCGCGGTTCCACGCCAACGCTGGCCATTATGGATCAGCGCCTGCTGTATGTCCCGATTGGTGAGTTGGGGCCGGCATTTAAGCGGCAAATAATCGGTGATTGGCAGGAGGCGTTGAATCAAATTCGTGCGGCCGGAGGCTGGATTATCGGGTATGTGGACCGGCCGGGTAAAGCGTCGGTTTTGACGCTCCTCAAGTCATTCACCGCTGATTTTAATCCCAACGAGCCGGATGATTTAGGAGAGTGGGATGGCCTGGTGGATGCGGAACTGTTTGCCCGACTTTTAAGCCCCGGAGAACGATCGGCCGTGTTTGTGGACTTATCCCGCGCCAATAAAATGTTTACCGAAAGGGGGCGGGCGAACGAAATGTGCTTTTTTTATTTTAATGTGGGTCGGGTCGATCAGCCAAACATCGCTCGTGTCGATCTACCCCGTTGGCTGGCGGAAGATGAAGGGGCCGTGGCCGCGATCCACGCTTTGCTCCTCGATCAGTGTGAAATTGCGGGACGATACCCCTATGTTTTGGCCCGGGCGGATGAAATCGCCGTGGTCGGCCGGCAGGATCAGGCGGATCTCGAATTTCGCATTGCCCGTCAAATGGATGCGGCCGGGGTGTCATTTGCCGAAACGGCCAAACAGCAGTTAAAGGGGATTGTGAGAGGTGGGAAGATGAGGCATGGTTAAAGAGACCTCAGACCTCAGACTACAGACAAGAGACCGGAGACGAGAGACTAGAGATCAGAGTAAGAGTTACTATGGAACAAATTGAAATCGGCCGGGTGTTGCGGGCCAGTTCCGCCGGGTTTGCCATCGGCAGTCGAGTCAACCAGCTTTCTGCCCCGAGTTTTGGCTGTCTGGTTAAAGCCCAGCCTCTGGGCGGCCGCGAGGCGATCTACGGGCTGGTATACGATATCCACATCGATGACGATCAGCTCATTCAGCGGCTGGTCATGACCGAAAATCCACGGCCGGAGGTGATTGAAGATCAGCGACAAAATCGCATGCTGCCTTTAGAAATGAGCGTCCTGGCGGTGGGTTACCGGCTCAACGGTGAGATTCGGCAGGGATTTCCCGCCCGGCCGCCGCTCAACCTCGATCCGGTTTATTTGTGTCAGGAAGAGAGCGAGCTGCGCCACTTCACCGACAATTTGGGATATTTGCGCCTGATTTTGCGCGCGCC
>JAAUYD010211244.1_pt1 | contig 18148 bp, 20 predicted proteins | sample 7278101 | NCBI WGS metagenome assembly JAAUYD01 (sample SAMN14350128, study PRJNA611818) | marine sediment metagenome | isolation source: surface marine sediment (0.6m) | place: French Polynesia: Moorea | collected 2018-08 | reverse complement strand
GCATGCCGCAACATGCGATCCATGAGCTCAGGTCCCTGGAGGCCCTCAACATCGCCCGGCCAGTTGTCGACATCGGTCGTGGTCATCAGCTGACCGCCTTGTTCGACGCCCGTGATCATGACCGGGTCAAGATTGGCACGTGCCGCATAGACGGCCGCAGCGTAACCCGCCGGCCCGGAGCCCAGGATGAGAACCCGGCAATGTTTTGTGTCACTCATGTATACTTTGTCCGTTACAACACGACGTGCAAAAGCGCCCGCAGAAGGCCCTGAATTGCGACCGACGAAGCGATTTTCAAGGGCTACGATGCGGGCGAGCTTTATGCGGGTCGGACCGACCTTGGGCCAGAGTGTAGGGAAAACAGAATCTTTATGGCAAGAGCCGCTAAAGCCAGGCAGCCCGAGCCGCGCGTTTCATCACAGGTTCACCGCGCCCTTCGCGAAGGCGCGCTGTACGTTTTCGGTGCGATTGCGCTGATTCTCTGGTACGCGCTGTTTACCTACGATCCGGCCGATCCGAGTTTCAGTCACGCGACGACGGACGGCGCCGTGCGCAACGGTGTTGGTCGTGTCGGGAGCTATACCGCGGGCCTGCTGTTCGATTTTTTCGGGCGTCCCGCTTACCTTTTCACGTTGATGGTCTTCTACCTTGGCTGGATGCTGTACCGCGAGCAGAAGACCCAGATAGCCCTGACCAGGCTCGACTTCGGTCTGCGACTCGGTGGCTTTCTTGCCACCCTGATCACGAGCTGTGCGCTCGCGGCACTGCACTTTTCTCCGGCGGGCTTCACGAATTCGGCGGGCGGCATCATCGGTCAGGCTGTCGGCGACGGCCTTGCGAGCGTCATGAAGTTGCTCGGCGCAAGCACGCTGCTGTTCTGCCTGTGGGTGGCATCGATCTCGCTGTTCCTCGGCATCTCCTGGATCAGCGTCATGGACCGCATCGGCCAATGGTGTCTCGCCGGCTATGAGCAGGCGGTCGTCAAGATCGGCGAGCTGCGGGACAAGGCGGAAGGCCGACGCAAAGCGGCCGAGCGCCAGGATATCGTCAAGGTAGAAAAGAAGCTGAAAGCGAAACGGCCCAAGCCGCGAATCGAACCTACGTTGCCGACACTCGAAACCAGCGTGCGCGCGGAGAAAGAACGTCAGGTGCCGCTGTTCGAAGCGGCGGAAGCGGGCGAGCTGCCGCCGCTCGCGCTGCTCGACGATCCGCCGGATCAGAAACAGGGGTGGTCCAAAGACTCGCTCGAAGCGATGTCGCGGCTCGTCGAGCTAAAGCTCAAGGACTTCGGCATCGACGTCGAGGTCAAGTCGGTATCGCCCGGCCCGGTCATCACCCGTTTCGAACTCGATCCGGCGCCCGGCGTCAAGGGTAGTCAGATCGCGAATCTCGCGAAAGATCTGGCCCGCTCGCTGTCCGTGGTCAGCGTACGTATCGTCGAGGTGATTCCCGGCACCTCGTACGTGGGTCTCGAGATTCCGAACGAGAATCGCCAGCTCGTAACGCTGGGTGAGATTCTCAAATCGCGGGCGTACGACGACATGGCGTCGCCCATCACACTCGCGCTCGGTAAGGACATCGGCGGCAATTCGGTGGTCGCGGACCTCGCGCGCATGCCCCACTTGCTCATCGCCGGCACAACCGGTTCGGGCAAGTCCGTTGCGATCAACGCGATGGTCCTCAGCATCCTCTACAAGACGCAGCCCGAGCAGGTCCGGATGATCATGATCGATCCGAAGATGCTCGAGCTGTCGGTCTACGAAGGCATTCCGCACCTGCTTGCACCCGTCGTTACCGACATGAAGGAGGCGTCGAACTCGCTGCGCTGGTGCGTCGCCGAAATGGACCGACGCTACTCGTTGATGGCAGCGCTCGGCGTTCGCAACATCGGCGGCTACAACCGCAAGGTGCGCGACGCGATCGACGCGGGTGAGCCAATCCCGGACCCGACGTTCCGGCCGCCCGAACTGTTCGATGAAGAAAAACCGGTCGAGCATCCGACCTTGACTCCTCTGCCGTACATTGTCGTAATCATCGATGAACTCGCTGACATGATGATGATCGTCGGCAAGAAAGTTGAGGAGCTGATTGCGCGGCTCGCGCAAAAGGCGCGCGCATCGGGAATCCACATGATTCTTGCAACACAGCGTCCGTCGGTCGACGTCATCACGGGCCTGATCAAGGCCAACGTACCGACGCGGATTGCGTTCCAGGTTTCGGCGAAAGTCGATTCGCGGACGATTCTCGACCAGCAGGGTGCCGAGAATCTGCTCGGCCACGGCGACATGCTGTATTTGCCGCCCGGCACCTCCCTGCCGATCCGTGTTCACGGCGCATTTGTTGCAGACGACGAGGTTCACTCGGTCGTGCGGCATCTCAAGAAGACGGGCCAGCCACGCTACATCGATGAAATTCTCGAAGGCCCGTCGAGTCCAACTCCGGGACTGACCGGAATCGACAAGCCGTCTCCGGATAGCGCGGATGCCGAACAGGATCCGCTGTACGATCAGGCCGTGCAGGTGGTTATGGAGACCCGCAAAGCCTCGATATCCGGTGTACAGCGGCGTCTCAAGATCGGCTACAACCGCGCGGCTCGCATGGTCGAGTCGATGGAGGCGGCCGGTCTGGTCGGTCCGCTCCAGCCGAACGGCACCCGGGAGATCCTGGTGCCGGCGAGCCCGGCTGACGAGTGAGGCATTGACAGGCAACATGGACCGGTACGTGACCCGAAAATTCCTTCTTACCGTGACGCTGCTGGCGGCTCAGTCGCTCGCGTTCGCACAGGCTGTCGGCGATGAGGTCGGCGAGCAGCTCGTCGGCGATTTCGTCGAGAATGTCATCACGCTGCAGGGGCGCTTCGAACAGTCGCTGATCGACGCCGACGGCCAGATCGTGGAGCGTTCGAGCGGCACGCTCGAAATAGAGCGCCCCGGCCGATTTCGCTGGTCCTACAGCGAGCCCTACGAGCAATGGCTCGTTGCCGACGGCCTCAATATCTGGAGTTACGACGTCGATCTGGCGCAGGTGACAGTCAAGCCGCAGGCCGACGCACTGGCCAATACGCCGGCGCTGCTTCTCGGTGGCAGCGACGATGCACTTTCGCAGTTTCGCTTCGACGGTTCATCGGTCGAAAAAGGCACGACCTGGGTCCGCATGATTCCGCGCGACACAACGAGCGGATTTGAGCGCATGGAACTCGGGTTCACCGCCGGCGCGCTGACACGCATGGTGTTCTTCGATAATCTCGAGCAGACAACGCTCGTCGCTCTTTATGACGTGACGACCAATGAGCCGATCGACGCCGAGCGATTCCGCTTCGTGGTGCCGGACGATGCCGATCTCGTCGGCATACCCGTCGCAGCCGACGATACGATGCCCTGATGCTGCCGCTGCAACACCTCGCGTTCTGGCGCTCTCTGAGCCTGGCCCTGCTCGTGGTGGTTTTGATTGGCGCGTTGTCGCCGGCGGTCTGGTTCGGCAACAAAGCGGACGCCCTGTCGTTTATGAAGAACGCCGACAAATGGGTCCACGGGTTGACGTTCTTTGCGCTGTCGATCTGGTTTGCCGGGCTCGTGGAACGACGAGGATACTGGCTCGTCGGGCTGGGGCTTGTCGTCTTCGGCGCGCTCCTCGAGTTCTTCCAGATGTACGTGCGCTACCGCACGGCGGACCAATTCGACATTGCCGCAAACACAGCCGGTATAATCGTGGGTCTTGTAGTCGCATTAGCAGGCCTCGGTGGATGGGGACTGCGCGCTGAAAACTGGTACGCGAGACAAACCCGGAATTGACCGACCTGTTCTCCAACGCAACGGCAGTGGATCGGCCGCTGGCCGATCGCATGCGCCCGGCTACGCTCGCCGAATTCACGGGTCAGCATCATCTGCTCGACACTGGAAAACCGTTGCGGCAGGCGATTGAGCAGGGCCGCGCGCACTCGATGGTGTTCTGGGGCCCTCCCGGAACGGGAAAGACCACACTCGCACGCCTGATAGCGGCAACGACCGAGTCGCACTTCATCGCGCTCTCGGCGGTCATGGCCGGCGTCAAGGATATCCGCGCAGCCGTTGCCGAGGCCGAGAAACACCGCCATATGAGCAATCGCGGGACCGTGCTGTTCCTCGACGAGGTGCATCGCTTCAACAAGGCGCAGCAGGATGCGTTCCTGCCGTTTGTCGAGGACGGCACGCTTACCTTCATCGGTGCAACGACGGAAAATCCGTCGTTCGAGCTCAACAATGCGCTGTTGTCGCGAGCAAGAGTCTACGTCCTGAGGGCGCTGTCTGAAGAGGATCTCGTTGCGGTGCTGAATAGGGCTCTGACGGATGCGGAGCGCGGCCTTGCCGAAAAATATCAGATCGACGACGAATCGCTGGGCATGATCGCCGCGGCGGCCGACGGCGATGCGCGGCGCGCCCTGAACCTGCTGGAGCTTGCCGCGGACCTGAGTGACGAGGGAAGGATTTCGGCCGAGACCGTCGCTGAGGTTGCCTCGGGGAGCCGCCGGCGTTTCGACAGCCAGGGCGAGTATTTTTACGACCAGATTTCGGCATTGCACAAGGCGATTCGCGGTACCGACCCAGACGCATCGCTGTACTGGTTCGCGCGCATGCTTGATGGTGGCTGCGATCCGCTGTACATAGCCCGCAGGCTCATTCGGGTAGCGTCCGAGGACGTTGGCAATGCGGATCCTCGAGGCCTCCGGGTCGCGCTCGATGCCTGGGCCGTCTACGAGCGTCTCGGCAGCCCGGAAGGGGAGCTGGCAATCGGCCAGGCTGTCGTCTACCTGGCATGCGCGCCGAAGAGCAATGCCGTGTACACCGCGTTCAAAGCGGCGATGAAGGATGCCCGCGACCGCGGCTCACTCGAAGTACCGATGCACCTGAGAAACGCACCGACGCGCCTCATGAAGGACCTCGGTTATGGCGACGGCTATCGCTACGCGCACGACGAGGACGACGCAGTCGCGCACGGCGAGAATTACTTTCCCGACGACATGGACCCGACGACGTATTATCATCCCGTGCCGCGCGGACTCGAGATGCGTATTAAGGAAAAGCTCGACGACATAGCGCGCCGCGCGCACCAGAGAAAACAGCAATGATCGATCCAAAACTTCTTCGCCAGTCGGCATCGGACGTTGCGGCCAACCTGGCCCGGCGCGGTTTCGAGTTCGATGCCGGTGGTTATCTCGCACTCGAAGAACGACGCAAGTCGCTGCAGGTCGAGACCGAGCGGCTGCAGAACGAACGCAATACGAGCGCCAAAAGTATCGGCAAGGCGAAAGCGCAGGGTGAGGATATTGCGCCGCTGTTGGACGCGGTCAAACAACTGGGCGAGCGCCTTGAGGCGAGTGAGGCCGCGTTGCAGGATGTGCAGGCCGAATTGCGCGACATCGAACTCGGACTGCCGAACCTGATCGACGATGATGTTCCGGTCGGCACTTCCGAGGACGATAACGTTGAAGTGCGGCGCTGGGGCGAACCGGCGGATCCCGACTTCGAGGCCCGGGATCACATCGAGCTCGGTGAACGGCTCGGCCAGCTGGACTTCGATGCTGCCAGCCGAATTTCCGGGGCGCGCTTCGTCGTGATGACCGGACCCCTGGCGCGGCTGCAGCGCGCCCTGGTTCAGTTCATGCTCGATACCCATACGAACGAACATGGCTATATCGAGACTTACGTGCCGTATCTCGTCAAACCGCCTGCGCTGATTGGAACGGGTCAGCTGCCGAAGTTCGAGGAAGACCAGTTCAAGACGACGGACGAGCCGCCGTTCTACCTGATTCCGACGGCCGAGGTGCCGGTAACCAATCTCGCACGCGAGACCATCTTCGACGCTGATGCACTGCCGATCCGCTACGCGGCCCACACGCCGTGCTTTCGCTCCGAGGCGGGCTCTCACGGTCAGGATACGCGCGGCATGATTCGCCAGCACCAGTTCGAAAAAGTCGAGCTGGTGCACTTCGTCGCCCCCGACGCCTCAATGGACGCGCTCGAGGAATTGACCGGCCACGCCGAGGTAATCCTGCAAAAACTCGGGCTGCCGTACCGGGTAATCACGCTCTGCTCGGGCGATACCGGCTTCGGCTCGACCAAGACCTATGACATTGAGGTCTGGTTGCCGGGACAGAAGCGTTACCGGGAAATCTCATCGTGCAGCAACTACAACGATTTCCAGGCGAGGCGAATGCAAGCCAGACGACGTAACCCCGAGACGGGCAAGCCCGAGCTCATTCACACGTTGAACGGATCCGGCGTCGCGGCGGGAAGGGCGTTGATCGCCGTCATGGAAACCTACCAGGAAGCGAACGGCAGTATCCGGATACCCGAGGTTCTCAAGCCGTACATGGGCGGGCTGGAGAAGATCTCGCCCTGATCGCCACGCAAATGGTGTTACCAGGGTAGGCGGTACCCTTCGGCGTGCCAAAAGCCGCCCGAGGTCTCCAGCGTGAGCTCGTCAATGCGGTCGATCAGGCCACGGGCTGAATCGACTGGCGAGATGCCGTGGTTGCCCGTCATTTCGGTCGCGACGAGACCCGGATGCAGCAAGCCAACGGCAATGCCGCGTGGACGAAGTTCGTGCATCAGGTTCATACCGACCATGTTGACTGCTGTCTTCGAAACCCTGTAGCCCCAGTTTCCGCCCGATCCGTTGTCGTCGATCGACCCGACGCGGCTCGTTACGATCGCGACTTTCGAGCCGTCGCGGAGGTTGTCCGCCAGGGCCTCCGTGACGCGTAGCGGCCCGAGCGTATTGACCTGGTACTGGAGCGTCATCTCGTCGTAGTCGAGTTCACCGAACCGGTCGCGGCGCAGGATGCCGGCATTGTTGATGAGGACGTCGATCGGCTCGTCACCAACGGCCTGCCTGAGCGCCGCGACACCGTCGGGGTCGGCGACGTCGACGCCTCCGATGACACGGATGCCGAGTTCGTCGAGGGACTCGTTGCTCGTCCGGCAGACGCCGATGACGGTGTCTCCGCGCTCTTTGGATTGCGCGGCGAGTTCATAGCCGATACCGCGGTTACAGCCGGTGATCAGGACGGTGGGCATCTGGGCTCCTTTCGTTGAATTGAGTGGCGGAGAGGGTGGGATTCGAACCCACGAAAGGCTACTAACCTTTGCTGGTTTTCAAGACCAGTGCATTCAACCGCTCTGCCACCTCTCCAGCGTCGATACGCGGCGCGCGTCGGTCACGCGACGGCGCATTGTGCGCGCAACACCCATGCGATTCAACTATTCGGCCCTGCCCCTTTCGATGGATCAGAACCCGACGCGGCGCCGGCGGTCTGAAGCTTTTTGGGAACACCGGGGAGATTGTGATAATGATTCGAGAAAAAATTTATAAACTATTGATATTAAATCTCTTAATTCTCCCCATTGTTGCCCTGGCAGACGTCCCGGGCGATGCGGCCGGTTGGTATCAGCGCGCCGTCGACTTACGCGAGGCCGAAGACCTCGAGGGGGCCTGGGCCGCACTCGAGGAAGCCGATCGCCAGCAGTTTTCGTCGATCCGTATCGGCATCGAGAAGGCCCGGCTCCATGCCCTGGCGGCTGAGGTCGATCAAGCCGTCGCGTCGCTGGAGGCGATTGCCGCAAGTGGTTTCACGGCCGTCGGCGTCATTCAGGGCGACCCTGTGCTGGGTACTCTGGCCGGCCATCCGGGCTACGACAGGCTCGTGGAGGATATGGCGGTCAAGGCTTACCCGTGCGCGCATGACGCGGCGTTCGGCGCCTTCGACTTCTGGGTCGGTGCCTGGGACGTGCACGATGCATCGGGTGTGCTCCAGGGCACGAACACCATTACAAGGGACGAGCGCGGCTGCATGCTGACCGAAAGGTGGACCAACGTCGTGGGCGGTACCGGGATGAGCGTGAACTTTCTTGACCGGATCACGGGGGAGTGGGTCCAGATCTGGAATTCAGAGGGCGGCGCCCAGATCCAGATTCGTGGCGGCATCACGGACGATGGCATGCTCCTGACGGGTACCTTGCATAATGTTGCGGCAGCCACCACATTTCCTTTCCGTGGGCTCTGGACACCGCTGCCCGACGGTCGGGTGCGGCAGTACTTCGAACAGTCGAATGACGGCGGCGAAACCTGGGTACCATGGTTCGAAGGCTTCTATACTAGGCAGAAATGAAGAACACGATGTACTCACGCGGTTTTTCCGCCGGCAATCCGATCGCCAACGCGCTGGTCGTCATCGTTGGTGCATTGGCGATCGCAGCGTCCATTGTGCTGGGCTTCGTTGCGTTGATCGTTCTCGGGTCCGTGATGCTGATTCTCGCAGCGATCGTCGGGATCCGTGTCTGGTGGTTCAAGCGCCGGTTGCAGCGCCGGGGAGGCGCTTCCAGGCCGGTTCGCCCAGCTGAGCCTGATGCGCCGGGTGGCATCATCGAGGGTGAATACCACGTGGTCAAAGGCGACGAAAAGCCGTAGAGTCGCACCCCATGCGCAACAGCAGTACAGATATCGAGCGTCGCAAACGCCGGCGTCGTCGGCGGATTCAGGTCATCGTCATCTACACGGCCATCGCGATCGGCCTGGCCTGGTTCTTCGAGTCACAAGCGACGACGACCGTGATTTTCGTCCGCCATGCCGAGAAAGCGGCGGTTCCTGAGGACGATCCTGCGCTGTCGGCCGCCGGGCAACGGCGGGCTGCCGAACTGAAGCGGCAGCTCGTCGACGCGGACGTCGTGGCCGGCATCGATGCGGTGTATGCGACGCCGTTCCGACGCACCGAAGAGACGGCACGGCCAATCGCCGAGGCGCTCGAGCTGCCGCTCAGTTCTTACGACGCGAACGACACCGAGCTCATCATGGAGGACATCGTTCGCAAGCATAAAGGCAAGATCATCCTCGTGGTCGGCCACAGCAATACCCTCCCGGCCCTGATAGGCAACATGGGCGCGAGCAAGAATGTCCCCCCGATTGCCGAGGACGAATACGACAACATCTACATCGTGTCCATCCCCTGGTTCGGCAAGACCAAGACGATTCGCCTGCGTTATGGCGAGCCGTACTCGCCGTGATCAAGCAATCCGAATTGCGGGTTCGCACGGATGGCCGCGGGACCTACGATCTGAGCCCCGACGTCGACCGGGCCGTGCGGGAATCCGGCGTTACGTCGGGCCTGTGTCACGTATTCGTGTGCCATACGAGCGCGTCCCTGATGCTGTGCGAGAATGCCGACCCGAGCGTCATGCGCGATATGGAGTCGTTCATGTCGAGGCAGGTGCCGGACGGCGACCCGTTATTCACGCACACGGCCGAAGGGCCGGACGACATGCCTGCCCACGTTCGCAGCGTCCTGACGGGTTCGGACCTGAACATCCCGGTGCGCGAAGGACGCTGCGCTCTCGGGACGTGGCAGGGCGTCTATCTCTGGGAACACCGGTACGCGCCGCATTCACGGCGCGTCATCATCACGGTGCAGGGGAGCTAATCGGCGGCCCTCTTGCCCGCGGTTTCGCGCAGGACAATCGCGCGTTCGATGAACTCCTGGTGGCGGCCTATCCGAACGTCGGCCATGACGGCATCCTGGATGACGCGGCTCTGGTTGATCAGGAACGTCGCGCGCCGAACGCCCACGCCGAACGGACCGTCGACGTCGTACATTTTGATGGCGGTCTTGTCCGGGTCGCTGAGCAGCACGAACGGCAGTTCATATTCTTCCCGGAATCTGACGTGGCTGTCGACGTCCTGTGGGCTGACACCAGCCACCTGTAAGCCGACCGCCTGGATGTCGGTGTGGATGTCGCGAATGGAGCATGCCTCCTTGGTACATCCGGGCGTGAAATCCGCCGGGTAAAAATACAGAATCAACGGTCCGTCCTGGAGCAGGTCGGACAACGAGGTCTCTCCACCCTCGTCATTCGCCAGTACAAATTCGGGGGCGCGCGCGCCAACTTCCAGCATCAGGTTTCTCCGTTCGAGTCCGGGCTACTGTTACCCAGCATTGCCTCCATTACAAGGTAATTCGGTTTGTCCATGCCGAGCGATTCGTAGGTCTGTTGCGCTCGCAAGTTGTCCATTTCGACGTAAAGCCGCAATCCGATCACTCCGGGTGTGGCGACGGCAAGGGCCTCGACGTGCCGGTACAGGGTCCTGAAGACACCGTGCCGCCGCGACTCGGGCCGGACATACACGCTCTGAATCCACCAGATGTCCCCGTTTCGCCAGTCGCTCCATTCATACGTCACCATGAGCTGTCCTACGATGCAGCCGTCGGTCTCGGCGACCCAGTAACGCCCCCTGGACGGATCGGCGAGAACAGCGGCGACGCCGGGGCCGATCCGGTCAGGGTCCAGTGTCTTTCCCTCGGTTTCGGCGGCCATGTCGCTGTTGAAACCGGCAATGGTGCCGGCGTCATCGGGTCTTGCCTCACGTACGGTGATCTGCATGGCTGTCTCGTTCAAATTTCGGGTACCAGTACAAGGACTTCAGCGGATTGTCTTCGGTATCCTCGTATGACATTCGAGCGGGGTTAACGTATAAACCGGGCCTGTGATGCGCATTGTACTGTTGATATCGACACTCGTGCTTGCGACGGTGAGCAACGCGATAGCGAGTGAGCGCAATCCGTTGTTCCGGGAACACGAAACGCTCAAGGCGGTACTGACGGCGCCACTGTCACAAACCTATGCGCAGCGCGATTCGGACGTGCGGCTTTATTTCCCCGGGCAATGGACCTACATGGACGAGGCGGGGGAATCGCGGCGTCTCGATGTGTCGATCCGAATTCGCGGCAACTTCCGCAAGGAGTATTGCGAGCTGCCGCCGATTCGGCTTAATTTCAAGAAATCCCAGGTCAAAGGTACCCTGTTCAAGGGACAGGACAAGCTGAAGCTCGTCTCGCCGTGCCAGCATGGTCTCGATGCACAACAGAAGTTGTTGCTCGAGTATCTTGCGTACAGAACCTACGAGATCCTGACGGACCGGAGCTTCGGATCCCGACTGATTCGCCTGAGCTACGTCGACAGCGACGAGAAACTGCAGCCCTGGACCGACCTCGCGTTCGTCATTGAGGATGAAAACGACATCTCCAAGCGCCTGGGCCTCGACATGGCGCGCGTCGCGGAGAACCGATTCGACGAGCTCGACCAGCCGACGACGGCACTCTACGAGCTCTTCCAGTTATTGATTTCGAATCACGACTACTCGGTACTCAAGGGCCCCGATGGGTCCTATTGCTGCCACAATTCGATGATGTTCACGCAAGAGGAGGCCGCCGACAAACGCATACCGATCCCGTACGACTTCGATATGTCCGGGATCGTCAATGCGAAATACGCGGCACCACCAAGCCACCTGCCGATCCGGCTCGTGCGCACGCGTTACTACCGCGGCCTGTGCCAGCCAGATGACGTAATGCAAGATGCGGTCGCGCACATGCTGTCCAAGAAGGAGGAAATCCTTGCGTTGTACGAGACGATGCCGGAACTCAGTCGCCTCAGCCGCAATCGCACGCTGGCCTACGTGAAGAGGTTCTTTGCCATTCTGGAAGACGAAGACAAATTCCGGGTTCAGGTCCTGGGCCGCTGCCGCGGGCGCGATCGACTCGAAGCTATACTCGCCGGCGAGGAGCCCGAAGACGATACGGTCGTCATAGATTAGACATCGGACCACCCGGGTCCATCTTCGCCGCTTTTTCCTGCGCTTTCGCTGCCTTGCGCTGCTTCCTCACGCGCTCGCGATGCACGACATGCTGCGATTCGAGGCCGTCGCCGAACGCGCAGACCGCAATGGCCGCGTAATTGAAGAACACGGTCAGCACGACTGCGATTTCCAGGGATTTCACGCCAGCCGCAATGCCGACGCCGATCGATGCGAGTATGAACAGGGTATCGAACGTGTCGCTTAGTGCACGGCGGAACCGCACGCCGGCCACAATGCCGGCAAGACTGAAGGCGAGGGCAAGACTGTGTTGCACGACGGTCACGATTCCGGCAACCACGGCCGGCAGGACCAGTGTCGTCGTGTCGATGGAATGGTCGTACACGCTGTCGGTGTGGATCGCCTTGTAGACCCAGGACACGGGCAGCATGAGCAACAAGGTCGCGGACATTGCGTAGATCAGCGCAAGCGCTTCGTGCAGCCAGGCCGGACCGCGGGCAAGACGAGCGCGTGTATTCTCGGTGACGATGTCCTCGATTTCCTCGTCGTCGGCGCTGAGCAGGGCCTCTTCGAGATCGTAGATGCTCGACGAGCCGAAATCGGCGATCTCGCCCACACCGCCGAGTGGTAGCTGGCCCACGAAACCCGGAATCGAATTGGCCGCTATGGCGACCGCGATGCCGAGCACTACGTAGTAAGCGGTGACTTTGAACAACATGCGCACCAGGATTCTGCGGTGCCTGGCGAGCGTCTCTGCGTTGCGTAGCTGTTCGTCCATGGTCGTAGTCTAAATAATTGATTTGAGGCTGAGAAGCTCCAGAACGTCTGCCGCGTTTTCAATCTGGTCGGAAATGCGGACGATCCGGGTGACCAGGCGCGCGAGGTGCTGCTTGCCGGCCAGGTCGAGATCGGATTCGAATATCGACCGGATGAGGGCGCGCTCGTCTTCGTCCATCTCCGTTTCGAGTGCGCTGACGTTCCGGATTCGAACGCGCACTTCCTCCAGTTTGCCCTTCGGCTTGAAGAAAGCACGCAATGCCTTGTGAAACTCGTCGTAACAGGTACGCGTGCGTTCCAGGAGTCGCTCGAAATTCTTAGCGTGGCCGTCGATACCCTGAGGCCGCTCGAATGCGACGAACTCGAGGCAGTCTTCGGCTCGGTTGGCGATCTTGTCTGTCGCCGTCAGCAGCCGATGCAAGTCTCCGCGAATGGTCGGCAGGTAAGCGCCGGAGTACAGGATTTCGCGACACTCGCGCAGAAGCCCGTCGGCTTTGGTCTCCAGGATCGTTACCTGTCGCATCGATTCCTCGACAGGTGATTGATTGCCGTCCGCATACGCCTCCAGTGCGGAAGCCATGACCTCGAGGCACTCGCCAGTCGTCTCCGTATGCCTCAGCGCCAGCTCGACGACTTGTTTTTCCTTTTTGAAAATCTGCATCGTTTCTTTCCTCGGGTTGAGCAACCCCTAAAAAACTATCGAATCCAATAGCCGGTAGACCCCGGCTGCAAACACCGCAGCGCAAATCGGCGTCAGTATCCAGCCGAGAAAGATGGTTCTGATCTTGCGCATGCTGACCGCCCGGACACCTTTGGTCATACCTACGCCGATAACGGCGCCGACGACGGCCTGCGACGTGGAAACCGGAATCCCGACCATCGAAAACAGGTGCACGCCGAAGGCGGCCGATGCCTGCGCTGCGAGCGCACCGGTGTAGTCCAGCGCCGTGATGGTGCTGCCAACTGTATAGGTTACGCGCTTGCCAAAAGACAGCGCGCCGCTCGCCATCGCTACGCCACCGAGGACGGCGAGCGCCACGCCCATGTCGGGGAATTTATTGAGCAGTGGGCCGATGGCGTTGCCGACATCGTTGGCACCGAGCGAGAACGATACGTATGCGGCCGACGCAATGACCCCGGCGCGCAGCGCGTGCGTCCAGAAGACGGCGCGCACGTTGCGAAACAGAAAGCCGAGCAGAGAATAGAGCGACAGCGCAAGCAGCATCGCGAGCAGCGGGCTGATCACCCACGCCCCGAATATCTTCGTCAGCACGCCGAGTTTGAAGTAACTGGCCTGAATGCCAACGATGCCGAGCCCGGTACCGGCAACGCCACCAACGATGGCCTGGGACGTCGAGACCGGGATGCTCGAAAACGTCGCGAGCGTAACGAAGAAGCCCGCCGAAAGCAGGGCAACGAGAATGGCACGATCGGGCAGGCGATTGTCGGGAAACAAATCACGGTGTCCGGCGGGCGGTTCCATGCCGTTGTGCTGCACGAAAACGGCCTCGTCGGTGATGACGATACCCTTGCCGACCGTCTGCATGACGTGCTGGCCCTGCAGCGCCCCGCCGAGGATGACAAAGAACGCCATCATCAATGCGGCTGTTCGGTAAGTGAGGACGCTGGCACCGACCGTCGTTCCGATACAGTTCGCCGCATCGTTGGCGCCGATATTCCAACCAACATAAAACGCGGCGGTCAGCAGAATGATCGCAAGCAATAGGTCCATACAGGCCCTCAGCATCGCATCGGCCGTGCACTCCGCCAATAGGCAGTTATCCCAGCGATGCTGTGGTCGGTTCGAACTGGCGCGCGACGTGCAGGATGCACGAGTGCCGCGAAGGCCATGGACGGCCGGGAGCGGCCCCGAGAGGATGGGCCTCCCGCGGGTCGGCCTGTCGCACGGCGTTGCCGTGCTCGGTTCGAACTGGCGTCCCCGGAGAGATTCGAACTCCCGACCCTCTGCTTAGGAGGCAGATGCTCTATCCAACTGAGCTACGGGGACGACGCGGCCAATTTTATCAGACCCGCCTTACGCTGCAATTCCTGACATATTGTAAGTGAGTGTAACAGTGGCAGTTTTTACGTTGTTGCACCGTGTCGCCCTTCGTATATTGATCACCAACATATCACTGGAGAGGCGTCATGAGCGCGATACCTGCGCGAGCAATAAGTTGGACGGAGAGCGGGCTGGTACCAGATTCCGTCATCCGCAGCGGCATCCGCCGGCTGCTGGAGGCGAAACTCGATCTAATCCGTGCGGACGATATCGAGGTTGCCGCGACAACGCTCAACGACTTCGTCGAGATGATGCGCGAGTCGCCGATCGCTCTGGTCCCCGAACGGGCCAACGAGCAGCACTACGAAGTACCCGCCGCGTTCTTCGACCTCGTCCTCGGTGAGCACCGCAAGTACAGCTGCGGCTACTGGCCCGAAGGTGTAACGACGATCGATCAGTCGGAACAGGCGGCGCTCGAGGTGACAGTCGAACGCGCCGGTATCGAAGACGGAATGCGCGTTCTCGATCTCGGCTGCGGCTGGGGATCGCTGTCGCTCTTCATCGCCGCACGTTTTCCTCAGGCCAGCATCGTTTCGGTCTCGAACTCGCACTCGCAAAAAGCGCATATCGAAGAGATTGCAGAAGCGCGCGGTCTGGAGAATATCGACGTCATTACCTGTGACATGAACGACTTCGCTATCGACGCACGATTCGATCGCATCGTCTCGGTCGAGATGTTCGAGCACATGCGTAACTATGAAGAACTTTTTCGCCGCATTCACGACTGGCTGGTCCCGGGCGGTCGGTTCTTCATGCACATCTTCACGCATCGCTCGACGCCTTACGAATACATCGACAGAGGGCCGAGCGACTGGATGACGCGCTTCTTCTTTTCCGGCGGCATCATGCCGGCCGCAGCGCTCCCCGCACGATTCGCCGATCACCTGACGGTGGAACGCCAGTGGGCCTGGAATGGCAAGCACTACGCGAAGACATGTCGTGCGTGGTTGCGCCTCGTCGACGAAAAGAAGGACGCCGTCATGCCGATTCTCGCCGATACATACGGCAAGGACGACGCGAGTCGCTGGTTCATGCGGTGGCGCATATTTTTCATGGCTTGCGAGGAGCTGTTCCGATATCGGGGCGGTCGCGAGTGGTTCGTTTCACATTACCGATTCAAACGTTCGGCGGATTGACATGCATACGCTAATCAACCTCATCGGGTTCAAAGTGGGCTGGGTATCGTCGGTCATGGGCGCCGCTGCTCAGATGCCCTGGCTCGGACCCGCAGTGTTCGCCCTCATAGCCTTCGTCCACCTGCGGCAGGCTCATCGCCCGGAACTCGAACTCGGTCTGGTGATTGCCGCCGGGACCATAGGCATCTGCTTTGACAGCCTCATCGTTGCAATGGGCTGGGTAATGTATCCCTCCGGGCAACTCAGTCCGATGCTCGCGCCTTACTGGATCGTCACGATGTGGATGCTGTTTGCCACGACGCTCAACCGTTCGATGGCCTGGCTGAAGGGTCGTGCGGCTCTGGCCGCGATCCTCGGCGCCATCGCGGGCCCTGCGTCGTACTACGCCGGCCAGAAGCTCGGCGCGATCGAGCTCGTCGAGCCGATCGCTGCGCTGTCGGCGCTGGCGATCGGCTGGGCAATCATCATGCCTTTACTCATGGTAATCGCGGAGCGGCTGGACGGGTTCAGGCCAACCGCGACAAAGGAGCTCTCGTCGTCATGAAAACACTCGTCAAATTGTTTGCCCTGGCCCTGGCGTCGATGGTGCTGTCGAGCCAGGCGGACGCGAGAAGCGATAGTCGTTCCTGGGAGTTCTCGGTTTTACTCGACGGATCTCCGATCGGCTACCACCGCTTCGATCTACAGCCTGCGGACAACGGGCTCGAGCTGGTTAGCGAAGCAAGCTTCGATGTGCGTGTGCTCTTCATCAATGCGTTCCGTTACCGGCACACCAATCGCGAGTTCTGGGAGGGTGAGTGCCTGAGCCGGATCGAGTCGAATACGCGCCAGAACGGCAAGCGATTCGCCGTCAACGGCACGCGCGTCGAAGACCAGTTTGTACTGGAGGCCGGCGGCAGCGTGGATCCGCTCGGCGACTGCATCATGAGCTTCGCTTACTGGAATCCACGTTTTCTGCAGCAGTCGCAGCTTCTCAATCCCCAGTCGGGCGAGTACATGCCCGTCAATGTGGAGTCTCTCGGCAGGAAGGAATTCACAGTGCGCGGTGAGCAGGTGCTTGCATCGGCCTGGCGTGTGACGGCGAAAGATACCGACCTGACCGTCTGGTATTCGGACAATGACGAGTGGCTCGGGCTCGAGTCAATCGCCAAGGGTGGAAGGATTATTCGCTATGAGCTCACTTAGCAGAGCGGCGCTGCTCGTACTGGCATGCGGACTGCTCGCTGCCTGCGCATCCAGAGGACCGGAAATGAAAACAGTTGAGAGAGTCGATCTCGAGCGCTTCATGGGCGACTGGTACGTCATCGCCAATATCCCGACGTTCCTCGAGAAAGGCGCCCACAACGCCGTCGAGACCTACGCACTGAATGACGACGGCACAATCGATACGACCTTTGTCTTCCGCGACGGTAGTTTTGACGGCAAAAGGAAGGAGTACAACCCCAAAGGCTTCGTTCGGGACGACGGCTCCAATGCACTGTGGGGCATGCGGTTTATCTGGCCCATCAAGGCCGACTACCGCATCGTCTATCTGGACGAGGACTACCAGCAGACGATCATCGGCCGTCAGAAACGAGATTTCATATGGATCATGGCGCGTACGCCGACGATCCCCGATAGCGACTATGAGCGCCTGGTGCAGTTCGCGGCATCGATCGGCTATGACGCCGACAAGATCGAGCGCGTACCGCAGCGCTGGTGATAGTGAAGGACAGTTTCTGATGCGAATCGCAATCATCGGCACCGGCATCGCCGGCAACACGGCGGCCTGGAAGCTGCGCGAACACCACGACATCACGGTCTACGAGGCAGCAGACTATGTCGGTGGTCACACGAATACGATCGACGTTGAGGATCGGGGCAGGACCTTGGCCATCGACACGGGTTTCATCGTCTTTAACGACCGTACCTATCCGAACTTCATCGGCATGCTCGATGCAATCGGCCAGCGGTCGCAACCGAGCGAAATGAGCTTCAGCGTTCACTCCGAGGACCGGCGCATCGAATACAAAGGCTCGTCGCTGAACGGCCTGTTCTCGCAGCGCAGCAATCTGTTCAAACCGTCTTTCTACCGTATGGTGTCGGACATACTTCGGTTCAATCGCGACGCGGTTTCGGAAATCCGGCAACTCGGGCGGCAGCTGACACTTGGCGAGTACCTGAGTGCACGGAATTACAGCCGGCAATTCTCGGACGACTACCTGATTCCGATGATTGCAGCGATCTGGTCGGCTGAGCCGCTCAGCGTAGTCGACATGCCGGCGATGTTTCTCGTCCGCTTTTTCAGGAACCACGGCCTGCTACAACTCAGGGATCGTCCGCAGTGGCGTGTCATCGAGGGCGGGTCCCGCGAATACGTCAAACGACTGGTCGCCGGCCACCGCGATCGTATCCGACTCAACAGCCCGGTCACGTCAATTACCCGGCACGACGACGGTGTGGAGCTGACCGGGCTGTTGAGTCGGATACGATCGCGGTGGCCGGCGACCAGTCGTTTGACGTATTCGCGGGACCCGCCCTCGATGACACGCCACTGCGGACGATCCCTGAG
>JAAUYD010068376.1_pt1 | contig 18161 bp, 15 predicted proteins | sample 7278101 | NCBI WGS metagenome assembly JAAUYD01 (sample SAMN14350128, study PRJNA611818) | marine sediment metagenome | isolation source: surface marine sediment (0.6m) | place: French Polynesia: Moorea | collected 2018-08 | reverse complement strand
CGTACTGACCGACCTCGACACATTGCATACGCTCGATGAGCGCCAGTACCGCGCCGGCCTCGCCGAGGTGGTGAAGTACGGCCTGATCATCGACGCTCCCTTCTTCGCCTGGCTGGAGCAGGCCAGCGAAGCGCTGAACGCTCGCGACCCCGAGGTGCTGGCGCAGGCGATCGAACGCTGCTGCGTGATCAAGGCCGACGTGGTGGCACAGGACGAACAGGAACGCAGCGGCCTGCGTGCCCTGCTCAATCTCGGACACACCTTCGGCCATGGCATCGAACGTGCCATGGGCTTCGGTGGCTGGCTGCACGGCGAGGCCGTGGCCGCCGGCATGGTCATGGCCGCGCAGATGTCCGCGCGCATGGACTGGCTGGGCGATAGCGACGTCAACCGAATCGTTCACCTGTTGCAGGTGCTGGGCTTACCCGTCTCGCCACCTCCGGTCGGCGCCGGCAAGCTGCTGGAGCACATGCGCCTGGACAAGAAGAACCGAGCAGGTCGCCTAGTGCTGGTGCTGCTGGCGCAGATCGGTCAGGCAACGGTGACCGCGGACTTCGACGAGGCCGCCCTGATGCAGACGCTGGCGGCAGCAGAACCTTGAGCGCACAGGGGTCGGGGCCCGACAGAACACTGGCCCCCTACGCCGTCAGTACCGAGCGATCACGTGGACGGCGCTTCAAGGAACCGGCACCGCGCCTGCGCGGCGAGTTCCAACGCGATCGGGACAGAATCATTCACTCGGTTGCCTTTCGCCGCCTGGTCTACAAGACCCAGGTGTTCGTCAATCACGAGGGCGACCTGTACCGCACACGCCTCACCCATTCGCTGGAAGTTGCCCAGATAGGGCGCAGCGTGGCGCGGACGCTGGCCCTCAACGAAGACCTCACGGAAGCAATCTGCCTGGCCCACGACCTGGGCCACACACCTTTCGGCCATGCGGGCCAGGACGCGCTCAACGACTGTATGCGCCCCTTCGGCGGCTTCGAGCACAACCTGCAAAGCCTGCGCGTGGTGGACACGCTGGAGCAGCGCTACGCCCTGTTCGATGGCCTCAACCTCTGCTTCGAAACGCGTGAAGGCATTCTCAAGCACTGCCCGCCCGAAACGGCCCGCTCCCTGGGCGAGCTTGGCCAGCGCTTTCTGACTGGCCATCAACCCAGCCTGGAAGCACAGCTCGCCAACATCGCCGACGAGATCGCCTACAACAACCACGACGTGGACGACGGCCTGCGTGCCGGGCTGATCGAGATCGACCAGCTCGCCAGCGAAGTCGATCTGGTGGGTCAATACGTGCGTGAGGTTCGACACGATCACGTCGAGCTATCCGAGCGACGGATGATCTACGAGGTGATCCGGCGCATGATCGGCGCACTGGTGAACGATCTGGTGGACACGAGTCTTGCGCGACTTGCCGAAGCCGGGCCCCAGAGCCTGGAGGACGTGCGCGCACTCACCGCGCCGCTGATCAGCTTCAGCGACCAGATGCTGCCCCGCGTGCTCACGCTCAAGCAGTACCTGATGGCAAATCTGTACCAGCACCCCCGCGTGCGCGAGATGACCGATCAGGCACGACGGGTGATCCATCGACTGTTCGAGCACTACAGCGACGCCGTACGGGCCGACCTCACGGGCGGCGTGCCACCGAACCTGCCGATAGAGCGCATTCGCCGGACGCCGGCGCCGGAGGATCGCGAAGCGCTGGCCGCACGTGCCGTGGCCGACTACATCGCCGGCATGACCGACCGCTTTGCCCTGGCCGAATACGACGCGCTGCTGGCGGCAGAACAGGCTCGCCGCCAGCGTTAGGCGTGACGCGAAAGGGGCCGCGGGCCGCAGCGGAAGCGTGACCGGGCAGGCGTTTTTCGGGCAGGCATCCTGGGACCGAGACTCAGGCGGATTCGCCTGCAGGCGACAAGGCCGTGGTTTTCGCGCCAGGGCAATGGACCCAAAATGACGTCGCCACAAGGAAAGCCGGAAATCCCTGCCGTGTGGTTACAATAGGCAATGGCTCAAGAGTTGCGAGGGGCAGCGGTGCGTTTCCCGCTGCCAGCCAGGGAAAGGCTGATTTTTGCTCTCGATGTGCACGGCGATGAGGCCGCCCGCGCACTCGTGGAGCAGTTGGGCGACGCAGTCCAGTTCTACAAGCTGGGCCTGGGCCTGCTCACGAGCGCGGACTACTTCGGCCTCACCCGCTGGCTCGCCGAAGAACGCGGCCACGCCCTGTTCGCAGACCTCAAGTTCCACGACATCCCCGCCACCGTGGCCGGCGCCGTGCGTGGCCTGCGCGGCCGTGGCATACGCTACGTCACCGTGCACAGCGACCCGCGGGTCATGGAGGCTGCGGTGGAGGCCGCGGGCGAGGAGATCGGCGTGCTCGCCGTGACCGTGCTGACCAGTCTCGACCTCGAAGACCTGCAGCGCCTGGGCCACGACGCTCCCAGCGTTCAGGCCCTGGTCCTGCAGCGCGCGCGCCTGGCCCAGGGCTGCGGCTGCGCAGGGGTGATCGCCTCAGGCCAGGAAGCGCAGGCGATACGCGCCGCGCTCGATCCGCAGACGCCCTTCCGCATCGTCACGCCCGGCATACGGCCAGCCGGTGAGGGCTCGCACGCCGCCGATCAGAAACGCATCGTCACACCCGCCGACGCCTGTGCGTTCGGCGCGGACCACATCGTCGTCGGACGGCCGATCCGCGACGCGGCAGACCCGCGCGCCGCCGCCCTCAACATCCAACGCACCATTGCGGACATCTTCGAATCATGACCGATAACAGCTCTTTTGCTCCGCTGAGCAATGATCTCTTCCTGCGCGCCCTGCTGCGCCAGCCCATCGATCGCACCCCCGTCTGGATGATGCGCCAGGCCGGTCGCTACCTGCCCGAGTATCGCGAGGTGCGACGCCAGGCCGGCGACTTCCTCTCCCTGTGCATGGCGCCGGAACTTGCCTGCGAGGTCACCTTGCAGCCCCTGCGCCGTTATCCCCTGGATGCCGCAATCCTGTTCTCGGACATCCTGACCGTGCCGCACGCCATGGGCCTGGGCCTGCACTTCGTCACCGGCGAAGGGCCACGCTTCAGCTCGCCCGTGCGCAACCAGGCGGACGTGGAGAAGATCGGCGTGCCCGATCCGGAGCAGGAGCTTGGCTATGTGATGGACGCCGTACGACTGATACGCCGTGAGCTCGGCGGCGAGGTGCCCCTGATCGGCTTTGCCGGCAGCCCCTGGACCGTCGGCACCTACATGGTGGAAGGCGGCTCGAGCAAGAACTTCGCGCTCATCAAGGGCATGATCTACTCCGATCCCAAGCTCGCCCACGCGCTGCTGGATACGGTGGCGCGGGCGACGGCGAGTTACCTCAACGCGCAGATCGCTGCCGGCGCTCAGGCTGTGATGATCTTCGACACCTGGGGCGGCGCCCTCAGCCCGAGCGACTACCGCGAATTCTCCCTGCGCTACATGGCGCAGGTGGTCGAGTCCCTGCAGCGCGAGCACGAGGGGGCGCGCATCCCCGTGGTGTTGTTCACCAAGGGCGGCGGCGCCTGGCTGGACGACATGGCGGACACGGGCTGCGACGCCCTCGGTGTCGACTGGACCACGGATCTTGCCGATGCCCGGGCCAAGGTGGGTGATCGCGTTGCCCTGCAGGGCAACCTCGATCCCTGCGTACTGTACGCGTCGCCGCCGAGCATCCGCGAGCAGGTGGCTAAGGTACTTGCCAGCTACGGCAAGGGCGCCAGCGGCCATGTGTTCAACCTTGGCCACGGCATCCACCCCAACGTGGATCCCGAGCACGCGGGGGCCATGATCGCCGCCGTGCACGAACTGAGCCCCGCGTACCACACCTGACGCCACGCGTACGCGTGCTAACGCCCACGGAGGCCTGGCAGCGGCGGCGCTTGCGACACATGCAGGCCGTGGCCGGCGGGCTTCTGGCGCTGATGGCGCTGGTGTTCGTCGGTACCTTCTGGATCAGCACGGACGGCGCCTGGCTCGGCTACCTGCGGGCCTTCACCGAAGCCGCCATGGTGGGCGCGCTGGCCGACTGGTTCGCCGTCACCGCTCTGTTCCGCCACCCCTTTGGCATCCCGATTCCCCACACGGCCATCATTCCCCAGCGCAAGAATCAGCTGGGCGAAGCCCTTGCCCGCTTCGTCAGCGAGAATTTTCTCAGCAGCGAAACGCTTGGGGCACGCCTGCAGGACATCGACTTTGCCGACGCCGGCGCCACCTGGCTGGTCAACCCCGGCAATGCCACCCGTGTGGGCCGGGAAGCCGCGACACTGCTCGATCGCGTGCTCGAGGCCATGGACGACGACGAGCTGCGCGAACTGCTGCAGACCAACCTGACCGTGGGCTTGCGCAGCATGCGGGTGGCGCCACTGCTGGCGGAGACCCTGCAGGTACTGCTGCGCTCCGATCGCGAACGCGAACTGATGGATGCGGGCATCAACCTGGCCTACGACTATCTGCACGACAACAAGGCATCGATTCATCGCCGCATCGTGGAGGAGACGCCCTGGTGGTTACCCAACATTGTCGATAGGGAGATCTACCGGCGTCTGGTCACGGAGCTCGAGCGCTTCCTCCTGCGCGTGCGCGACGACCCCAGCGATCCGGACCGCGCACGCTTCAACCGCGGTATGCATGACCTGGTGGTACGTCTGCAGAAAGACCCAGAGCTGAGCGCCACGGCTGAGCGCATCAAGCGCAACCTCATCGACGACCCGGCCGTGCAGGAGTTTCTCTCCAACCTGCTGACGCAGATTCGCCAATACGTCAGGAACGAGACCCAACGACCGAATTCACGGCTGGCCAGACGCATCTCGGACGCACTGGTGGCCCTCGCCAGCTCCCTGCATGAGCGCGAGGACGCCCGACGGGACATCAACGAATGGTTGGGAGAAGCCGTGCTGCACACGGTGGGCCATTTCCGCCACGACATGGCGCGCATCATCTCCGACACGGTGCGCACCTGGGATTCCCGACTCACGGCCGAACGGGTGGAACTCTACGTGGGTCGTGACCTGCAGTTCATCCGGATCAACGGCACCTTGATCGGCGGCCTGGTGGGCTTGTTGATCCACCTGACGACGCAGCTGAGCGGTCTGCACTAACGTGCGCAACGGAGCTATTCGGTTGCGTCCGTCACCTTTTCCGCAGTCAGCACTTCGTACTTGGCCTGCAGCTGCTCACGGGTCTCGCGCCGGTCCGGGTCAAAGGGGATGCACTCGACCGGGCACACGACCTGGCACTGAGGCTTATCGAAGTGGCCCACGCACTCGGTGCAGCGATCCGGGTCGATGTGGTAGATCTCCGGCCCCATGTAGATCGCCTCGTTGGGGCACTCCGGCTCGCACACATCGCAGTTGATGCATTCGTCGGTGATCTTCAACGCCATGACGGAGCAGCAACCTTCCGCTCAGGCGCGACGCGCGGCTGCGCGCGCGGCCAGGCGCTCGGCCACCGTGGGGTGAACGAACTCGCTCACATCGCCGCCGAGGATGCCTATCTCACGCACCATGCTGGACGAGATGAAGCTGAGCGGTGCCGATGGGGTAAGGAACACGGTTTCCACATTGGGTGAGAGCTGACGGCTCATGGTGGCGAGCTGGAACTCGAACTCGAAGTCGGACACGGCGCGCAGGCCGCGGACCATCACCGGCGTGGCGTTCTGCCGGGCAAAGTCGATGGTCAGGCCCGAGTAGCCCATCACCCGCACCTTGCCCAGGCCCGTCAACACCTCCTCGGCCATCTCCACCCGTTCGTCGAGGCTGAACATCGGGGCCTTGTTGGGATTGGCAGCGATCGCCACGATGACCTCGTCGAAGATGCGCAGCGCACGCCGCACCAGGTCCGCATGACCGTTGGTCACGGGATCGAAGGTGCCCGGGTACATGGCTGACGTCATCTCAAACTCACTCCGTAGTAGCCGCCGCGGTCTGTGCCAGGCGAAAGCCCACTGCGCCTGCGCGGCTGCTCTTCAGCAACTGCCAACCCGAAGGCAATTCCGGTTCCAGGCGGGCTGGGTGTTCCAGGTAGACGAGCGCACGGGCGCCCCCCAGCGAATGGTCCAGGAGTGTACACAAACGCTCCCAGTGATTGCCGTCGAAGGGTGGGTCGACGAAATACAGGTCGGCCTCCAGGCCCCCTTGGGCGAGCAGGCGCTGCGCATCGGCGCAGCTGGCCGTGGCTCGGTCCTGGAGATCGAGCAGGGCCAAGTGTCCATTGATCGCGGCGATGGCTTCCGCCGAGCGATCGACAAAATGACAGCTGGCGGCGCCCCGCGACAGCGCCTCCAGACCCAGGGCACCGGAGCCGGCGAACAGATCCGCGCAGCGCGCACCGCGTACGGCTGGCCCCAGCCAGTTGAACAGGGTTTCGCGTACGCGATCGGGCGATGGTCGCAGGGACGGCAAGTCCGGAAAGGAAAGACGTCGACCGCGATGATGACCGCCGATGATGCGGAAGCGATTGTCACGCCCGCCTGCACGGCTGCGCGCCCCTCTGCTCATGGCTGCTCCCCCGTACCGCCACCGTGGCCCCTGCGCTACCATACCGGCGCGCCATGTTCCGCCGTAAGCAAAAGAAAACCGACGCCGAGTCGACGCCGCCTGAACCGACAGCGGCGGAGACCCCTGCCCCTGCGTCCGAACGCAAGGGCTTCTTCTCGCGCATGCGCGAGAAGCTCGGCCGCAAAGAGTCCTGGCTCAAGGTGGGCAGCTTGCTGCCCGGGCGCAAGATCGATGACGAGGTACTCGAGGAGCTCGAGACCAACCTGATCATGGCCGACGTGGGCCTCGACGTGACCGAGCAGATCATGAGCGGTCTGCACAAGCGCGTGGCGAAGGCGGAGCTGGCCGACTACGAGGCGCTGGCGGCCGCTCTGCGCGAAGAGATCGTCCGTCTGCTCGAGCCCGTGAGCGTGCCCCTCGAGATCCCCGACGACGCGCGCCCCTACATGATCTTGATGGTGGGCGTGAACGGTGCCGGCAAGACCACCACCGCGGGCAAGCTGGCCCGGCACTTCGCCGCTCAGGGCAAGCGCGTGATGATGGCGGCGGGGGATACCTTCCGCGCCGCCGCGGTCGAGCAGCTGAAGGTCTGGGGCGAGCGCAACCAGATCGACGTCATCGCACAGACCGACGGGGCCGATCCGGCGGCCGTTGTCTTCGACGCCATGGAGGCCGCGCGGGCACGCGGTGTGGATGTGCTGATCGCCGACACGGCCGGGCGCCTGCACACGCAGGGCGGACTCATGGACGAGCTGGCCAAGGTCAAGCGCGTGGTCGCGCGCCGCGATCCGCAGGCACCGCACGAGGTCATGCTGGTGCTCGACGGCGGCATGGGGCAGAACGCCGTGCAACAGGCGAAGTCCTTCCACGAGGCGATCGGCGTCACGGGCATCACCATCACCAAGCTGGACGGTACGGCGCGCGGCGGCACGCTGCTCGCCATCGCCGGTGAGCTGGGCCTGCCGATTCGCTACATCGGTGTGGGCGAGAGCCTGGAGGACCTGGGCCCCTTCGACGCCCGCCAGTACGCTGAGGCGCTGCTTGCCACCGAGGACGGTGACGAGGGCTGACGCACGGCGCCGCGCGAGGACGCCGTGCCCGCCACTCGCCGAAAGGCACTGCGCGTGATCCGCTTCGACAACGTCACCAAGCGCTACGACGACGGCGGCCGCGATGCCCTGCGAGAGCTCAGCTTCTCCATCGACGAGGGCGAGATGGTGTTCCTAACCGGCCGCTCCGGCGCCGGCAAGAGTACGCTGCTGCGCCTGATCGCCCTGGTGGAACGGCCCACCCGTGGCCAGGTGTTCGTGGGGGGGACCAACACAGCACGCCTGTCGCGCCGAGCCATCCCCGCCTTTCGCCGGGGCATCGGCATCGTGTTCCAGGATCACAAGCTGCTCGACGATCGGACCATCTTCGACAACGTCGCCCTGCCCCTGGTGATCGCCGGTGCGGGCAGTCGGGAGATCGGCAAGCGCGTGCGCGCGGCGCTCGATCAGGTCGGCCTCGCCCAGTACGAACGCTCCTACCCTCAGGGCCTGTCCAGCGGCGAGCAACAGCGCGTGGGCATCGCGCGCGCCGTGGTCAGCCGGCCCCGCCTGCTGATCGCCGACGAACCCACGGGCAACCTCGATCCCCTGCTCTCCTACGAGATCATGAAGCTGTTCCTGCGCTTCAACGAGGTGGGGGTGACCGTGTTGATCGCCAGCCACGATGTGCAACTGATCCGCCTGATGGGCTGTCGCGTGATCACGCTCGACAAGGGCCAGCTGCTGGCAGCCCGCCAGGCCACGTCTGCAGGAGCATCCAGCAGCCATGAGGCGTGAGGGATCACGCGGCGCAGGAGGAGCGGACGCAGGGCCCGACCGTCAGGCCGCTGCCGAGCGTCGCCGTCGACGGGAACAGCGCAAGCGAGAACGCGAGGCGGCCGCCAGCGCCCGCAGCGGATCGGAACGGCCAACGCGGCGCACGGGCGTCGGTGCCGGCTGGCTGGCGCGCCTGCGCACCTATGGCCTGCGCCAGCTGCAGATGTTCATCGGCGCCCTGGGTCGACTCTCCCGCACGCCGACCAGCTCCGCACTGACCGTGGCCGTGATAGGCGTCGCCCTGGCCCTGCCCCTCGCCCTGCAGTTGCTCGCCGACAACGCTGCCCGTGCCACCTCCGCCTGGCGCTACCGCGCGGAGATCTCCGTCTACCTCACGCCAGGTCTCCCGGAAACTGCCCTGCAACGTCTGGCCGAGCGCTATCGCAGTGACACCCGGATCAGCACCGTCGAGGCCGTGCCAGCTGCCCAGGGGCTCAGCTGGTTTCGCGAGCACAGTGCCATGGCCGACCTGCTGGATACGCTCACGGACGAGCGTGGCGAGCCCACCAATCCGATTCCCCATACGCTGGTGATGGTGCCGGCGTCCGGGCGCGACGACGAAGCATCCGTTCGCACCCTGGTGGACGAACTAAACCAGCATCCGCAAGTCGATCTGGTCACGGAGGATCTGGCTTGGCTGCGGCGACTGCGGGCCACGCTCGACCTGCTGGCGCAGATCAGTCTGCTGAGCACCGTGTTGCTCGGCGCTGCCGCCCTGCTGGTGGTGGCAAACGCGATTCGCAGCGATGTCAGCGCACGACGTGAGGAGATCGTGATCTCGCGGCTCATCGGCGCCAGCGACAGCTTCGTGCGCCAGCCCTTCGTCTTCAGCGGCCTGTGGTACGGCTTCGGAGGCGGCGTGCTGGCCGTGGTGCTGGTGGGCCTGGCGCTGTGGACGCTGGCCGGTCCCGTTGCCCGCCTGGCCCGGCTTTATGGTGCCGAGTTTGCGCTGGCGGGACCGGAGCCTGGCACGGTGGCGGCGATCATCGCTGGTTCCGCCGTGCTCGGCGCCGTCAGTGCCTGGATTTCTGCCGACCGCGTTCTGCGTTCGATGGAACCAAACTGACCGGTCGGTACACTAATACTTCAGGAGGGGGAGTTCCGAGCTTGCGCTCTTCAGGTCGCGGCCCGCGAGGCCTTGGCGACCCGGCCGTCGCATACGGTAAGGCGTCACAGGAACACCCCATGTGTTAGCACTCCCCCTGGTTGAGTGCTAAATTGGTAGGAATGACAACACCCCTTATCTGGAAGGAGGTCGATCGCATGAGTACTGCCCTGGCCGTCAACACCCGCAACGATCTGCTTGCCGTTGGCCCCGTCGGCAACCTGGACGCCTACATCAGCGCCGTCCAGACCGTACCCGTGCTCGAGGTCGAGGAAGAACGTAGCCTCGCCGCTCGTTTTCGCGAAGATGACGACGTAGAAGCGGCACGTTCGCTGGTGATCGCGCATTTGCGCTTCGTCGTGCACATCGCGCGCGGCTACATGGGCTATGGCCTGCCGCTCGGCGATCTGGTGCAGGAGGGCAACGTCGGCCTGATGAAGGCCGTGAAGCGCTTCGATCCCGAGGTGGGCGTGCGCCTGGTGTCCTTTGCCGTGCACTGGATCCGTGCCGAGATCCACGAGTTCGTGCTGCGTAACTGGCGCGTGGTCAAGGTGGCCACCACCAAGGCCCAGCGCAAGCTGTTCTTCAACCTGCGCAAGGCCAAGAAGCACCTGGGCTGGCTGTCGGCCGATGAGACCAAGGCTGTGGCGGAAGATCTCGGCGTGTCGACGGCAGAAGTGACGGAGATGGAGCGGCGCCTTTCGGCCCGCGACCAGTCCTTCGATCCGCTGCCGGGCGATGACGACGATGACGGCGGCTACTCGCCGCAGACCTATCTGCCCGCCGCCGAGGAAGACCCGGCCGTGGCCCTCGAGGCCGACGACTGGGAGGCGGCCAGCCACGCGGGTCTGCAGGCGGGACTGAGCGCTCTCGACGAGCGCAGCCGGGACATCGTCCATTCACGCTGGCTGTCCGATGACAAGGCCACGCTGCACCAGCTGGCTGATCGTTATGGTGTGTCGGCGGAGCGTATCCGTCAGATCGAAGCCGCGGCGATCAAGAAGCTCGGCAAACTGGTCGACGCTGCCTGATTTCCGGCACTCCGCCGGCATTTCACGACATGAGCTGATCCGTGCGGGCCCCCGCCCGCACGGGTATCATTGCGGGCCCTGAGAAGAGCCCTGCTTACGGAGCCGACGCCATGTCCACCGCAGCACCCACGCCCGCTGCCGCCCCAGCCCCCACCGCCACTCCCGCCGCCTCGCGCCGCCGCCTCGATCCCCTGGATCTGTACGACGTGCGCAGCGAGCTCAGCGACGAAGAGCAGATGGTGCAGGACACGGTTGCCCGCTTCGTCGACGAAGTGGCGTTGCCGCTCATCCCGCGCGCCTTCGACGAGCACACCTTCCCCATGGAACTGGTGCCGCAGGTCGCTGAGCTGGGCCTGTTCGGCAGCTCCATCGAAGGCTACGACTGCGCCGGTCTGAATTCGATCTGCTACGGCCTGATCTGCCAGGAACTCGAGCGCGGTGACTCCGGTCTGCGCAGCTTCGTCTCCGTGCAGTCGAGCCTGGTGATGTATCCGATCCACGCCTTCGGCAGCGAAGAACAGCGACAGCGCTGGCTGCCCGCCATGGCGCGGGGCGAAGCGATCGGTTGCTTCGGCCTCACGGAGCCCCATGGCGGTTCCGATCCCGGCAACATGAAGACCCACGCCCGTCGCGACGGCGATGACTGGATCATCAACGGCGCCAAGATGTGGATCACCAACGGTGCCATTGCAGACGTTGCCGTGGTCTGGGCGCAGACCGACGACGGCATCCGCGGTTTCCTGGTGGAGAAGGGTACGCCGGGCTTCGAGGCCACAGTGATCGAGCGCAAGTTCTCCCTGCGCGCCTCCATCACCTCAGGCCTGTTCTTCGACGACGTACGCGTACCGGCCTCAGCCATGCTGCCCGGCGTGAAGGGACTGAAGGGGCCGCTCAGCTGCCTCACGCAAGCCCGCTACGGCATCACCTGGGGCGTGATCGGCGCCGCCCAGGCCTGCCTGCGCGAAGCGCTCGACTACACCAAGTCACGAGAGCTGTTCGGCCGTCCCCTGGACCACACGCAGACCGTGCAGCGACGGCTCGCCGACATGGCCCGACGCATCACCACGGCGCAGCTGCTCTCCCTGCAGCTCGGTCGCCTCAAGGAGCGCGGTGCCATGACCCCCAGCCAGGTGTCCGTGGCCAAGTGGAACAACGTGCGCATGGCCATCGACGTGGCACGTGACGCGCGGGATCTGCTGGGCGGCGCCGGCATCAGCACCGAGTACTGCCCGATCCGCCACATGCTCAACCTCGAGAGCGTGATCACCTACGAGGGCACGGAGACCGTGCACGAGCTGGTGGTCGGCCAGGAACTCACGGGCACCAACGCCTTCTGATCACCTTGCGGCGCTGACCGAGCAGCACCCGCGGACACCGGCCTGGGTGCCGCCGCCGTGGTGCTTCGGCCAGCGCAACAGGGTTAAACTTCTGCTCGACCTCCCCAACGGACCCACGGACAGGCCGTAAGCATGGCTGCCACGCCGACGCATCCGCCAGCACCCGCGCGCGCCACGAAGGCCGCCACGCGCAACATCAACCGCGCCGACATCATCGACCGCAACTTCCTCGACCTGCTCGCGCAGATCGAGGCGGATCCGGCAAACACGCTGCCCGCCGTGACCGGCGCCGACTTCGAAGCGGCGGGCCTACGCGGCGATGATGCCCTGCAAATCCTCGAAGCTCAGCTCATGTCGCGCCACCTCGACTACGCGGCGCGCCGCATGCGCGCGCGCAACGAGGGCTTCTACACGATCGGCAGCGCAGGTCATGAGGCCAACGCCGTCCTGGGCTGGCTCACGCGCGTCACCGATCCGGCATTCCTGCACTATCGCAGCGGCGCTTTCGTCATGGCACGAGGCATGAAGGTGCCGGGCCTGGACCCCGTGCTGGACACGGCCCACGGCATCGCCGCCAGCGTAGAAGATCCCATCTCCGGCGGTCGACACAAGGTGTGGGGCAGCCGCCCCCTGTGGATTCCGCCGCAAACCTCCACCATCGCCAGCCACCTGCCAAAAGCGGTAGGTGCTGCAGTAGCCATCGCCCAGGCAGCCCGGGTGGAGGGTGCGCTGCCCGTACCCGATGACAGCATCATCTATTGCAGCTTCGGCGATGCGAGCACCAACCACGCCACGGCCCTGAGCGCCTTCAACTCCGCCGCCTGGGCCGCCTTCCAGCGCCTGCCCGTGCCCATCCTGTTCGTCTGTGAAGACAACGGCTTAGGGATATCCGTACGCACGCCCGACGGCTGGGTAGCGCAGAACTTCGCCAATCGCGCCGGCCTGCGCTATCTGCATGCCGACGGCACGGACCTGCTCAGCACCGTGCACGTCGCGCGCGAGGCCGTGGACTGGTGTCGACGCGAACGCAGCCCGGTCTTTCTGCACCTCACGCACCCTCGCCTGTTGGCCCATGCCGGCACCGACGCTGAGGCCGAGTATCGGCCACTGGCGGAGATCGAAGCCGACGAGGCACGTGATCCGCTGCTCGCCTCAGCGCGTTCGATCGTCGCCGCACGCCTGTTGAGTGTGATGGAGCTGCGCCAGCGCTACGAGGCCATTCGCGAACGCACGGAGGTGGCCGCGCGGCGCGCCGCCAAAGCGCCGAAGCTGCGCACGGCGCAGGAAGTGATGCGACCGCTCACCCGCGTATCGCCCGCCGACCGCGTCATGGAAGAAGCCACCCGTGCGGCACCGGCTGCGCAGCGTGAACGTGCCTTCGCCGAGCGCGGCGGCCTGCCCGAGCAGGGCGCCCCGCGCCATCTGGCTATCCAGCTCAATCGTGCCCTCACTGATCTGATGGCCAAGTATCCGCAGATGACCCTGTTCGGCGAAGACGTGGCCCAGAAGGGTGGCGTGTACACGGTCACCACGGGCCTTGCGAATACCTTTGGTGGCCGTCGTGTGTTCAACACGTTGCTGGACGAGACCACCGTGTTCGGCATCGCCCAGGGCGCTGCCCAGATGGGTCTCCTGCCCTTCCCGGAGATCCAGTACCTGGCCTATTTCCACAATGCCGGCGACCAGGTGCGTGGCGAGGCCTGCTCGCTGAAGTTCTTCTCCAACGGTCAATTCGCCAACCCGATGGTGATCCGCATCGCCTCGCTGGCCTACCAGCGCGGTTTCGGTGGCCACTTTCACAATGACAATGCGATCACGGCTCTGCGCGACATCCCGGGCCTGATCATCGCCTGCCCCTCGCGCGGCGATGATGCTGCCGAGCTGCTGCGCACCTGCGCTGCCCTGGCGCAGCTCGACGGTCGAGTAGTGGCCTTCCTCGAGCCAATCGCCTTGTACATGACCAAGGACCTTCACGAGGACCGCGACGGCGGCTGGGTGTTCCCCTATCCCGCACCGGACCAGGCCGTGCCCTTCGGCGCACCGCGAGTGTACGCGGAGGCGGACGGCGATCCACGCACCCCGGTGCTGTTGATCGTGACCTACGGCAACGGTGTGCGCATGTCCCTGCGCGTCGCCCGTCAGCTGGAGCAGGAGCGCGGCGCCCGCATCCGCGTGCTCGACCTGCGCTGGCTGAAGCCACTCAACGCACCGGTGATCGCCAGCCACGCACGCGACACGGGTCGCGTGCTGGTGGTGGACGAGGGCCGGCGCACGGGCGGCCTCTCGGAGGAGATCTTCACGCTGCTTGATGAACACGCGCCCGCCGTGCACAAGCGGCGCGTGACCGGAGAGGACAGCTACATCCCCCTGGGCGATGCGGCCAATCTGGTGCTGGTGAGCGAGGAGCAGATTCGTGCGGCCGCGGAGCGGCTCCTCCGCTGAGCCCCTGCTGCGGGCGCGGGCGCCTCCGATCGCTCAGCGAGCGTACACCACCCGTCCGCCGACGATGGTCTTTTCCACCACCACGTCCTTGATGCGGTTCGGATCCATCGTGATCAGGTTGTCACTGAGCACCACGTAGTCGGCGAGCTTGCCCACGGTGATCGAGCCCTTGAGGTCTTCCTCGAAGGCCGCGTAGGCCGTGTTCAGCGTGTAGGCCTGAATCGCCTCCTCGATGCTGAGGCGCTGGTCCGGGAACCAGCCGCCTGCCGGGTCACCGCCCAGGGTCTTGCGGGTGACCGCCGCGTACAGACCGAGCATGGGATTCAGGTAGTAGCGCGAGGCATTGGTGCCGGGCGAGTCGGAACCGAAGCACACGACGTTGCCCGCATCCCACAGGCTACGAAAGGCGTAAGCCCCGCGCGAGCGCTCGCGGCCGATGCGCTCCTCCATCCAGCGCATGTCGTCGGCAAGGTGAAAGGGCTGCACCTCCGCCACCACGTTCATGCGACCGCCGCGCTCGATGTCCCGCGGCCTCATCACCTGCGCGTGCACCAGGCGAAAGCGTCGGTCCTTCACCCCGTTCACGGCGATGAGCCGCTCCAGCATGTCCATGAGGTAGCCATTCGCTTCGTCGCCGATGGCGTGCACCGTCAGCTGCAGGCCCGCAGCATCGGCTTGCAGGGCCAGGCGCTCGAGGCGGCTCTGCATGTCTTCCGGATCCCATGGCGAGCGCTCGAAGGGGAACATGATGTCCCGCCAGATCCCGCGACTGTCCGGGTTGTGCGTGTAGGGCCGATAGAAGCGGGCCGAGCTGTTGCCCATGATGCCGTCGATCCAGGCCTTCACGGCACCGAAGCGCAGCCACTCGTCACCGAAGCCCACGCGGATACCCAGGTCCGCCATCGCCTCCCACCTGTCCAACGGCGGCCGGTAGCGCACGCGCGCCGTCTGCAGGCCACGCTCGCGCAGCTCCCGGTACACATCCACCTGCACCGGAGCGGAGGTCACGTCGGAATAGCTGGTCACACCCACCTCGCGCATCTGTTGCCAGGCGCGGAGGGTTTCCTGCATGCGCTGCTCGCGTGAAGTGGCAGGAACCAGGGGCGCGTACAGGGCACGGACGTTGTCGCGCACCAGCAGCGTCGACTCCACACCTTCGCTGGCCACGGGGTTGTACAGCACGCCCGTGGGCTCGCCATCCTCATCGCGATCGACGGCGATACCCTCCGGGTCGGGCACGTTGCGGTTGATGCCGGCGATGTCGAGGGCAGCACCGTTTGCCAGGTAGACCTTGCGATCGAATCTCCTCACCAGCACCGGCCGCTCAGCGGTGAAGGGGTCGATCATGCTGCGGTCAGGAAGGAACAGACTGCCGTAGGGGTCATCCGGATCCACCTGACGGCCGGCCTCTGCCACATCGTCCGCAGCCCAGGTCTCATAAGCGGACCAGTCACCACCGGTGATCCAGGTGCCAGCGGAATAGCGCTCATCCACCTCACGGATACGCTCGGTGAAGGTGCTGGCATCGGAGACGTCGAGGAGGTTCAGACCGTACAGCAGACGACCCGTGCTCTCGAAGTGCACATGATTGTCGTTGAAGCCGGCAGTGACGAAGGCGCCCTGGAGATCGATAACCTCGGTAGCGGGGCCGATCCAGGCTTCCACGCCAGCGTCATCGCCGACGTAGGTGATACGGTCGCCGCGTGAGGCAATGGCCTGAGCGCTGGGTCTGGCTGCGTCCACGGTCCAGACGACACCATTGCGCAGGACGAGATCTGCGGCCACCTCCTGGCGCAGCCCCTCTGCCGTATGGGCCTGACCGACCACCAGCAACAGTGCGAACGCGCCTGCCAGCCATGCACCCATCCTGCTCATCGCATCATCACCCGTCACCCCAGCACAGAGGGATTGCAGCACACGGCCGTCAGCGTGAGCAATTGCGGTGCCTGAGGATCGCCTCTGGTGCTGCCTGCCAGTGCCGGTCGCCCGCCTCCTGCGTAGTATGGTTGGATCAAGGAGGGCGTGGTTCGGTCGGATCGATCCAACCCGTCCCGTTCCGGCGCACCTTGAGAGGACTCGGATGGATCCAACGCTCTGGCTCACCTTCAGTGCCGCATCGCTGGCGCTCCTGCTGATCCCCGGCCCTACCGTACTGCTCGTACTGAGCTACGCGCTGGCGCAAGGACGGCGCGTGGCCATCGCCTGCGCGGCTGGCGTGGCCCTCGGCGACCTGCTCGCAATGAGCATCTCGCTCATAGGACTCGGCGCGCTCATGGCCACCTCGGCGACGGCCTTCATGGTGCTGAAATGGCTGGGGGCGGCTTACCTCTTGTGGCTGGGACTGCGCATGCTGCGACGAGCAGCGCAGGAGGAAGCGGCAGCGCATGTCAACGAAAGCGGGACCGTGGAAGCACAGCAGGTGTTCGTGCACGCGGCCCTGGTCACCGTGCTGAACCCCAAGAGCATCGGGTTTTTCATTGCCTTCGTCCCCCAGTTCATTCGTCCGGACGCTGCCTTCGCACCACAGGCGCTGATCCTCACGGTCACCTTCGTCAGCCTGGCCGCGCTGAACGCCCTCGCCTACGCACTGCTTGCCGATCTCCTGCGACGACGGCTTGCGCGACCGCAGACGCAGCGGCGCCTGGCGCAGGTCGGCGGCCTGACCCTGATCACCATGGGGGCACTGGCAGCGACGGCGCGGCGCGGCTCCCCTTGAGACCGAAGCAGCCCTCAATGCGCGCTGGTTGTCTGCCCTCTCCGGACTGGTAGGCTTGGCTTCACCTCCGCTTTCAGCGTCATCGCCGACCGACACCCAATGAGCCAAGCAACCATGCGCGTGCGTGCCCTTGCGTGCGCCCTGAGCCTGATCGCCCTTGCCGCCAGCACCGCCGCCCAGGCCTGCCGGCCACCGGAAGACGGCGGGCCTACGGTAGCCCTCGTGCTGAGCGGTGGCGGCGCCCTCGCCAACACGCAGATCGGTGCCATAGCGATCATCGAGGAGCTGAACATTCCCATTCACTGCGTGGTCGGTACCAGCATGGGGGCGGTGGTCGCCGGCCTCTACGCGGCCGGCTACAAGGCGGAGGAGATCCGCGAGATCTTCCGCACGGCGCCGTGGCCCGATCTGTTCGCTAACGTCCAGTCCCGTCGCGATACGGCCTACATCTCCAAAGTACGTCGCGACCAGTTCTTCTCCGATTACATTGCCGGCATCAACAGCGACGGCGTGGCCCTGCCCGCCGGGGTCGTGGGCATGAGCGCCATGCAGCAGTACTACCGGCGTCTGACGCGCCATGTGCCCCTGGCCTCGGACTTCAATGATCTTCGCGTGCCCCTGCGCACAGTGGCCACCAACCTCTCCACCGGCGAGGCCTTCGTGTTCGAGCGCGGCGATCTGGTGGAAGCGATGCTGGCCAGCATGGCCGTTCCCGCCGTGTTCACGCCGCGCTTCATCGACGGCGAGGTGTACGTGGACGGTGGCCTGGCGCAGAACCTGCCGGTGGAGACGGCCCTGGGGATGGGCGCCGATATCGTCATCGGCATAGATCTGACCATCGAGCCACCGCAGATGGACAGCCGCGTTTCCCTGGCCGAGATCAACCTGCAGCTCAATCGCATCACCGTGTGGAACAACTATCTGAAGCAACGGGAACTGCTGAGCGACGTGGACGTGGTGATCCGACCGGACTTCGAGGGATTGAGCGTGAGCTCCTTTGCCCCGGAGGACGCTGATGACGCCTACGCCCGGGGCCGCGAAGCGGCGGAGCTGGAGCGCGAGGCCCTGCTGCGCGTGCGCGACCTCGCCACCACACCGACCGAGCGTATCCTGCCGCGGGAGATGCCGGAAGGCGTGCTGGCCGAAGTGCAGATCCG
>JAAUYD010056464.1_pt1 | contig 18164 bp, 19 predicted proteins | sample 7278101 | NCBI WGS metagenome assembly JAAUYD01 (sample SAMN14350128, study PRJNA611818) | marine sediment metagenome | isolation source: surface marine sediment (0.6m) | place: French Polynesia: Moorea | collected 2018-08 | reverse complement strand
GGTGACCCTGCTGCACGAAATGGTCCGCAGGGACAAGAAGACTGGACTGGCGTCGCTGTGCTTAGGTGGGGGGGAGGCCGTCGCCCTAATCGTCAAACGCTAATAGCTAACCAGAAACGGCATCTTGCGGCCCAGATCTGCGTTCTCGGGTTTTGGCAATCCTCAACGTAGCGCTGCTACGCCTGCGGTTTCCAAAACACTGCGGCCTTGATCTGAGCCACAAGCTACCATTTCTGAATGAAAACGGATACAGCGATTTGCAGGCTGTTCGATTGCGCTTTTGAGTGAAAAGAGGCGTGCCTATTATCCTGAATCTCTTCAGCCTAAACCACTAAAAACTTAAGAACGGAGTGAAACCATGGAAATCAACACCTTCGGTGTCATCGGAAGCGGGCAGATGGGCAACGGCATCGCCCAGGTGGCGGCCGCCGCCGGCCTCAATGTGATCATGAGCGATATCGAGATCGAATTTGCCGAAAAGGGACTGGCCAACATCACCAAGATCCTGACCAGGAGTGTCGACAAAGGCAAGCTCTCGGCCGAGGACAAAGATGCCATCCTGGGCCGCATCAAAATCACCGCCGACCTCAAAGATATGGTCGACACCGACTTCGTGGTCGAGGCGGCTACGGAAAACGAGGCCCTCAAGTTCCAGATTTTCAAGGATCTGGACGAGATCTGCCAGCCCGGTGTGATCTTGTCCACCAACACCTCTTCGATCCCCATTGGCCGCATCGCCGCCCAAACCAGCCGCCCTGACAAGGTGATCGGGATGCATTTCATGAACCCGGTCCCGGTAATGAAGCTGGTGGAGGTCATCCGCGGCTTGGCCACCTCCGACGAAACCTACCAGACCACCTGGGACCTGTCGCTCAAGTTCGGTAAGACGCCGGCCCTGGCCAACGATTTTCCGGGTTTCATCGCCAACCGTATTCTACTGCCCATGCTCAATGAAGCGGTATTCGCCCTCTACCATGGCGTAGGCACCCGTGAAGACATCGACACGGTCATGAAGCTGGGCATGAACCATCCCATGGGCCCGCTGGCCCTGGCCGACCTTATCGGTCTGGACACCTGCCTGGCCATCATGGAGACCCTGTATAACGGATTCAAGGACCCCAAATACCGACCCTGCCCCTTACTGAGAAAATATGTCGAAGCCGGGTGGCTGGGTCGTAAAACCGGTAGAGGTTTTTACGAGTATTAAAAGCAGGGGTCGCGGGGCCAAGGATTCAAGGACTCGAGTGAAACAATTGGATTGAACCGCATTTTGATTGGAACTGGGTGCCCTCTAATGAGATAAGGGAGGCTTATTCACTTGACCCCTTGAACCCTTGATAAACCGGTAAAAATCTCATTTCAGATGGTTTCATAAAAAGTGCCGAGATCAAGGCTTGCGAATCCCGAGGAATAAGGCGTACGTGCGGGTACTCCGCAATGACGAGGGATGACGCGTAACGCAGATATCGGACTTTTTACGGAACCATCAACCCTTGAACCCTTCACGCCAAGGAGGCGATATGCCTGCCAGGAAAAAAACGCTGCTCACCCCCGTGGGCAAGAAAATAAAAAAAGCCCGTCTGGCTAAAAAAATGTCCTTCGACACCCTGGCCAACGAGACCGGCTTCTCGGTCGACTTCATTAAAAAGGTGGAAGCCGGCAAAATCACGCCCCCGGTAGGTTCTCTCTTGCAGATCTCTCGAGCCCTGGAGATCGACTCAGGCGATCTGCTCAAGGAAGATGAGGGCCGCATGCAGGACCGCATCAAGGCCTACACCAAGCGAACGGAGAGCTACGCCTACTCCACCCTGACCCCGGGCGCCGAGAACAAACATCTCAAAGCGTTCCGGGTAAGGATAGACGCCATGAAGGACCATGAAGGGGTCAGCTACAATCATGCCGGTGAGGAGTTCGTTTACGTTCTCGAAGGCAGCATCGAAGTGGTGGTCGGCGAACATGTCAATACGCTCGGTCCCGGCGACTCCCTGCACTTCAATTCCGGCATCCAGCACCACCTGAAAAACACGGGGGATACGGATGCTGAGTTGATTGTCGTGATCTACAACCCATAGGCATCGTTTGCATCGGACGACACGTGCGCTTGCTGCGGCGGTTCGACCCACCCGGTCGCTCAGCCGGTAGAAACCGCCTACCGCTAACCAGACCGGTGAGGCTGTCCTCCGACGGATATACCATGAAAAGGATTACACCATGTCATTCAAGCTGACCGATGAACAATTGATGATTCAGTCCATGGTTCGCGAATTCTCACGCAAGGTGGTGGCTGAAACGGCGGCGGAAAGGGATAAAACCAAGGAGTTTCCCGCTAAAAACCTCAAGAAAATGGCCGAGCTCGGCCTGCTGGGCATGATGGTCCCCTTCGATTACGAGGGTTCCGACTCCGATACCGTGGGCTACGTGCTGGCCCTTTCAGAAATCGCCTATTCGTGCGCCTCCACGGCTGTGGTCATGTCCGTCCACAATTCCATTGTCTGTGAAAGCATTCTCAATTTCGGAACCGAAGCCCAGAAACAGCATTACCTCAAGGACCTGGCCATGGGCGAGTATATCGGGGCCTTCGCCCTCACTGAACCCGAAGCCGGCTCGGATCCGGTCAGCCAGCAGACCACGGCAGTGAAAGACGGCGACCATTACATCATCAACGGCACCAAGCGCTTCATCACTACCGGTAAAAACTGCGGCCTGGTCATCGTCACGGCCAAGACGGATCCGGACGCCCGTCACAAGGGCATCAGCACCTTCATCGTCACCAAGGACAATCCCGGCCTGGTGGTCGGCAACTTGGAAGATAAAATGGGACTGCGGGCCTCGGATACCACCGACCTGCACTTCGAGGATTGCCGAGTGCCGGCAACGGATATGCTGGGCGAGGAGGGACAGGGATTCACCATCGTCATGAAGGGGCTTGACGGAGGACGCATCGGCATTGCCGCCCAAAGTCTGGGGGTGGCCCAGGCCGCCTTCGATGCAGCCGTCAAATATGCCAAGCAGCGCGACCAGTTCGGCCAAAAAATATCCAAGTTCCAGGGGTTGCGCTGGACCATTGCCGACATGGCCACCGAGATCGAAGCCGCCCGGCAACTGACCCTGTCGGCGGCGGCCATGAAAGACCGCAAGGAGCGGTTTACGACCCAGGCCTCCATGGCCAAACTCTATGCCTCGGAAATGGTCAACCGGGTAACGGCCAAGGCCTTGCAGATGCATGGCGGCTACGGCTTTACCAGCGACTATCCGGTCGAGCGCTTCTACCGCGATGCCCGGGTGTTCACGATCTATGAAGGTACGTCTGAGATCCAGCGGGTGGTGATTTCCAATAATATCCTAAAAGACAAGCGCACACCACGATGAGACAATTTCAAAACGCCCCATGTCGGCCAATATCTGCGTTGGGCTCCCATTTCAATCCTCGGAATACTATGTGTATGCATCCGGTTGAAATGATTGCTCCGCCTTGATCTTGGCCGAACTGCTGTATTTTGAAACCGCCTCAGATGGTATCCGGAAAAGACGTCTTTCAATTGACTTTAAATGTTTAGCACGTCATCAAAATCGACCATTTCTAACTACCATCCTTAAAAGGAATCTGTTTAAAGGAGGAAAACCATGGTCAGAACGGAAATATCCCTGTTCCTGAAAAACGAACCCGGTGAGTTGGGCAAGCTGGCCACGCTCATGGGCGAGGCTGGTATCAATATCGATGCACTCACGATCCAAGATGCCTCGGCCTACGTACTGGAGCTGTTCAAGGCCCGCGGCAAGTCTCTCAAGCGCATCGCTTCGGCGGCCAGCTACAACTCCATGCGCAAGGACTCGGCCCAGTTCGCCCTGATTCGCCTGCTGGCCGAGGATGGCAAAACCAATGCCGCCATCGATCTGCTTTCTCAGCATGACTACACCTTCGACATCATGCCGGTAATCGCCGTTCAATTGGATAATAAGCCCGGTGAGCTGGCCCGACTGTCTTCTCGTTTCGGCGAGGAGGGCATCAACATCAACTACGTATACGGCTCTGTCGCCGGGCCGGAAGCCAAATGTCTGTTCGTTTTCTGCCCGGAGGACATCGAGCTGGCATCCAAAATTTTTTCCAAGAGCAACGCCCAATAGCCGCCACATCACCGCAATGGCATTCTTGCACTAGGGTGATTCAAGCACCGAACCAGAATTAGGTAAGCAGGAGAACGCCTGCCCGTTCTCCTGGCACGACAATCCGCCTGGTTTACGATCGCCTGTCAGATGGAGCTTAGCACAGGAAATTAGGACCCAGGACAGGGCTTGCTTAGACGAAAAAGCAAAGCATTTTTTCATATTTGAGCACGATATGGCGCTGCAAAATGCAGTCCTGGCCCTTAGACCATTTCTGAATCGGATTTTTTACGGAACCATCGTTAGTTGGAGGTTCGACCTGCCAAAAGTCATATACCCACCTGACATTGATCTTTATCAATTCATGTCCATATTAATAATAAGTTTAAATCAGTACCGTCAGAATTAAAAAGATTACAACTTATTGGAGGTTAGACATGGATAAACAAGATTGCGTTACCGAAAAGTGGTCCAGCCGAACCATCGGCCTGATCATCCTTCCCTTGGCGATTGCGCTGGGTTTTCTGGGATTTCTCATTCTTCCGGTGGTCGGCCTGTTCTTTGCCGTTCCGCTTTTCATTCTCTCTTTCGTGTTCATCGCTGCCCCGGAGAGTAAGGTTTGCAAATTGATTCTGCGTAAAGAGAGTTAAGTATCGGCGATGGTATGGCTGCTGATGTCAATTTCCATCGTTCGCCACCGCTGAAGCGACGATGACAATCAAAGGGCCAGGCTGGATTAGCCTGGCCCTTTATTTTTGCCCGCTTCAGGCAATGCCGGTTGCTCTGCTCTGGAAGCAAAGTGGTTCAATTCGGATCAGCCGCCTGGCTGCGTCAATTTGGTCGTTGAAGCTTTTTGGCGCCTTCGATAGCCAGATCAACGGTGCTGGGATCTGCCAGCGTCGAGGTATCGCCCATACCGCCTCTATCAAAATCACCGGCAGCCACCTTCTTCAAAATACGACGCATGATTTTCCCGGAACGGGTTTTGGGCAAGAAATCAGACCACTGCAGCATCTCGGGCGTAGCGATGGGGCCGATCTCCTTGCGTACATGGGCAACCAGCTCCGCCTTCAGTTCGTCGGTTTTTTCGACGCCCGAATTAAGCGTCACGAAAGCGTAAATGGATTGTCCCTTCACTGGGTGCGGATACCCCACCACTGCCGATTCGGCTACACTGGGGTGAGAAACCAGGGCCGATTCCACTTCGGCAGTGCCCATGCGGTGGCCGGATACATTGATGACGTCGTCGACCCGGCCGGTGATCTGGTAGTAGCCGTCCTTATCTCTTTTACACCCGTCTCCTGTCGTGTAGACCCCATCGAACTGGGTGAAATAGGTTTCGTAAAAGCGCTGCGGATTTTTGTAAACCCCGCGCATCTGGCCGGGCCAGGAGCGTTTGATAATCAAATTGCCCTGACATTCGCCCTCCAGCTCATTACCGGCATCATCGACGATCGCGGGCTCGATGCCGAAAAAAGGCACCGTGGCCTGGGCCGGCTTGATGTCGATGGCCCCGGGCAGCGGGGTGATCAGGATGCCCCCGGTTTCGGTCTGCCACCAGGTATCGACAATGGGACATTCACCCCTTCCGATGTTCTGATAGTACCAGTTCCATGCTTCCGGATTCAACGGTTCGCCCACCGAACCCAGCAGCCGGATCGATGAAATGTCATGCTTTTTGACCCACGAATCGCCCTCTTTGGCCAGGGCCCGGATGGCCGTTGGCGCGGTGTAGAAAATGTTGACCTTGTATTTTTCGACGATGGCCCAGAACCGGCCGAAGTCCGGGTAGTTGGGCACACCTTCGAACATGATCGATGTGGCGCCGTTGCACAAAGGGCCTTACACGATATAGGAGTGGCCGGTCACCCAGCCGATATCGGCCGTGCACCAATAGATGTCGCCGTCATGATAGTCGAAAATCAGCTTGTGAGTGAATGAGACATAGGTGAGATAACCGCCGGTGGTATGCATGACCCCCTTGGGTTTGCCGGTGGAACCCGATGTATACAGAATGAACAGCGGATCCTCAGCATCCATCTCCTCCGGCGGGCAGTCGGCATCGACGGCAGCCAATTCATCATGATACCATTTATCGATCTCCCCGTTCCACTCTACCTTGACCCTGTCCGCACCAACCCGCTCCACCACCAGGTGGGTATGGATGGTGGGGCAGGATTGGATCGCCTGGTCTGCATTGGCTTTCTGGGGGATCGCCTTGGCGCCTCGGAAGGTGCCGTCGCAGGAAACCACCATTACGCTTTCGCTGTCCTGGATGCGGCTGGCCAGGGCGTCTGCCGAAAACCCGCCGAAAACAACCGCATGGATCGCGCCGATGCGGGTACAGGCGAGAATACCGATGGCCAGTTCCGGTATCATGGGCAGGTAGAAGGTGACCACGTCACCTTTTTTGATCCCACAATTTTTAAGCACATTGGCAAATTTACAGACCTCGGCGTGTAGTTCCTTGTAGGTGAATTGTTTGTCTTCACCGGGCTCGTTGCCTTCCCAGATGATGGCGACCTGGTCGCCGCGGCTATCCAGATGCCGGTCGATACAATTGTAGGAAACGTTGAGTTTGGCGTTGGTGAACCATCGAATGTAGAGATCGTCAGCATTGGTCCCGTAATTGAAATCCGACACCTTGTCCCATTTTTTGAACCAGGAGACCTGCGCTTCGGCGACGCTGCCCCAGAAGCCATCGGGATCGTCGATGGACTCGCGCCACATGCTTTTGTATTGGTCGTAGCTGTTGATGTAGGCCTTTCTCCTAAAGTCCTCGGGTACCGGATAAATCGTTTTGAGCTTCACATCAGTCATGAACACCTCCGCAGGTTGTGTGAGTGGTTAGATGAACCGCAATACAGCGCTTCGATTCAATCACTGCTGTCACAAGTGCCATCGGGTCTGATGGCAACATGATTCCGCCGCGCCTCAAAATGAATTTTCTTCAGCACATAAATCCATTAATTTTCCTGATTGTAATATTTTTCATGGAGGTAAAAGTACAAATTGTATGCCAATGAAATTGTTAAAGAAGCTGGCGATCACGACCCTGCGGCCAATAAGTTTAGTGATATAATTTTAAGCTGTTGGATAGTTCTTCAGGATGGTCGGCCGTAGGGATTGCCTTGACGCACCCAGAGCAGCGGGAGGGCGTGCACAATAACGGTTGTCAGAAAACCCATCATGCAACGCCATAATGTTCTGTAATGATGTAAGATTCAAATGAACGACAACAATTGTTGTCGCCACAACCAAAAACCGGTGGCGAAGTGAAATACACCGGTATCATACTTCGATGTTAACCCCTGATAGCGCTCATACGTTCTTTTTTATATTGATTTCAAATTGTTGTATTACGACATCACAAATGCTATCCGTTTTGGGTCGTTCGATTGGCATTGGTTATTTTATGCGCCGCAACGACTGCTTGACACGGGGGATTCCATCGTATATCGTCGTTTTACGATGAACGATTCGACACCTGCTACCGACCCGGTGCAAATCCCTGACAACCAATGCAATCGGGCGCTGCTGGACATCACCGCTTTTGCCGGCATCTGCAAGGCGCTGGGACACCCGGCGCGCGTGCGGATCGTCGAGCACCTCAAGGCGATCGACAACTGCATCTGCGGTGACATCGTCCAGATACTGCCGCTGGCCCAGTCCACCGTGAGCCAGCACCTGAAGGTACTTAAGGCCGCCGGGCTGGTCATAGGCGAAGTAGAGGGGCCGCGCACCTGCTACTGCCTGGATCGGGAGATGCTGGAACGCTTCAAACGCACCACCGGATCGATCTGATTGAAGCCACTCGCGTCTTGACCCAATGGAGCGATCACCCATGACATCATGCTGCAATGATAAAAAGGTGGCGGACGATCAACCCAATTGTGCCTGTCAACAGGCGCCTTCTGCCGGCCTGACGCCGGACTTTCCCGTCGTGAACGGTGGCCCCGAGGCCTGCTGCGGCGGACACGCGTCGGTTCCGGCCAATCCCCATGAAAAGCCCGGTTATCATCTGTGGGCATTCGTCGACGATTTCATACAGACGCAGGCGGGTCCGGTTCCCCGGGTGCACGCCCGCTTGAACCGCGAAGACCGCCGGGGAACCATACTGGCACGCCTGGGCATCGGTCGGGACAGCTATCGTGTGGCCCCTGGATTGTATGCTGTGGGTTCGCCGAACGAACAGTCAGCGGTGATGGTCACCGCCAACTACAAACTGTCCTTCGACAGCCTGCGTGAATCGCTGGCCGGCATGGACGCCTGGATGGTGGTGCTGGACACCAACAGCATCAACGTCTGGTGCGCCGCCGGCAAGGGCACCTTCTCTACCCAAGAGGTAGCCGAGCGGGTCAAGGCGGTGCAGCTCGACAAGGTCGTCACCCACCGGCGACTGATCCTGCCCCAGCTGTCGGCCACGGGGGTCTCCGCCCGTGAGGTGAAGCGCATGTGCGGATTCGAGGTCGTCTGGGGGCCGGTGCACGCCAGAAACATCGCCACTTTTATGGATAACGACATGCAAGCCACAGCGGATATGCGCCGGGTGACTTTCAGTCTGCGCGAACGCGTGGTGCTGATCCCAGTGGAACTCAATCACATGGGCAGGCCATCCCTTTACCTGCTGCCGGCGCTGCTGCTGCTCTCCGGGCTGGGCACCGGCATCTTTTCGATCAGCACCGCCCTCGCCCGGGGCTTGCCTGCCGTCACCGCGTACCTTCTGGCCGTGGTGGCCGGTGCCATCCTGGCCCCGGCCCTACTGCCCTGGCTGCCGGGCAGGGCCTTTGCGCTCAAGGGCGCCGTTTTAGGCATCGCCGCCGGTGCCCTGTTGTCGGCCGTTTTTGTCGGCCGGCTGGCTCTGCTGGAAATGCTGGCGTTGACGCTGATGATTTCGGCCATCAGTTCGTATCTGGCCATGAACTTCACCGGCTCGACGCCGTATACATCGCCAACCGGCGTGGAAAAAGAGATGCGCAGGGCCATCCCGGCCCAGGCGGCCGGTGTCTTGGCAGCATTGGTCCTGTGGATAGGCACAGGATTCATGGGATAGCGCCTGTTCGCAACAGGCACACAGAACAATTCCGATCTCTTGTTACAGGAAAAAAAACAATGAAAGATTTCAGATACCTGTCCGGTGTAACCACCCTCGAATACGACGAACCGCTCTGTGTGGGCTGCGGGTCCTGCGAAATCGTCTGTCCCCACGGGGTCTTTGCCATGAACGGTAAAAAGGTGCGCCTCGCGGACAAGGACGGCTGCATGGAGTGCGGGGCCTGCGCCCTCAATTGTCCCACAACCGCCATCCGGGTGACCCCCGGGGTGGGCTGCGCGGCCTATATCATCTCGGGGTGGATAAATGGGAAGGAGAATGCCACCTGTGGAGGGGAAGGAGGCTGCTGCTGATGCACAAAGGGCGTCTTTCGGCCCAGGTCGGCGTTCTCGCTCCGCTGCCAAATCACGAGAACGCCGATATGGACGCTAAGATGCTGTTTTGATGAGTGTCCATCCAGAAATAGGCAAATTTGGTTGAGAACAAGGCGCGCGAAAATTTTTGCCGCAGGCATATGGTTGATATTCCGAGGACAACAATTTGAGCGCAACGCAGTTGTCGGGCAAATTGGCCATTTATGGATGGGCACGACCTATACCCGGCCCTCTTGAACCAATCTGGCAAAATGCTCATAACTGCGGTCATACGTGCGCTCGGCATCGTCGGGAAAGACGCAAGCCGGCAACTGGCGCATGCGCACGTGATAAGCCAGGCAGTCGCAGCAGATGCCCTTGCGCGCGCAGGGCTCGTAGGAGCAGTTGCAGCGATCCAGGTTCTTCTCCTTGTTGCATTCCATATCAGGCCTCTCCTTTCAGTCCGATTTCAGCGGCCACGCTACGCATGCCCATGATGGTGTCGGTGATCAGTTCGCCCAGTTCGACCCCCAGCATGTCGGCCCCGTTCTGTATGATCGAGCGGTCCACTTTAGCGGCAAAACGTTTGTCTTTCCACTTCTTCTTGACCGATTTAGCCTTCATGTCCATCACGCTCTTGGTGGGCCGCACCAGGGCGGAGGTGGTCACCAGGCCGGTCAACTCATCGACGGCATAGAGCACTTTTTCCATGGTGGTTTGCGGCTCGACGTCGGTGCAGATGCCCCAGCCGTGACTGACGACGGCGCGGATCAAATCGTCGGGCCAGTTGTTTTCTTTAAGGATTTCCTCTGTTTTTTTGCAGTGCTGGTCGGGGAACTGTTCATAGTCCAGGTCGTGGATCAGGCCCACCACGCCCCAGGTGTCTTCATCTTCACCGTATTTACGCGCCATGTAGCGCATGACGCCCTCCACGGCATAGGCATGTTTGATCAAGCTTTCGCTCTGGTTGTAAGTTTTGAGCAGGGCCAGGGCGTCTTCTCGCGTGGGTATCGGGCGGTTCATCGTCATCTCCTAACGGTTTTCGGGTTGTCCGGGAAGCGGGGCTGTCTTACCATGTGACAACGGATACTGATTTAGCATATGCCCCGACCAGCAACAAGCCCTTTGGCTATGGGATGGCGCCCCCAATGCTTACCCAAAAAAAAGAAAATCAGATGATTGCCGCCGTGTGCGAGATGAACCGGCGCTGGGCCAGACGGGCCCTGTCCATCTGGCAGGGTCATCGGGTGGACAACGAGCCGGATCGCATCTATGCCGGCTTCGACACCATGCTGACACCGGACACCATTGCCGCAACAGCGGAGATCCGGGACAAAACCAGCCGTATCCGCATCCGCCACGGACTGATCGACCACTACCTGCAGCGCCAGCTGATGCCTCATGAAACGGAGATGCAGGCTTGGAGCCGCGGCGCGGCTGCCCACGTGGATGGAGAGAAGATCTACTTTCGCGACGTCATCCCCTGGTGCCAGAAATCCAGCACCCTGGCCAAACGCCAGAAGCTGCAGCAGGAGACCGGCCCGCTGTGCAAACTGCTCAAACCCTTTGCGCTCAATTACTGGAACATCGTCTTGGACAGCCTGACCGGTGAACTGGGTTTCGGTGACTATATCGACTATTGCAGCCGTAAAAAGGGCATCGACTATCACCGTCTCTACCAACAGATGAAAGCTCTGGTCGAACGGACGAACGAGCCCTATTTCGACGCTATGAATGCATGGAGCCATCGACGCTTCAGCCTGCCCGTAGATCAACTCACGCGCTTCGACGCCATCTACCTGCTCAGCCTGGGCCAATGGGATCGGCTGTGTCCGGAGCAGGCGACCCTGGACACGTTGGGTTTTTTCAGCCGCTGGGGGATCGACCCGCAGCGCCATCCCTGGCTTCACCTGCACCTCCAGCCGCAAGCCGGCCAAAGCGCCCAGGCACTGTCCATCATGGTCCGCATCCCCGACGACGTGCACCTGCTTATGCGACCGGAAGGTGGGTGGATCGACATCGAAACCCTATGGCACGAACTGGGCCACGGTCTGTCGGCCGTTTACACGGACCCGGCACTGCCGACGGTGGAGCGTGAATTGGCCACCAGCTTCAACCTCTCCGAGATGTATGCCTTCCTGTTGCAGCGCATGGCCCTGTCCCGGCCGGTTCTGGAGGAGATATTGGGACTGTCCGCAGAGACCATTACCACCATCAGCTACTACAAAGATCTCAAGGATCTCTCCGTCTTCCGCCGCTATGCGGCCAAGTTCATCAGCGAATACGAGATGTTTGCCGGCGGCGATCTGTCGGACGGACAACCTTATGCCGAGACCATGGCGCGCATCACCGGCTTTTACCACCAGCCGGAGAGCCACCTGTTCGATCTGGTACCCGAGTTCTACTGTGCGGATTATTTGCTTGGTTGGATGGGGGAAGCCGTGCTGACCGACCGCCTGGTCGCCCGATTCGGTGAGAACGGTTGCCTCGAACCCGACGTCGGAAGCTGGCTGCAATCCCTCTGGCGCCAGGGCAACCATCCTGACATCTTCTCATTCTTCGAACAAAACGAATTGGGATCGCTCACCGCTGACCCCTTGCTGGCACGCTGGAAGCGGATGTCGGAATCTCCGCTTGCCTGAATGCAAACGGTGGACATCACCCGCACAAAAAACATGGGGAGGTCTCTTTCGTTGTATCAATTCCAAAATTATAATTTTTTCATTAAATATCAATCCGAAAAATATTTTTAATGCATTGTGCAGGTCAATCCTGACGGCGGTCAGGCACAGTTGACAGCGGGTATGGTAAATGGTTTTAATTAGGCAGTGCCCATCCATAAATGTCCAATTTGCCCGATATCAGCGTTGTGCTCAAAATTTTATCCTCGGAATATCAGCCATATGCCTGCGGTAAAATTTTTTACACGCCTTGATCTCGACCAAATTTCCCTATTTCTGGATGAGCACTAGGTACTCTCCAACCAGCCATTCAGGATCGTCGCTATGCTGAAAATCATACCTACACTGGCGGCCTGCATCCTCATAAGCACCTTTTTTGTGGGCTGCGCCACATATCACGCGCCGCCACTGAACGAAACACCATTTCGTGAACGGGCTATCAGTCAGACAGAAAACGGTGTCCGCGTCTCTGCGGCTGTACTCAGTGCGGAAGAGACCCAATCCGTGTTCGGCCTTTCGCTCTATAAAAAAGGCATCCAGCCCATCTGGCTTGAGATTGAAAATACCACCGCTCACCGAATTTGGTTTGCCCCGGTGAGTATCGACCGCGACTATTTCTCGCCACTGGAAGTGGCCTACATTAACCATCCCGGTCACACGAAAACAGCTAAACAGAACATCGATCGCTTCTTTTATCAGCATGCCATGAACAAACGCATCGATTCAAAAACCGTTCGTTCGGGATTCGTTTTCACCAACCTGGATCTGGGAACCAAAGCCTTCAACGTCGAGGTGGTTGGCCAGGACAAACAGATTTGGAAATTCACCTTCCTGATACCGGTAGCGGGCTTCGAAATCGACTACCGCGAAGTGGATTTTGACAACCTTTATGCCAACCATGAAAAAGTCACTCTTGGCAGCATTCATGATCTTCAACGCATCATCGAAGGGTTACCTTGCTGTACGACCAGTGAAGACGGCGCGCGCTACGCGGATCCGATCAATGTGGTCATCATCGGAAAAGGAATTGACATCCTGTACGCATTGCTGCGCAGCGGTTGGGATGAAACCGCGGCTGCTTCTTCTTATGATCCCTTGTCGCAGTTGCCTTGGGAGTTTCGCTATCAACCGGTTCTATCGCTGTATCTTTATGATCGGTCTCAGGATGCCGCCTTCCGAAAATCGCGTTCAACCCTGAACGAACGCAATCAGTTGCGTTTGTGGCTAAGTCAGTACACTTACAACGGCCAACCTGTCTGGGTCGGCCAAATCAGCCGCATTGTCCGGCGCCTTGCCGTTGAAGAATTTAGAATCGAACCAGATGTGGACGAAGCTCGGGATTACCTGCTTCAGGAGTTGTGGTTCGCTCAGGGCTTGTCACGATATGGCTATGTCAGGTTGTCTGAGGTGTCGACCCTATCCAACCCCCGCAAAGGGCTTTACAATGATGAGTATTTCACCGATGGACTTTGTCTCGTGGCATGGGTTTCCGACGAACTGATCCCACTTCATGAAGTTCAAATCGAACAATGGGAAAAGCCCGTCGCCAAAGGAAAAAAGTGATCCTGGAGCGTTGATTCCGATGGACCACCTGTGGAGAAGACCGATGCGCCAACGCCAAACGACAGTGGACTCAGGGTGGTTGCGTTGCCGTCTGTTCATCATACTATTGTTGATTACGGCCATCCAGGGATGCGCCCGTTTCAACCCACATCCATCGGGCGAGTTGATTTTTCTGGAACGCGCTGAAACCAAAACGGAAAATAATATCCATGTAAAGACGGCTGTACCCAGTTCAAAAGAGACACAGCAGATATTCGGTGTCGACCTGTACCGCCACAATATTCAGCCCGTGTGGATCGAAATCGACAACCGGGATGAAAAGGCCGTATGGTTTTTGCCCATCGGTGTCGATCCCTTGTATTATACTCCCCTCGAGGCTGCATTTATCAGCCATTATCGGCATGCCGACAATACCAAAAAGGACATTAATCGCTTTTTCCTTTCGAAGGGCAAGACCATCTACGTCCCGCCGGGTGAGGTGAGGTCCGGGTATGTATTCACCAACCTGGACGAGGGAACAAAATCCTTTGCACTCGACCTGATCGGTGAAGACGGTGAGATCAGGACCTTCACATTCTTCATCCCCGTTCCCGGCCTAAAGGTCGATCATCGAACGATCGACTTTAGGGGACTCTACACAAAGGATGACTGGCAAAATTATGAAGATGAGAAAAGCTTCATCCAGTATATCCAGAAGCTGCCATGCTGCACCGTTAACAAAAAGGGATCGGATCCCGGCGACCCACTGAACCTGGTCGTGATCGGCGATGGCGATGATGTCTACCACGCCTTCTTGCGCGCCGGTTGGGATGAGACGGAAACGGTCACCACCAGATCCGCCTGGAGAACCGCGATTGCCTTTTTCTCCGGGGGCCGTTATCGGTATTCTCCCGTCAGCGCCCTCTATGTTTTCGGGAGGCGTCAGGATATCGCACTTCAGAAGGCTCGGAGCAGGATACACGAGCGCAACCACCTGCGCCTGTGGCTGGCGCCAGTGCAATACAAAGGCAAATTCGTGTGGGTGGGACAGATCAGCCGTGATATCGGCGTGCGATTTACGACAAAAACCATCGTTACCCATAAAATCGATCCGGATGTGGATGAAACCCGTGGCTACCTGATTCAGGACCTGTGGTATTCTCAGGGCCTTGAACAATTTGCCCTGGTTGGTGGTGTAGGCGCGGCCTCGATACGAACACCACGGACCAATTTGACCGGTGATCCTTATTTTACAGATGGTTTTCGGGCGGTGCTATGGGTTTCCAGCCAACCCCTTGCCTTCAAGGACGTAGAATTTATCAAGTGGGAGTTGCCACCTGAATCATACGACTCACCATAGATCCTCAATCCAACGGTTTTTGGCCGTGGCTGCCGTTGTCGTTATCATGTTGGGATGCATCGGACCGATCAGACATGAAATGACCACGGACTACCCGGCTGCGATCATTGGTACCGTAGGATCGCCACCGGTAATCGACGGGCGAGCGCGCTTCAGGGAAATTTTTTGCCAGCTACTGGTGGCAGCATCTGATGACCAGAACCCTATTGGTGAGTGCGACGATTTCCTTTTAAGACTCAATGATGAGCCTGTGCCGATAGAACCACCCCAGCCGCTACCAACACTTACAACCCGATTTCAAATTTTAATCGTGCCCGGTTTTCTTAACGAATGCTTTGCCAGCATTGGCCTCCCGTTTGAGGAGGCCATCCAATCACTCAATGATCAACAGGTTGAATCCAAGTTGTTAATGGTCAGTGGGCGTTCGAGTAGTGATGCCAATGCGGTTTATATTGCCGAGAAGATCTCAGAACTTAGGCTTGCCGCGGATGAATATCTTGTGATCATCGGACATTCCAAAGGTGCTGTCGATACTATGCATGCACTGGTAAATTTCCCAGAGACGTCCCGCCGCGTCGGAGCGGTAATCAGTGTATCAGGTGCCATCAATGGTACCCCCCTGGTCGACCATCTGGATGACATTTACTTTGATCTGACCCGAAACTTTCTGCCAAGCGGCTGCGACGAGGGCGACGAGGGAGCCCTTGACAGCCTGCGGCCAACAACCAGATTGTCATGGATCGCTGCCAATCCGTTGCCGGGACCGGCCCGTTATTTTTCGCTGGCGGCATTTTCCAGACGCGAATATATTAACACGCTTTTGAAGCCCGGTTACGACCGGCTGCATATCTACAGTCCCAGGAACGATGGCATACTGCTAAGCACAGATCAAATCATTCCCGGAAGCACACTGCTCGGATATGCCAATAGCGACCACTGGTCGGTGGCCCTGCCCTTGGATAAGAAAAATCGCCTGATATCTGCAACCATTCAGGCGCCCAATCAATTCCCAAGGAACATTTTGCTTCAGGCAATGCTCTTCTATGTGGCTGAAAAACTGGAAACATCAAAGAAATGATGGTGATCGGGAATATTAGATTGTGGCCGTTGCTTGTTTTCCCCGCATTGATTGCATGGTTGTGCAGCTGTGGGCAGGCATTGATCCCGTTTGACGAGAATGTCCCAGCCCATTCGCTCGCTTACATGGGTGCACCGCAGATGGAAGATGCCCGTATACGTTTCAGGACAATTTTTTGTGAACTTTTAAACCAGAAACCAAAAGGCTTCGGCATGGAGGTTGACTGTACCAAGTCCTTGTGGAAGTTAAACGATGAACCGTCAACGATTGTCGAACAACGAAAGCCACCGAAACACGATCCGAACCTAACCATTTTTATTGTCCCAGGGGCTTTTTACGATTGTATTCCGGAACTCGGGATTCCTTATCACAAGGCCACCGAATATCTTAGGCAGTTGGGCTATACCATCAAGGTCGTCAATGTCAAAGGCTTGTCAAGTAGCCCTTACAATGCCGACATCATTGCCGATGCTGTTGCCGAATGGAATGTAGAACCGTCCAAGAAGTTGGTTCTCATGGGGTATTCAAAGGGGACCACCGATATTCTGCATTTTCTGGTAACTCATCCGAGATTGGCTGACCGTATCAGTGCCGTGTTAAGCGTTGCTGGTGCAGTCAATGGTTCTGCTTTGGCAGACCGTTATGCCGAAGCAGACTACGACAACTGGCTGGCCAGACTCATCCCTGGCAAATGTCAAGCTGGGGATGGTGGCGCTTTGGATAGCTTGAGCAGAACTCGGCAATTCCAGTGGTTGGCCACGCACCCATTACCAGAACACGTACGTTACTTTTCCTTGGCTGCATTTACAAGATACGATGATGTGCAACTGCACCTGCGCCCGACCTACAAGCTTCTGGAAAAGATAAGTCCATTAAACGACGGCCAGCTATTGATGATTGATCAGCTGATCCCAGGTTCTACACTGCTCGGATATATCAATGCTGACCATTGGACAGTTGCCATTCCGGTTGAAGAGAAGTTCTCTGATTGGGATCCGGAAATTAGAGAAAAGAACCAACTGTTGAGGGGCATACTTTTTGAGGCCATGATGCTTTTTCTATCGGAGCGCCTCGATGGGCTCTAATGAGATAATACCTCTTACCGGGAATGGATCGAACAACGCCGGCTCGTCGTAAATCCGGATGGATCAGGTCCTTACCTTCGTCGTGTTCAGGAGGGGCTCAAGCTTATTGCATGGCAACGCGTCAATCCAGTCAGTCAGGCCTCCTGTAACAGTTCAGGGGGGGAAGCGATCTTGGCGATGCGCCGGGCCAGACGATGGATTCGTCGCATCTTGTCGATAAACGAAATTTCCAACCTTGCCATTTCCAAGGTCTTTTTCTCTTCGCTTCCCAGCCGCTGTGACTCTTGGGAAAGAATCTTTTCAGCAAGACTTCTGATGGTCGCCTTTTTGTGGATGACCTGGGCGGCCGCCTGCTGGTCGTCGTCCCGGATCGCCTTGACGGCCAGTTCAACCGACCGGTGGACGGTTTTGTATAGCTCATCGAATGCTTCCCGCGTGGCCTTGCTGATTCGCTGATTGTTATCGATCAGGTGTCTGGCCACAGCGGCCAGGTCGGTCTCGATGACATCGGCAAGCGTCTCCAGGTTGACGGTGGCGGTCATCAGTTTTTGGTGCTCGCCGCTCTCCTTGGCCGTCAGCGGCAGTTGACGGATTTTTCCCAGAAAGCCGAATATGGCTGATTCGAGAATATCGACCTTATCATCCAGCATCACGATCGTCTCAACATGCTGCCGGTCCCTCTCCAACACAGCCTGCGGCAGTTCAGACAGCATGGCCATTGTGATCTGCCCCATGCGCCCGAATTCCCGGCGTACCTGTTCCAGGGCGACGGCAGGCACGTTAAGCGTACTGGCATCCAGAAACTTGGGTTCGATGATGATCCCCGTTTTTCGGGGGCGTTCAGGATAAATTTTCACCGCCGCGCGGGCAAACCAAGGCGCGAAGCCGATGAAAAGGACCGTATTGAT
>JAAUYD010165735.1_pt1 | contig 18169 bp, 14 predicted proteins | sample 7278101 | NCBI WGS metagenome assembly JAAUYD01 (sample SAMN14350128, study PRJNA611818) | marine sediment metagenome | isolation source: surface marine sediment (0.6m) | place: French Polynesia: Moorea | collected 2018-08 | reverse complement strand
GATAAGGATGAACCTATGAGCGCATACATTCTCGCCATCGACCAGGGCACCAGCAGCAGCCGAACGGTTATTTTCGACAGTGACCTGAGCCCGGTCGCCAGCGCGCAGCAGGAATTCGAGCAGTTCTATCCGTCGCCCGGATGGGTCGAGCACGACCCCGAGGAAATATGGTCCTCCGTACGATCCGTCAGTGGCGACGCGATGCAGAAGGCCGGCATTGGCGCAGGCGATGTCGCCGCAATTGGTATCACCAATCAGCGAGAGACCACGCTCGTCTGGCGCCGGGATACCGGTGCCTGCATTCACAAGGCCATCGTCTGGCAAGACCGGCGGACGGCCGATCTGTGCGAGCGGTTGCGCGCTGACGGCCATGAGGCGGACGTTACTCGCCGCACGGGCCTCAAGCTGGATCCGTATTTCTCGGCCACGAAGGTCGCGTGGATACTCGACAACGTCGACGGCGCGCGTGAGCTGGCGGAGCAAGGGCAGCTGGCGTTCGGCACGGTGGACTGTTTCCTGCTCTGGCGACTGACCGACGGCGCCGTGCACGCGACCGATATCAGCAACGCGTCTCGGACGCTGTTGTTCAACATCCACGACGAGTGCTGGGACGAGTCGCTGCTCGAGCTCTTCTCGATACCGATGTCGATGATGCCCGCGGTGCGCGACTGCGCGGACGACTTCGGTGAAACGCGCTCCGATCTGTTTGATGCGCCGATACCGATCAGCGGAATCGCGGGCGACCAGCAAGCGGCGTTGATCGGGCAGGCCGGGTTCGCGGAGGGCGTCACAAAGAGCACCTACGGCACCGGGTGTTTCGTCATTGCCAATACCGGTACCGAGGCCCGGCCGTCCCATAACCAGCTCCTGACAACCATCGCCAGTCGCATAGACGGCAAGACAACCTACGGGCTCGAGGGCAGTGTGTTCGTCGCCGGGTCGGCGATCCAGTGGTTACGCGACGAACTTCAAATCGTCGACAACGCGCCCCAGACGGAGCAGATCGCAGAGCAGACGGGGATCGTCGACGACGTGGTTGTCGTGCCGGCGTTCGCCGGGCTCGGTGCGCCCTACTGGGATCCCCACGCGCGCGGCGCTGTGTACGGCCTGAGTCGCGGGAGCGGCAGGAACCAGCTGATTACCGCGACCTTGCAGGCCGTCGCCTACCAGACCCGGGACCTTGTCCGCGCTATGGCCGAGGACGGCGTCATGCCCAAGGTCATTCGCGTGGACGGTGGCATGGTTGCGAACAACTGGTTCCTGCAGTTCCTCGCTGACATCCTGGATATCCCGGTGGAACGTCCAACGAACGTCGAGTCGACGGTGCTCGGCGCCGCCTGTCTCGCCGCTTATCGCTCGGGACTCGTCAAACGTATGGAGGACCTTGAGGCGCTGTGGCAGCGGGATCGTCTCTTTGAGCCCGATATGGACGATCAGCGTCGGCAGGCGTTGCTGGCGGGCTGGGATGACGCGGTTCGCCGGACGAGCAGCACCACCTGACATCCGGCCACGCGAGCGGACGCTCCGGGACGCGATTGCTGGAAACAGAGGTTGATTCAAGCTTCGGCCGCGCCGACAGCCTGTGTTTCTCGTCCCACGGGCTGAGCCCGTGCCGCGCCGACGCAGTTCGAATGGCTTGCCGAGGTATCCAGTGATTCATTGCCTGATCTTCGTTCTGGGCACGGCCGAAATTGTTGTCGAGACTCGTTAAGAAAATCGGAAGATCCGATGACAGTTTTGTTTTACTTGACTGACTGAGTCGTCCGCACAATCATGCGTCGCTGCCGCAAACAAAGCTGGGTTGCCGACATTGCTACGAGCCAGGCAAAGACTGGACAAATACAAGATCGAGGGGCGCATCGCCTCCGGCCCGCTGGCGGATGTCTACCGTGCCTACGACTCTATTCACAGGCAACGCGTCGCACTCAAGATTCCCCGCGCCGGCGATCTGGTCAGCGACGAAGAATTCATGCACGAGGTCAAGGTGGCCGTCAAACTCCGGCACCCGAACATCTTGTCTGTTATCAACGCGAGCTATATCGACGACAATTTCGTCATTGCCATGGAACTCGGTCTCGAATCTCTCGGCGACCGGATCGAACGGCGAATGTCGACCGCGAGGGCGATGGACCTGTCCGGCCAGGCGCTGGCGGCGGTGGCTTTTGCGCATGAACAGAAGATTATCCATTGCGACATCAAGCCGGAAAATTTCATTCTCTTCGATAACAACCGGCTGAAGCTGACCGACTTCGGCTTCGCCAAGTTGAGCCTTCGTACGATCAAGGCATCCGGGTCGGGCACGATCGATTACATTGCGCCCGAGCAGGCGATGGGCCGCCCGATGTTCCAGTCCGACGTGTTCTCGCTCGGGCTCGTCATCTACCGATTGCTGTCCGGCAAGCTGCCCGAGTGGCCGTTCGAATGGCCACTCGAGGGTTTCGATCGGCTCCGTACTCGTGTTCGGCCGGAAATGATCGACATTCTGAAGAAGGCCATCCAGCTCGATCCGAAGGATCGTTTCCGCGATGCAATGCAGATGCACGCTGCGTTCGACAGCCTGCAGCTGCAGGCGAGACGGCAAAAGGCAGCTTCCTCCGGGAAATCGGCCGGCAGCTCGAGGCCCGAGTCGGCCTGGCGGGATTTCCAGAGGGAATTCAAGCAGCAACTGCAGACCCGGCACCGCTGTCGTCGCTGCGAAGGACCGGTCTCCGAGAGCATGCAAGCCTGTCCCTGGTGCGGCATCGACAGCCCGACGCAAGGCACGACGTCCGATTTCGCGTCGAGCTGTCCCCGCTGTGAACGTGGCGTCAAGAACGACTGGGACTACTGTTCGTGGTGTTACGGCCCGGGATTCGAGCCCGAAACGTCGCGCCGGTACCCGGACAAGCGCTACACGGCAAAGTGCGAAAACCCGGACTGCGGCGGCCTTCTGATGCCTTTTATGCGGTACTGTCCGTGGTGCAGGAGAAAGGTGAAGCACAAATGGAAGCTGAAGCGGACAAGAGACAAATGCACGGCCTGCGGCTGGGGCGTCAGTCGCAAATACTGGAAATTCTGCGCCTGGTGCCGGGAACCGTTGCGCTAGCGTGACGTTTCACGACGTCGTGTCCCATGCCATCTAACCCCAGCATCCTGATGGAAACCGAGACCGCGGAGACGCGTCGCTTCGACATGGCAGGTGGCGATATCGTCGCGTACACGGCCCGCGCGCCTGACAAACTCACCGTCAACGAGGATACCGTCGGCGTATTGCGAGTCGGGGAAGATTCAGCGGTGCTGGCCCTGGCGGACGGCGCCGGCGGCATGCCGGCTGGCAAGAAAGCCTCCCAGACGGCCGTGGAGACGTTCCTGTATTCCGTCGCCAATAGCGAAGAAGAAACGCTGTTAGGCGCGGTCATGCGATCGATCGAGAAGGCGAACCAGGCGGTCCTGAGCATGCTCAACGGCTCGGCAACGACGCTGACCATCGTCACAATCGAGGACAATCGGATCCGTGCTTTCCAGGTCGGGGATTCCGAAGCGCTGGTGACCGGTCAGCGCGGCAAGCTGAAGCTGTATACGATTCCGCATTCCCCGACCGGCCTCGCCGTCGAAGCGGGCTACCTCGATGAGGAAGTCGCGCTGTATCACCCTGACAGGCACCTGGTGTCGAATTTCGTTGGCTCTGTCGATATGACGATAGACGTCGGTGGCGAGCTGAAACTCAGTCCGCTCGATACGTTACTGATCGCCAGTGATGGCCTGACAGACAACCTGTTCCGGAACGAGGTGATTGACCTCGTGAGGACCGGACCGCTGGACACCGCGCTCGAACGCCTGACAGCGGTGGCGCAGGGTCGGATGCGGGACGCCGCAACGGGTTTGCCCAGCAAGCCGGATGACCTGTCAATAATCCTTTTTCGCAAGCACAAAAAGGACAGCAAACGAACCTGAACGGTTGTTCATCGTTGCAACGCATTGTTACGTGATTGCTATTGATCGAGCATCGGCCTCGGTTTATGGTCAAGTGAGGTCAACCAGAGGACCGGGTGGGCCGTTTTACGTTAAATCAACGGAACTGATTGATTCTTAGCAGACTCCAAGAGGTTACGTCGACTAACGCTCGCCGGCTCGGTCCGGCGCCCTCAGAGGCACGCAATCATGACAGACACGAACAAGCACGTCGGAAAACTACCCGCGCTTGCGAGTACCCTGGTTTTCGCCGCGTTATTTGCGGCAGGCTGCAAAACGACCCCGGTCATCACGCCACCCGGCGGAGGCGGCATGAGCCCGCCATCCGGTGGTTTACCCACCCCGCCATCGCCCAGCGGCGGCGGCTCGTCCGGCGGTTCGCAGAGCCCGCCCAGTGGTGGTTCCAGCGGCGGTTCCAGCCCACCGAGCGGGGGATCCAGTGGAGGTTCCAGCGGCGGTTCGTCAGGCGGATCCAGCGGAGGCTCATCGGGAGGGTCGAGCGGCGGCATGTCCGGTGGTTCGAGCGGCGGCTCCAGTGGGGGTTCCAGCGGCGGCAGTTCCGGCTCTTCGTCAGGTGGTTCGAGCGGTGGCTCGAGTGGCGGCGTCGGCCAGTTCCCGCAGGTCGGATTACCTGACGGTTTCCCGATGCCTGGAGGCGGCGGTGCCGGCGAAGGCGGTGACGGCGAGTCTGGAGAAGGCGATGCCGACGGTGACGCCGATGGAGACGGCGACAGCAAGAGTGATTGTGGCGACACCGGTGTGCTGCCCGGTGGCGTCGGCGGCATGGGCCAGGCCGGAGAATGTCTCGGCGGCGGTGGCGGCAGTGCCGACAGCGATGCCGAAGCGTCGGCCAGCGGCGAAGGCGGCGGTTCCGGTGCCGACGGTGGAGAATCGGGCGGTGAAGGCTCCGGCGGCGGTACGCTGGGTACCGGCGGTGCTGGCGGCGTCGGAGAGTTCCCGGGTGAATCGGACGCGGAACGCGCAGAGCGCCTCGGCCGTGAACTGGAAGAATCCATCGGCGGCTTTGACGAAGTGCTGATGGAAGAACAACGCGAGGTCACGTCGGTTGGCCGAAACACCGAAGGTTTCGGCGGTGGCGGTGAAGGCGGCTCGGGTGCCGGCGGCATCAGCCTCGGTGAGCAAGGTGGCGGTGCCGGTGGTTCGGTGGCGGTTGCCAACCCCCCGCAGGCGCCGCGAGAGGCGTCCACAGCCGGCATGACACAGGAGGAAATACGTGAACGTACTCCTGAAGATATCCCGATCATTATTGATGACGATATCGTCGCGAGGCAGCTTCGCGAAGTGGCGCTTGCTGAAGAGGATCCTGAGCTGCGAGAGCGGCTTTGGGAAGAGTATAGGAAGTATAAAGGTCTGTAGGAGGCAACTTGCTTAGACGGTGCAAAGTTCTGGTCGCTGTTGGATGCATTTCCGTAAGCGCCGCAGGATGTAGTGTTAATGAAGTCATAAAGGCGGAAGAAACCGAGCTGCAGGTCGCCAGCAGCCCGGTCGAAGAGTCATTATTGCTGGATATCGGAATCGTCGAATTCGACGCGGGCGTGCCCGACTCGAACGATCCGGAGGACTCTGGTGTCTACAGCGAGATTCGGAATGCCGAGGCCCGGTACATTCCCTATCACCTGAAACAGACGCTGCAGGGTACCGGCCACTGGGGCGCCGTTCGCGTGATCCCGTCGCGTGAAGCTTTCACCGACATCACAGTCAGCGGGCAGATCGAGGAGTCCGATGGCGAGTTCGTCAGCATCGATATCACTGTCGAAGATGCGAAGGGCGAGACCTGGTACACGCGCAAATACGAGACACAAACCGGTGTCTCTTCCTACTCACCGAATCGTGACCGTCGCCAGGATCCGTACCAGAAGGTCTTTAACGACATCGCGAACGACATCTACGCATACGTGACTCAGATCGAACCCGGAGATGTGCAGCGCATCCGTCAGGTATCCGAGCTCAAGTTCTTCAAGGATATGTCGCCACTGGCGTATTCCGACTACCTCGAGACCAACGAGAACGGCATAACGTCCGTTGTCCGGCTACCGGCTGAGAACGACCCGGCCGTCGATCGCCTGAGGCAGATTCGGGAGCGCGACCGGCTCGTCGTCGATACGCTCAATGAGCACTACGCGAACTTCTACTACGGGATCGCGATTCCCTATCACGACTGGCGCAAGACCTCCCGTGAAGAATCGGTCAACTACCGGCAGGTCAAACGCTCGGCAACTCTGCAGACGTTGATGGGCGTTGCCGTGCTGGCAGGCTCCGTCGCTATGGATACGGATTCCTCCAGCAGTTCGAAACGAAGGATGCAGCGCAGCATCCAGCACATTGGCATCAACCAGGGTGTCGAAACGATCTTTGCGGGCTTTACGCGCCGCAAAGAGGCCAAGATGCATGTTGAGGCGATCAAGGAGCTTTCCGAGTCCTTCGGCTCGGAAGCGGCACCGATGGTGATCGAGGTCCAGGGAGAACAGCGGCGTCTGACCGGAACCGCGGCATCACAGTACGAAGACTGGCGGCGGCTGCTTCGTAATATCTATGAAGCTGAGACCGGTTTTTCTGAATCCGTAGATGTGGGATCTCCGGCCCGTTCGTCCGATCCTGCAGGCTAAGCCTGTCCAAAACCCATGCGTGACCTGACCAGCGGCAACGTACTTGCCAATCGCTATACGTTGAAGCGCCGGCTGGGTGCGGGAACGCTAACCGAGACCTGGCTGGCGTCTGATCGCATGACGCGCGCATCGGTGGCGCTGAAAATCCTGGTCGATCCCTCCAATCGCGATATCCTGAAGCGCGAGTGGCAGATGAGCCTGCGGCTCGTCCATGCGCACATCGTGCGTGTGTTCGAGTTCAGCGACGTCGACGATACGGTCTTCTACAGCCAGCAATACCTGGACGGTCCGGACCTCGGCGTTCTGGCAGGCGCAGCGCCCGCCGATTTTCTCCCTGCGATCGCCGCCGTCGCCGACGCCCTGCGATATGCGCACGGTCGCGATGTCGTGCACAGGGACCTGAAAGCCAGCAACGTTCTCCTGGACGGCAACGGCGTCCCATTCCTGATTGATTTCGGTGTCGCCGCAACGTCTGCCGACGACATCGGCGGCGGTTCGCTGATCGCTAGCAGCCCGCAGCTGCTTGACGGTCACGCGCCCGTGCCGGCGGACGACATTTTCGCCCTTGGTGGTCTGATCTATGAGCTCGCCACCGGTTCGTCACCTTATTCGTCGACGAATACCGCGGACGACATTCGCAGCCGGCAGCCCGCCGACGTCGATTCGTTGTCGGCCGGCGATTGGCCGCCGGGCCTGGCAGCGCTTGTCATGCGCATGCTGTCGAAGGAACCAGCGATGCGCCCAAGCGCTGCCGAGATCGTCGACGCACTGAGCGCGGCCGGATTCGCGGCCGGGCCGGTCCCGAGCCGGTACCTATCTGGCAAGACGAATCCGGATACGGGCATTGCACCGAGCAGCATCCAGCCGCGTTCCCGGTCGACAGCCGCGACGCCGCCAACATCTGCGAAGCCCGTTCCGCGATCAGACGGCATCAGGCCCGCCGTTCTCGCAGGCAGTCTCGTTGTACTGGTGGCATTGCTGCTTGGCGTCGTCTTCTTTCTGCCCAAGGCCGTCCAGCCGCCCGCAGAACAACCCGCGGCGTTTCCCGTTGCAAAAGGGCCGGCCGATGAACGCCCTGAAACCGAAACCGAGACTCCAGCAGCGCCCGAGTCACCTGAGGACGAGCTCAGCCGCCGTGATGAGCGTGTTCAAGCGAGGGCCGCAACCGAGGAGGTGCTCGGCCAGCTACTGGCAAAGCTCGAAGTGCTCGAAGACAGGGCAGTGCCACGCTGGGGTGGGCTACCGTACAAACGCGCGCAGGCGGCCTACGAGGCGGGTGATGCGGCGTATCTCTTGCGCGATTACGCAGCTGCGACGGCCAGGTACCAGGAAGCGATAACACTCGTCGATCCGCTGCTCGACGAAGCCGACAAGGTATTCGACAAGGCGATGTCGGATGGCGAGGCCGCGCTGGTCGCAGCCAACTCGTCCGAGGCCATCGATAGCTTCGAGCTTGCCGTCGCGATGAGCCAGAATAGCACGGCGGCTCGCGACGGGTTGAGGCGAGCACAAAATCTCGAAACGGTGCTTAGCCTTATCGAGCAGGGTATCGAATATGAAAAAACCCTCGAGATGAATGCGGCACGACGCAGTTTCGCCGAGGCTGTGGACCTCGATCCCGAATGGCAGCCGGCCGTCGACGGCCTGGCGAGAGTCGACGCAACGATCCGGCAGATGGAGTTCGAGAGCCGCATGAGCGAGGGCATCGCCGCGCTGGCTGACAGTGACTACCTGACCGCGCGTGCGGCGTTCCGTCGTGCGAATGAGATTCGGCCCGGCTCACCGGAGCCCGCTGACGGGCTGCTGCAGGTGGACCAGGCGCTGCGCCTGCAGTCGATACAGGAACTCGAAGCATTGGCAGGGCGGCAGGAACGGGCGGAGCAATGGGAAGAGGCGGCGTCCACGTACGAAGAGATACTGGAACTCGACTCAACTCTTGCCTTTGCACAGCAAGGTGTCAGCCGGTCACGCGACAGGGTTCAACTGTTTGAGCAGATCAACGAATACACGGAAGACCCGGACAGCCTCAGCAGTCCGCGGAAGCTGCAGGAAGCGACCAACGTTCTGATCGGCATCACGCGGATGGAGTCCATCGGCCCGCGTCTTTCGGCACAGCGCGATGAGCTTTCGCGTCTGCTGAAAAGGGCCTCGACGCCGCTGACGGTCCAGATCGTCTCCGACAACTTGACCGCGGTGTCCATCTACAAAGTTGGTAGACTCGGCAGTTTCGAACGGCGCGAGCTTGAGCTGCGTCCAGGCAAGTATGTCGCGGTCGGAAGTCGACCCGGCTACCGTGATGTTCGTGTCGAATTCAGCGTCGGGCCCGAGGTCGAAACGGGTCCGTTGGTCGTGCGTTGCGAGGAACCGATCTGAATACCGCGCCGTTGCCCTCGTACATCCGGACCTGGCGGGACAGAGTCCCGATCCGGCAGATAAAAGGAACATAGTGAGTTTTCTAGAGCTGATCATCCGCGATATTGACGGTGAGCGTCGCTTCGACAGCGGCAGGCTGCCGGTCCGCGTAGGCACAGGTGCAGACTGTGACGTCCGTCTGCCCGGTCCGGGCGGCAGTCCGGTCATGCAGCTCGATCTGCTCGACGGTGCGCCGATTGTGCAGCCGCTCGGCCGCAATGACGCGATGAGCCTGAACGGCGAGTCACTGGTCGGGAGCCGGCGCCTGTCAGACGGAGATGAGCTCGACTACTTTGGCAGCAAACTCAACGTGTCCATTGGTGACCGCGTGGAGTTGAGCGTCCAACTGGAAGCGAGCGCTTACGTGACGCAGCCGCCCGAATCACCCGTGTTGTCGGCGGGCGCAGAAGAATCAATCGCACCAACGGCGTTCAGGCGTGCGGCCGGCAAGTCCGCGCCACCGCCGGAGCTGCCGCAGAGATCACTGAAGACGGTTGTCGGTGTCGGCCTTGTGTTCCTGCTGGCGGTCTCCTACCTGTTATTTACGTCGAAATCGATCCAGTTTTCGGTGACGCCAGGCCCGGCCGACAACATCACCGTGACCGGGGCGTGGTTCAAATTGCCGATTGGCGATCGGTTGCTGATGCGGCCCGGAACCTACACCGTTAACGTTGAAAAGGCGGGCTACTACGATGTCAGCCAGAGCTTCGAGGTCGGTGAAGAAGCCGACAAGACGATAGAGCTCGAACTCAGGCGATTGCCTGGCAAGCTCACGGTCCAGACAAACGCGACGGATGACGTAACAGTGACGATCGACGGTTCCATCGTGGGGCCGGCGCCTCTCGGCCCGGTCGAGCTGCAACCGGGCGATCATAGTGTTGCAGTCAGTTCCGATCGTTATCTGCCGTACTCGGACGTGATCAACATCGAAGGCCTCGGCAAGAGCTCGATGATGAACGTTCAGCTGATACCGCGCTGGGCGGACGTCCAGATCACGTCGGAGCCGGCCGGTGCCCAGGTCATTGCTGATGAGACCTTGCTGGGCGTGACGCCGTTGACGATTGAGCTGCTGGAAGGGTCCCATGATCTCAGCGTCGTCGCGGACGGTTTTCGTGCCTGGGATGGGACCGTGGTTGCCGAGCCTGACATCGCACAGACCCTGCCGCTGATTCGCCTGGAGCCGGCCAACGCAAAACTGCTCGTCAATTCGATTCCGCGCGGCGCGAACGTGACCGTCAACGGCCGCTATCGTGGACAGTCGCCGATCACGCTCGACCTGTCGCCCGGTATCGATTACCAGATTGGGCTGACCCGGGCAGGCTACGGCCGAGCGACACGGCAGGTGCGGCTGGAGCCGGCCGCGAGCGACACGATAACCGTCGATATGACGGCGAGAATCGGTAGGCTGACCGTCAATGTCTCTCCGTCGGACGCGCAGATCTTCGTCGACGGCCGGCCACGGGGCGCGGGTTCGCGCACGCTGGAGCTCAGTTCCGCCCCGCATCGTATCGAGGTCCGCAAGGACGGTTACGAAACCTGGAGCCGGACGCTCACGCCACGACCCGGCTATCCGCAGACCGTGAATGCCAGCATTCGATCGCTCGAGGCGATCCGGCAAGCGTCGATCGCGACGGAAGTCAAGACATCGCAGGACGCCGTCATGCGGCGTGTCGAGCCCGGAACATTCTCCCTTGGCGCGTCACGCAGCGAACCGGGCCGGCGGGCGAACGAGGTCATCGTGCCGGTCACGATCACGAATCCATTCTTGATCGGCACGCGTGAAGTCACTAACAAGGAATTCCGGGAGTTCAGCAAGAGCCACGACTCCGGTTCCGACGTGCATGTTTCGATGGCGGGCGACAACAACCCGGTGGCCAATGTCACCTGGGAGCAAGCGGTTCAATACTGCAACTGGCTCAGCACCCAGGAGGGCCTGACGCCGGTCTACAAGGAAGAGTTTGGCAAATGGGTGCCAATCTATCCGTTCCCGGATGGCTACCGCCTGCCGACCGAGGCGGAATGGGCGTGGGCCGTCCGTTATGCGGGTACACCCGGCGCGCGCCGTTTTTCATGGGGCGACCGATGGCCGCCGCAGCGTGACAGCGGGAACTTCGCCGACAAGTCGGCGATGGCACTGGTGCCGTCGGTGATTCCTCGCTTCGACGATGGCTTCGCATCGACGGCGGCTGGTGGCAAGTTCAAGCCGAACGCGCTGGGCATTTATGACGGCGCCGGCAATGTCGCCGAATGGGTCAATGACCTCTACACTGTGCCGACCCCCGGCCTGACGACGCCCGTGATCGATCCGGTCGGTCCGCAGAGGGGCAACTCCAATGTCATCCGCGGATCGAGCTGGCGGCATGCCGGTGAGACCGAGCTGCGACTGAGTTACCGGGAAGCCGGAACGGCGGCTCGGCCCGATGTCGGCTTCCGCATTGCGAAGAACTTGCGTTAACCGAAAGTGATAATTTTCGTGCTAATCAGGTCATATAAGTAACAGGATCTAAACAGAGCCAGCTATGAAATACCGGTTAGTGATTTTCCTCGCCCTGGCCACGTTATTGTCACCCGCAGTGGCGCAGGAAACAGACGCTGAGGCGTCTGAAGATGAGCAGGCCGTCGAACAGCAACAGCCAGAGGATGATGCGACGTCCGAAGAAGAGATCGATGAATCCGGCCTGGACGTTCAGGGCTTCGACGAAGAAGACGATGACGATTTCGTCCCTACCGAAGACATTCCTACCGATCAGTCCATACCTTTTCCGACAGATATCTAACGCATCTGGGTTGCCATGAAGAAAAAGAACATTCCGGTCGAGTTCGTATTTCAGCTGTTCGCGCTGATCATCGCCGTCATCATCGTTCACGCGTTTTACGTCTCGGTCGTGCGGCCCAACGCCGCGCAGATCATCGAGGAGCAGAACGCGGCGGCCGCCGCAGATCCCGATTACGTCAGGGAGCGACACATCTGGGTCCTGATCAAGGATTTGGAGCAGGAAGCCTGTTTCATCCTGGCCATCTGGGCACTCGCGATCATGGGTTTCAAGGCGACCAAGATCCTGTCGGAGCGCCGTCTGCTGGACGTGGACCTGGTGCCTATCGCCGACGGCATGCGAATACTGCCTGAGGATACGAGGGAGTTCGCACGGCAGGTGCAAGCGCTGCCGGACGATCGCCAGCGCATGTTGCTCCCCAGGGCACTGTTGAATGCGCTCAGGCGTTTCGCGTCTACAGAGAACATCCAGGACGTATCCAGTAGCACGCACACGCTCTGTGAGTCGGAGGCAGAGCGACTGGAATCAGAACTCTCGATGATCCGCTACATCTCCTGGGCGATACCGTCCATCGGCTTCATTGGCACCGTAAGAGGTATCGGCGAGGCGCTCGCACAGGCCGACAAGGCCGTGCAGGGCGATATCGCCGGCGTCACGCAGAGCCTCGGCGTGGCTTTCAACTCGACGTTCATCGCGTTGTTGATCAGTATCTTCCTGATGTTCCTGGTCTATCAGCTGCAGCTGTTGCAGGAACGGCTGGTGTTCGATGCCGAGGCTTACTGCGACGAGAAACTGATTCGCCACATGAAGGCGGATTGAGGCCGGCATGGCGCTACTCGCGTTGCATATCAACGACGCGTCGATTTCGGTGTCGACGGCAGACGGTATGCTGTATCGCGAGCCCGGTTTCGCACTCTTGGACGACGGCAGTGTCATCACCGGTGAGGCGGCGCGCCGGCAATCCCGGCTGCGCCCGCGCGAGATCCAGAATACCTACTGGTCGGGACTGTCCACCGACGCGATCGGCGATCGGCGTTTCTCGCATCTGACGACAGCCGACCTCGTCAGCCACCAGCTCGAGCAGGCCTGGCATAGTGCGTCCTCGGCGGGCGACCGTGTCGTCGTTGCCGTGCCACCGACGATGCAAAGCGAACAGTTGTCGCTGTTGCTGGGCATAGCTGAGGAACTGTCGATTCCGGTCGCCGGCATGGTGGACGCCGCTGTCGCAGCGACGCGGCGTGAATACCAGAACGCGGTGCCGGTGCACATCGACCTGAGTCTGCATACGACGATGCTCACGCGCCTGTTGCAGCCATCGGCGACGCAGCTTGAACGTTCGGTCATCATCGACTCGGCGGGCGTCAATCAACTGGGCGATGCGTGGATACGGAAAATATCGGATGCGTTTGTGCGGCAGTCCCGGTTCGATCCGTTGCACACGGCCGATACCGAGCAGATGCTTCTCGACAGGCTGCCCGGGTGGCTGGAGCAATCGGCTTCATCCGACACCGTCATGCTGGATGTCGAGTACCGCGGTATCAGCCATCACGCCGAGATCGAGTCGATCGACCTGGTTTCGGCGGCGGCGCCCGTGTACCAGAGAATCGCGAGTCAGCTCAGAGCGTTGCTGCGCGCCGGGGAGACCGCCGCGCTGCAGCTGACCGACCGCGCGGCCAGCATGCCCGGTCTGGCGGAGAGCCTGAAGGCGCGCGTCGGCGGCGATATCTTCCTGCTGGAACGAGGCGCGACGACGAGTGGAATCCTGGCACGTTGCACGGATATGCAGGCGGGCAGCGGTGCCATCAACCTCGTGCGGCAGTTGCCGTGGGACCGGTCGGCGGCTGTCGTCAACACGGAGCCGGCGGAGGTGTCGGAAGGGCAGCCGACGCACCTGCTGTACCAGAGCATCGCTTACCCGATAAACGAGGCTGCAATCGTGCTTGGCTCGCAGGCCTCGGATGGCGCACGCTGGATCGACCTGAAGCAGCGGATGCCGGGTGTTTCAAGGCGCCATTGTTCGATCTCCAGGCGCGACGGCAAGTGCCTGCTCGAGGACCACAGCCGCTACGGGACTTTTCTCAATGGTCACCAGATCGACGGCTCGTCGATTCTGCAGAACGGTGACGTCATTCGGCTGGGCACGCCGGGTGTGGAGCTGCAGTTGATCAGGGCGGAAGGCTAATGCTGGTGACCCACTAAATGGCACGCAAACGACGACAATACGAGGTCTTCAGCCTGTCTTTCCTGGACTGCATGAGCTGTGGTTTCGGGGCCGTCATCCTGTTCTTCATGATCATCAATGCGCAGGTCAAGGAAGAGACCGAACCGAAGCCGACGGACCTGATGGCGGAGACGCGCAAACTCGAGGTCGAAATTCTCGAGGGCCGCAAGAACCTGGTGCTGGCTCGCAACACCAAACAAGACCTCGAGGAAGAGACCGAGGACGCCGAGGGCAAGATCGCGCAGATCATTCGCCTGATCGAGGAGCTGCGCAAGGAACTGGCCGAGTACGATGACGAGACCCTGGCGAAAATCGAGCGCGTCGAGGCCTTGCAGTCGGACATCAAGAGCCTCGAGGAGGAAGTCAAACGACTGCTGGCGCTGGAGGCCGAAGAAGAAGAGACGGGCAGTCGTGTACGAGAATTCAAGGGCGATGGCGATCGCCAGTACCTGACGGGACTGAAACTCGGGGGTACACGCACGCTGATCCTGGTCGACCGTTCGGCCAGCATGCTCGACGACAAGATCGTCAATATCATCCGGCGGCGCAACATGGGTATCAACGACAAGCTGCGTGCGTCCAAGTGGCGCCAGGTCGTGGCCAGCGTCGACTGGCTAACCGCGCAGTTCACACCCGGCAGCCAATTCCAGATCTACATGTTCAATAACAAGGCCGAGCCGGTCATCAAAGGCAGTGAAGGCATCTGGCTGGATGTTGATGACTCGGCACAACTCGATGAAGCGTTGCGCGTGCTGCGTCGAACGCCTCCTGAGGCCGGAACAAACATGCGTGCGGCCTACGAGGTGGCCGCGGAGCTGTCGCCGAGGCCCGACAACATCATCCTGCTCGCTGACGGCATGCCGACGATGGAAGAGGAATCGACCAACAGGCGCACGGTTACCGGTCGGGAACGCCAAAGGCTGCATGTCAACGCGATTCGTGAATTGCCGCCCGGGATTCCGGTCAATGTACTGTTGTACCCGATGGAGGGCGACTACGACGCCGCGATCGCGTACTGGACACTGGCCTACCAGACCGGCGGATCTTTCATGAGCGTCAGCCGGGACTGGCCATAGGAGTGGCACGATGAGAAGAAAACGCCGCAACGTCGAAGCCTTCAGCCTGTCGTTCCTCGACTGCATCTGTTGCGGATTCGGCGCCATCCTGCTGCTGCTCGTGCTCAGCAAGATCTACGAGCCGGTTATTCTCGAGAAGACTCAGGATGACCTCGAACAGCTGATCGCTTTACTACAGCAGGAATTATTCGATATACGCGGCGAGACGACGGTCATCAATCGTGAACTGGATGCCGTCAGGACGCAGGCCTCCGAGTCCAAGCTGCAGCTGGCGCGTCTGCAGGGCGAACTCAGCACGGTGAAAGGCCAGTATGACGCGACACAGCAGGAATCGGAATCCATACTCGACGAGGGCGCGCTCGCGCGTGCCAAGCAACGACTGACCGAGGAGATGCAGCGGCTGCAGCCGTACTATCGTCGGGCAGACAATGACGCCGTTGCCGGTATCCCGGTGGACAGCGAGTACATCATCTTCATCATCGACACGTCCGGCAGCATGCAACAGTACAACTGGGACCGGGTGCAGGAGAAGCTGACCGAGACGCTGGAAGTCTATCCGCAGGTCAAGGGCATCCAGATCATGAACGATAATGGCAACTACATGTTCAGCCAGTATCGCGGCCGATGGATCCCCGATACGCCGGGCCGCCGTGAAGCGATACTCAACACGATACGAACATGGCGCCCGTTTAGCGACAGTAACCCGGTTGACGGCATCATTTATGCCATCAGCACGTACTGGAGAGCCGACCGAAAAATCAGCATCTACGTGTTTGGCGATGAGTTCAGCGGACGCTCGGTCGAGACTGTCGTCAGGCAGGTCGATGCAGTAAACCGCGTCGGTGCTTCTGGCGATCGCCTGGTGCGCATCCATGCCGTAGGCTTTCCCTTCCTGTTTCGCGGCAACAACAACATCCCGCCGACCGCCTACCGCTTTTCGCAGCTGATGCGAGTACTCTGTGAGCGCAATGGCGGTACGTTCGTCGCTCTGACCGATTACGATCGCCGCGGCTGACACTCGATTTCAGCCGCGCACGGCAACGCCGGTGAGCGGGGCACAATTCGCCACAATTCATCGGTGAATCGACACCAATAACCCGGTTCGGCTCCCTAATTGCGCTCTTAAATGATTCCTGAAGGCGGTCGTTGTGACGGCCACAAAATCGGAGAATCAACATGCGCAAACTAGTAACAGTAATCTCGCTCGCGGCACTCGCCAGCGTTTCCCAGGTTGAGGCGGCCGAACCTGCCTCGAAGGAAGAACTTGTCGGCGTCAGTAGCGGAGCTATTATCGGCGCCGTTGCGGGCGGACCTTTCGGTTTCGTCGTCGGAGCCGCTATCGGCGCCAGGCTCGGTGACTCGATGCACGACAAGAATCAGGATATCGACGGTCTTCGCTCCTCCCTCGATGCAAGAGACACGGAAGTCAGACGCCTGCAGGCCGAGGTGAGAGGCGCGCGAAAGAACAACGACGCACTTGGTGACGAGGTCCGTCGACTCCGGTCGCTGGCACAGCCGGAGCTCGTCGACCTGATGCAGGCCGGTATTGCGATGGACCTGCTGTTTCGCACCGACGAAGCAGTGCTGTCCGACACGACCGGCGCTCGCCTGGCCGAACTGGGGGCTGCACTCGCCTCCATGCCGAACGTACAGATCCAGCTGGACGGGTTTGCCGACGAGCGCGGTGACGATGAGTACAACCTGGCGCTGTCCGGTCAGCGGGTCGACTTCGTTCGTGATCAGCTCGTACAGGCAGGCATTCCCGGTGACAGGATCAGTACGCGCGCTCATGGCGAGTCCGTCGCCCAGGATGCAAACATAGACAGCCTGGCGCTCGAACGGCGCGTCACACTGAAACTGTTCCTGTCCGAAAATGAGGCCGTCGCATCGACGCCCTGATCTCCTGAAAGAATTGACTTGCTGTCCCTGACTCTTCCAAGAGTCTCTCCGCACTGCCGGCCCGAAAGGGCCGGCTTTTTTTCGCCCGCGCACGTGTTTATAGTCCGGCGTTACATCAAAGGAAGAGCCAATGACAAGCAGCCTTGCCGAAAAACGTTGCAAACCCTGCGAGGGTGGGGTTCCCCCACTCACCATGGAGCAGGCCGTGAGGCTGATGGAGGCGTTGCATCCCGATTGGACCCTGCGCAGCGACGGCAAGGAGATAAGCCGAACGTTCGAGTTCAAGGCCTACAGCCGGACGATTGCATTCACAAATGCTGTCGCCTGGATCGCGACCAACGAGGGCCATCATCCGGACCTCGTCGTCACTTACGGGAAGTGCATCGTGAATTACTCGACTCACGCAGTCAGCGGCCTGACGGACAATGATTTCATCTGCGCAGCCAAGATTGACCGCTGCGCCCGCACCGTTATCAGTGATTAGCATCAAAGATATCGAGTCGGCGGCCACGCGACTCAAAGGTGTCGCGATTCACACGCCGCTGGTAGAAAACGCCGCGCTTAACGAACTGGCTGGTGGGCGCGTCATGATCAAACCAGAGTGCCTGCAGCGAACCGGTTCGTTCAAGATCCGCGGCGCCTACAACATGATGAGCCGGATCGAAGACCGGGACGCCGGTGTCGTTGCTTTCTCATCGGGAAACCACGCGCAGGGCGTGGCTGCTGCAGGCCAGCTGCTGGGCATAGAGACGACCATCGTCATGCCCTCGGACGCGCCGCGGGCGAAACTGGACAACACGCGGAAGCTCGGCGGCAAGGTAGTGACTTATGACCGTTATACCGAAGATCGCGAAGCGATCGCGCGTGCCATAGCCGACGAGCGGGGTAGCGTTGTCATCCCCCCATTCGACCATGAACAGATTATTGCCGGGCAGGGCACCGTCGGGCTGGAGCTGGCCGACGATCTGCAGGCCGAGTCTATTGCGCCCGACCAGTTGTTCGTATGTTGCGGTGGAGGAGGGCTGACGTCCGGCACCGGACTGGCATTGAGGGACCGGTTTCCGGAAGCAGCGGTCTTCACCGTCGAACCGGAGTTCTTCGACGACACGGCACGGTCGCTGCAAACAGGCACGCGTCAGACTATCGATGAATCGGCACGTTCAATCTGTGATTCCATCCTGGCGCCGTCTCCCGGAGAGATGACCTTTG
>JAAUYD010206436.1_pt1 | contig 18179 bp, 13 predicted proteins | sample 7278101 | NCBI WGS metagenome assembly JAAUYD01 (sample SAMN14350128, study PRJNA611818) | marine sediment metagenome | isolation source: surface marine sediment (0.6m) | place: French Polynesia: Moorea | collected 2018-08 | reverse complement strand
TGCCCGTCTGGAACGCGCGCTGATCAATTTCATGCTGGACCTGCACACCGGTGAGCACGGCTACAAGGAGGTGCTGCCGCCGTTCATCGTCAACCGCAAAACCATGACCGGCACCGGGCAGTTGCCCAAGTTCGCAGAAGACCTGTTCAAGCTGGAGGACCTGGATTATTTTCTCATTCCCACGGCAGAAGTGCCGGTGACCAACATCTACCAGGAAGAAGTGCTTAACGATACTCAGTTGCCGGTCTACTACACGGCCTACACGCCCTGCTTTCGCTCCGAAGCGGGATCCTATGGCAAGGATACCCGCGGGCTGATCCGCCAGCACCAGTTCAACAAGGTGGAACTGGTCAAGTTCACCCGGCCGGAATCATCCTACGATGAACTGGAAACCCTGCTGGACAATGCCGAAACCGTACTGCGCCGTCTTGAACTGCCCTACCGGGTGATCGACCTGTGTACTGGTGACATCGGTTTTTCGGCTGCCAAGACCTACGATATCGAAGTCTGGATGCCCGCCCAGGGGGTCTATCGGGAAATCTCGTCATGCAGTAACTTCGAGGATTTTCAGGCACGCCGGGCTAACATTCGCTTCAAGGAGAAGGGCAAAAAAGGCACCCGTCTGGTACATACCCTCAACGGCAGCGGTCTGGCCGTGGGACGTACACTGGCAGCCCTGCTGGAAAACTGTCAACAGGAGGACGGCAGCGTCGTCATCCCGGAAGCGCTCAGACCTTACATGGGCGGAATGGAAACGATTACCTCGTGAAACTCGACCAGTTCCCGGAATCGATCCAGCCACTGCTGGTCCCCGAACCGGGTGGTGATCTGATCTACCACTGCCTCGGCTGCCGGCAAGCGCACAACATTGCCTCGCTGTTGTATACCTGCCCTGCCTGCGGCAGCGTACTGCTCATCCAGGATCGGCAATTCGACCGCTTAAAAGCCATCGAGGGTGGCGTCTGGCAGCGAATTTTCGACTATCGGCGCATGCTCAAGGATCCGGCCCTCAAAGGGATTTATCGGTACCACGAGTTCATCGGCCCCGTCATTCCCTTAGATTCGGTGGTTTACCTGGGCGAAGGCCATACCCCCGTGGTGGAAGCCAATGGCGCCTTGCAGGACAGGACGGGCATGCGCTTCTATTACAAGAACGACGGCCAGAATCCCAGCGCCTCTTTCAAAGACCGCGGCATGGCCAGCGCCTTGAGCTACATCAACCATTTGATTCGCACAGGCGAGGTCGATCAGGTGCTCTCCATCTGTGCCTCCACCGGAGACACCAGTGCCGCCGCCGCCCTGTATGCCGCCTATCTGAAACCCAAGATCAAGTCAGCCGTCCTGCTGCCCCACAAGAAAGTGACCCCCCAGCAGCTATCCCAGCCCCTGGGCAGCGGTGCGGACGTGTTCGAAATTCCCGGCGTGTTCGACGACTGCATGAAAGTCGTCGAAGCCTTGTCCGAGCAGTACAACGTAGCCCTGCTCAACTCAAAAAATGCCTGGCGCATCCTGGGCCAGGAGTCCTACTCCTATGAAATTGCCCAGGATTTCGACTATGCCATGGCCGACAAGGTGGTCGTCGTACCCATCGGCAACGCCGGCAACATCACCGCCGTGATGAACGGGTTTCTGAAGTTCTTCGACACCGGCATCATCGATGCCCTGCCCAAGATCGTCGGTGTGCAGTCGGTGCACGCCAATCCGGTTTATCGTTACTACAGTCAGCCTTCAGGCGACCGGGGCCCGTTCGTCCCCGTAACCGTCAAGCCCAGTGTGGCCCAGGCCGCGATGATCGGCAATCCCGTTTCCATGCCCCGGGTGATTCACCTGGTGGATCGCTATAACCGATCTGCCGGCGCCCCCCGCGTGTTTTTCGTGGAAGTATCCGAACAGGCCATCATGGACTGGCAGCTCACGGCCAACCGCAACGGCCACATCGCCTGCACCCACGGCGGGGAATCTTTGGCCGGCCTGCAAGTGGCGCTGGAAAAGGGATGGATATCGGCCCACGAAACCGCCATCGTCGACTCGACAGCCCATGCACTCAAGTTCTCCGGTTTTCAGGACATGTACTTTCAGAACAGCTTTCCGGACGGATTTGCGGTGACACCGGACCCGGCACTGGTCAATCGGCCGCGCTATGTGCACCCCCAAACCCTGCAGCAGGTGCCCTTGCCGGGCAAACCCCTGGATGACAAAGCCTTGGCCGAGTTTGTCGATGCGGTCTCCCGGGAGATCGCCACCGATCTTGGCTTGAAGAAAAGGAGTTGATCCGCATTGTCCTCCCCATAGGGACAAGCCAACATAAAAAACAGGCACATAACCATGGCAAAGAGACACACCAACATACTGGCCGGCCACCCAATCCACCGTATTCTGGCAGCGGTGCTGGCGCTGGCTGCATCCTTCGTGGTTGCGGATCTGCATGCCGCCATGCTTTACAAGAACTATGTGGTTCGCTACGACCGCGGATGGGATATTCTGTGCGACCCCTATGAGGTTCAGCGGGGCGACTGGGTGCTAAAGATATTTCGCCAGAAGGGGGAGATCGCCCATGAGGATTTCAGAGAATTTCTCGGCATCTTCCAACGCCTCAATCCCCATGTCAAAGATATCGACCGCATCCGACCGGGGCAGGTGGTTGACATCCCGCTCAAGAAGCTGATCCAGGGAACCCTGCCGGGCCAATCCTCGGGGGTCGTCACCATTCCCTTCGTGATGATCAACAACCCTAGGGAGATGATTCAAAAGCATGCCCGCAGCTATACCATCCAACGGGGCGATACCGTTTCCAAACTGATCGCCAACCAATTCGGCGGCAAATACGGAAACCTGACCTATAACCAGGGGCTCAAATTGTTCCAAGCCGTCAATCCCCAAATCAAGGATGTCAACCGCATTTATGCCGGACAGAAGATCTACATGCCCGATCCGTCCATCCGGCAACAGAGTTGGTATAGCGCCCTGTTTGACGACGCCGGCGATCTGGTGGAAGAGATCACCGACACGGAACAAGCCGCAAGTCAAACGCCACCCGCCCAGCCCGCTGCTGCTGCGGCACCTGTGACAACACCGTCACCATCCCCATCGGAGAACACGGGGCCGGCAGCCGAAGCTGCTGCGGCCATCGGCGGTAACCTGTTCAACAAAGGCACCTATTTTTTGCCCATGCCACAGGGCAAGGACTTCGAGCTGGATCTTTCCCGTTACCCCATGATCGATATGGGCAACGGCTCGAAAGTGATCCTGACGACCCAGGATAAGGTGATGAATGTCGACCTGCCGCTGATCCAGTCCTACTGGAAAGATGTAAAAGTGGTGAAGATCGAATCGGATGCATCGGCCCAAGACATTCTGCAGTCTGTTTTGGATGAGTTCGCCGATGAGGACCAAGGCAGCGAGCAACTGGCTTTCGAGGACGGGGGCGTCATGGTCCAAGTGAGGGCCAAATGGATTCGCACGGAAACCTCAGCCGATGGCCTGACGCCCCGCCACACCTGCATCACGCCCATTGCATCCGAATCCCAGCGTACCCATGCCGCCATTATCCGCTATCTGGATCAAAACGACATCGTCATCAACGACATCCTCTCCGGGGTGCCGGTGCAATCGACACTCCGGTTCCCTGTGAATCCGGCTGCCAATGCCGCACGCATTGACGGCCGCAGTCAAAAGGCGCTGATCCAGTCCTTTTGCCGGCACATGGGGTTCAGTTACTCTCCCAACACCGGCATCAGCTTCCCGTATGCCGGTATTCAGGTCCAGGCCCTGTCAAACCTGCTCTCTTTTGGCAACGGCAGGGAAATTCTCATCGACTTCGGCGATCTCTATGGCGATGCGGTCGCCGCAATCAGACAAACCGGTTTGGATGTCCTGCAGATTCAGGTAGAGGCCGGGGCGGTCGAAATCATCGAAAAAGTGATGGCTGCCGGTGGTATGGCTTACACAGCAGCACCGGTATTTTACGGGGCCGAGCGCCCCCCTGATTTCAACACAAGCATCACCGTCAACGGCATTCTTATTCCTATGGATAATGGAGAACGCCAGTTGTTTACTTCCACGTCGGTGCATGAGCTGGTTGCTATTTTTCTTCGGGAGCATGGCGTGCGACTGGTGGGTATCACAGCGGCCGACCAAGAATGAGCATCCGGTTAAAGGCCATGCTGGCCAATAACGGCAGCAATGGTCGAATCATGGCAATCAGACAACAAGGAGAACATCATATGGTACGTTGGCGAGATGGAGCGACCGTTCTTGGGCTTCTGGCCGTATTGCTCGTTTCAGCCTGCGCTCCGACAAAAACGATGACGTCCGAAGATCGCAAGAAGGGTATTGTCGCCAGAAACCTGGGCGAAGCCTATCTGCAGGAAGAACGCTATACGGCGGCCCTGGGCGAGTTTCTCAAAGCATTAGAGCTTATTCCCGACGACCCCATCCTGCACAATGACCTCGGGCTAGTATACGTTGCCAAGGGAAAAACGGAATTGGCCGAGGAGCACTTTCGCAGGGCCATCGCGTTGAAACCCGACTACTCGTTGGCCAAAAACAATCTGGGAGGCGTATACCTGAGCCGTAAGGAATGGGCCAAAGCGATTCCGGTGCTGGAAGAGGTAACCAAAGACATGCTGTATGCCACCCCCCACTTTCCCCTCGCCAATCTGGGCTGGGCCAACTACAACCTGGGCAATTACACCAAGGCCCGATTTTACCTGGACAAGGCGCTGGAGGCGGTTCCCGACTTTTTGCTGGCTCAACTGCATCTGGGCAGGGTCGATCTGGCCACCGGCCGGCCGCACCAGGCGTTGGCCCTATTTGAGACGGCCATCGCCAACGATCCCAAAAACCCTGCCGTGTTACTGGAGCTGGGCCGCACCTACCGCCTTCTGGGTGATTACCGCAGTGCCAGACTGGCCTTGAAGGGGGCCATAGAATATACCGACGATTCGGACCTGGCTATTGAGGCATCCAAGGAGTTGAGAAAAATCTATTAGGTCACATATTAAACAGTCTGAGTGCCCATGGCGGCCTTATGCCATTCCAGAAGAGCTGATCAAAATGTCTGAAATACGTTCTATTAAAAGTTAAGCAGCTGCCTGCCAGCGAACCATCAGACCGGCAGAACGGAAAGTCAGCCATGGCCATTGACGATCATCATATGGAATCGACCCAATCAAACCAACTTCAGCAACAGATCGCTGGACTGACCCGCCGTAACGATGAGCTGGAAACAGCCAACCAGTCGCTCAAGGGTGAACGGGAGGCGCTCAAGCAGAAGATGGTCGAGGCCTCTCGCCTGCTGCGCGCATCCACTACCGGAATGATCATGTTGGACAAGTCCGGGCTCATCAATGGTGTCAACCCCCGTGCCGTTGATCTGCTCGGCGCAGATCAGGCTTATGTGTTGAAAAAGCCCATCAGCCTATTCATCGCCCCGGAAGACCAGTCCCTATTCTACATCAACCGCAGTCGGGTGTTCAGCGGCGATCACAGCGGACCTTTCGACATCAAACTGAAGAAGCGGGACGGCACCATTTGGTCGGCCCGGGTGCATGCCCACCCGGTAGAACGGCCCGGCCAACGCCTGCCCGGCATGCTGTTGGCGATAGAAGACATCAGCCTCTATCGCCAGGCCCTGGAATCCTTGCAGTTCAAAGAAGATTTGATCAAACTGATTTTTTCAGTCATGGATGACCTTACCGTCTGGCCCGCGGCCGACCTTGACGAAGCAATCATCTACTGCCTGGAAAAAGTGGCCATGGCCACAGGATCCGACCGCGTCTATGTCTGCCTGTTTCACGATCGTAAAAAACGAATGACCATTACCCATGAGTGGCTTGGCGATGGCATCGCAGCGCCATCCGCCGCACTTCAAAACGTCGAGTTGGCGTCGTACACCCATTTACTTCACCAGATTCACAAGCGCAGCAGCGTAACTGTTGACCATCTGAACAACCAGGCTGCCGACCTTCGCCAGGCCCACGAGAAATTCCATGCCAAGGGTGCTCAATCCGTACTATGTGCACCGCTGGTATACGGCCGCGTCCTGTTGGGCATCATCGGCTGTGATGCCGTGAAGCAGGCGGTCTCGTGGACGCAGGAGACACAGCACCTGGTCAGAGCGGTCGGTGGAGCGATCGTTGGTGCGTTGATCCGGCGGCAGGCCGAACATGCGCCGAACCAATACCGGGAGACCCTGCTTCAATTGGTGACACCGGCTCCCAAGGCTGTACAGGATGAACCCCTCGAGTACGAAGGTCCCATCGAATTCCTTGAAAACGGTCCGCAAACCGAAGCAGCAGAAAAAGACTGGTTGATCGAAGCGGGCCAACCCGATGACCCCACGCTGATGAGCACGGGTCTGCTGAAGGACGGCAAAACCGTCAATGTGGCCTGTAAAAACTGCAACCGCCAGAAACTGCTGCAGTTCTCGGATATTCGGATGCTGGGGACTCAGTTAAAAGCGACCTGCGTTTGCGGCAATGAGATGTATATCAAGATCGAGCTTCGCCGGGAGCACCGCAAAAGCGTCCAGCTCGAAGGGGTTTTCATCCGCGGTCCGGGTGACCGCATCGCTATCAAGTCCGACGACTGGGGCCGGATCCTGATCACCAACCTTTCCCGCAATGGGATCGGGTTCAAGGTGTTCGACAAACAGGACATCCGCGTCAACGACCGCTTCCGGGTCAAATTCACCCTCGACAACACGGCCAGTTCGGTCGTCCAGAAAGCTGTCGTCGTGCGTTCGGTGGAAGGTGGCATCATCGGTTGCGAATTTAGCGGTCAAGACCCGTGTGACGTCACGTTAGGTTTTTATATGATGACCTGAACGTAACCTTGGGGCCAGGAGGTACTGAGATGATCATCGCCAGAAGACTTCACATTTCAGCGCTAATCTTCATCTCGGTCTTCATGGGCGGTTGTGCCACGGTGACGTTCGATCAGCCGAAACCCTACAGCACCGCCATCACCGATGTGGGAGATACGCCCCTGGGGTCCTATGCCGCGACGGTGGCCGAACAATTCCACGGTGCGTCGGGTTTCTATCCGCTGAACGAGGGCATGGATGCCTTGGGCGTTCGGCTTCGGCTGGCGGAGAGGGCGGTAAAAAGCATCGACCTGCAGTATTTTTTGATGAAGGAGGACACCGCCGGTGCGGTAGTGGCCAACGCCCTGCTCAAGGCCGCCGACCGGGGCGTTCGCGTCCGATTTCTCCTGGACGACGTCTTCACCACCTTCTCCGATGACAGCTTCCTGCTGATCAACCAACACGCCAACGTTGAGATCCGCATCTTCAACCCCGTCTCCCGACGCGGTTTTTATGCATTGAATTTTATCGGCCAGTTCAATCAAGCCAACCGACGCATGCACAACAAATCGTTCACCGTGGACAACTCGCTGAGCGTGGTCGGCGGCCGCAACATCGCCGATGAATACTTCCAACTCAAAACCGATTCCGTCTTCGTAGATTTTGACATTCTGGCCGCAGGGCCCATCGCCTCAGAGATATCAGCATCCTTTGACGAGTACTGGAATCATTCGCGGGCCTTGCCCATCCACCACTTCGTAAAAAGTAAGCGGGACGAGAGTCTGGAAAGCGTGCGCAAGGAAATCTCGGAAGAGCTTGACCAAATCTATGAAACGGTTTTTGAACGTGCCCTCGAAAGCCAGTTGCTGAGAGATCTCATTGTCAAACGGCTGCCACTGTACCCGGCCCAGTCGCGGGTTCTTGCCGACAGCCCGGACAAGCTGATCAACGAGATCAACCCGACGCACATGCGCTTAGCCACGGAGCTGCGAGAGGTGATTATGGGTGCGCGATCCGAAGTCATCTTCATCTCTCCGTACTACGTGCCCGGAGAAGGCGGTGTGCAACTGCTCCGCGACCTTATCGCCAAGGGCGTACAGGTCATCATTTTGACCAATTCGCTGGCATCCACCAACCACGTGCCGGTGCATTCCGCCTATGCCCGCTACCGCAAAGCGGTGATTCAGGCCGGTGCCGAACTCTACGAGGCCCGGGCCAACGCGGCACGCGAGCTGAATGACGACAAGGATGGCCCGGATACGCTCACACTGCATAGCAAGGCATTTATCATCGATCGCCGCAAGCTGTTCGTCGGCTCCCTGAATCTTGACCCACGCTCGATCGAACTCAATGCAGAAATGGGCTTGCTGATCGAATCTGCCGATATGGTCGCAGGCATGACCGCAAACCTGAAGGATGCATTGGCATCCCTGACCTACCGGGTACGCTTAAATGAGCGGGGAGCGCTCGAGTGGCACGGTCGGGTGGACAACCGGGAGGTCATTGAAACCAGGGAACCCTTGACGGGATGGTGGCGTCGTTTCAAGGCGTGGTGCATGAAAATCGCACCGGAAAGCCAGCTGTGAAACATCGGCCGCCTGCTACGATCGGATAATCTTCGGGCGCCACCTGTGCGTGTCGGCCGGACGCTGCCGACGAATCTCAAATCCAAACAGCAGATTGCATCGATGTGAGCCGATGAGGATGGTTCGGCAACCGCCGTCGGTTCCCGGGTGACGAGGCCATCGGCATCCGGCGCCGGTGTAGCGCTCGGCACCCATCGTCGGTTTTACTCGCAGCTGTCTACCGTAGCGCCTGATTCTCCTGTACACACCCCGCAAATGCTGCAGCTGGACGGGTCTGCAGGACATGGGGCGGACGTCCGCCCGGCCAATGCCCGCTGGTACTCTTTCAGCAGGTAGGCCTTGTCAATCCCCTGGTCAATAATATCCCAGGGAAATATCTCGTCAGGGTCGCGCTCGCGGTGGACATAGAAGTGGGGGTTGATCGACGTGGCTTTAAAGGTTTGGGGCCAGTTGCCCCTGTTGGCATGGGCGGTCAGCAGTATATCGGCCACCCGCCGGTCACCCCGGGCAATCAGTCCCTGCAGATAGGCCCAGCGGGGGATGTCGGCGTGTACGCGCACATTGGCCGTTTTTTTCAATCCCGTTTTGACCTGTTTGATCTTCTGCTTCAGGCGCTTCACCTCATCCATGGCGGCCCATTGGAACGGCGTTGAGGGTTTGGGTACGAATGCGCTGAGGCTCACCGTAATCTCACCCATGCGCCCCCTGCCCCGGCTGGTCTTCAAAAAACGATGCTTGATGCGCTTCACCAGGTCGACGATGGCGGCGATGTCGTCATCGGTTTCGGTCGGCAGGCCGATCATGAAATAGACCTTCAGATTGGGGATGCCGGCACCCACCAGAATGTCGGCCGCTGCCACCACGTGATCTTCGCTGATGCCCTTGTTGATCACCCGCCGCATGCGTTCCGACCCGGCATCCGGCGCAATGGTGGCCGTTTTCACGTGGCTGGCCGCAAGCGCCTCGACCAACGGTCCGTCCAGGGCATCGGCCCGCAGGCTGCTGAACGAAAAACGAACCTCGCGGCCCCTCTCCTTGCCGCACAGCTCGCGGATGCCGGGCAGATCGGAAACCGCCGCCCCCACCAGACCGATGCGGTCGGTCAGGGCGCAGCCGTCGTCCACCTGGTGATCCAGCAGCGCAAAGGGCCGGTAGCGGGGTGGCCGGTAGACATATCCGGCACTGCAAAAACGGCACCCGTGAGGGCATCCCCGGGAGACTTCGATGAGGTAAGTGTCGTCAAAGGTGGTTTCAGGCGTCAAGATGGTGCTGGCAGTGGGAAGGCGAGACAGGTCCGGCTCCATGACCCGTTGGATGGTATCGGGGACATCTGCCAGCGTGTCAACGGCCGACAGCCTGCCGTCCGGATGATGGCGGGGACGGTAGAAACCGGGAGCGTAGACGCCCGGGACGTCGCGCGCCAGGCGCAGCAAATTATTCCGTCGGTCTGCGGTAGGATCGAAGGTCTGGAAAAAGGCACCGATCAGGGATTCCGCTTCTCCCAATAGGAACAGGTCGATGAAAGGGGCCAGCGGCTCCGGATTGAGAAAGCAGAAGACTCCCCCTGCCAGTACAAGGGGGAGAGTGGCGCCACGCTGCGCCGCCGGCAGGGGGAGTCTTGCTGATTCCAGGATGGTGAGTATGGCGGGTGCATCGTTCTCATAGGAGATTGAAAAGGCTATGATGTCGAAGTCTTCGATAGGCGTCCGAGACTCGACGGTCAGCACCCGACGGTTTTTACCGCCATCCTGTTCCGGTAAAAACGCCCGTTCACAAGCCACATGCTCGATATCGTTGAGCAGCCGGTACACCGTCTGGAAACCCAGGTTGGACATCCCCACGTGATACACGTTGGGATAGACCAGTGCCACGCGGATACGACCGGCCGCAGGTTTACGAATCACCCCGCGTTCGGTCGCCAGGTATCCCTCTGGTCCCCGTTGAGATACTGTCGCCATACCAGTCGCAGACCTCTGTAGAGGCAGGCCGGCTACCCGGAACGTTCCGGTCTCGCTCCGGGGTCCTTGTCGGCCGGTACCATCATTGAGTAGATCCAGCCGGAGCGGCGGCGGTCTTTTCCGCTGCGGCGTTCGGGGATGCAGCAGGCGTAGGTGTAAAATCGCCGATCCCGGCCCTTCCGGCGACCACCGGTCAGGTGGCCGCTGTGTTGAAGTGGCTGCATCATCCGTCCTTCGATTCAACCTAGTCGCAGCGGCGTCCGGTCGATCCGGGATTTCGGAAACCGCCTCAGTCAGCCTTCCTTCTCAAGAAAGTGGGCACATCCAGATCGTCGTTGTCGATGACGATGCCCTTGTACTCCCGGCACAGGTCGTTTTCGGGTCTTTCGTTGACCGCCTGTTGACGCCGGATGAACGTCGGTTTGTCCAGCTCCGATGAACGCGCCAGGTCGGCCGGGGTGATGTCGCGCACCTTGCCGCCATAGGTCGGGTCGACCACCTGGGCAGTCGGCTGTTGATCCTTCTCCTTTTCGCCGATACCGGTGGCAATCACGGTCACGCTCATTTCGTCGCCGACACTGTCATCGATAACCGCACCCCAGATGATCTCGGCATCTTCACCGACTTCGTTGTAAATCCGCTCGGACGCTTCGGTCATCTCCTCCATGGTGAGATCGCTGTTGGAGGTGATGTTCATCAGGACCCCTTTGGCACCGGAGATGTTGATATCTTCCAGCAGAGGGTGCGAGATGGCCCGCTCGGCGGCCTCCAGGGCCCGGTTTTCACCGCTGGAGATGCCGATGCCCATGATGGCCATGCCGGCTCTCGACATGGTGGTTTTGCCGACGTCAAGACCACCATGTCCCGGGCCGGACTGGCCATTATGGGGATCGGTATTTCCAGCGGCGAGAATCGCGCCATGGAAGCCGCCGAGCGGGCCATTTCCCATCCCCTGCTCGAGGACATCAACATTGCCGGAGCCAAAGGCGTGCTGATGAACATCACCTCCAACAGCGACCTGACCATGGAGGAGATGACCGAAGCATCCGAGCGCATCTACAACGAAGTCGGCGAAGATGCGGAGATCATCTGGGGCGCCGTCATCGATGACAGTGTCGGTGATGAGATGAGCGTCACCGTGATCGCCACGGGCATCGGTGAAAAGGGGAAGGAGAACGAAGACCGTTCCACCGTCGCGGACCCGACATATGGCGGCAAGGTTCGCGACATCACCCCGGCGGATCTGGCCCGCAGCACGGAACTGGACCAGCCCACGTTCATTCGCCGCCAGCAGGCTGCCAACGATGGATTCGGCAACGACCTGTGCCGGGAATACAAGGGGATCGTGATCGACAACGACGACCTGGACGTACCGACCTTTTTGCGGAGAAAGGCCGACTGACAGGGCTTCTCCGTGCCCGGAATCCAAACGCTGCACACGGACAACGGTGAACCCGAGGATGGATCATGCAGCAACAACAATGCAGCGACTACCTCACCGGTGGCCGCAGGATGGGCCAGGATCGGCGGGCGTTTACCTATGCCTGCTGCATCCCTGAACGCCGCAGCGGAAAAGAACGTCGCAGCGGAAGGGATCGCCGCCGGTCGGAACGGGTTTTCTCCATGATGGTCCCGGTGACCGCAGAGAAGATGCGTACCCCGGACCGGTCCTGATGCCTCGGTCGTCCGAGCCGCGATGCGAGCAGCGGTTTGTAGGAACCATGACACCAGCACCAGGACAACACGGAGGCAAGCTCAACACGGCCGAGCGCGGTGTCATCCGAAAGTCCGCTGTCGGTCGGATCCGTGTGGCGCTGGTTTACCCCAGCAGCTACCATGTGGGCATGTCCAACCTGGGGTTTCAGACCGTGTATCGCTTGATCAACGATATTGAGCATGCGGTCTGTGAACGGGCGTTTTTACCGGAACAGGATGGCGGTAAACGTGGCCGGGCGCTGACTGTCGAGTCGCAGACGCCCATCGAAGACTTCGACATCATTGCCTTTTCGATCTCTTACGAGAACGATGCGCCCGCCGTTCTTACCATCCTGGAAACAGCAAGACTCCCCCTGCCGGCCAGTCGGCGCACTGCCACTCTCCCCCTTGTGCTGGCGGGGGGCGTCTTCTGTTTTCTCAATCCGGAACCATTGGCGCCATTTGTGGATGCGTTCTTGCTGGGGGAGGCCGAGGCGCTGCTACCCGCATTTTTTCAAACCTACGATCCGACCGTTCCCAAAGAACAACGCCTGCTCCAACTGGCCCGTCAGGTTCCCGGGTTGTATGTGCCGGCGCTCTACCGGTCCAGCTACGGTCCGGACGGCAGTCTGGAAACGTTTGAGCCCCTCGGAGACGTTCCCGCGACCATCGAGCGACGGATGGCAACGAATCTATCCGAACTGCCCACGGCCAGCACGATTGTAACGCCGGACACGACCTTTGATGACACCTATCTGATCGAAGTGTCCCGGGGGTGTGCCCATGGGTGCCGCTTTTGCAGCGCCGGGTACGTCTACCGGCCGCCGCGGTACCGGCCGCTGACCCTTCTCAGCGACCAGGTGGATGACGGGTGCGCCCTGACGGACCGGATCGGGTTGGTGGGCGCCGCAGTTTCGGATCTGCCGGGTATCCGAGACCTGTGCAGCCAAGAACGTGGCCGCGAGATCCGGTTTTCGTTCAGCAGCCTGCGGGCCGACGCATTGGACGGTCCGCTGGCGGAAACCCTTCGGAAAAGCCGCGTGAAGACCGCCACCATCGCTCCCGATGCCGGCAGCGAGCGCATGCGCCGGGTCGTCAACAAGGGCATCACTGCCGATCATGTCATTGCGGCCACCGACACCCTTGTCCGCGCCGGCATTCCCAATCTGAAGGTCTACTTCATGGTGGGACTGCCCACGGAGACGGATGACGATGTCGATGCCATCGTGGATCTGGTCAAGCGGATCAAACATCGTTTTCTCGCTGCCAGTCGCGGAAAAGGCCGCATCGGAACGATCACCGTCAGCCTCAGCTCTTTTGTCCCCAAACCGTTCACCCCGTTTCAGTGGGCCGCCATGGACACGGTCAAAACCCTGCAGCGGAAGATCAAATCCGTAAAGCGGGGCCTGAAGAAGACCGCCAATGTGCGGGTGCACGCCGATATGCCGCGCTGGGCCTATCTGCAGGGCGTCATTGCCCGCGGAGACCGCCGGGTGGCCGATTTGCTGCAGCTGGGCCACGCGAACAGGGGCAATTGGCCCCAGACATTCAAATCCTCGCCCATCAATCCGCATTTCTACGTTCATCGCGAGCGTGGTGCCGACGAGCGTTTCCCGTGGGATTTCATCGATCATGGCATCGACAGATCTTTTCTATGGCGGGAGTATCAGCGCGCCCTGGCCGGCCGCACCTCGGCGCCCTGTCCGGCAGATCCTTCCAGCTGCTGTGTCTGTGGCGTGTGCGAGGGCAAGGGCGGCAACCCAACGGTGTAGCTGTCGAGGCACGGTTACATCGGCACACTCCCGAACCGAACCCCTTCTTTTTGGTCTGCCACGCGTTGCGATTTTTCCGTGACGGCATCTGCACGCGCATCACCCTTCGCTATGCTTGACATCAGCAGGCCCATTCTTACGTTTACATGCATTGTTACCACACTGTGGTATCTTCAGTATCGGTCAGCAACCCCACGCTCGTATCCGGCTCCCATTGCACTATTGGATGGTCAATGGAATCCACACCTCGGAAAATAGGCAAATACGACATCGTTGCCCCGTTGGGCAAAGGCGCCATGGGGGTGGTGTACAAGGGATTCGATCCCATGATCCGGCGCTATGTGGCGCTGAAAACCATCAACCTTGGTTTTGCGGGACCGACGGACGACGATATTGTCCAGCGGTTTCACCGGGAAGCCCAGGCCGCAGGCAATCTGAACCACCCCAACGTGGTCGGGATCTACGAGTATGGCGAGGACGCCGGGCGTGCCTTCATTGCCATGGAGTATGTGGAGGGCCGCGCGCTGGCTGACCTGCTCAAGGAAAAGCACCCGTTCTCCCTTGCCGAAATACAAACGATCGTCACCGGTGTGTTGGCGGCATTGGAATACTCTCATCGCATGGGTGTGATTCACCGCGATGTCAAACCAGGCAACATCATGATCGACGGCACCGGTACGGTCAAGGTGATGGACTTCGGGATTGCCCGGATCGAGTCGTCGGAACTGACGCGCACCGGCACCATTTTGGGTACGCCGGGGTACATGTCGCCCGAACAACTCCTCGGCGAGACCGTTGACCTGCGTTCCGATCTCTACTCGGCGGGCGTTGTCCTCTACGAGATGCTTACCGGCGAACGTGCCTTTACGGGGTCTTCGTTCGCATCGGTCATCTACAAGGTCGTTCACACCGAACTCGCTCCCCCGTCGGGACTCAAGCCGACGGTCCCCGGGAGTTTGGACGCATTGGTGGCCAAGGCCTGTGCCAAACCGGTGACGAGCCGATTCCAAACCGCCGCAGAATTCTCGGCGGCACTGGAACAGGCTCTGGCTTCGCAAGAACACCAGCGTCAACAAGATGAGGCCCTGGCCGTCGGCGCTTCGGCACCCCCGCCGGTTGCCACAGCCTCCGGGCGCAGTCGTCCGGCGGTAAGGCATTGGGGTGCGGTTGCAGCGCTTGCAGCAGCGCTGGCCGGCCTCGCCGTGGTGTTCTGGTTTCGCATGCCCACGGGTCCCGACCCGGAACCGATCGCGCTTCCGCCACCCGGCTCCACCCTCAAAGACTGTGATACCTGCCCGGAAATGGTGGTTTTGCCCACCGGGGAATTTCTTCAGGGGGCACCCGCGTCTGATGCCACCAGCGAAGCCAACGAGGGTCCCCGGCGCGCAGTCACCGTGGACTATCCGCTGGCCGTCAGCCGCTTTGAAATCACCAGGGTCGAGTTTGCTTGGTTTGCCGAGGAAACAGGCCATGACGGCGCCGGATGCAATACCTACGACGGTTCCTGGACCCTGGATCCGAATCGCAGTTGGCGGTCACCGGGATTTGTACAGGACGACACCCATCCGGCAACATGCATTTCATGGAATGATGCGCAGGCGTATGTTCGCTGGCTTTCCGAGACATCCGGACATGACTATCGGTTGCTCAGTGCGTCGGAATGGGAATATGCCGCCCAGGCGGGCAGGACTCCGGATGCGGCTGCTGCCATCGGAGACGCGAAACCCTGCGGGTCCGCCAATGTCGCCGATCGCTTTGCGGAGGACACCTACCCCGGGTGGCAGGTGTTTGACTGCCGGGACGACCATGTGCACACGGCACCCGTGGGGTCCTTCCCGGCCAACCGGTTCGGCGTTCACGATATGATCGGAAATCTGTTCGAATGGGTTGCCGACTGCTGGAACGATTCCTACGACAACGCCCCCCAAGACGGCAGCGCTTGGGTGGAGGGCGACTGCAGTCGTCGTGTCTTGCGGGGAGGTTCGTGGTTCACCGTTCCCGAATACATGCGCATATCATTTCGCAACCGCTTCGATCCGGACTATCGCAGCAGCAGTTTCGGATTGCGGGTGGCGCGGCGACTGTGAAGAAGAATACAAACGTTGTGAACCAGGACGGGCATCCCGCCCGGTTGCTGAAGGGGGGAACGATGAAACACCTTTCTTGTGGACTGATTCTTGCGGCTGCCGCTTCGCTTATGATCGGTTGCTCCCTTCGGACACCGACGATTGCACACGTGCATATCGGACACGCCATGACCGGTTGGCACGACACCCCGGGCAAGCAAGGTCTGTTCGTCGTTGCCGAGAGAAAGGCTGCCGCAGCCCTATCGCAGGCCGGCGAGGCGACCGCCAGCAGCAATGATCTCACCGCGATCCAGTCCTCCATCGCTCGCGTGCATCTTCTCACAGATGGGTCAACCACGGCCACCGACAACAAGGATCGCTATGGCGTCAGGCAGGGTCTCAACGGTGCGGTCAGTCACATCACCTACGCGGCCACCTCCCCCGATGCCACGACCAACACCAAGGCGTTCGCCGAAGCGTTTGCCGTCAACGCGGCCGGTGTACTCGATCGTTGCGACCTGATCGCTGCGCTCAGCAGTGATATCCTGGCATCCACATCCGTCCAGGAAGCGGCATTGCTGGCCCCGGAGATCGAAACGCTGGCGCGCGCCAATCTCCACGGTGAGGACATCGACGGGGACGGACGGATCGGATCGACGCCCGCGGAATACGGCCTGGTGCAACTCCGCCAGGAAATTGAGCGCATGCTCGAAAGAGAAGACCCACCATACCGGACCGTGTCCTCGTGGTATCTGTTCAATCTCATCCGATTACCGGATGGAAGTTGGATGTTTCGTAAGCGTTCCCATGGCGGCAGCGTCAGCAGCGGATACTAAACCTCTACGCCTGTCAATGGGTGGTAAGCCAATGCGTTCTCGACAACTCCCTATTGTTCGCAGCAGCAGGCGGGTGCTGCTTGGCATGCTTGTGGTGGCAGCAGTCTGGATTGCGCTCCCTCGCCCGGTGATGCCGTCTCAAGAGTGTCTGACCGCCAGTGGAGAGGCTGCCGTGGCGGCCTATCGACGGGCCCTGCGCGACAGTCCCGGTGATCTCGACCTGCGGCTGGCGCTCAGCGATGCCTACATGTCTGTGCGACGCTATGAGGACGCCGTGGTCGTGTTGCGCGAGGCGTTTGAGTTTGCTCCGGGTGACGACACCATCAAGCGCCAGCTGGCCCTGGCCGAAAGCTACCTGGAGGAGCAGCGCTGGATCGAAAAGCGCGAGCAATCCGCAGGCGCCTTGCAAGCGACCGGCAAAACAGCTGCCGAGATCCGCCTGAGCATCATTCGTTGCAGCAAACTCCAGGGGGAGAATGCAATTGCGGCCTGCAATGAAGGGTTGCAGTTGTCCCCGGGCAACGCCGACTTGTTGATCGGAAGGGGCAACGCCTGGCTGGGAATGGATCAGCCGGGCAACGCCGCAGCCGACTACCAAGCGGCATTGGCCGCGGTACCGGGTAATCGCGAAGCGGGGAAACAATTGCGTCTGGCGGCTGCAAAAAGAAAGGTAAAGGTCGCTCAGTGCCTTCAAGGTGCCGGCCAGCGGGCGCTTGACGCCTGCAATGCCGCTTTGCTGAAGGGTGCTGACGATGAGTTTTCCGTACGCAAGCAGCAGGCCCGGCTGCTGCACGGCCTGGAACGCGACGAAGAGGCCTTGCGCGCGTACCAGGCGGCCGCCCGCCTGAATCCGGCAGATCCGGATGTCACGCGTGCACTGGCGGTGTGGTCACCGGAAAGCCGCCCGGCGGCACCCTCGCCGCCCGATGCGACCCTACCCGAACCCAAACCCAAACCAGCCACCCCATCTGCCGTTGCACGCAAGCAACCGGCGGTGGTCACGCCTGTGACCGTGAAACCTGAAGTAGCGATCGCGCCGCAGCCCAAGGCAAAACCGAAGGAAACGGTGCCAACGCCAAATCCGATTCCTCAACGAATTGCCCCCCCGACAGCCGCTGCCCGTGACGTCAATCAAGACGATCGATTGGCGCCGTCAGCGGCGGCTCCCGCCACCGTGCCCGTGCCACCGCGGCGCTTCAGCAACCGACCGAGCCGACCGGGAATTACCCACTGAAGGGGCCAGCCACCTGTCTGCCCCCGGCGATTCTGGTCAGGTGCAATTCAGGCCGCCATGGGACACCTGGCCCGCAGAAACCGATCCGATACCGCCGAAAGCATGCACCCCCGTCAACCAGGGGGGCGGACGGCAATATCTCCCACCGGGTTCTTCCAGGCATCGTACCCCGCCTCTTTCAGAATGTGCACGGCCCGATCCGCATAGCCCTCGCTGGCCAACTGTTG
>JAAUYD010079200.1_pt1 | contig 18191 bp, 14 predicted proteins | sample 7278101 | NCBI WGS metagenome assembly JAAUYD01 (sample SAMN14350128, study PRJNA611818) | marine sediment metagenome | isolation source: surface marine sediment (0.6m) | place: French Polynesia: Moorea | collected 2018-08 | reverse complement strand
TTCGGATTACACACTTCCGGATTTGATCGCTAATCGCTTCGACCTAAGTTTCAGGCACCGACGTTGGGGTCGTCGAAGACGGACACTTAGGTATTGAGTTGACTCGGAAAGGTGGGATAGTCGTGGCCGTATGAGATCCACAAAACGTTGTGGATCTCATTATTATTGCTGCAGATCAGACCTCTTTTAGGATCAGATCGTGCAGATTTCGCTGAGGATTAAGTGATTTACAAAAACTTCTCAAGAATTAACTATCCGCAGATTTTCGCAGATTAGAGAGAGAAATCTGTGAAAATTCGTGTTAATCCGTGCCTTTTTTTAACAATTCTTTTTGTAACTTACCTAATCCGCTGCAAAGAAATCGAGAATTAAACCATTTACCCGCTCTGGCATTTCCGCCGCCATCAGGTGCCCTGCCTCAACGACTTCGACCTGCACGTCCGGAATATCCTGCACCAACGCCCGCGCCGCTTCCGGATCACCAACCAGATTATCCCGTGTGCCAAAAATAAACATCACCGGCATTTGGAAGCTCTGGCGCTGTGCGGCGGATAACATTGTGGGGGCGACCCGAATTGCTCCGCCAGTGTAACCGGTCATGGTCAAGGTGAACCATTCATCAAACTCTTCTATCAGTTTTGCGCTGTCACTGAAGGCCCACTTAAAGGTATGTGTCTGGACCTGTTTCAGCGGGAAAAGCTGGGCGAAGGTAATCCGGATGATCGACTCTGTTGCTCCGGCATACCCCATGGGTCCCAGCAAAGCCAGCTTATCAACGCGTTCTGGATAATGTAGGGCATAATGCGATGCAATGGCGCCACCATCAGAAGCACCAACAACAACCGATTTTTCGATGTCCAATTTGTCAGCGATCTCAGCATACAAATGTGCCTGATCTTCACCGCTTTTCATGACGTAATCGAGGTCTGTAAATTCGCTTTTGCCTACATCTCCAAGTGTGTCAATGGCGTAGGTGCGATAATGTTCACTGAACGCATCTGCATTGTACTTCCATGACCAACTGGAAACACCGGAAGCATGCAGCAAAAGCATGGGGGCTCCATCTTCAGGTCCACTAACAATGACGTGAACCACGCCGTATGATGTGTCGAGAAAAACATCTTCGTAAGGAACTGGCCACTGGGTCATCTTATCATTATAGATATCAATAAACTGTGCCTTCACTTCCGGCGAAGCATAAATCGAGGTCGCTTTTTCGCCTGTCATCAGCCTCCCGAAAACAAGCAGCAGCGCAATGATGAGCGCTCCACGCAGCAGGGGATGCATCGTCAGGTCAAATCCATTTCTCAGAAGCGAATTGACCGGCGGCAGACAAAGCAGCACGACCAAAAACAGCACCAGCGCGTGCAGCCAGTTGCCCAGCAGGAGCATAGAAACAGTCACCAAGCCAAAGACAATAGCAAAAACCCAACCGAAAACCATCCATAAGATACTCATCTTTCAGTCTCCATCTGCACTTTTTGTTGTTTATTCCAGGTCGATCTTCAGATACCCACCGCTAAATCTCGGCGACCCATTGCGAGAGGTTGTTAGATCCCAACAGTCCCCACAAAACAGCGATGTTTACGGCAATGGCGCCGACCTTGTTGGGGAAAAACGAGGCGAAGGCATTCCAGAAAATGGCCAGAGCAATCATCCCTACGATAGCTGAGACAATGGCCAACCGCGGCCACCACTCTTGCGGCACCAGCCAATTAAATACACCTAATCCAGCACCAATAAACCCAATCAGGGGGATGGAAAATAAAACGATGATGAGCACGCGGGAAGGCGTATCACCCAGTACGCTGTTGAGCAGCCAGGAGTGGTGATGCCACTTTTCGGTACTGAAGATGTTCAGGGCTGGGAAGAAGGCCAGGGCATGTCCAATTCCGTGGATGATTAATATCAAACCGGTAATAAGACGAACGGTTGAAGCAGACATTTTTATCTCCTTGTCTAAAAGTTGATGTCACAATTGAGGCTTTTGACCTCGACCAAGGTCAGGCCAAGATCGCGAATTTTTATGAGGATGCCGTGGAGTGCCGCCTGATCAACCGCAGGCCCGGTGAGAACAGTCTCGCCATTGGCTTCATGCCGAATGGTGAATCCCTCGAAGGCACCGGCACTACTTGGCCCCAGGTGGCTTTTCAGGCGAATTAAGTAATTTTTCTTGTCCATCCAATTGCCTCATGAACTTTCCTTAAGACAAATGATAGAAAGACAGGGTGAGATTGTAATCACACAAATGTGTAATCCAGGGTGTAATCTCGCGGCGGCAGTAGTGGTATTAGGCTCTAAACAAGGTGGAGTTCGCGGGCGCGGGCAATGGCCTGGGTGCGGCTATTCACCCCCAATTTGCTGTAAATGTGGGTGGTGTGCTTCTTGACTGTGTTCAACGAGATGATTAACTCGGCCGTGATTTGCTTGTTGGTCAGGCCGGCAGCAATGAGCTGCAGCACCTCCAATTCGCGAGGACTGAGTGGTTCGACCAATGCGGATGACACGGATTGCATATCGTCGGGGAAAGCGCGGAGCAAGGCTTGCGTATAGTCAGTTTGGTTGCTGCCTGTCAGTTGGCGCAACAGCTGCAGCATCGGTGCGCCGGATTCGACGAAAATTTGCACGTAGCCTTCTGGTCGGGTCAGCGTTAGGGTTTGACTAAGCACGTCGAGGGCGACGGCCGTTTCTCCCTTCATCTCGTAAGCTAACGCTGCTACCAACCCGATTTCGATGACGCGAGCCAGCCGCCCGGCTGACAAAGCTCGATCGTGTAATTGGTCATAAATTACCAGGACCGCATCCGGTCTTCTCTGCGCCAAACGAACGCGAGCCAGGGAGATTTGTTGCACTTCCCTGACGATAATTGGCAGGTTGGTTAACTGGCTTAGCGTACCTGTCAGTGGTTGGTCATCAATCCACGAAGCCGCGGTGGCCACATTTCCCGCGTTCAACCAGAACTGCACGGCGCAGGCCGTCAGTTGAACGGCCGCAATGTGGGATGGGTTTTGGTGGAAAATCAATTCCGCCTGGTGCAAGATTGCTAAGGCTTCCTCATCGTTACCCAACGCCTGCTGCAAACGGACCTGCATGCAGTGATCGAGCAATGCGTTGTAACCAATTCCTCCTTCCCGAATAAGGGCCAATCCCGCCGCCATTTCTTCCGCCGCCTGGGCCAATTTTCGCCATTCCAGGTAGACAGCAGCCAACCGAACATATCCGTTGCCGACAAAAGGCAAAGGCGCAGCACGATCCTGTGTGCCCAAGGTGATGAGGTCACGGCAGGTAGCCGCCGCGGCCCGCAGTTGCCCAAGGTGATACTGGCTATCGGCCACCACCTCCAACGTGTGAGCCAGTAAAAAGGGGTTGCCGGACGATCGGGCGATGGTCACCGCTTCGTTGAACAACGTCATCGCCCGGCGCGTATCACCGGATAGACTTACGCCAAGCCCCAATGAACCGGTGGCTCGAGCACGGAGGTCCCATGCCTTAGGAGGCAGGAAAGTCAGTGCTTCCTCTGCAGCCAGGATGATTTCATCCGGTGCGTCACGAAAGTAAGCGATGGTGGCAAGATAGGTGGCTAATTCGCCACGCAGCACCCGCTGTTCCGAGGACAGGTCATCCTCCATAAGTGCTGTTCGCGCTGCCGCCAGCATCATTTCCGCCTGCTGAAGCTCGCCCCTGAGAAATGCTGCCCAGCCCTGCCGCACCAACAGCCCCGGTCGAGACTGAACCAGTTGCAAAGGTATTTGGGCCAGCCAACGCTGCCAGGTAGCTACATGCCCCTCGGCGATCAGTGGCTGGTAAGCTTTGGCCACCATATCAGCGGCCCATTCCCAATCATCAGATGCGATAGCGTGGGAAACGGCCGTTTCCCACATCCCTTGTGCTTCACACCAGCGTCCGGCCCGGTAGTGCAGCGCCTGAACCTCGTCCGGAGAAGCGGTCTGGCGAAGGCGATTGGTCAATAAATCGGCCAGCAAATGATGGTAGCGAAACCAGTGATGCGCCTCATCCAGCGGCATGACGAATAAGTTTTGGCGATGCAGATGGGACAGGATATCCTGGCTGTCGTCGCGGCCGGTAACGGCGTTACACAATGGGCCGGACAGCCGGGATAGCAGCGATGTTTTTAGCAGAAAGGTCTGAACCGCTTCCGGCTGCTGATGCAGCACTTCTTCGGTAAGATATTCCAAGATGTAGTAGTGGCTGGCACTAAAATCCCTGATGAATTCACTGGCGTCAGTCCGATCTTGTAGAGAAACGGCCGTAAGCTGCAAACCGGTAATCCAACCTTCGGTGCGAGCCTCCAGGGCAGCGACATCCTTGTCTGATAGGTGTAGACCCATCCCCTGGCGTAGGAAAACAGCCGTTTCCTCAACCGTAAAGCGCAAATCGGCGACTCGAATTTCATTGAGCAAACCGCGGGCGCGCAGCCGGGTCAGAGCCAGCGGCGGGTCTGCACGGGTAATGAGGATGAGATGCAGTTGGGACGGCGCATGGTCGAGCAGGAAATTAAGACCTTCATGAATGGACGCATCAGCGATGAGATGGTAATCATCCAGCACGACAATGATTTGTTCCGCTAATGCGGCCAACTCATTGAGCAGACTGGTGAGCAAGGCGGGTGGTGGCGGCAAAGGAGTAGATGAAAGCAACCGCTGGGTCGTGGCGCCAAGGTGCGGAACGATTGTTCGCAAAGCCGCCACCAAATACTGCCAGAAGCGGTTTGGATCGTTGTCATATGAGTCCAAGGACAACCAGCATAACTTCGGATTTGTGATTCGGGATTTGGGAGCGAGAGTCTCTGTCATCCGCCTTCCCCAATCTGTAATCAAGGAGGATTTGCCAAACCCAGCGGGAGCAGAAACAAGTGTAAGTTTACTGACGTTTTGTAACCCTTGGTCGAGTCGTTTGATGAGACGGCGGCGGGGAATAAAGAACGGCCGCAGCTGAGGTATATACAGTTTCGTTTGTATCAATTCGCCAAGCATGGGTATATTATACGGTTTCCCAACTTTTTCAGGAAAGTGATGTCGTCAGGAATCTGGCTGCCTCGTCCAGATTGACCGATTGGTCGATTTCCCCACCTTGTTGAGCGTTTCTGAGCGCGTGCCGAAAGGCTCGAGTGAGACGTTCCAGAGACCGACGATGGGGTCGTACGAACAGTTCTGAAAGGTGACTCAGGTTTCTAGGTGATGCTCTAGTTCTGGTGAAGTGAACGTCTGGTAGATGTTGAATGCTACCAGCGCCACCATAATTATCGCCATAATCGCCGTGAACTGGGTTGCGGTGATACCCGTCACGAGCAGGCCGATGCCCATGACAACGACGCTCACACCAAGATAGACAAGTGCATTAATGATCCGGCTTTTTGCAGTCTGTTCACCACCAATGCCGTAATCAATGAGCGCCATGGCCAGTAAGAATATGGCAATAGCAGCAGAAAATAGCAGTCGATATTTGTCAGTTAGAGGATCGCTTGGATGCTTTATTGTCTCTGCGAATAGCTTTTTTACACTCACACCAAAGGCAACCAGAGAAGAAGCCAATGCCAAATGCCCATAAGACCACGCAAGAGGCTTAAGATTTGAGGCGAGATTGGGGAGCTTGCCGGCCGTATCGGAGAAGTATAACCACCATAGCCCATATAAAACCACTAAAGCCGTTACGCCGAACATTACCTGCTCACTGCCTAACAAGGTGCCTTGTGCATCATCTAATACTTTGACAAATGCTTCCCCCAGAACAATAATCGTAAAAATACCAAAACGTTCCACCATGTGATGAGCATCCGAACCAAATTTGTCCAACGCTCTAATCATTGCGGGGCGCCCGAAAAAAATAATTTCAAAAGCAATGGCCACCAACCAAGCGACCCAATGATACGCGGCGGGAAGCAAAATGCCCCCCAACCAGATTGCAATTCCCCCTCCAAACCCAATCATAAAACCAACCGTAAGCGTGCGGCTTTCGGGATGTGACGCGTATGCACGAGCATACATGACGATCATAATCGAGCGAACCAATACATCACCAAGGGTGAACTGGATGTATAAATCGCCAAATGCCTCACTCACACTCAGTCCCATTGCCGCCACTCCAAAAATCTGAATGAAGACGAGAACCCTGTGAAATAGATCATCTGCCACAAAACGATTTTGATACAGCGTTTCTCCCGACCAGGCCCACCAGAGGACAAACATCATGACCAGGAACTGGCCAAAGCCCAGAAGGGTGAGATTGTCACTCAGAAAATTGCCAATCTGGATTAATGTGGCCACGTAGACCAGGTCATAGAACAGCTCCAGCCAGCCGATCGTGCGGTCTGAGTGGTGATGGAATTTGGCATTTTGAAAGTATTGGGGACGCGTAAACAACTCTGACATCAGTTTTGCTCCTATTTTCTCTGGTTCTGCAAGATTTTGGATTGCTGGCGTTATGGTCCTTCATAAGATGTACGCGGTTGGCACTGGCTAAGGATCATGTTTTTGACGGGCTGGCGTCATGCTGATACAAACTATTGTGTTGGATATATTCAGTAGATGGGGAGTTATTGCAAAAAACTCGTCCGAACAACTTCTGGTGTTTGACCCGTCCAGGACCGGAAGGCGCGATAGAAGGAATTCGGATCTTCATAGCCCAATAAAAATCCGATCTGCCCGCTGCTGTACGCCGATTTTGCGAGGTAATGACGAGCCAATTCTTCACGTAGGTCATCTAAAACTTGCTGAAAGTTCGTGCCTTCGTTGCGTAGATGGCGTTGCAAGGTTCGTCGACTGACGGCCAACCGTGAGGCAACATCATCGACGTTATATTGCCCACTGGCTAAAATCTCTACCAAGCAGGCCCGGACTTTCTCGGTGAAAGTTGCATTTTGCGCTAAATCTTGCATCCGTTGATTGAGCTGTGGTTCGAAGATTGACCACATCGCGTCGCTAGCGGTGAGGAACGGCCGTTGTGCATCTTGGGCCGAGAACGTTACGCCGTTAAAGGTCGATCGGGTGAGGCCTACCCCGAAGTATTCTTCATAGACAGCTTGTTCTGGAACAGCCACGGTTGTGTGGAGACTCTGTGGCACGAGGCGTTCACGTGTTGCCAAACGCGGCATATGCACCCACCAAGCTAATTCCGCTGCTATTAAGCTTGGTGGCAGCTCACCATATTCTGGCAGTGCATCGATTTTAATGGTGGTTTGTTCGCGGCTTGTTTGAACGATCAGCCGGAGCGGACCCACAAGTGGTTTGTAATGGGCGATCCGCGTCGCGGCGACATTGAGGTTTGGGCTGCAGAAACAGGCAAAAATTGGCGGACTGAACGTCTCTGGCGTGATATTTTTAGCAAACTTTAGCGGGAAAGTGGGATTATCACGCAAAACGGCCGTAAGCCCATCCCACAGCCTAAAGTATTCCTTACCCGTAATCGTCGGTGATTTGCGCGATAGCAAATCGAGGGGTAAGGCGGCATGCCGCAATACATCCTGCGGCGAGATGTTCATATCCTTGAAGAGTACCTGCCAACCCATCTCAATTGGGTATTTGCGATTATCCATGGTGGAATGCCTTTCGTCTAAACCAAACTTACATCACAGAGCACAATTGTACCTTACACCATACCTGCAACTCGCGGTTGAAGATGCCCAAAAATGCTGCCTTTGTGCTTGTAAACGGTTGGCGATTGGCAACTCGTAACCCGAAAGATTTTGCCGAGAACCAATCGCTCACCGTGTTCAATCTGTGGACAGCTGCTTCCTGAAAAGCACCATTAACCCAACATCTGCTCACGCATACCGGTGATAAAAGCATCATCGCCGGCCTGCTCGCGCATCGCGTAAATTTGGTTGGCATCTTCGCCAAGCAGGTAGCGCAGTTGATTCTTGCCGTCGGTGGCCGCTTCAAAAATCCATTCCGCCATTTGCTCCGCCGTGCTGCCCCCCGTTCTGGGCGCGCTCATTGCGGCCTGAAACTTGACCAGCATGTCATTGTAGTCGCCTGCATACGCTTCCGGGTTTGCAGGCGTGGCAATATCCATCGAACGGCCGCCGAAGTCCGTGGCGACACCGCCCGGTTCGATCAGTTTGACCTGAATGCCCAATTCACCCAGTTCATATGAAAGCGATTCGCTAAAGCCTTCGACTGCCCATTTGGTGGCGTGGTAGAGGCTGATGAGCGGGTAGGTAATGCGTCCACCAATGGAGGAGACATTCATAAAGAGGCCGGCTTTGTTGGCGCGGAAGTGGGGCAGGAAGGCACGGGTGACTTCCATCAGGCCAAAGACATTGGTATCAAATTGGCGGCGGATTCTATCGGCCGAGGATGTCTCAAACGGCCCAGCTAAACCGTATCCCGCATTGTTTAACACGACATCGACGCGCTCAAAATCGTTAAGAATTTGGGCGGCGGCGTTGTCAATCGAAGCCTGATCGGTGACGTCGAGTTGATAGAGCTTGATGTGGTCGATCTGGTTGAGTTCGGTTTCGTTTTGCGGTTTCCGCATCGTGGCGGCAACCTGCCAACCTTGTTCTGCGAACTGCTTGGCGGTGGCTTTGCCAATGCCTGAACTTGCTCCGGTGATGACGATCGATTGCATAATGGTTCTCCTATTCCTAGTTAATGTCATGTACTGAGAGAAGTGTACGGCGTGGGAGATCAAAATGCACTAGCGCACTGTGCCAATGCGCTCGCAGATTGCGCCAACCCGCCGCTGCCGCTGGCAAAACTGCTTGCGCTTGCAGAGCGCACAGAAGGTTGGATCACCGGTTTGCAATTGGCGGTAATTTCGCTGCAAGAGCTAGCCCCTGTTTAAGCGCCACGCGCTCAATTACCCGTGCGATTGTTACTTGTTTTTATTCCTTAAACTGTTGGATGGCGCGCTCGACGATGCGCTCGACGCTGTTCGCCACGCTAATAATCAATGTATGATGTGGTGAGGGTGGCTCTAAGGCTTCAAACTGGCTTTGCAGCATATTGGCTTTCATAAAATGGTCCGGACGTGTTTTCATCCGTCCCCAGATAAGCTCAAAGCTGCCTTCCAGATGGACAAAAAAAACGCCTTCGTTGTTTCGGCGTAGCTGGTCACGGTATTTCTTTTTTAGGGCAGAACAGGTCACAACGGCCGCTTCGCCTCGTGCCAAATGATCGGCAATCAGATCATGCAGCCGCTCCAGCCACGGGTATCGATCGTCATCGTCAAGAGGGATGCCATCAGCCATCTTAGCCAAATTCTCGGGCGGATGAAAATCATCTCCATCGTAAAACGGTACGCCCAGGGCCTGCGCCAGCGCCGCGCCCACCGTTGTTTTGCCACAGCCAGACACCCCCATAATCACAAATACTCGGCTCATCGTGTGGCCTCTCGAACGCGATACAACATCTCACCCGCCTTTTTGACATAGAGAACGCCCTCATCTTCACGCCCTTCCCATTCGCTCGGATCGATTTTATCTGGATTGAGGTACCCCAGCGCCAATTTTCGGCAATCCTCGGCCGAAAGTTGCGTTGCCAGATTAACCGAAGCGCGCGGCACTTCACGGCCGTCAACCCAGCGGCCGTCTCCCCGCACGTGCGTGCTGTGCGCCAACACCCCCAACGGAATGTGTTTAAATCTATCCCATTGATGGAGAATGTAGGGCAGTGTATGGTAGCCAATTTCGTAGATGTATTTCCCATGTACATGGCTGACCACATCGAGATGCGGGGCGTAAATCGTTAACTCACCCCCTTCCGCCAGCGCGGGTTCAAGCTTATACATCGCCTTACCGGCCGTCCACAACTCATCATACATCGCTGGCGCCTGGGACAGCACCTTTTGGAACGGCTTTTCCACCCAAACGATGTGTTTTTCTGATGACAAATCGGCCGCCGCCCGCCACGCTTCTAGATGATCGCCGACAAACAAACCGGCCAATCCTTCCCCCATCACGACCAGCGAGATGAGCGTCACCGGGGTTGGCACATGCTCCGCTGCCGCGTGAATCATATCGCGCACCGGCGTTTCTTTAATACCTATCGTACCGCGCACGCCGGCCAATGCTCCCAACCAGTGGGTGACGTTAATCATGTCAGCCCCAGAAATGCCGGGAAACAGGTATTTGGCCCCACCAGAAAAGCCCACAACCTCATGCGGAAAGGTGGGGCCAAGGATCAGGATGTGATCGTAATCATGGATGGCGCGATTGATCAAAATATCGACATCGCCTCCCAGTGTTGGGTGCCAGTGGTCACCCGCGATCTGCTTAATCTGTGATTGTGGCAAGGTGCCGATACTGGTGAGCGTGTCGGGTAGATCCCAGCGATGATTGGAGATTCCGATATGCTTGAATTCGCCCATCCGCTCGTCGGCCGTGATGCCCACCAGCGTGTCGAGGTTGGTCTGGCTGAGCGGCGGATGGGTTCCCAGAGCCACCATAAAATCAAGCTGCTTCGTATCTGACAAAATATTGACCAATTGACGAAATAGAAACGGCAGCGGAATGGTGCGCGTATGGTCGGGAATCAACACCAGCACTTTTTGCCCCTTGTACTGATTCTCCAATCCTGCATAAAGCGTTTGACGTACCTGGTCTTCCGTTAACAATCCATCTGCTTGAAATGCTTGGGCAATCATAATTTCCTCGCGTTGCCTTAACGTCACTAAAGGGGGAGAAGCCACCATTTTGGGTATGATGCCGGCTTCACCTATGCCATTAGTGGAGGTCGTAAATTCCGGGCAGTGTACGCAAATAAAGCCCAAGGATCAAGTGACCGAGGTCCAGTTGTCATGGCTCCATACGCTGTGACCTTTGATCAGAAGCTTGGCCTTAACCGGATCTGTTCCATCTTCTGTTTTCGGCGAAGGATGAAGTTGAGCGGAAGACATACCTTTACGCTGTCTTGGATACGCTGTAAATTTTCCATCCCAAGACAACATAGAAAATGATATATGCAAAAAAGGGCACGACGCCGATGACAGAGGCGGGGTCAACCATCTGGAGAAATGCTGCTACAACTCCGGCCGCTCCTACTACAACAATCATCCAGCTTAAGCCCTTTCCAAAAGTTGACGAGGCAAGCATGGACACCCCAATGAGCGTGAACCCAATCATCCCGACAAAAAACCCGACATAAAGCGGTGCATTAAATACGCCCCAGGTCGCCTCCCACATGAAACCTAGCGTCTCCTGTGTTGCTGGGGTTGCCCCGACCGTCTGATAGAGCTCAGAAATGGGGTAGTGCGCAACATGTGGCGTCGCTGAAATTGCCATCGAAATCAGGCCCACAATACCCAGGGCGCTTCCAAAAAGTGCTGGAGCAAGACCCGTTTTCCAAAGAGTCCATAAAAGGGTTAGGAACAGGGGGACACCCAATATGAGTCCAGTGAGGTATAAGCCATTCTCGGCAATGCGGAGTAGATGGATGTCAGGGAACCTGGCAACCAACTCTGTCGGATTCGCCGGGGCAGAAGGTATCAACCCCTCGGCAACGACCATGGATAAGATGAAGAGGATACCACCCAGAATACCGGCCAGACCGCCCCATTGTAAAACGCTTTTTTCCTGTTCGATCATTTGTAAATTATTCATTTTTTAGCTCCATTTTAGAATTTTTTGATAGTCAGAATTGAATTGAACACAACGGTCAAAGATCTCGATCGATCACAATCATCTATTCGGCCATGTTAGTATCTTAGTCATGTTTTTGAACGCTGTCATAACACCTTAGGATTAATTTGGGGGTGATTTCGGGCGAAATCAAGCAAAACCAAAATGGAGCCTTCAAGTTTGATTATTGGTTCGCCACTTTCTAAATTAGTTTGGGGTAGCGCGACGAATGAGGACGGGGTGACATGGCCGACTAACTACTTTAAGCCAAACACCGCGTACGGGAAAAACGGCCGTTTTTCCCGTACGCGTCACCCGCTATTGGGCTGCGGTATGCTCCAAAACAGCCTGGAAGGTCATGCCCACCGGGCCAGTGTAGGCGTCCGACGAACTTGCTTGATTGAGCGTGCCGATAATGGTCATGTTGTATTTCGGCCAGTAATATAGGAACGAGTTGAACATGCCATTGTGGCCCATGATTTCATCTACCTCGGCATCACCCATGCCACCAAAGTCGATGTCGATCACGCCCAGCCCGTAATAAAGATTATCGAACCCAACTGTGGCCATGCTGGTCCAATCCGTCATCGCTTCCTTACTGGCTGGATCGCGGAAGATCTTGTCCTGCTCCCAGGCCCACATAAACTTGTTCAGGTCGCTGGCGGTTGAGACCACTCCCCCCATGCCCCACTGCCAGGAAAGGCTGGCATAATCCGATACGTCTACAATGTCGAAATAAACGTGCGCTACGTCGCTCAGGCGCGTATCTTTGTTCCCGGCCATGAATGTGTCTTCCATGCCCAGCGGGGTGAACAGCCACTCGTTATACGCTTCGCTCAGGCTCATGCCGGTTACCTCTTCTACGACGAGCCCGGCCAAAACATAATTTGTGTTGCTGTAATCCCAACTTTCACCCGGCGCAAATTGCGCACCAAGAGTACTGGTCCCTTTTTCAATCACATCAGGCGGCGTCCACACCTTGTCCGGATCGTCAATGAAAATATCCACAAATGGCTCCACACCGGTAGGTGCCGTAGGACTGAAGTAGTCGGCAACGCCACTGGTATGGCTGAGCAGCTGGCGAATGGTGATCATCTCCCCATACGGCTCACCATTCGGCCCGTGGAGCATATCGATGATAACCGTGTCCAGATACCGGCTAATGGGGTCATCCAGAGCCAGCAGGTCATCTTCCGCCATCCGCAGGATCATTGTCGCCATCATCATTTTGCTGATGCTGGCAATTCGGAAAGGCGTGTCCGGCGTCATAGTAATATTCGCCTCTGTGTTGGCCATACCACCCGCACCTTGCCAGGTGAATCCCATATCTGGTGCATCAACCATCAGGATGACACCAGGAAAACCAGCCTCGACCTGCGCCTCCACGATGGCTTGCAAAGCCTGTTCCAGCGCAGCGTTGGCGGGTTCCTCAGTTGGCGGCTGTGGCGTCGGTGGGATGGGCGTCACGGTGGGCGGCGGATCCGTGGGCACAACGGCCGTTTCTTCTCGTGCACTTCGGCATCCCAACAAAACAATCAGTAAAAATATGATGCTCAGTAACAAACGTTTCATGGCAATCCTCCTTTGGGTCGACCATTCAGGTCAGTAGCCCCAACAATCACAATTGAACAAACAAATTAATCAACCTCATCGGCTCGTCCTGTCTTAGCGGCAGATTCAACTTCCCGCCCCAGGAACTCGCACAATGCTTCCAGGTCGGCAAAACCATGTCGTTCGCCGGTGCGCACGTTATCCAGTAAGCATCGCCAGAGGCAGCCGGCATGATTTTGCACCGGCCATAAGCGCAAAAGATAAGAAAGATACGGTTTTTTTCCCGCTTTTGACTTCATTGACTCTGCCTCCGCTCCTTATGATCCTTGGCATCACTATGTTCGTGAATCTTGAAAAAATCTTAACAGGCGACCGTGGAGAGATCGTGAGGAAAAAAGGTGACAAACCACACTGGTGAAATAGCGTCGGGAACCGCTATACTAAAAACCCAATCTTGGCCAGAGACAACATCGCCACAGAAAATAGTTTGAGTCTCCTATAACCTGGAGGGTAAGCTGTGACTACATTGCAGATCGCTTTGCTGGGTTCGTTTCAGGTAGCTCTGGATGGCCAACTCGTGACCACCTTTGAGTCAGATAAGGCCCGCGCGCTGCTGGCCTATCTGGCTGTAGAAGCTGATCGGCCGCACCGGCGTGAAAGCCTGGCAGCGCTGCTGTGGCCGCAGATGCCGGCGGCCGCAGCACGCGGCAATCTGCGCCACGCTCTGTCTAACCTCCGCCACGCCATCTACGATCACAATGCTGTGCCCCCCTTCTTCCATATCACCCGTCAAACCATCCAATTCAACCGTGACAGCCAGCATTCACTGGACGCGGCCGTTTTTTTGCACCCGGGCAGCAGCCGTCCCAGTAGGCAAGAGTACTCAGAGATGGTTGCCAACTACCGGGGTGAATTCCTGGCTGGTCTTTCCCTTCCTGACTGCACCACGTTTGAGGAGTGGGTGGTAGTCAAGCGGGAACAGTGCCACCAGCGGGTCCTTTCCGCTCTGCGGCGGTTGGCTGACCAACATGCCCGCCGTGGGGAATACGAAGCGGCACTGCCTCTGTTGCGGCGCCGGGTGGCCCTGGAACCATGGGATGAATCGGCCCATCAGCAGCTTATCCGGCTGCTGGCCCTGACCGGGAAGCGCAGTGCGGCTCTCGTCCAATACGACAGCTGTCGCCGTATATTGAACGCGGAGTTGGGCATCGCACCCACAACTGCTACCACCACACTCTACGAACGGATCCGCGACGAGAGCTGGCCGGAGGCAATTGACCGCCTGCCGCTGCCGTTATTCCTGGGAGAAGAAACGACCGCTTCCCCACCACCGTTCCTTGTAAACCGTGAGCGGGAGCTGACGCAGCTCAATCGATATCTGCGCCAGGCCTGGACTGGGAAAATCCAGGTCGCTTTCATCACCGGTGAAGCCGGCAGCGGTAAAACCGCCCTCATGCATGCCTTTGCCCATGAGGCGATGGCCAGGCATTCCAATCTGCTGGTAGCCAACGGCAAATGCAGCGCATACACGGGCAGCGGTGACCCTTACCAGCCTTTCCGCGAAATCATGCAGATGCTCACCGGGGAAGTGGAATCCCGCTGGCAGGCAGGCGATGTGAGTACTGAACTTGCCCGCCGCCTCTGGTCGGCTCTGCCGGAGGTCGTAGCAGGGTTGGCCGAAAACGGCCGTAACCTCCTGGATCGACTTGTGTCCGGTACCGCCCTGCTGTCGCGGGTCCGGAGCCGCACCCGCCATCAGCTGCCAGCTCAGGTTCCCTGGCTGGCGTCGTTATCCGCGTGGGTAGAAAAGAGGGAAGACGCGGCTGTCTCGGTTCCCCAAACTGACCTCTTTGCCCAATTCACCGGTCTGCTAACCAGCGTGGCCCGGGACCACCTGCTGTTGCTGATCCTAGACGATCTGCAGTGGGTCGACATGGGCTCGCTCAATCTGCTTTTTCACCTGGGTCGACACCTGCGCCGCGGCCGTATCCTGCTCCTGGGTGCCTACCGGCCGGGAGATCTGGCACAGGGGCGAGATGGTGAACGCCATCCCCTGACCGGTCTGGTCCAGGAACTGCAGCAGATCTTTGGCAATAATCAGGTGGATTTGAGCAGGTCGGGAGGACGGCCGTTTATCGACGGTCTACTGGACAGTGAGCCGAACCGGCTGGATGAAACCTTTCGCCGGCAGCTGCACCGGCACACCGGCGGCCAGGCTCTTTTTACCGTCGAACTACTGCGCGGGCTCCAAGAGCGGGGGGATTTGGTGTTAGATGAAGAAGGCCGCTGGATCCAAAGTGAAGATCTAAACTGGGACATTTTACCCGCGCGAGTTGAGGCGGCCATCGCCGGGCGGATCGAGCGTTTACCTGAAAGCTGCCGCACCGCTCTGACCATCGCCAGTATCGAAGGAGAGACGTTCACCGCCGAAGTTGTGGCTCACGTGCAGTCAACCGACGTGCAGTCAACGATCGGCTGCTTGAGCCATGATTTAGGCCGGCGGCAGCGGTTGGTCAATGCCCACAGCCGCCAACGCTGGGGTGCCGCCCACATTTCCCGCTACCGCTTTCGCCATTTCCTCTTTCAAAAATACCTCTACAACCACCTGGATCCGATTGAACGAGGTCGCCTGCACGAGGCCGTAGGCCAATCTCTGGAACAGCTGTATGGAGCGCAGGATGCAGCGCTGGCTCCGCTGTACGGTCGACTGGCCTGGCACTATCAAGAAGCGGGCGGGCTGACCGAGGCAATCGCCTACCGCCAGAAGGCGGGTGAGCGAGCCTGGCAGCTGTCAGCTGCTGAGGAGGCGGTTTTCCATTATCAACGGGGATTGGCCCTGCTCGAAACGATGCCGAATTCTACCCAGCGCAAGACAACCAAACTGACCTTTCTGATAAACCTGGCCTTGCCTTTGGTGGCGCTCAAAGGGTTTGCGGCTCCTGAAGTGCGCAGTACCTATGACCAGATCAAGCTGTTTAGCCAGCAAGTTGGCTCCACGCCGCAGCTATTTTCCGTCCTTGGCTTCTTAGGTTCATACTATCTCACCTCAGCTCAATATCGCACCAGCCTTGAAATCGGACAGCGAAGATTACTGCTGGGGGAGCAGCACAAGGATCCCTTACAGATTGCCCTGTCCGAGCTAGGTCTGGGCGCCAACTATTTCCAGCTCGGTAAATTTGGTCAGAGCTGGGAACACATCGAGAAGCTGCTCGATTTCTACGATTACCGGCAGCATCAAACCACTTATGACATCGACCCTGGGGTCAACGGCCAGATTTGGGCAGCGCTGCTGCTGTGGGTTCGCGGCTACCCGGATCAGGCCTGCCAGCGCCGTCAGGAAGCTATCGACCTGGCGCGAACGATTGAGCACCCGTTGTCGCTGGCCGCAGCTTTGGAAGTAGCCGGCGGCATAATGCACATTTTAGGACGCAATTATGAAGCGGCTGAGGACGACCTGAAGGCGTCGCTGCAGTTGGCTGTAGAACAAAAATTTGGTTCCTTTCAGGCGGAGGGAGCATTTTATCGAGGCTATTGTCAGGTAGCTGCGGGGAAGGAAATGGCCGGCCTGGCCCAAATGGAGGCGGCCTTAGACGCCTGGCTGGCATCCGGAATGCGAATTTTTTACACGCTGATGCTTGGGCTCCTGGCGGAGGCCACGGGAAAATCGGGACGGGTAGAAGAGGGTCTGAAACTGGTGTCGGAGGGGCTGAGCGTGGTGGCAGAGAAGGAAGAGTGGGCCTTTGCGGCAGAGCTACACCGAATTCGGGGGGACTTGCTGCTAGCCAGTGGTGCAGATACGGCCGCTGTCCAATCTGCTTACCAGAAGGCGATCGCCATCGCCCGGCGGCAGGGGGCTAAATCGTGGGAGCTTAGGGCAGCGCTCCACCTGGCCCAACTATGGCAGCAGGAAGGCAAAGTGACACAGGCCAGGTCGATCCTGTCTGACCTTGTTAATTGGTTCCACGAGGGTTTTGCTACGCCTGATTTGCAGGCGGCACTGACCATAACGCAGGCAAACAGTGAGGATTTGACGCCGCCATAGCTTCAATATCTCCATTTTCCGCCGCAGTCCGTTATGCTAACCATCCTTTTTGGGCGGCAATGGCAATGGCCGCCGCCCGCGAATCTACGCCAAGCTTGTTGTAGACACTGGTTAAATGTGCCTTCACCGTCCGGGACGAAATGTCCAGACGCAGGGCGATTTCTTTGTTCCGCTCTCCGGCCGCGGCCGCCTGCAGCACTTCTAATTCGCGAGGAGTCAGCTGGATAGAGTCCGAGGTTGGGGGTGTTTGTTTAGGGGACGGTGATGCTGCCTGTACCGACAACGCCCGCTGCACAACATCTGGTTTGAAGAGAGAGTCGCCCCGTGCGGCCGCCCGTATCGTGTTGAGCAAGGTCTCTCGATCCGTATCTTTTAGCAAATAGCCACGCGCCCCTAACCGCAAACCACGCAGCATCATCTCATCTTCGTTGTACGTGGTAAGAATAATAACCGCCACTTGCGGGTGCATTTGCCCTAGCTGTTCGATAGCGGTTAAGCCATCCATCACCGGCATCCGCAAATCCATGAGAACAACGTCCGGCTGGTGTTCGGCCGTTAACTGCAGCGCCTCCTCACCGTTGGTTGCTTCGCCCGCCAGCTCGATATCAGCGGCCGTTTTCAAGATGAGCCGTAACCCCTGGCGTACAATAAAATGATCGTCGGTGATTAAGACCCGAATGGGCTTGCTCCGAGCCTGTGGATTGGGATCACTCATCCTGTTTTCTCCAGCGGCAGGCGTAGAAGGGTTGTCGTGCCCCCCTCCGGCGAACTCTGGATAGAAAATTGGCCGCCGGTGAGCCGCGCCCGCTCCTTCAGCCCGATGATACCATAATGGCCGGGGCGAACGGCCGTTTCCACATCAAAGCCCACCCCATCGTCTACAACCTCAATCAGCAAGCAGCCATCCGCCAGTTGCAGCTGCAAACGCACCGTGGTTGCTTCTGCATGGCGGGCCACATTGGCCAGCATTTCGGCCAGCGCCCGTCGCGCATGGAGGGAAGTGGCCGGCGGCAGCAGCAG
>JAAUYD010140420.1_pt1 | contig 18193 bp, 22 predicted proteins | sample 7278101 | NCBI WGS metagenome assembly JAAUYD01 (sample SAMN14350128, study PRJNA611818) | marine sediment metagenome | isolation source: surface marine sediment (0.6m) | place: French Polynesia: Moorea | collected 2018-08 | reverse complement strand
GGCTATCTACCAAAAGGCGCTTTTGTAGCCCGCTGATCATCCAGCCTCAGCCGACGTTTCAACAGGGAGGTTTTCCACACCGATGAGCACTATCTGCACCTTGAAAAAATCCAACTCAGATGCGGTGCGGTCGGTCAAATTCACGACTTGGATTCTGATGTTTTGATTTCCCCTAAAGGCTATCGGCGCTTGCAGCGGGATCCAGCGCCCATGCCGTACCGACCCAAACGCCGCATCCGCCACCATGGACGATTTCTGCCAATGGGTGCGCTCATCTTCAAAAAAAATGAGATACTGCCCGTCTTGATAAATCACACCCGGTCCGGGCGGCGCCTGAACGTTGAGCGTGGCACCGAGGATCTGATGCGTAACGAGCTTAAGCAAAAACGGCTCAGCATTGATCTTTTCCGAGGCTTGCGCGCTCGTGTTCTGGGTCGTGGGCACGTCGATGGTGACCGGATAGTACTGGGGCTTCCAAAGTTTCGGTTCCATCTCTCACTCTTATTGGGCTACTTGGGGCATATAGGCCTGCTCCCCGCGCTGCGCCACAGCCCGCTTGCCGATAAGGCCCACCTGGATCATCGATGCCGCAGGAAAGCTTTGATAGAACGTTCCATTGGGAACAGGCCTACCCCAATAGTAGTCTCCTGGACCTGGGACGGCTTTGAGTATTTCCCGCGCATAATCGGAAAACTCAAGCTCGATTGAAAACACCGAATTATTCGGGATCCTCAGGTAAGGCTCTGGAAACTCCCATCGATTGACCAGCTGGGGCTCACCAAACGCACCGGTCTGCGTGGTCGCAATGCCCAATATGGGGATTGAACCACCGCCCGATTGGATCGACGTGCTGCTCCCCTTAGCCGCAGTGCCGCTCGGCGAATGCAATACGTTCGTATCTAAAATGTAATCTTGACCGAGCTTTATTCTCACCGCGACGTGTTTGGGGAGCTCGAACGTCCATAAATGGGAGATGTCTGCCCGAGATTGTGGCGTAGCTCGTTCGGTATCTCGCTCTCCATCGCCGAGCGCAGGCCCCTGAAATAGAACGCCAAATGAGTATGCAATGTACCCGTACGGAAACCTTTCCTTTGCGTCGAGATTGCAATAAGCCATCCCAACATCCGAGGAGTTCCGCTTATCAAAGAACGAAACCTTATTTTTTTGACCTAGTGCTTGATATGTCTGAAACCACCCCTCCTGGTCGTCAACCCATTTGCTGATCAGCACGGTATCGTAGAGGGGAAACGATTCGATGACCCGATTCGTTGCCATTTTCTTGCTCCTTATTAGTGCCAGATTGAACGGCGCGCGCCTCGCCGGAAAAGACCGCCAGAATCGTCTGCGCCTAGTCGTGCGTCGGCCGGTACCACGGCCTGACCGAGTACAGGGCTTGCCGGTACCACAGCTTGCCCCATCATGCGGTCGCTTTCGTCCATTTCCCGCCATCCATCATCGGTCAATACAAGGCGTTCCCCGCTCCTGCCCACCAGGACGTCCCCGGGCTGGTCATACTCCTCGCCTTCGTAATAATCCGGGTGCAGCTCATCTTGTCCAAAGTGCTTTGTGGCCCATTCTGACCGGCCTATCAGCTCGTTGCGCAATGCTTTAAAAAGGGTGTAGGCCAGGCCTGCATCGAGCACCTTTTGACCTGCTCCAGCCTTGATGTTCTCTGCCAGCAGGCCACCCACATACGCTCCCAGTCCCGCGCCGAGGTAGGCTTTCATATCCCAGTCTTCGAGATCACCACCGGAATCTGAAAACTTGTTGGCACCGAATTTCGCTGCAAATATCCCGCCTACCAAGGCAGGCTGTTTCTTGAGAGACGCGGCGAGATTCACCTTTTCGAGCGCGCTCTTGGCCCGCCGGTAGGTTGTCTTAGCAACGCTCTTGCGCGGATTCCGCTTTACTTTCTTGGTGGTAGTAGTCGCTCTCCGGGTGCGCCTTCTCTTTTTTGCGGCCATCTGTTTCGCTCCCTTCTTTTTCTTCTGTATTCGCCCCTTGACTCGGGGATTCAGTGCCAAAATGGTGCCCATTTATTAGCCCTCGATGCCCTTTTTCGTGATTCTCATCCCCCGACCTTTTAGCGCGTACACTGAGCGGGATCGGTTGGCATACACGGTCGCTGGATGGTCGAATGGGTGATAGTAGTCCGCGCTATCGGTCACCCACTGATAGGCGATCTCGTCCGCGCTCCCCACCCGACCAAGAACACTGTCCGTATCCACATTATCGAACCGGTATGCGGTATCGTCGGTTGAGCCCGACCATAGCGCCCATTGCTTGGCCAATGACTCATAGGTCCGCGCAGGCCCTGACCACACGGCCTTGGTCTTCTTTTTCGGATCGTAGCGAACCACGTACAGCACGCGGCCCCGGGCATCAGATAACAAGGCGGCTGGCCGGGCTTTTGCGGTCTTTCGCTTGGGAAACGAGATCTTCTTGTTGTTCAGTACGAGATACAGGGTCTTGCCGCAATACACGAGATATTGCGGTATCTTCACGCCCTTGGTTGTCTTCTTAGCGGGCTTTTTCCTCTGTTTTGGATTGGCAGGCAGTCGAGTCTGCTTTGGTTTTGCCTTTTGGATGCGCGGTTTTCTGGTGACTTTCCTAGGCATGTTTCTTCCCCATCTTTGAAAATGCCCATATCCCGAGTGCGATAGCAGCTACTACGCCGACCCCGCCCGCACCCATTCCCATGCCGCCTAGCAGGCTGCTCGACAGGCTCTTGTTGTTGTCCACCCGCTTCTTTTCTGTCTCCATCCAGCGTCTACACACATCGGATGATTGATCCGCGCAAAAGTAGCGCTCTGCTTCCCGCGTCCGTTTCTGCGCATCGGTTTTCATTTTCTGAACGGACCGCCATAGTGCGGCCGTAGTCACAACGACGGCACTGATGATTACAACTGCCACGGCGACAGCGACTAGGGGCAATGCGCCAAATCGGTATTTGTCATATTGCCCGGGAGTCTCCGTCTCCGGCCCCACCACGTCAAACTCTGAGCTGTTGTGAAACCGAATAGATAGCTCTCGCTGCTCGACGGCGTCAAAAGCAGCCTTGAGCTTTAGGGTATTTCTCAGTAAGCGGTCGAATTCGGTGAAATACGATAATTCCGCAAACCTGCGCGGCAATCCATTGTTCTGGGCGAAATCGTTGGCAATGCGCACATTCATAACCAACAACGCGGTCGCGTCTGCAAGGTCGGATAGTCGATCCACCCGGGCTTTTGTGCGCCTGTATAGCGCCAGCTCTGCCTTGGTAGGAAATCGGGTATCTGACATTGCTTATCCTCCCAACGACACGCCAAGCGCCCAAAGCGCAGCTGCCTTGAGCTCGCCCCAAGCGTCCCCGCTGCTCGTTCCATTCGAGGTGATCTGCGCTATCTGAGCGGCAACTTCCTCGCGTACCAACGCACGCAACGCCTCGGGATTGATGCCCTCCCCGGTCGCGCCTGGCTCTCCACGAGGACCGGGTGGACCAGGAATACCCGGCACTCCACGAGGGCCAATCGGTCCCCGCTCCCCGCGTGGCCCGGGTTTACCCACCGGTGGATTGGCTTCTAAATACTCTAAGACATATCGCTGAATGTCCTGTGCGCCCGCTTCCCCAGGCGGACCAGGCGCACCGCGCTCTCCCTTGGGTCCGGGCGCACCAGGTATGCCCGGCTCTCCCCTAGGTCCAGATGGACCTCGCTGCCCTCGCGGACCGGCTGGGCCAGGATCCCCCCGAGCTCCTTTGGGACCTTGTGGCCCTACAGGACCGGTCTCCCCTGTCACAGGACCGTATATCTGTTCGGGCTCCTCGCGCGTGCCCAGCGCGGGAATCCACAGCGTATCTCCAGGCCTTAGCTGCGGCCCTTCGATTTTGTAGACTTCATAGTTCTTGGTGCCGTACCTGTTGTTGTCTCGGTTCCAACTGGCCCCGGCAATCACATACACGCCGGTTTTGATATTGTTTGACCCGTAAGCCCGTTTGGCGATCCGCGTGAGGATATCCCCGCTCTTGACCTCATAAAATCGCTTGGCTGTGGGACCTGTAGAAAAATCCCCGAGCTTGGGCTGATAGCGATACGCCACATAGCCAAACATCTGCCACCTCTGGCGCGCGCGATATCGCGCACTCTGGCGACCGTTGTAAGCCATGGGTACGGCTGTTCTCATCGGATCATGTCCCTCATGTACGCGGCATGGGCAGGAGTCCCGGCCCGATAGACCTCACCCAATACAGGCCGTGAAAATCGCCGCCCGCGCACACGTCTGGGACGGCGAACCCGCCTCGCTTGCTCCTTAGCGGCTGCCCGTTTGAGTGCTTTTTTAAACGCGGCCGCTTGCGAAGGTTTCCTAAATTTGAGCTGCTTGACACCCTTGGGGCCAGGGATAAACCGCACCCCGTATTTGTTCATCAGGTTGGCGACCTTGCCAGCTGTATACAGACCGGCCGACACTGCAGGTCCCACACCCGGGATCAGTGCTGCCACCGGTGCCAGATACTTGGCATACTTGCCCACGTACTTTGCCAGTGGGCGAACCAATTTCATCGAAACTTTTAATATCTTCCTGCCAAGGCGAACCAAGTACTTTCCACCGGGAAGTTTCTTGATAAACCGCTTCACCCCGCGACCGATCTTGCGAGCGACCTTTTTGACCCGGCGCTTTACTCTGCGAAACAACCTCTTGAAAAACCCTAGATTGCCGTCCCACTGATAGATCTCACCGTCATCCCCCAGTGCCACCATGCCATCATAGGGACGTCCCCGATACCGCAGGTACTCATAATCATCAGCTGCAAATTCCAACATCGGTGATCGCACAAATCCATCGGCATCCGGTACGACTTCGGCAACGAGATTGTAATCTCCGCCGTCTGAATACCCCATCGTATCAACATACGTACCAAAACCAGACATCAGTTCCCGCCAATCGTCGGGATACTCTAAATCCGTGCCGGAAAGCCCATAATCCTGCCATTGCTCAGCAGATCCCATGAGTAAACCACCTTCGCGACGCCTCAAATACTTTGGTAACGCCCCATCCCGTGCGATTAACCTACCGTTCAAATCCCAATACCCCACCTTACTATGAGGTGCAATTGTTCCGCAACTATTTTTTGGATATAAAACCGGATCTACGGTCATCCAGCCGACTGTGGGTACATATGCTTGTGGAAATATATGTGTATACGATGTTTCTGGACCCGCATGCGGCGGGCTGGTGGTGGCGAGCCGCGCCCTGAACCCCACGGCCTGTAATAGTGCGCCTATCCCGGCCACGGCCTCATCGCAATCACCGCCGCCCCTCCCCTCTCCCAACCCAACGCCGTCGCCAGCAATTACCAACGAAAACAGCGCCTTAGGACTCGTCGCAATTGTCTCAAGACCAACCGGATCATAAGTATATCGCCATCTCTTAACAAAATCGTCATAAATATGCTGCACTTGACCGAGATAGTCCTTAGGCGGCGCTCTGACAGCGAGCTTGCGCGCGTGTAGGATCAGCGGCGCGTACCGCGATCCCTCTTGGATAGCCTTCCCAATTAGTCTAATAGTTTTAAGGGTTTGTTCTGCTGGATGGCGCGTCTTGAGATAGACCGCCGAGATCGGTTCACGAGATATCGATCGGCTGTTCATCTGGTTTGGATTCCGTTTCGGAATCATCATCACCTTTATACAGCCTAATTGCAAGGGCTCTTTCTTGAGGGGTCATGGACTGTAGCACCGCGCCGACTACGGCTGAACGCTCTTCAGATTCAAGCCCCTGAAACGCCGTCGCCATTGATTCCACGGACATTTCCTCGTCATCTTCAGTTTCCTCGTCTTCAAATGTGTCACTTTTTTTATTTTTACTGTTTTTATCCAGTAATCCTATAATATGACTCACCATATCCCATGACTGGTCGCCGTCTTCTTCTATTTGTGAGTCCTCAGCGCCCCCAAACAGCCCGGAGAGCTCCTTGATCTGCTTTACAGACTCTGCAAGCTGGCCCAGGTCAAACGGGCTCCCAGGCGAATTTGAGGCCTTCTGGTCGATAATGCGTTGCAGCAACGCGGTGTTCTTCTCGTTTGCAGATTCCAATATCTTCCAAATAACGCCAATATCGCTGGCCGGTTGGGGGGCTGGGGTCGGCGCCAGCGCCTTGGCCAACGCGAGGATCTCCTCTATCCGGCCAAATCCCTTATCTTGTTGCTCTTCGAGATCGGGATTTTTTGCGAGCTTACCATCCTTGTTTCTCGGACGACCGGCAATCTCGACCATAATGGACTTTTTGTATTTGCCGTTGCGAAGGATCCGGATCTCATAGTACCCGCCCCCCCACCGACTGTCGATGGTTTCGAGGGAGATGGGCATGCCATCTGGCACCGGTATGGTTTCCAACCACCCTGTATCCGCCCATTTGGGCTGGTGGCGAGAAATACTGACCCGTTGCCCTGCTTCCACCTCGGCAAGCATCTCCTCTGGGGACAATTTGTAAGTTTTTTCATCAACCTCTTCATCGATTTCCTGCAATGAAACCTCATCAAAAGACATGTTTCCCTCTCCTAGACCTTCAACGGCACCTAAAAAGACCACGAAAGGCCACAATAAACCCACAAAAAACCAGGAAACATAGCTTAAGCAAATGTGATAAAATATGCAATGGATAAATTATATCCATCACTCGTATCAAATATGTAATATGTAATTAGAAATAGATATAGATATTTAAGATTGTCAACTGCAAGCACTCACACTCTGACACCCAACGGACTACCGACAAGATAAGCACACAGGAAAACCTCCTGTAGACTTCAACTGCGAGCACTCACAAGGCCGCTATACTCGATTGACACCTTTAATTTAGAGTGCACTTCTGGCTATTGAGTGCCCCTGGTTGAAGTTTTTTGACGTTTCTAGTGTCGACGTGAGTGCTTGCGGTTGAATGATTGAGTGCTTGCAGTTGACAATCTTTTTACTATCTAAAACAAAATTTATATTTGAAATAATATTTCGGGATCAGAAATATTAACTGCTCTCTCTTAACTGCCCTCTCTTAGTTCATCGATTGGTGGCCGTAAAAACGGAAAGTTATTTCCTACCCAAAGACATATGCCACTCATTCTGTAAGCATTATTGTGTTTGACACTGAACATATTCCCAAGTAAAACCGTGATCTAAGAGAACACAGTTAACGTTTTTAGGGGAAACTAAGAGAGGGCAGTTGAAAAACTAAGAGAGGGCAGTTGACTTTTTAGGGCCTAAAACACCGAAATCATTTCGGAATTTCGTCCCTAAATGTCTTAAATGTTTTAAATGTTTTAAACTCTATTGGCCATGAAAAGAACCGAGCAACAGATGCCGTTACCCATCGAAAAGAGAGAAAATGTTATTTTACTTAATAAAAATAGACAGTTAGAGAAAGATGAAGCAGATCCACAACTAGAACTAATACAAGAACTGGCTTTTGACGAGATGAACCTCGTTGAAACACCGTTCTGTCTGCTGCAAAATTCAAGCAAGGACGTTTCTGTCATTCCAATCTCACATGGCGGTAAAGAGTACCTAAAAATTGATCCCAATTCGAAATTCGGCTTTCCGACTTCCCTTGCTGAACCAACGATATTGGGATTGATGTGGTACTGCCAGGATAAGAATGGATTCAAATCAGAAACGTGTGAGGTGAAAATACGAGAACTTGTGGAAGATTACATGTATCCTGGAAAGTATGCCAATCACCATGCCAGCGGCCAACTTTTAAAAGCAGTCGAAAAGGAACTATGGCGCGTCGCATTTACTAAGATCTACTCAAATAGATGGTGGGACAAAGAATGGAACGAGCATCGGGAAGTAGCCTTTAACATTATCGATATAAACGCACCTGCCGAAAGGGAAAAGAGGAAAGCGCGTGTTGTGCGCATCACCTGGGGTAGGGAGCTATTTAAAAGCGTTAGGGACCGATACACAAAAAATCTGAATGCCAAGCTCTATCTCCAAATTGAATCCCCCCTTGATCGCAGGTTTTTTCGTTGGCTTGATAGACACCTATCTGCAAAAAATTTCATCGAAGTTAAAAGTATACAGCGATTTGGCAAGTACAAGCTTTTGATGCAGGGAAAGATCATTGAAAAGGGCCGGAGAACAGCTTCAAATTACATCCTAGATAAGCTGAAAGCATCTCTAATGCGGCTAAACGGTATCGGCTTTCCTGTCAGGATGACAGCAGACAAAACAAAACCGGACTATACCCTGCTCTTTGAACGCATAACCGCAGAGACAAATGAGGTAGTCGAGAAAAATCCTTCACTCCAACTTGTGGCCGAGTTTCAACATCAGTTCCACGGAATCCCAATAGACAAAAGAAGACGCCTTAGAGAAGCCGATATCGAGTTTGCCTCAAAATGGATTAAAGCCTACAGCATTGATCAGGCCGTGTGGATGGTAAAAAAATCTAAGGAACTTCACGCACAGAGTCCTCGGTCTGATCAGAAAATGTATTATTTCAAAGGCCTTGAGGCGTACGAAGTGGCGGCGGCCTCGGCTTGGGAAACCTATCAGAAAGAAAAAGCAGGCCAACGGCGACTCATTATCGAGAAAGATCGGGAAAAACAGTGGGATATTTACGAAGCGAGGATGCTTTCGAGGCTCGAAGAAACGCTGACTGCTGACGAGGAGAAGTCAATCCTTCTCGACGCAGAGGAACGCGCAAGGGTGAACCTACCCAAAACAGTTCCGGCCAATGCCAGGGATACCTATATCGGACCGCTGGTGCGTATCGAGTTCAAGCAACTCAAACTGGAACGTGCTGGCATGATTGACCTAGAGCGGTTCAACCAGTACGCCACGCAAAAAGAACTGGAAAAAGCGCTAATAAAAAAACATGGGTTTAATCCACTGAAGCAGTAATCCAGATAGTAAGAAAATAAGAAAAATTGACGAGAAGATTTCTCGATGGCAGAGTATCAGTCAAAGGAGAAGTCATGAAAGCAAGATATTGTAAGGATAATCTTGCTTTCTTTCTAGGAAGAAAATGAGAAAAACAAAGCGCATTTTGATTCATTCTCCAGCAGGTGGGCAGGGAAAGACGACCACTGCGGCCAATACAGCTATCATGCTGGCTGACAGGGGACATCGTGTCCTTGCCGTGGATGCCTGTTCATCTAAGGGATTGCAGATCTATTTCAACGTGCAGGCCGAGTACGGGATCAGTGAGCTTCTCGCTGGAACATCGGCCGAAACTTTGACCGGAGAGATAAGACCCAACCTTATATTTCTGCCAGGCGGGGACTTGATAGAAGCGGAAAACATCCTGTCCCGGGACAAAATTGCGCCGTTCCTTATTTTTGAGAAGAAATTGGGGGAGGTCGAGGAGCAATATGACTTTGTTATTATCGACACATCCCCGGCAGAAGATTCACGCCTGTTTTTTGCTTTGCTGTTCTATGCCGACACAATCATCACCCCCATCGAGACCAAGCGGGCAGGGGTGGACAAGATCTTGAAGTTTCGAGATCTCCTCGACAGCGTGAATCCCCGTTTGAGGGAACACGAGGGCAAGCCGCCGCTCAGAATTAATAAGGTGATCCCCTATTGGTTTGGACGGTCCAGAGCCAAGCAGAGTGCCTTGGAGACTTTGCAAAAGGAGTTTAGCAAATATGTCACTGGCCCCATCGGGGAATGCACCGGGCTCATCGAGTCCATGACCCAAGGGGTGTCCCTGTCCGATAAACTCAAGAACAACAAGAAACCGCGTCCCAACGAGGCCCATATTTTGAGTGTCTATGAGGGGCTGATCGATTGCTTCCTAACGGAGTAGACCATGACCGCAAAGAAAAAAGATGTCTTCGAACGCCCTGCCCCCAAGGGGTTTGATCAACCCTTACCCCGGGGTGTTTCTAGCCTTTTGGGAGGTGAGGAGGAGCATACCGAGGCAACTCCAGCGCCTACAAAAAAGCGAAAGGGGGCGCGGGAGAAGTTTTCCTTATCCTATCGAGCGGGATACCGTTCAAAGCTGATGCAGCTGTATCTCAGGGAGAAAATGAAGAACGAAAAGCTTCAAAAATCGGACCTGGTCGAAGAAGCGTTGGATCTGCTTTTCGAGAAATATGGTGTGCAAGAAGAAAAGAAATAAAGAAAGTAAGAAAAAAATCAAAGAGAAAATGAATGTAGCAAACAGTGCATACGTCGTAGTATAATTAGGGTGGAGGTAATGCCATGGCTACAGATTTAATATCGATAACAGAAGCGGCCAGTGCGTTAGGTATCCACCGTTCAACGGTTCATCGGGCGATCAAGGATGGCCGAATAAAGGCCATCAAGCGTGGGGGAACCCGATGGCGGGTGCTCAAAGATAGCCTGATGGACTTTTCCCTTGGCAAGGTTCAAGGCAATGAAGACGACCCTGATTATTTGACGCATAGTGAGCTAGAGGACGTAAAGGCAGCCCTCGAAGAAATGCAGGTCGGGAAGTTTAAACGCTTCGACAACTTGGAGGACTTAGAAAAAGATCTTGGCGTTTAATGCATACGATTTACCGCACGAATAGGTTTAAGCGATCATTTAAACGCATAGACAAAGCCGCTCAGAGACGGATTTGGGAAAAGATAAAAAGGTTGGCTGAAGATCCTTGGGATGCGGCCTTAAATGTAAAGAAGCTGAGTGGGTACGAAGGCCTTTATAGGCTTAGAGTAGGAGAATATCGCGTCATTTTTAGTATCTATGACGAAGACAAAATTGTCATTCTGATGACGGTGGGGCCAAGGGGTGATGTTTACGGTGGCCCGAAAATTGATGCACCTAAGGTACAGGAAGAAATCAAAAAACTTCTTAGAGAGACGATAAAATGAAATGCGATACCCCTACAATGCACATAAAAGGAGGAAACCAATAAACCCCTGACAGTCTGACTAGCTGTCAGGATTTTTCGCAAAACCGGCCCAGATAGTTATACTAGCACTGCCGCATGACTAACGGCAGGGCTAGTCACCTTGTCGCATGTGGTCGGCGGGGTGGTCCTGTCTGGGCGCCACCTCGCCGTTTTTTTTGGCGAAGAAAGATTGAACAGATGCCCAGACAAAGACGAGATGAATGCCTGATTTGCGCCCGCCGATTCCACAAAAATTCAGAGGATTGGGAACGACTCCATGAGATTTGCATGGGATGCTGTTTACGCATTGCTATGCGCTTAGTGCGAGAATCCAGCCAAGAAGTAACGCTGCCGACCGCGAGAACCGGTGTGTGCGCCTTGTGCCATCGAGATTTGCGTAGGGACAAGACCCCGCCTTGGCATACGGAATCGGTGATCTGTATTGACTGCCTTAAGCGGGAGGGAACCAAGTGGTATGGGCTTTATTACATCTGATTTCTCCATAGCATCGACAGCCGTAACTGCGAGGTAGATTATTATTTAGGCGTCGCTTCGGATGATGATACAGTACAGGAACTGAAGAGTTTGAGATCACAGATTGTGATCTTAAACGCAGTACCTCCCCCTACGAAGTGATTGATGAGTAAGAAATCGGATATCGTGCGCGGCCACAAGGTCATGCTCGATTCGGATTTGGCTACTCTGTACGACGTAGAAACAAAGAACCTGAACCGGGCTGTTCAACGAAATATAGATCGCTTTTCGAGTGATTTTATGTTTCGACTTGACCGAAATGATCGGGAAAACTTGAGGTTCCAAATTTTACGGGGATTGATGCGCGGCATATTCGTCTAGCAAGTTTCTTATCATCCGCTGGTATTTTGTGTTGTGTTTTCTTGCCTGATCCTTGAAAAAATCAACACTGGTCTTGGTTAATACGAGCGTCACCTTGACCGTCTCTTCCTTGAGCACAAGCTCGGACGGATCAGGAAGAAAGTCTTTGACTCGTCGGATTTCGTCTATCGGCCCATCCGTGTACTTTTGTTCATCCACCATGGTTGATCTCTCCGTATATTTTTCTTCCTTTTCTCCAATGCCCAGCACCGAAAATGCGGATCTTCTCATCTCTATAAGTAAATCGAACCGTCATAATATCTTTTCCAACACGACCGAAACAGAAATACCGCTGTTCGTCGATGCTATGCGTGATGTCTTCATAGATGAGACGCTTGGGATCGAAAAACGCCAATTGAGCCTCTTCAAAGGTGATCCCGTGTTTTCCTACATTCTCTCGATTCTTATCGTCATCCCACTCAAAACTTGCTTTTCCTCCGCCTTCCATTAACAGAATCTAATCTTTAACCATATTGATGTCAATATCATTGTATGTATTAATATATGGCAATGGCAAACGAAGTACAACCCTCTCTCAAAACCCGCCCCATAAAGTTCCTTATGGGGCGTTTTAATGCTATAACCACTCCACCAACCCTCCAAACCAGAGGCACTGACATGACCAAAGCACCCCACACACTGGCCAAAATCATGCCCCATAAGGACTTGACTAGCGCCGCCGAGCTCGCCGGGACGCCTGTCTTGCCCCCCAGGGCCATGACCCTTGCCGCATGGGCGGCCCGGTATATGGACGCTCAGGTCATCGGCGTGCAGGCGGCAAATACCGTCTCTGCCAAGAAAAAAGACCTCACCGCATTTTTAAAGTGGTTTTACGAGCACTACGGTCACTTGGTCGCCGAGGAGTGGCTGCCACGGGATACCCAGGGCTTTTTGGACGCCCTTGAACGGGACGGTCGCGCCGCCACATCCATCAACCGCACCTTTGCTACTCTGCGCCACTTTGCCAGGTGGGTACAAAATCAACCGGTCTGCCCCTTTGTCGCCGGTCTGCCCACACAGGGCGTCAAGGAGCTGGAAACCCAAGAACCCGATGCAAAAAAACTCGGCACCCGGGAGATCAATAGGCTCTTTAAAGCAGCGGATCTCCTCATCGTCACCGAGGTGCGGAAAAACGCCCGACCCCGTCGCAATCGGGCCATCCTGGCCCTGCTCTACTATACCGGGCTGCGTGTCTCCGAGCTCAGCGCTCTGCGCCGCGACCAGTACACCGGCCGCCACCTGGTCAACGTCAAGAGAAAAGGGCGATCTCGGGCCCGAGAAATATACATCTCCAAAACCTGCCGACAATATCTAGACGATTACCTGGCCACTGAACGGACAGGCGACGACCCAGAAGGAGCCGCTCCCTGGCTCGTGCTCTCCTCGCGCGGTCAAAAACCCCTCAATCGCCGCACCATCGGCCGCGTGCTCATGCGCCTGGCCCAAGAAACCACCAAACACAACCAAGAGGAACTGAGGATCTGGCCCCACCGACTGCGCCATACCTTTGGATTTGAAGTGAGAAAACGAACGGGAAGCGATACAGAGACCGCCGCCATGCTCGGCCACAGCGGGCTCAAGTACGTGGGAAGGTATGTGAGAGCCACCGATAAGGAGCGCGAGGCGATTTTGGACGACCTTTAAGGTCTGTGTCTTGGGGGTTTAGAAGAGGTTTGATAAGCGGTAATTCGTCCCACATATACATCTTATTGAACGTCCTCGGGGGCCACCGTTGCGGTCAGTGGCAGCCCATCGCTACAGACCAGACCGGATATCTCGAACAGGTCTCCGTCTTCGTTTATATTGTAAGCCCCCAGTGTCCATGTCCCGGGTGCTATCAGGATATCCAGGGCCTCAGAGCTGGGAAGGTTGCCCCGACTGTCGAAGAGATGGTGGCTGATGTACCACACACCTTCTTCGATCTCTTGCCCCGGCACAACGATGTAGATGTAATCGAGCGTAATTCCGGTGCTGTTCGTCAGGGTGAGGGTACACAGCTTACGACCCATCTGAAACTCGGGGTGGGCAATGGCCAAGCCATCGACGCTGCCATAGACGTGGGTGCTGCTGAAGTAGGTGTTGCCTTCTTCGTCTTCGATGAGCCAGTAAAACCGACCCGGGTCGGTTGAGATGAGGATCTCTTCGCCGTCATCCAGCAGGCTGGCGAGTAGGTTGTCCCCAAAAATTAGATCGTCGGTCGATGCCAGCAAAACACTGGTTACATTGAATCCGCTTTTGTTGACGACTTCGAGCATACCTACCTTAATGTCTTCGATTGTCGCGGTGACCTCCAGGATCTGATCCTTGATACAACGGTGATCGAACGAAGTGAAATAGTAGTGGTTCTCGCTGTTGTTGACCTTCATCTGATAGACGCCCACCGGCAACGCCACCGTCCTCGTGTCGCCCGGCGCAATTGGCAGATCGGGGATCTCGGTCAAGATGCCAAGGAAGTCGGTCGGAAAAAACTGAGCGTGGTCGATCAAGAATCCTGTCTCATTAGTGAAGTCAAGCGTGCAGTAGCTCAGACCTTGGTTATCGTCGGAACCGGTGGTCTCCCCACATGCAACAACGAGGACAACGCCGAGAGTAAGGACGGCTGCCTGAAACTTTGGTTGGGTTGATGACATCTCGACTCCTTTTGCTGAACGCCAGCTCAATCGATGGGGATTCGATTAAACGCCGCGCTCTCGATCCGTATGGTCTCCCCGACAGGCCCCTGGGTCACGTAGCTCATGATCTCTACATCGATGCCGACCGACACGTTACCCGACGCGGTCTCCCCAACCAAATCGACGATGTGCATGACACCGTCGAAAGGACTCTCTCCGCCGTGCTCTCGCTCGGGAACGTCGACGCCGACGTCGTATCCCTGGCCATCGCCTTCGGCTATCTGCTCTGGGTCAGGCCCGGGACTCTTGAAAATGATCGCTACATAATAGGTTGGCCTACCAACAAGCGGCATGGAAAAGGCCCAGGCGTCCTCATTCTCAGGGGTAAAGTGAGGGAACTTCGAGATCCTTCCATCGCTGTTCTTGAATGCTTGTTCGATTTCGGTGACATCTCCCTCAGGGCTAGTTCTGGTCCGCACTAGATAGATCGCCGCCTGCCTAGGATCGAGATCGTCAGCGGTCAATTGACCGTCGCCATTCCTGTCGATCTCTTGGAAAACTTCGGGGTCACCTTCGGGGTCGCCTCCTGGATCGCATCCCGCAAGGTGAAACGCAAGTATGAAAGCCAAAGTGCAACCGTCAGCGATCCTACAGGTGCTGATGCATCTTATGAAGATGATTTTAGACATAAATAAAATTTAAGTTCCTTTCAAGATATTTGTCCAGTGTTTTATCAGCGTTGCAAGTCTTAAATGGGCGGTTTTAAGGACACTTCGAGCTCAACTTCGTTCTGAGCTCGGGGGGGCCGTCAACCATGCGTTCGAGGCCATGGCCGTACGACTGCGACGACTAAGCCGATTCTTCTGAAAGTCAGAATCAAATTATATCTTAATAACAAGGGCCCCACTGGCAGTTTGATTGTTGACAAGTCTGAAAGCCGGGCTCGCAGCAGCCACCGCAACCAGGAACTATGCAACAGCCGGTGGTTTGGAGTGGAGTGCATACGCCGGGGCAAGTAGTTAGGCGAACAGTTCTGCCTATCGCCTCATCGAACAAATCGGCGACGCTAAAAACATTCCTAGAAGAACAGTCACCCACGTGGGACCCATAAGCCCTCGTATTCCAGGACCAGCCGCCGCCACTATCTCCACCTATGGTGGCATCACCGTCCATTCTCACCAGTCGTTGTGCATTGAGGCAAGAAACAGAAAGCGATTCCACATCTAAAGAGCAGTCACGGTCATTTGAAGACCTACCATAGATACAAATAGATTCATTTTCAGAAATATTTGCCCGTGCCTCCAACTGCTGGGTCCACCGTTGGCTCGATGAATTGGCATAGAACTTCCACTCCTCAATTGTGCTGGAGGTATGCCATTCCACATCACCCCACTGTCCCTTGTGTTGACTTTGATAAGGAAAGGTGTGAGTGGTTCCACCTGGAGTGTCAATTTGATTGATGCCGCTACAGTGTGCAGCTGTGGTTACACCGTTGCCACCTACGGTCCAGCCAGTGGTACATTCGAATACGCCATCATCCTTAGCTCGCATGCCACCCATGGCATGCTCTAATACTCCCACGGGCACATGGCTGACCGACAGATGCACATAATCACGCTGCTCTACTGGTAGCGATTGGACGATTTCAAAAGCCGTTTCAGGTAGGTTGGCTTCCACGGCCACCTTAGCACGGATCTGTCCGGCCTCCGCCAACTTGAAGAAAGTCATATAGTCCTTATATCCCAACTCTTCCAGTGAACGGTTGACTTTTTGCTGACGAGCTTCGAGCTCCATAAAGGAGAAAGGCTGCCTATCAGCAACGTTGATTTCGATCTCCGAAGATTTCACGATATCCAAGACGTCGGGTCCAGCAGGGCCTTTAACGTACAAGGTGGGCACCCCACCCGGCTCTTCTGAAACAGCTGACCCAACAAAAAGATCGGGTCGTTTTTTTGCCAGCTCCTCAGCAATGCGTCCGACCTCGTCCGCTGCTTTGCGATCCGCAGCCGCTTCCTCAATCGTCCAGCCTTTCGCTTTGGCGACCAATGCCAAGTCTTCTGCTAATCCCTCTTCAGGCGTTTGCGTGTAAACATCCCATTCGTCATCATCCCAATCTTGTGCTAACGCCTCTTCAGACATTTGCCCTTGGGCATTCCATGCGTTGCATATAATTAACGCACAAGTCATACCGATAAAACTTAACTTTTTCATAGTAGTCTCCTTAGATCTTTTTTTAGCAAAACTATTTACTAACTCTCGCTATTGATCTGATGTTTATACGGCGGCGACCGAGCTCTGGCACTGATTGATTTAGTAAAGTTTAACATTACATAAGTCATAATTAACCCTAATTATATTTTTGTTGTAGCCCGCTTGAACTTCCCCAGCTTGTCCATTGATGCTTTGAGCATTACGCCCTGTGTGCTGCCGTCTAGCATCTCCAGGACGCTGTTCGCACTCACGTCATCCCCGCGATAGACCAGTCCCTGAATCACAGGCGCTACTATCATCTCTATGTCCTGCGTTAAGATCCGCTCGATGACGGTATCGAGTACCTTTTGCTCATCTACTTTTATGTTCTTTTCAGCCATGTTTTCCTCTTCTGCGATAGTGCCAGGATTGCTAGAATGCCCAGGGCTATCGCTATCAACGCGCTCTTGCGCGCGGGTTCGGGTTCTATCGGCAGAAACGGCGCGTCCAATAGCCCGGCTATTCTGCGCACGTAGCCGATGGGGTTGTTGTGGGGCTGACCCCAGCTCGGAAAGCGATTTACGAGCGATGCCCAGGTTTGGGGTTTTCCCTCCTGTCCCAGCCGGTCCAGTTTCCTCCCCACATTGCCCGAGCCGATGGCGTAGGCAGCCAGGCCTATCCATAGCTGTTCGTCGGTCAAGGGTCCGCTGGGCCACGGCCAGGCACTCGAATCTCGGCGATGCAACGATGCCATTGCCGACCGCAACACTGACACGCCCAAACGAATTTGTATGCGCGCATCCGCTGGTGTGGTGCCTACCATGTCGTCATAGGTTACCGGCGCCACAGTGCGCGCGTAATTCGCTATATTTCGCGGGATGACCTGCATGAGGCCGAGGGCCCGATCCGCCACTATCGAGGGACCCTCGCGCCGTTGCAATAGCTCTGGATGCTTGGTGCGCTTGCCAGCAATGGCTCCGGGTTTACCCCGGCTCTCATTGTCGATGATAGCGAGCACGAGATCTGTGGGTAAATTCCCGCGCTCGGATTGCACAATCGCGCGCCAGCGCTCTACTTTGGGGCGAAACATCACCATGACCGGCTTGATGTCCACAGGGCAGCTAGGGACCGCGCCTCCTGCGTAAATCCCTGCAAGCGCCCTGCAACGTAGCCAGGTATACGCAGCCATGGCGCGGCGCTCACCACCTCGACAAAAAACCGCAGCACGAATCCCCCCTCGATCATGTAGTGCAATCGCTCGGGCAGCCCCCACGCATGGCGGAGATCCTGCCATACCCCAAGGTCCTTAAAAGGGAGTCCAGGCAGATTAACGGCAGGAAACCATCCACCAATGGTGCCGGGATATCCCAGGATGGGGATGTGATCCATGCGCAGATGCCAGCGAAGGGAAAGCCCTACGTCTATATCCCGAAACGGACGCCCCCAGTTGTCAGCATCTGTGAGGTAGGACCCAACACCCACCGCTCTGACCATAACGTATTGATCTATATTGCGGACCACACCATAAAAACCGTGGGGCACGGGAAACCGGGCCAGCTCTCTGGCCTGACCCACCTCTGAGGTCCACGTCACCCCGATTCTGCCAAAGGTCTTATCCTGGGCTAGCTTGGCGGATTGTGCGGCTGCTGGCGAACTCGTT
>JAAUYD010037313.1_pt1 | contig 18213 bp, 13 predicted proteins | sample 7278101 | NCBI WGS metagenome assembly JAAUYD01 (sample SAMN14350128, study PRJNA611818) | marine sediment metagenome | isolation source: surface marine sediment (0.6m) | place: French Polynesia: Moorea | collected 2018-08 | reverse complement strand
TTATCAGGATATTAGCAACAATTTGACCCAAGCAATATTGAGTAATCCGGACTTGGGACTGGCAGGAACTGTAGATTCGGTATCAGTACAGTTGAATCGAGAAGCTGCGGGCATTGTACCTTTTAACTTTTCCAGCCAATCAATATCTACCCCTGATACAGATACATCCATTGATTTACCAGTTGTTAGTCTTAGTGTTTTACCCGAATTAGTTTCAGAAAATAACGAACAATTCACCCTTACTCTAAATCTCAGCAAACCTGCACCAGCAGGGGGCTTAGAAGTTATTTTCTCAGAAACAGATTCAGATAATGCCTTTGGTGATATCACCTCCCCACCAGAATTAACCAATGCTTCAAACTTCCAATCACTCAATCCAGTAGGGGAAGAATTAGCTCGCTCTGTAATTACAATTGCAGAAGGTGCAACAACAGCTTCCCTGAGTTGGAAAACACTTGCAGATAGTCAAACAGAAGGGAAAGAAACTACCACTTACACCTTACTATCCAATGAAGGTTATCAAGTAGACACTGATAATTCCGTTGATACCCTGACTATTCTAGACACTTCTACTGACGTTCCCACATTTACAGGTACCGCCAATAATGACGTTTTACCAGGTACTAGTGTTGCTGAAATCATTAACGGATTAGCTGGGGATGACATCATCTATGGTAACGGCGGCGGTGATATCATGTTTGGTGGTGATGATAATGACCAGATTTTTGGTACCATCGATGCTGATTACATGAACGGTGGTGATGGTGATGACACCATGTATGGTAACGGTGGCGAAGACACCCTCTTTGGTGGCAATGGTGATAACCTGATTTATGGTGGTTCCCAAGCCGATACCATCATCACTGGCGATGGAGATGACACCATCTACGCTAACGGTGGTGGTGACAACATTAATAGTGGTGCTGGTTTAGATACTGTTTGGCTTGGTAATGGTGAAGCTACAGTCGTCTTAGATACTGGACTTGGTTACGATATCATCAAGAATTTCCAACTGGGTGCAACCACTTTACAAGTCGCAAGCAAAGACAACCTTTCTTTTGTTGATAGTGCTGATGGAGCCCAGATTCTCGATGGTGTTGACTTGTTAGCCGTCGTTTCTTGGAATTCCGCAGATACCTTCACAAACAATGCAGATCAAATTTTTGTTGTCGCTTAAATAGCCACAAAATTGTATCTATTCAGGGCACGGTACTGTCTTGAAAATAGGGGTTATATCAAGTTCGGATGATTACTTATGATATTGCCATCCATGCAAAAATCACCAAAACTCTTTCTCCCTCTGCCCCCTGCCCCCTTGCAGTTCTAATGATAAGTATTTAAACGGACATGATATTAAGTGTTAGGGGTTGGGGGATAGGGAGGAACTATTTTCAATTTTAAAAAATACCGTGTCCCTGTTACTGGATTAATTAGTAATTAAGGCAAACTATATTATGAAACAAGTAGCATTAACCGCAATTGGACTGGGAATTAGCATTCTGATGGGGTATGTGGCAAAACCCGCAGTAGCTACTGACAACCCTAAAATTTTATTAGTAGCTAGACAACAAATAGCCCAAAAAAGAGCATTTGCAAAACCTTTTTTAGGTTTGTGGAGGGCTGTTGATCCTCTTGATGGTGGTCTTATTACTGTTTCCATCACCGATAATGATCGAGATAGAAAACTTAAACTTCGTTTCAACGATACCTTCATCAGACTTTGTCAACCTGAAGCTGGTACAGCAAAAACTGGACGGGGAATCTCCGAAGGGATTGGTACTGTAGACAGGAATATTCTCAATGCACCTTCAACAGTCAAATGCTTTGACTCTAATAACGCAGTGGTTGACTCAGTAGAAGTCGATTGGAAATTGAAACTTGTGAGAGGCACTCTGGAATTAACTGGTACTGCTTTTGGAGATAATGCCGTTATCTTCCACAAAATTAGCAAGTGATTACGAAAAGGTAAGGTGGGCAATGCCCACCCTACTGTTACCTCCATTCATTTCAAAGAATAAGTAACCTCAGTTCGGGTTAACTCATAATCCCAAATGTCCACCTAGGAATTAATTCCTAGGCTCAAAAACAAAGTCTGATAAATCAGACTGGGTAGGTTGTTTATTAGACAAAATTATTTATCTCTTGCTTTTGAGAATTAGCTTTGGTATCGATAAAGCTGCGAATTGCGCTTCTGATTTCAGCAATAAAATCACTGCGGCTTTCTATTTGGTTCTTTAAGGTTTGGGATACTTCTACAATTTCCGTTTCAGATAATGTAATTTGTAATTGAGAAGCTTGTGCTGCTACTAAATCTTGTTTTTGAGCAACTGTGAGAGTTATTTCTTCTGATATAGATTCGCTGTTATCGGATGTGAGAGTCTCTTCTTCATCATGATAGATAGTTGTGAATTCACCATGTATAACTTCTATTTGAGCAGATGATTCAATTAATTTAACCCCCAAAGTTGGTTAAATTCCCCTGCTTCTACAAGCAGCGCGTTTTGCGTCTGGGTAAAATCCCCGTTGCAAAACTTAATTCTACATTCTAAATTCTAAATTTTAAATTCTTTTAATTACTTCTGCAACAATTTCTTGCTTGTTTTGGTATTTTTCTTACTGATGAAAAATCCGGGGATACGTATTCCATGAATGAAAAAGGTAATAAAAGTAGGAAAGGCAATAAAAGTAGGAAATTTACGTAGTTTAGATAACTAAAAACAAAGAGAGAAATACTATTGACAAAAAACTAATCGTTAATTGTAAAATAATCATAAAGAAATTGGTGAATTATGATTTTATCGGATAACTCAGTCATAAATAAAGTAGAAGAAATCATTACTCAATGTATTTCTTCTTTCTTGCAAATAAATGTGACTAAAACCTCTGCAGACGGTAATTTTTTCAGTTTAGGCATTGATTCTCTCAAGTCCATAGAAATTATAGAAAGTTTGGAAAAGAAATTAAATATTTCTATTTATCCGACTTTAATCTTTGAATATCCGACAATTACTGAACTTAGTGAGTATTTAGTTGAAAAATATCAAATGGAACTTCAAGATGGTCTATTGGTAAATACAATAGAAAGAAAAAATTCAGAGAGAACGCTAAATATTAATAAGGACACTGAGTCGAAAAGCAATTCACAAGCTTATCAAGTAAATTTGAAAAATAATCAAAGAGTAATTGGTGAATTATGAATTTATCTAAATCATTACAAGGACTTGTAATCGAGGGTTGGGAATTTTGGAATGACGGAGACAAACTGTTTTACGATGCTCCAAAGGAACAAGTAACTTCAGATAAAATAAATCAACTAAAGCAACATAAACTCGAAATTTTAAATTTGTTGCGGGAATATCCAGATAAATTTCAGATTGATTCTGCAATTTCGCTAACTGAAGAACAGATTGATCACTTTAACAATAAAGGCTGGGTTGGGCCTCTCGATGCCTTTTCACCCTTAGAAATTAAGCCTGTCTTAGATTGTTTAGAATCCCATGGTGCTATCCAGGAAGTAGATGGACAAAAAACCATGATATTCTACAACAAAATTTATAATCAATACACTGGTCGCGATCAGCATTTATTTCACAAGCCAATCGCCAGACTGTTTAAAAGTCCTAAAATCGTTCAGCGATTAAATCAACTGGGAGAACCGAATTTATTGTTATGGCGATCAAATCTGTTTCCAAAGTTGCCAGGTTTAGGTACTGTTGACTGGCATCAAGTATTTGAGCATTATACGACCACCAATCGAGAAAAACAGTCTTTGTTTTTTTCCGAAAAAGATAAAGATGCTTTAAACTTAACTGTCTGGGTTGCATTAGAAGACTCTACTATTGAGAATGGATGCCTTCGGTTTGCTAATGGGACTCACAAGACTAGGTTTGAATATGTCAATAATTCTGTTCCTGCGAATAAGGGAATTTTTTCAGGGATTAAATCTCATCAAGGAATTTATCAAAAAGGGAATGAATACGCAGGAACTTTTGTCTTTGATGAAAATGATTGGGAAATAGAACCAGTTCCAACTAAAGCAGGTCAAATGATTATCTTTACGGAAAATTGTATGCATTCCTCTTTACCCAATCGAACAAATAATCGGCGACTAGCTATCAATGCTCGTTATGTCCGGCCGAGTGTAAAAATTTACCCTCACCGCTGGGAAGGTGATTATATTGATGAAAACAATCATAATATAGAAAAACAATTCAGTATCCTGGTTTCTGGACAGGATAATCATCAAGTGAATGTTGTTAAAGATTGGAAGGATTTAGATGCATTGTAGGCAAATATAGAAGGTGATAATAGTGTGGTCGTGGAGCCAGTAAAAGCCTTCAAAAATAGGTTTGGGGTGTCCTACTCATCATGAAGAAACGCCCCGACCATTTTTTAGTAATAAAGCAAAATAAAGCTTTTCAAGCTTGATATTTAGCGCATTTTCACATAAGAATATTATAAAAATGGGGCAGACTTTAAAGCCTATGTATTTTACTTGTGGCTAGTAGAATCTCCTTATAAAAGTCTGTCCTATTCTAATATCAAATCCGGGTAAATTTTGTTACCAAAGACCAATTCTATAGGGGTTGCATAGATGGTTAAAACACTGTTGGATATACTCGACTATAGAGCAGAATTACAGCCAGAAAAATCTGCTTTTATCTTTTTGGAAAATGGAGAGGATGAATCAAAGAGTGTTACTTATAGACAATTAAATAGACAAGCAAAAACAATAGCTTATTATCTTCAACCTTGGCAAGGAGAACGAGCTTTACTTTTATATTCTTCTGGATTAGAATTCATAACAGCAATATTAGGTTGTTTTTATGCTGGGGTAATAGCAATTCCAGTTTATCCTCCCAAGCGTAATCAGAAATTGTCTCGGTTGCTTTCTATAATTAATGATGCTCAGGTAAATATAGCACTTACAACTACACCAATACTGATTGAAATTGAGAAAAGGTGGGTAAGTGATGCAGAATTATCTCGATTGAAATTGATAGCTACAGATACTATTGAAGCTAAACCTCAAGAATTTGTGCCTCAATCAGTTACACCAGAGAACTTGGCATTTTTGCAATATACTTCAGGTTCCACGGGAACACCCAAAGGGGTGATGGTAACTCATGGCAACCTGATGCACAATTGGGGATGTATGCAGCAAGCATTTGAACTCACATCAGAAAGTGTGTCTGTTAATTGGTTACCCCATTTTCACGATATGGGACTGATATTGGGAGTACTTCAACCTTTATATACAGGTTTTACTGCTTATATTATGCCACCTGTTGCTTTTATGTATAAGCCGATTCACTGGCTACAAGCAATTTCCAAATATAAGGCAACTCACAGTGGAGGTCCTAATTTCGCTTATGATTTGTGTGTTCGTAAAGTTACTCCTGAGCAACTGGAAACACTTGACCTTAGTAGTTGGCATACAGCTTACAATGGAGCAGAGCCAATTCGTAACGAAACTTTGAATCTTTTTGTTGAAAAATTTAAAGATTGTGGTTTCAAAGGCAATTTTTTCTATCCTTGTTATGGCATGGCAGAAGCTACTCTATTTATTTCTGGAGGTTTGAGAAAATCTACTCCAATACTTGAATGGGTACAAAAAGAAGCTTTAGAAGAAAACAAAGTACTAGATGCCACTCCATTTTCACAAGAAAGTAAAGCCCTAGTTGGATGTGGTCACAGTTGGTCAGACTATAAAATTGTTATTGTTCATCCAGAGTCTCTTCAACTTTGTAGAGATAAACAAGTAGGAGAAATTTTGGTGTCCAGTGCCAGTGTTACTAAAGGATATTGGAATCGTCCACAACAGACTCAAGAAACTTTTGATGCATATTTGACAGATGGTTCTGGACCATTTTTACGCACAGGTGACTTGGGATTTTTGCTTAATGGCGAGTTATTTGTAACAGGAAGACTTAAGGATGTGATAATTATCAGAGGTCGTAATCATTATCCTCAAGATATTGAACTGACATTAGAAAAATCTCATCCTGGATTAAGACCTAGTTGCGGAGCAGCTTTTTCTGTGGATATAGAAGGGGAAGAAAGGCTAATAGTAGTCCAGGAAGTAGAGCGTACTTTTGTACGTAAACTCAATTCAGATGAGGTGGTAGGGGCAATGAATAAAGTTGTGTCCCTCGAACATGAACTAGCAATTGATACTATAATTTTACTTAAACCAGGAAGTATTCCTAAAACTTCTAGTGGTAAGATTCAGCGCAGTGCTTGTCGCCAAAAATTCCTTGATGAAAGTTTGCAAAATGTAATCTTCACTAAAAGGATGCTTTAAATGTGAGCGTATGGCTTTAGATGCTACTGAAGGTGAACAAAAACTTAGCTACATGGAGAGTCGCCGCGAACATTTGTGGAATTTACTACAAATTGGAATGAGTAAAACAGATATATCCACCGAAAGGGGTTCAGTTGATAACTCAGAATCACCCCCCAGTAAAGTTAACGAACTTGAAATTGAACCACCACCTCAAAAAAAGCGTCAACGTAAAAAGCCAGCAGCCAAAACATCACCCTCAGAGAACACCACAACACCAAACCCATTAGATACAGGAACTGCCCCCAAAAAGAAGCGGACTCGTAAGAAAACGTTGGCGACCAACACTCCTGATATTGCTGAAACCGTTCAAGAGCCAACAGTACCGTCTACTAAGAAAAAGCCAGTTAAACGTGTTGGACAACGTAAACCGTACCGAGATATCGTTGGCGATGGATCACAGTTGGAAGTTTAAGATAATGATAATCATCTGTAGAGTGGGAGAAGCAACCTGCGGCTGCTTCTCCCTCAACCGTTGGAAATAGAAAGGGTTGTGCGTTGCACAAGCCTTTCTGGTTTACCCCCGATACCCCCTACCTGCAAGGAATAATTATGCCTAAATATATCTGAAAAGCTTTAGAATAATTTCTAGCAGCACAATAATACCTAAAGTTTGCGTATGAATGCTGATGAAGCACTGGAGATTATCGAACAGTTTGTGCTATCTCGGCAACTCGATCCCATAGAGGTATTGATATTACGTCAATCCTGGCTGGGAAAGGGTTACATTGAAATGGCAGAGGGTTCTGGTTATGCTAGTAATTATTTTAAAGAAGTTGGTTCTCAACTATGGCACCATCTTTCTGATGTACTTGGGCAAAGGGTAACTAAGAAAAATTTGCGCTTAGTTTTGCAGCAATACCGACATAATTTAAATGGTTTAGAAAATACTACTACCGATACATCATATCTGATTTCTGAAGCCACATCAACAAATAATTATTACCCCAATGTTGATTGTTCGTGTTTATCAATAGAAGTACCTATAAATGAAATAAAATTTCCCAGTGGATCTTTACCTTTAAATTCTCCTTTATATATTAAACGCCCTCCAGTTGAAGAAAATGTTATAACCGAAATCCAGAAACCCGGATGTGTGATTCGCATTAAAGCACCCAAGGGTATGGGTAAAAAATCCCTGCTAAATCGCATTATCGCTTATACAAAAATCAGGAATTATCAAACTGTTTATCTAGACTTTCAAGAAGCTGATAATATTATTTTTACTTCCCTTGATAAAGTTCTGCGTTGGTTTTGTGTAAATGTCAGCAGGCAATTAAATTTAGAATCGAAAATAGATGATTATTGGGATGAAGATATAGGTAGTAAAGTTAGTTGTAAAATTTATTTTGAAGCGTATTTACTTCAGCAAATTAACTCACCTTTAGTTTTGGCATTAAATGAAGTTAATTTAATCTTTGAATATCCCCATATAGCCCGGGATTTTCTACCGATGCTGAGATTCTGGCATGAAATAGCACAACAAATTGAAATTTGGCAAAAACTCCGTTTAGTGGTGGTTCACACCACAGAAAATTATATTACTTTGAAACTAAATCAATCTCCCTTTAACGTGGGATTAACCATTGCTTTACCGCAATTTACTCTATCACAGGTACAGGAGTTAGCAAGGCGTTATCAACTTAATTGGATAGATTCTAGTTCCCCAGAACGATTAATGGCAATGGTGGGGGGACATCCTTTTCTGGTAAATTTAGCACTATATTATTTGCATCGAGGAGAAACAACGTTAGAGGAACTATTGCAATTTGCTCCTACCCAAACAGGAATTTATAGGAACCATTTACGGCATCATTTATTAATCCTGCGAGAACAACCGGAATTGTTAGCAACATTACAAGCAATTGTCACAGCCGATCGCAGTATAGAAGTAGATGTGATCGCTGCTTATAAATTGGAAAGTATGGGGGTAATTACATTGGATGGTAATCAAGCAAAACCTAGCTGCAATTTATATCGCCTTTATTTCCAATAATATTTGATTAAACATCATCCAGAATCCCGAAATCAAGATGCAGAAACCTAGTTTTCAATCCATGAACAATGAAGTATCAAATTGGTGGAACTCTCAATCAAGATGCACCTAGTTATGTAGAACGTCAGGCTGATTCTCAATTATATACAGCATTAAAAAAAGGTGAATTTTGCTACGTTCTCAATTCACGACAAATGGGTAAGTCTTCTTTATTGGTAAGAACTCGTGCTCGTTTGCAAGAAGAAGGATGTAAATGTTCTACTATCGATATGACGAATATTGGCAATGAAAATATTACTCCTTTGCAATGGTATAAGGGTATTATTAGTGATATTTGGTTAGGTTTTGGTTTATCATCAAAAATCAATTTAAAGGCTTGGTGGAAAGAACAAGATGATATTTCTTTAATTCAAAAACTCAGTAGGTTTATCTCCGAAATTTTGCTATTTGAATTCCCCCACACAAGACTATTCATATTTATTGATGAAATAGATAATATACTCAGCCTCAACTTCCCTGTTGATGATTTTTTTGCCTTGATTCGCTACTGCTACAACCAACGAGCCATTAATCCAGAATATGAGCGCATCACCTTTGCTTTGTTTGGAGTGGCCACACCAAAGGATTTAATTAACAATAAAAGCTGTACCCCCTTTAATGTAGGTAAAGCCATAGAACTACCAGGATTACAATTTCAGGAATCCCTAGCTTTAAGTAAAGGATTAGAAACCAGCTTAAAAACTACAGTTGACTCTTCCCAGGCAATTCTCAAAAAAATTTTAGACTGGACAGGGGGACAACCATTTCTGACCCAAAAACTGTGTAAATTAATCATAGAATCAAGTCAAAAAATAGCCCATAAACCAGAAGCAACTTTAGTAGATCATATTGCTAGAGAGCAGATTATTTATAAGTGGGAATCCCAAGACGAACCAGAACACTTGAAAACAATACGCGATCGCTTGCTAAATAAGCCAGAAATTGCCGGACGCTTGTTAGGAATTTATCAGCAAATCCTTGCAGGGGAAGAAGTCCCAAATGATAATAACACAGAACACATTGAGTTACTTTTATCCGGTTTAGTTGTCGATTGCCAGGGAATACTTCAGGTGAAAAATCCCATATATAGAGGTGTATTTAACCCCCAATGGGTAGACAAACAACTGGAAAATTTGCGTCCCTATGCTCAAAATCTACAAGCTTGGATTCTCTCTAACCAAGAAGACGAATCACAACTCCTCACCGGAATTTCCCTGCAACAGGCACTTGCTTGGTCTGGCAATAAAAAGCTCAGTGACATAGATTATCGCTTCCTCACAGCCTCCCAGGAGCTTACGCAACGACAAATTGAACGGGAGTTAGCATTAGAAAAACAAGCAACACAAATTGAACGGGAAAAAACCCAATTTGCTTTGCAAACAGCTGGTCAAGGTCAGGAAATTTTGACACAAGCGCGTAAAATCGCTCGCCTCAATTGCCAAACTTTCCGTGTAGGTAAAGGTTTAATTGCTTTAATTGCTGGAGGTGTAGCTGGTTCAGTCATGCTTTTACGCCTCACTGGACTGTTGCAAGGGGTAGAGTGGGCTATGCTCGATCGCTTTTTTCAAATGCGACCTCCTGAAGCCATCGACTCCCGGATTACCATTATCAAAATAGACGAAGAAGATATTCAACTTTTGGGACAGTATCCCATGTCAGACAAAGTATTGTCCACCGCTCTGGAAAAAATTAACAGCTACAAACCAAGGGTAGTGGGGTTAGATTTATATCGAGATTTGCCTATAGAACCCGGTCATCAAGATTTGGTACAGATATTCAAAAATACCCCTAATCTAGTCGGGATAGAAAAGCTAATAGGTGCCAAAGTTGCACCACCCCCTATCTTAGCCAAATTAAATCAAGTCGCCCTCGCCGATCAAGTCCTTGATGGGGATGGAAAAGTCCGTCGTGCTTTACTTTCAGTCAAAACTGCTCAAGGTGAATTACGCTTAAATCTGGGATTGCAACTAGCCTTAGATTACCTGAAAACGGAAGGTATCACAGCCAAACAACTTCCCAACCATCAGATGCAAATTGGTAAAATAGTACTAATTCCTTTTAAACCCAACGATGGGGGTTATGTTCGCGCTGATGCCGGAGGATACCAAATTTTATTGAACTTTTACGGTACAAAGCAACAGTTTCAAACCTTTAGCATTATAGATTTATTAGCCAATCGCATACCACCAGAGAGTATTGAGAATCGTGTTATCCTGATTGGTGCAACCGCTGAAAGCATTAATGACCTGTTTCAGACACCCTACACCACTAGCCTGTTTGAGCCTCCAAAACAAATGGCTGGAGTCACAATTCATGCCAATATCACCAGCCTAATTTTAAATGGAGCATTAGCAGGTAGACCAATGCTGCGGGTGCACTCCCAGTTTATAGAATGGTTGTGGGTTTTACTATGGTCTGGGGTAGGAGCAATAATCGGTTGGCGCTGGAAAGACTTAGGTGTGTTAGTCATCCTAGTTATAGTTGCAGCTACAGGATTAGTGGTATTTACTTATCTCGCCTTCTTAACAGGTTGGTGGATTCCCTTAGTTCCAGGGATGATGGGGTTAATTATAGGTGCTGTTGCTTTACCAATTTTCACAACCAAACAATTAGAGAAAATCCAACTTCGTCAAACGGTAAAGCTATTAATTACAACAACCCAAGAACAACCCGCAGCAGCCAAAGTTGCGATCGAATATCTCAAGCAAGCAGAAAGCGAAGAAAATCAAGGTTTGATTGCAGAAATAATTGATGATCACAACTTGGGATGATTATTTATAAACTTTTAACGGAGAATAACGCGATGTGCAACTTTATTTTTATTTCCCTCCTTTTTAAGGAGGGTTAGGGAGGATCTGACGCTGATTTACTCAGTTTAAGATCCCCCAACATCCTTACAAAGCGGGGCTTTGAAAAAAGTCGCACACGGGATGAGAATAGAGAATAGTGTTTTTTCATCTTTGAATACAAACCTACTTTTCCTACTTTCCCTACTTTTTGGATTATTAAACTTAATTTATTAACCTATTTTTATTACCTAAGACATAGTGTTTTCTTTAATATTTTGTTATAAATTAATACGTGTTGATTGTTATACAATGTCTGAAGCAAAAGGTATTGTTTTAGATGTATTGGGCATAGATAGTCGTGAGAATTATGTCTATGGTTAGGCAGATTGACAAAGCCATTTAGGGACAATCATGAGCAAAGTACTGATTACAGACCTTGTTTATAAGGTTCAGGTCAAGAGAGTTCAAAGCGATGAATACATTGAAATTACCAATTTTGGTTCCAATCCCACCAATTTATCAGGTTGGAAGATAACCTCTATTGGTAAAAATGAAGAGTTTATTTTTACCAGTGGAACAGAGTTACAATCTGGTAAGAGTTTTCGGATTTATACCAATGAAGTTCATCCAGAATATGGCGGTTTTAGTTTTGGTAAAAGCCGTGTCATTTGGAATGATAAAGCTGATGAAGGGAAACTGTAAGAAACCTTATTCCCTGTATTTTTTTCATTGATGTCAAGTATTACATTGGAGAATGAATTATGGTTGGTAGATTCGGTAAAAAACTTGGAAAAATTGGTAAAGATGTCGTTGGAAAAGCTGTTGATAAAGCTGGTGATGTAACTGAGAAAGTCGGAGACGTTGGGGGAGCAGTTGTTGGAAAAGCTGTTGATACAGTCGGTAATGTAACTGATAAAGTCGGAGAAATTGGTGGAGCTGCTCTTGATAAGGCTTTTGATAGTAAATTTGCAGAATTATTTAAAAAGCAGTCAAATGTAGTGCTAACAGCAGATTAATTTGGCAAATTCCACTTCGATGCACAAGCAAAAAATTTTAGTCTTTATAATGCTTATTCATTAGGACTAGCTAGTTTTTTAGCTTATTCAGTTAAAGGTGAAAACGGTCAAGATGTATCAGGAAAGTTAGAGCTAAATAAAGAAGCTTTCCTGAAGCAATTACGTAAAGAAGACCAAGAAAATAATCAAGAAACCGAAGCAATTTATGCAAAATTAGACAATTGGTTATCTAACTTTAATGAATGCTACTTTATTGCCGGACAAGAAACAGAATTCTTCAAGCTGTCTGGGGAAAAATGGATAACTCCAATCATCGGTGATACCCAAGCTATAGTCCTGAAAAATGATGAAATAATCATTGTTGCTTTTCGGGGTACTCAAGAATGGCGTGATTTCTTCACAGATGCTCAATTAGTTCATAGTAGAGAGTTTGCTGAGGGATTCGGGGTATATAACGGTGCTTATGAAGCTTTGATGTCAGTTTGGGACCAGGTATGGGAGAAAATTAAACCAGAACAAAGAGGAGAAAGAACTCTCTGGTTTACAGGACATAGTCTAGGAGGAGCTTTAGCAACTTTAGCTACTGCACAGTGTCTGTTTGAGGACAAATACAAATACAGCGAAAATCCTCCTAATGGTTTGTATACCTACGGACAACCCAAAGCTGGTGATGAAAATTTTGCAACTGCATTTGACGAAAAATTAAAAGACCAAACTTTCCGCTTTGTTAACAACAACGATATGGTACCTTTCTTTGCGATTGGACCTTCTGATTTCGATGTTAAGTTACCAAACGTATTCAAATTTATCCCCAAGTTCGATAAGTCAATAATCAATGTTATTTTCATTCTTGACTACTACCACTGCGGTAATTTTAGATTATTTGACTTAGAAGGTGTGCTGCAAGATGATAGCTTTGGGATTGCGGATAAATGGATGGATAGAGCATCTGGATATATTGGGAATTTGCTCAAACTCGATCCTGGTTCTTTGAATATCTCACTCTCATTAAATCCTGTAGTGATTGTCAAGAGTATATTGGGACGTGCTGTTGACAGGTTTGATGGTATTAGCGACCATTTCATGGCTCAATATATCATCAATTTGAAGAAAAATCTGGATCAGTGGGAGAAAGAAAATCCCCCAGCTTCTACTACTCCCAAGCCAAATATTAATATCTCTGAGGATCAACCAAAAGATCAACAAAAGGAAGAGTCGGCTGCTACAGATGACTCACAACAAACTCAAGAACCAGCTGCTACAGATGACTCACAACAAAATCAAGAAGAAATTAGCAACAACGTACTAATTTCAGACATTTTTTACAAGGGTCAGGTTAAGAGAGTTCAAAGTGATGAATATATCGAAATTACCAATTTTGGTTCCACATCAGTTGATTTATCTGGCTGGAAAGTTTCTTCTGGTAAAAAAGAGTTTAGCTTTCCCGCAGGAACAGAATTAGAAGCTGGTAGCAGTTTCCGAGTTTATACTAATCAGAATGATCTCAAGTCGGGTGGCTTCAGTTTCAATAGTTCAACTGCCATCTGGAGTGACAAAGGAGATGAAGGCAAACTGTTTGATGCTCAGGGAAATTTAGTTTCTAACTGGATTTATGACGAGCAAGGTAATGTAACTGGTAACAATCGGAATACAGGTTCAGAGAATCAAAACACTACTAATTTACCAACGAGTGATGATTTGTCTAACCAAGAAAGTAATGACTCAAATGAACCGCTAACTTTTTGATCGACACATCTGTTGCTCAAACAAGAAATAACGCCCTGTGCAACTTTTTTAACTTAGCCTCTTTTATCCCTCTCCCTTCCCCCTTTTTAAGGGGGGAAGCCAAGGGAATTTAATATTTGTTAACAAAAAGCTGAAACCCTCTCTTGTTCGTTAAATGCTCAAGTAAAAATACGGATGAACGGCGATACGACAATAACTTTGGAGAAGTAAACAATGACAAATACCCAAACAATGGTAATGACTAAAGATTCTCAACAGTCTTCTCACCAAGCTGTTCTCTCCTTTGATGGTGAGAAAGACTATATTTATATAGGTTCGGGAGCAATAAAAAGTCCTCAAGATCCTGGGAAAGTTCTAAACCTGACTCAGACAATGACCCTGGAATGTTGGATGAAGCTGGATCTTTATAAAGATAGTTTTATCTTTGCCAAAGCTATGCAGGGGGATAAACCACTAATTTATTATGGTCTTTTTATTGATGATGAATTCAATGTTCCCGTGTTTATCTACTCCACGAAAGATAAGCGAAACCAGATGTCATCGCACAAATGGCATACATCTGCCAAGATAGCTCTTAATCAATGGTATCATCTGGCTGTGGTTGTTAGTAATCTGCAAGTTGAACTTTTTGTCAACGGTAAATCTCAAGGCAGTATGAAGTTAGAGGCAGAAATTGCTGATAATGACGGAGCAGATTTACTAATCGGTAAAAGGTATCCTGATAACTCACATTTTGCTGGTCAAATAACTGAAGTCCGCATTTGGAATACAGCTCGTACCCCAGAGGAAATCCAAACCCATATGTCCCGACGTTTGCAGAATGTGAACAACAGGGAACTGTCACTTGTGGGTTACTGGATGTTAAATAGAGGTTCCCAAGAAACAGCAGCTGATGCAACTTACCACGACCAATATGGTATCATTCAAGGAGCAAAATGGGTTACATCTGCTGATTTACCAATTAAATCCTTAACTCCTAAAGAGCAATTGATTTATGCTGATAATAGCGATCTTCCCCAGTTTGACCCAGACAAGGTTCTCCCCGCTGAATTACAGCCTACATCTCGCTGGCTAGCGAACTTTCACCAGTTAGGTAAAGGATTGCTTGGAACAATTGTTAATATGCAAGTCTTGGAAAAGGAGAAAACTCCCCTTCCCTTTATGCCTCGTAACTTGACTTACCTGCACCCTGACAAACTCAGTGATGAGTTTTTTGTCGAACGTCGTCTCAATGGTATAAATCCTGGTCAATTAAAGCGAGTTGAGCATCCAGAATGGGACTACATCATTAACTATGACTTTAGTCAGATTGATATCGATCCATTTGCCATTTTCCCTAAGACAATTGAAGCACGATTCTGTCTAGATGGTCAACAACTACATCCCCATTCCATTGAATATATCCTCCATGGAGAAACGCAAATACACAGGCACACCCCAATAGATGGAGAATGGGAAGAAGCAAAGAAAATCTTTCGTTGTGCTGAATTAGTCTTTCACGAGAGCAGATCCCATTTAGGACGAACTCATTTGAATATTGACCAATATGCCATGGCATATTACCGTAATGTGGTCAATAACCCGATTAAACAACTACTCGACCCCCATTTTGAGGGAGTATTAAATATCAATCAGCGGGGTGGAAGAGATATCATTGGGTTCAAAGATAAAGATGGTAATAATGTAGATGGGGTCATTCCTGGATGTTCTGCTATCAGCCTTGATACCTTGCATTTTCTGCTTAAAGAAGAGATTAGCACCTTAACCTATCGCAACTGGAGTCCTCGGGAATATACTTTACCAGATTATGTGGCGAACAATCACTTCGACAGTGCTGCGATCGCCATGTGGAATATCATTAATGAATATGTTGGTCGCTTTTTTGCTGATAACCAAGCAGGCATTCAAGAATACTGGTCAGAAATTGCAGGGATGTCCCAGGATCTCAGTAGTCATTCCATTCTCAAACCAGAGTTGGGAACTCTAGATATCAAAACAATACACGATTTAAGACAACTGTGCGTTTATGTGATCTACATTAGTAGTTTCTACCATTCCTGGGTTAATAATAAACAGTATGATGATGGTGGAGATATTGAATTTGGGGCAATGGGTTTATGGCAATCTGTAAATCCTCAAGAAAATCTCACCGAATTTATAGGTCAAGCAAAAAGAAAAGCGAAGCAAGTAACTACCTTATGGACTCTCTCTTCTGTTCGCTATAACCTGATTATGGATGTTGGTCCTGCTGAACTGAAAGATGCTATCTGGAAACAACGTCACCTGATTGAACCAGGACTTCCCCTCGACAGGTTGCTAATGAGTATTAGTATCTAAATCTCATTACATAGTAGCCATAACCTCTTCTATTAAATTCCGTTCAAAAAGTGGAGATACCGGAATTTTTGCGAGAGGATGTCCTAGGGACAATTCCCATAGAAATCAAGATACTTTCAAAAACAAATTTACTTTGCAAATGCTAAGTAAACGCGAAATACTCATACAGAAGCCACAAGTCTTAAGAGGTATTAACAAATGACAAGCACGCAAAGTTCTCAACAAATACCCGCAACTAACTTTAAAGAACAATTTATCTACTCTCAAGATATTCCTACTTTCAATCCAACAAAAGCATTACCCCAGACAGTCCAACCCACTCGTCACTGGCAATTTAATTTTCAGACAAGTTTAATCGGCGTACAATTAGTTCAGCCACTCTTAACTCAACCTACCCTAAAAGCTGGACAACTAGAACTAACTGCAGTCGATTATATGCCACCGAATTTGACTCGCCTACGTCCAGATAAATTTAGCGATGAATTTTTCGTTGAACGTCGCCTCAATGGCTTTAATCCAGGACAATTGAAGCGAGTTGATAACCAGCCCTGGCAGTATATAATTCGCTATGAATTTAGTAATGTTAAAGTGGATGCCAATGGTATACTACCACAATATATCGAGGCACGATTCTGTCTTGACGGTCAACAGCTAAATCCCCATTCCATTGAATACTTGCTCTACGACGAAACGGAGAAACAAACCCAACAACCAGGGGATTTGGAATGGGAATGGGCAAAAAAACTGTTTCGCTGTGCTGAATTCGTCTCCCACGAACTCCGCTCTCATTTAGGTGGAACTCACCTGAATATGGATCAATATGCCACTGCATATTATCGCAATGTTGTCAATAACCCAATTAGACAATTACTAGATCCACATTTTGAGGGATTGCTAAAAATCAATCAGGATGGTTTAAATTTGCTGATTGGTCAAGAAACTAAGGAAGGTACTGTCCCCAGTCTAACTGCTCTCAATTTTCAAGACAGTCAACATCTTCTCAGAGAAGGTCTAAAAACCCTGACTTACCGCAACTGGAGTCCTCGGCAACAAACTATGCCAGATTACATTGCTAATAACCACTTTGACCGAGCTGCGATCGCTATGTGGAATATCTTAACCAATTATGTTAAGAACTTTTGCGATAAACATGAGGCAGGTATTAAAGAATACTGGTCGGAAATTGCAGATATGTCTAACGACCTCAGTACTCACTCAATTCTCCAACCAGAGTTAGGTACTTTAGACATCAAAACCATGTCAGACCTCCGAGAAATGTGCATTTATATTATTTACATCAGCACCTTTCAACATTCCTGGGTTAATAACAAACAATATGAAGACGGGGGTGATGTAGAATATGCAACTCTGGGTTTATGGAAAGACAGTAATAACCCTGAAGTTGCCCAGAGACATGCTCGACAGGTAACTACTTTATGGAATCTTACTTCCGTTCGTTATAACCCGATTATGGATGTGGGATCTGCGGAACTTAAAGACGCGCTGTGGAAACATCGCGAGGAAATAAATCCAGGGATTCCCATTGAATCTATTTTGATGAGTATCAGCATTTAGATACAAAAACCCAATCCGGGCTTACATTTGCACCCAAATCTATCTCCAGATTTGTGTAACACTCCATTTGTAAAATAAAAAATATGGTTTCTAAAATTGAACAATCATCAAGCAATACTAATCTTGTCGATTTAGTAATTGTTATTGACACTAGTACCTCCATGAAAGACGAAGCACAATCCCTCAGTCAGGCAGCAGCAGTAGCTATCAAAAAGGCTAGTTCCAGCTGTCCTTGCGATTTACGTGTCGAGTGGTTTGGTCTGGAAGGAACTTGGAAAAATACGAATTTTAACCAGAAACTGCGGCAATACTTAATTGATACTTGTGGTGTGGCAGAATCAGACATACGGGGTCGCAAACGTGGAGAGATTC
>JAAUYD010189793.1_pt1 | contig 18226 bp, 17 predicted proteins | sample 7278101 | NCBI WGS metagenome assembly JAAUYD01 (sample SAMN14350128, study PRJNA611818) | marine sediment metagenome | isolation source: surface marine sediment (0.6m) | place: French Polynesia: Moorea | collected 2018-08 | reverse complement strand
TGTAACCTCAAAAATCCTTAATGCAGGATGTTGTCCTCCCTGTTGTCGCAATGCTGCTTTATCTGCTTGTGACACTTCCCAATAAGCGTATAATTCCTGGGAATCACGGGGTACTATAACAATACGGCTTTCTTGCTGAGGTTGAGGTTGAGGAGAAGTGCGATCGCCCAAAAAAGACCCCGTTGCACCAGCAATCCCTGCAACTGCCGCACCTCCTGCTAAAATTGAAGCTGCTGTACCGATATCATTCTCAACGCTAGTAGTTGCACTTTCATCTACTGTACTGATGTCAGCTTCAACTACATGGATTGATTCTGACCTTGCTAACTGTAACCATTCACCATTTACTGTCACATAACCCAACTCTGCGACATAGTCGCGTCCAGTTTCCGGAAGAGAAATATGCATATCCTGAGATTGTTCATCCCAGTCATATTGTTGGTAACTTTCAGGTACTTGAGTTTCCAGGTTAATATCCGTAACGTCAGAAATTCGTAGTGCAGGATGCTGTCCTCCCTGTTGTCGCAGTGTTACCTTATCCGCTTCAGCAACTTCCCAATAAGCGTATGCACCTTTAGATGTACGGGGTACTAAAACAATGCGACTTTCTGCTGCTTGAGAAGAATGTCGATCACTCAAAAAAGACTGGGTTGGACTAGCGATCCCTGCAACTGCGGCACCTCCTGCTAAAGCACCTAATGCTGTATTTATAACATTATCTACATCAGTAGTTGCAGCCTCATCTGTTCCTGGGGTATTAGCAATATCTGCAACTGTCGCTGGTACGCGAATATGATTTGAACGTGCCAATTGCAACCATTGATTATCATCGCTGACGTAACCCAAATCCACAATGTAATCCCGATCTGCTACAGAAATAGGAATATGTCGATCCACAACCTCTGGATCGCAGTCAAATTCTTCCCAATTATTGGGAGTTTGGCGTTTTCCATTAGCCATATTGGTGACATCATAAAGCCGTAACTTTAACAGCTTTCCACCCCATTTTTTCATAGTTTGATGGGCTGTTGGGGGTACTTCCCAATAAGCATATGCGTCTTCAGAATTGCGAGGTACTAATACAATTCGGCTTTGTGCTTCTGGAGTTGCAGCAGCACCAGCAGCTACAGCACCAGCTGTACCAGCACCAGCCATTGCTGTAGTTGCAGTTGTGCCTTCATCCCTACCTTTACCTAATAACCACCACAGTAAACCTCCCAACATCGGAACACCAGCCAATAACCACACCCACCAAGGCAAGGTTCTTTCTTCTGCTGCGGATGTTGCACCTGTACCATCCTGTAAAAAAGCTGTTTTCGTTTGGTTTGTTGTTTCCTGTGAGGTGTTTCTATCAGATGTATTAATAGCTGTCTGGGATGTTGCTGGGGTTTGTGCTGGGGTTGTTTCCTGTTTTGAGGTATTTGTATCAGACGTATTAACAGCTGTCTGGGATTTAACTGTGGTTTGTGCTGGGGTTGCTTCCTGTTTTGAAGTGCTTGCATCAGGGGTATTAACAGGGGTATTAACAATAGTGCTTTCCCACTTAATCCCTGCTTTTTCTTCTGTGGCTTTTGCTGCTGAAATTGCTTCTTTACCTGCGGTGGTACTAGCAAAAGCTAAAAAGGCTTTAGTTCCCTGATTTGGATTTTTTCTATAAACATAACCACGGGGTTGAGAAAAGGGATACCGGGAATCGTCAGGCAGGGTTTTGTGCATAGAAATAATGCGCACATCCTTGCTGTTCATAACTTGGCTAGCAATGGCATAACCAATGCCATCTTTACCTAATTCCCGCACCACCGCTTCCGTACTATCAAGATTAAGCTGTTGGGCGTTTTTCCCTGTAGCAAATTTAGCGTTTTTGAAAATAGGATAAGAACGAAATGCTTCCCTAGTATCGCTAATTGCTGGACGGTCAATCAAGCGAATCTGACCAGAATTACCACCCAATTCAGACCAATCTGTGATTTCTCCCCGGAAAATTTGCGCAAATTGTTCAAAAGTAATATCACCTTCAAAAGGGTTATCCTTACCCACAACAATGGCAATTTTTTCTCGGCTAATGGGGACATAAACTAAACCTTTTGCCTTCTCCTCTGCTGTCAAAGGACGACCAATTGCCGCTACATCAATTTCACCTTTGACTAATGCTGCTAAAGCCTTATCTGTGCCATTCTTATTTAGAATTACCTCTGTCTTGAAAAATTGCTTTTGAAAACGTTCTTTCAACGAATTATTAATGACGGACATACTACTAGAACCGTCAATTCTCACCTTAATATTCTCAGCCAAGTCAGCAGGCAATTCAAACTGTGAATTATTGCTACTACTAGACTTAGAACTCTGGGCTACAATCGGGCTTGCTGTTAGCACTGCGGATAAAAACACAGGAGATGCCACACCCAACCACAGCAGGATTTTTCCGGTTAAAAAAGCTTTTTTGTGCGACATAAAACAATATTCTTTTTGATTAGTTTTACATGGTATTTAGGCTGGAACTAATCACTTCAAAACACCAACCACGATGATAGAGATTATGTAAATATGCCTGCAATATACTAAGAATTACATCGAATCTATTTTAATTATTTTTTGCAGACACACCCTCATTTATCCAGCCATAATTATCAGCAAATAGACTAAACTCTCACCACAGAAAGAACAACTTCTCCGTCATTATCCTCAATATTTGTATCAAAGAAAAAAGCACACATCGTCACAGGTTCTAACACTTCTAAAATCAAAGCATCATCATAACCATTCAAAGAAGACCAAGTAGCCGTTACTTCCACATTAGTTTTCTTATTAATCATTCTACCGCCATAAAACCATAGCAATACTATTGGTTCCCCTGCTTGATTAGATGCAGATGCAGATTGAAAAGCACCATTTTTGATTTTGATAATGTTTGTTCCTCGTTCCAAAAACGACTTAACAGCCGTATCCTCAATTTTTTTCATCTCCTCTACACTGAGGACATAGCAATTATTTCGACTATGAACCTTTAAATCTGTAACTACACAACCTTCCATATTTACCTTCCAACTTTTGTTATTTAATGATTTTTCCGGCTTGAATCAAACCAAAAATCCGTAGCATAGAATCGAAAATTATCCCCATTCTATGCATCTACCTCAAGACGTATTTTCCTATAACTTGAAACTTGATAATATTAAAATTGCTTATTTTTATTTTGTAAACTATGTGACATATAAATTAATCAAAACTCTTTAGCCTTTTACTTTTGCAGATTACAAGCAAATAGTCACTAAGTCTACAGGTCTTGCATAAATGCGGGATGACTTTGATGGTTTTGTGGAACGGGCATCCCTGCCCGTTTTCTATTTCTATATTTATGAGGCAGGCAAGATGCCTGCACCACAAGAATTATCCCTTAATTCAGCAATGCCAGTCTACAGAATCAATGTTACTCCCTTCTCGTTCTAAGATTACCCATAAACATTTCTCCCCCTCTTCCCCCTCTTCCCCCTCTTCCCCCTCTTCCTCCTCTTCCCCCTCTTCCCCCTCTTCCCCCTCTTCCTCCTCTTCCCCCTCTTCCTCTTCCCCCTCTTCCTCCACTTCCCCCTCTTCCCCCTCTTCCCCCTATGAATGGGTCTCACTCAATTTGGTAATCTTCTAGCGGGACAGGAGTATTTCACCATGGGAGAGGGGAAAAAGGAGAGGGGAAAAGGAAAGGGGTATATTTACCATCCTTCCAGCGTTACTGGTTCACCTTTGTACCCAACAGATTTCAAAGCAGTGTTAAAACGGTCTAGACCAATTTTCCTGATATCATCAACCATCTCACAAAGCATCATATAACCAAGCTTAGAACCTTCATCATCTAACTTTTGAGCTTCCATATAGGAACGTGCTAATTTGCGTGCTTCAGTGTCTTTCAATGCATCAGCAGCATCCCCCGTGGGATTAATACCTTTAGATTGAAAAAAAGAAACGACTCCCTTGTGATTCCACAGATAGTAAGGTTTCCCTTGATTGGGGACAATCTTCTGAAAAAGTCCATTAGCTGCTTGGGTGGGATCTCCATTAGCATCACGCAACCCCTGTTCTTTTAACATCTTCCCAAAAGCAATTGCTGACTTACCAAACTCTGAACCAAGTTCTGTCAGAGTTCTCCAGTCACTGCGAAATTTTTTCTTAGACTTCTTACCCATGGCTAAACTACCTGCTTTTCCCGATATTTTCGTAACTCACCGGGAGCAAATGCATCTATTTCTGTAATTATCGCCGTAATTAACTCCGCTGGTGTGACATCAAAAGCCGGATTATAAAATTCTACACCACGGGGCGTAAGAATAGTATCCCCCACTTGATAAATCTCCATTGGATTACGTTCCTCAATGGGAATTTGGCTACCATCACCGATGGAAAAATCAACAGTAGACAGGGGTGCAGCTACAAAAAACGGAATATTATGTGCCTTAGCTACCAGTGCCAAACTATACGTCCCAATCTTATTCGCAGCATCTCCATTAGCAGCAATTCTGTCAGCACCCACCACCACAGCATCAATCAAACCTTGCTTCATACAATGTGCCCCCATACTATCAGTAATTACCGTAACCGGAATACCTTCTTGGACACATTCCCAAGCAGTAAGTTTCGCACCTTGTAAACGGGGACGGGTTTCATCAGCAAACACCCGACTTAAACGACCTTCTCGCCAAGCCGAACGCACCACACCCAAAGCCGTACCATAACCAGCAGTAGCCAAAGCACCAGCATTACAATGGGTTAATATTGTTAACTTTTCTGGAGAAGCAGGTAAAACTTTTAACCCATTGTCACCAATAGCATAACAGGTTTGCAAATCCTCCGCATTAATTGTTTTAGCAGTTTGGAAGAGAGTATTTTTGATTTCCTCTACCGTACCAATTGTTTCATAAGCAGCCTTCATAATCCGTGATATTGCCCAAAATAAATTCACGGCTGTGGGACGGGTAGCCCGCAATTTTTCTGCTACTTTCTCCAACTCTTGCAAAAAGTAATCGCGGTCATCAGTACGTATTTCCCGTGCCCCTAAATACATACCATAAGCCGCTGCTACCCCAATCGCTGGCGCACCCCGGACAATCATAGTCTTAATAGCCTGCGCCATATCATCGCTACGGCTGATTTCAACAAATGTATACTCCCTAGGTAGGCGAGTTTGGTCAATCAAAGAAACGGCGTTGTTATGCCAAATAACGGGATAAACTTGATTTGTAAGGGAATTCATGCAATTACAAAGAAATAAAAGTTACATTTTTGGGAAATCAGAACTTCCACAAGTTCTGGCATTTTTGCTGTAGATGTACCTATTAAAATAGTAAAGCCCTGGAGAACATCATAATTAGGATTAGGGTCAATAAAATATTTATGCTTCACCCCTGCAAAAAAACGCAACAAATTAGCAGCAGGATACACCGTTGCAGATGTGCCAATGCCAATGAAAACATCAACCTGAGAAACTATCTCATACAACTGATCAACTCTCATATCTGCCGCTTCCCCAAACCAAACCACATCTGGACGCAATTGTCTACCACATACAGGACAAAAATCACCTAATTGTGTTGGTTTGGTGATTTGGACACGATAATCACATTGCCAGTCTGCATCTACAGGGGGAATACCAAAATGCCACTCACATTTTTGAAAATCAATCCGTCCGTGCAAGTGCCATACATCCGATACACCCGCTTTCTCTAGCAGCGTATCAATATTTTGGGTTATGCACACCACATCAAATATACTGGCAAGTTTGGCGATCGCCAAGTGAGCTGCATTGGGTTGACATTGCTGCATTTGCTCAAACCTTTGGGCATAAAAATCTAATACCAATTGGGGATTACCCATCCAACCCAAAGGGGTAGCTACATCTTCAATGCGATACCCTGACCATAACCCACCAGAACCCCTAAAAGTGGGAATCCCACTTTCCGCAGACAGTCCCGCACCACTAAACACAACTATTTTTGCCATGATGTTTTGGTGTCAGCCACAAAGCCACAGAGACACGAAGTTATTCTTTGTGCCTCTGTGTCTTAGTAGTTAATTTTATGACACAACCGCTGAAGTTTGCTGACTAAAGAAAGCCTGCAATACTCTTTCAGCAATCTGTGGACTAGTTAAACCTAATTTTGCCTTAGATTCGTTGGGTTGTGCATGATCCACTAACACATCTGGCACACCGATGCGTTTTACAGGGACAACGATCTCCGCGTCTAACAAAGCTTCAGCGACTGCGGAACCGAAACCACCCATAACACAGCCTTCTTCCAAGGTAACCACCCGTCCGATTTCCTTGGCTAAGGGGAGAATTAACTCCGTATCCAAAGGCTTACAGAAACGGGCATTAACTACCGTGGCTTCAATGCCGTGTTCGCTGAGTATTTCCGCTGCTTGCATTGCTGGGTTAACCATTGTCCCATAGCCCAACAGTAACACGTCATCACCGTGACGGAGAATTTCCCCCTTACCAATTTCTAAAGGTTCCCAACCTTCTTCCATCAAGGGAACACCATAGCCATTTCCCCGGGGGGAACGCATGGCAATCGGACCTGTGGTATGGTTAATGCCAGTTACCACCATCCGTTGCAATTCCGCTTCATCTTTGGGTGCCATTAGCACCATATTGGGAATACAACGTAGATAGGCAATATCATACATTCCCTGGTGCGTCGGACCATCTGCACCCACAATCCCTGCCCGATCCATACAGAAGAACACGGGTAAATTTTGAATGCAGACATCATGAATTATTTGGTCATATGCCCGTTGTAGGAAAGTAGAATAAATAGCCACTACAGGACGCATACCTTCACAAGCTAGTCCCGCAGCCAAGGTAACAGCGTGTTGTTCGGCAATACCCACATCAATGTACTGATTAGGCAGTTTTGCCTGTAATTTGTCTAAACCAGTCCCCGTCGCCATTGCTGCCGTAATTCCCACAATTTTCGGGTTTTGTTCGGCGAGTTTAACTAAGGTATGGGCAAAAACCTTCGAGTAAGAGGGAGGTTTGGGTTTACTGGAAGGAATTGCTTTCCCCGTGGTTAAATTAAAGGGAGATTGGGCATGATAGCCTACTTGGTCTTTTTCGGCAATTTCGTAACCTTTACCCTTGGTAGTGCCGACATGGACTAAAACTGGACCAGTAATTTGATGTGCTTGTTGGAAGGTAGAAATTAATTCTTCCAGATTATGCCCATCCACAGGTCCCATATAGGTAAAACCAAGTTCTTCAAATACCGCACCCACTTTCGGAACCGCTAGACGCTTCATCCCTTCTTTAATGCGTCCAAGTTCCGGAGACAGGGATTCACCCACAAAGGGGAGGTGTTTAAATTGTTCTTGGATGTTATCACTCAAAAATTGCATCGGTTCACTTAGACGCATTTTGTTGAGATAACGGGGAATTGCCCCCACATTGGGGGAAATTGACATTTCATTGTCATTGAGGACAACTAGTAAATTAGTTTTGGGTAAATGTCCGGCATGATTAATAGCTTCCAATGCCATCCCACCAGTTAGCGCACCATCACCAATAATGGCAACAACTTTAAATTTTTCCCCTTGCTTATCTCGCGCTAACGCCATCCCCAAAGCCGCAGAAATACTCGTAGAAGCATGTCCCGCACCGAAATGGTCAAACTTATTTTCGCAGCGCTTCAGGTAACCAGCAACCCCATCTTTTTGCCGCAGGGTATGAAACTTACTGTAGCGTCCTGTAATCAGTTTATGGGGATATGCTTGGTGTCCTACATCCCAAATAACTTTATCCCGGTCTAAATCCAGTGTCTGGTACAGCCCTAATGTTAACTCTACAACACCCAAACCCGGTCCCAGGTGTCCCCCGCTGGCTGCTACGGTTTGCAAATGCTTGTCCCGAATTTGACGGGCAATTTGTTGCAGTTGCCGAATCGATAAACCGTGCAACTGGTTGGGATGGGTGATCTCACTCAGATGCATACTATAGGGTCTTCCTCTCTAAGTTATATTTCTAATTTTCTCACGGTTGGGTCCTTAGCTAAATCAGTTTTATTATCCTTAAAATTTGAATATATAGTAATTATTATTACTTAAAATATCAGTAAAAAACTGTAGATTTAAGCCCTGAATTAATGACTAAAACACTGGGTTCATATTGCCTGTATTCATTTTCTAACGCCAGCGGTCACTTGTCTCGTAAGTTTCTCTAAATCACTAGATTATTAGTATTTATATTTACTTAAATTTTTATTACTGACACTGACAAGATATGTTGATTTTTGATAAAAAAAGTGTCGTTTTGATAAAAAAAGTATATGATAGACAGTTTGGCTTTCCATAAATGTTGGGATGATTTTGATACTTTTGTGGAACGGGCATCCCTGCCCGTTTTCTATATTTATGAGGCAGGCAAGATGCCTACCCCACTGATATTCATCTCTTAATTCAGTAATGCCAAAAATATCATCGCTATTGTCAAACTGATTTCTCATTCTGAAGAATTCTACCAGGCTTACCTATCAATTGCCATCAAGACTGTCCAAGCCATCTAAAAATTGAGACCTGTTACTAGATAGCTAATTCTCTCACTATTTCGTGCAAATCTTAACAAATCGCACAAAAATTATTTACACTAGAAATCATTGACTGTTGAATACTAGTTGATTGTATACTGTGGATTCTTGAAAATAACAAAAACTAAACTTCAAAGTAAAAAAAAGACGGCACTTGTACCGTCTTTATTTATCCCCAAAATACTTTGATTATTAATTTAATGCAGGAGGAACTTCTGGCATTGGTGGTTGGGGTTGTTGTCGTTGTTGATATTGACTCAAAACATATACCATATCTCCGCGAGTCATAGGTTGTAAGGGAGAAATATGATTTTGGGCATCAGTGTTAATAAATCCTTCCACCACCAAAGTAGCGATCGCCTTTCTTGCCCAATCAGGGATAGATGTTGCATCTGGATAGGCAGAGAGAATATCATTAACAGCAGCATCGCTAAACTGAAAGACACCATAAGCTTGGGCAATAATCGCCAAACCTTCTGCCCGAGTTACCTTTTGGTTGGGGAAAAATAGATTTCCTCGGTAACCCTTCATTATATCAGTTTTCAGGACTATTTGAATATCCTCAAATGCCGGATGGGTGGAAGGTACATCGGGAACCAGTATTGCCTTTTCTTGCAAAGCCTCTTGACGCTTATGCAAGCTAAATACCTTTACCATAGTAGAAGCTAATTCTGACCGACTCATGAACCTTTCTGGATGAAAATTGCCATCGGGGAGGTTCCTCATCCAATTAGCAGCCAGCACCTGTTGAATTTCAGCCGGTGATACATTAGTGCTAGATTTTTCTTGTGCTAGAACACTGGCAGGAAAATACTGTAGCAATGCCACCAAGGAAAGACTAGTGAAAAACTGACGCATAATAATAACCACCTTAAAGTTATGACTAAGAATGTAATAAAAGTACGCTGTTTAGGTAAATACCGACTTTGATTTACCAGTCTCTGGAAACCCAGTAGATTTCTCTCACTAGTGGTGACGAATTTATCCTCAGTAATGTTGCGTAAGACTAAGTAGTCGGTGCTAATATTTGAAGCTATGTTAACAAGTTTAAATGTAGTTTAAATGTAGGGTGTGTTGTCGCGTAGCGCAACACACCTTAAATTGTTGATCGTGCATTAACCTAGGACGTAACACACCCTACATCAAATTTATATTTTATAGAATTTTTCTTGCCGACTTATTTATCAGTTTTTCCATCTATAGCGAAATTAGGACGGGCAAGGATGCCCATCCCACTCTTATTGTATTAGACATCTGGTGGAAAAAAATGTAGAGACGTTGCAATGCAACGTCACCGAACAACGGTTTTGGACAACGCATATTTAATTTCCAACAGAGGTCTATTTGATAAAGAGTAAAAACTCCTATATCTTCTCCATCACCCAGGTGCAAGATGTCTGCAAATGTACCTTAAAGTAGGGCGTGCGTTTTACGTGAATTTTGGGAGGTAATTTGTGATTTTACCGTGCCAAGATAGTGCCGTACATATAAGTTTAAGAAAAAACTTATACACGAGGAAGATTGTTTATGAAATCTTTATTACAAAATCAAAATGGACGGCAAAATTCTCTACCTAAGAGTGAATTGGATTTACCTACGATTGAATCGGATAAATATAACGTAGAAACAGATGATTCACCAAGTAAAAATAATCAAGAATTAGAAAATGCTAGACATAAATATAAATATAACTATACCTATATTGCATCTATTGCGATGCTGGATAAGCTTCCTCTAAAGGAATATCCTTCTATAGCTTGGATTAATTTGTTGGCTGGAGAATTAGCAGTAATCTTCATTAATTCTTTTATTTATAAATACAAGTTTCTGCAAATTTTGCGTAACGAGGTTTTGAAAAGTCTTGTTAAAGTGATCGTCCAAGTAATAGCTAAATTGGTGATATACCCGTTACTCCTAATCAAAGGATTCTTAGCATCTCCTAATCCACTAGCTCGAATATTGAAGTTTCTAGGGTTCTATTGGATTCTGGAAGTGATACTTTCATCTCTGGTTACTAAAAATATATTTAGATTCTTGATGATTGCTGATTTTATGCATCATAAATTAGAGAATAAACAAGATGAGAAAATACATGTAAATAGTTTGAAAGAATATAACAAATTGTTTACGGAGATAGAACTACCAGAGATAGCTTATGATTTCCAAGAAGATGAAGTATTTGCCTATATGCAAGTTGCTGGCTATAATCCCCTAATGATTGAGCGGGTAAAGGAGTTAAAAGATAATTTTCCTGTTACAGAAGCTCAATATCAAGAGGTAATGGGAAGTGATGATTCATTAGTAGCAGCAAAAGAAGAAGGAAGACTTTATCTAGCTGATTATCAGATTTTAAAAGGGGCTGCTAACGGTACTTTTCCCAAAGAACAAAAGTATATTTATGCACCCCTAGTACTATTTGCAGTTCCCAAAGAATCTGATTCATCAACCTTGATGCGTCCAGTCGCAATTCAGTGCAGTCAAAACCCAAATGATGCACCTATTGTTACCCCCAAATCTGATAAATATGCTTGGTTATTTGCCAAAACCATTGTGCAAATAGCAAATGCTAACTACCACGAAGCTGTAAGCCACTTGGGACGAACTCACCTATTTGTTGGTCGATTTGCCATCGCAACTCATCGCCAACTGCCAGACGATCATCCCCTTAGTTTACTACTATGCCCTCATTTTAAGGGTACTTTAAATATAAATAATGCAGCTCAAGAATTTCTCATTGCTCCCCGTGGTGGTGTAGATAAACTCCTCGCACCAACAATTGATAGTTCGCGGGCTTTAGTAGAAGCTGATTTGCAAAACTATAGTTTCAATGAAGCAATGCTACCAAAGCAACTGAAAAAACGCGGTGTAGAAGACACTAAAAAACTACCTGTATATCCTTACCGGGATGACGCGTGTGAAATTTGGAAGGCAATTCATCAATGGGTGAAGGACTATTTAAGCATTTACTATAAAAGCGACAAAGATGTACAAGATGACAAATATCTCCAAAATTGGGCACTTGAAGCTGGAGATGATAATGGTGCACGAGTTCATGATTTTGGTGAAGAACATGGACGCATACAAACCTTAAATTACCTAATTGATGCTACTACCCTAATTATTTTCACTGCTAGTGCTCAACACGCAGCTGTTAATTTCCCCCAAAAAGATATAATGAGCTACGCACCAGCTGTTCCCCTAGCTGGTTATAAGTCAGCTTCCCTTCTCAAAGATAAAAAGGGTGAACTTAGCGAACAAGACTACCTCAATTTACTCCCACCTCTAGAACAGGCACAAGGACAATTGAACCTGTTAGACTTACTTGCGTCTGTTTACTACACAAAATTAGGTTATTACCCAGATAATTACTTCCAAGACTCCTTTGTAAAAACAGCTTTAGAGAAATTTCAGGAGAACCTACAGAAAGTTGAAGCACAAATCACTAAACGCAATCGCTTGAGCTTTACTTATACATATCTACTCCCCTCCAAAATACCTCAGAGTATTAATATCTAGAACATCTCACAAAGCCTTAGAGGATGTTTGAGAAGTCAACAAATCGGCATTGCTGAATTAAGGGATGAATATGAGTGGGGTAGGTCGGAGTGCCTGCCTCATAAATATATAAAACGGGCAGGGATGCCCGTTCCACAACAGGGATGCCCGTTCCACAAACCAAGATGCCCGTTCCACAAACCAAGATGCCCGTTCCACAAACCAAGATACCCATCCCACAAAACCATCAAAATCATCCCCATCTCCCCCATCTCCCCCATCTCCTTCCCTCCCTGACTCCTTCCCACTACTATGGACTATAGTGCAGTTTTTCAGGAGTTTTGGGAATGAGCGCAGCAGATCCCGTCAAGTTAATGAAGCAAGAAGTCGGCAAAGCCGCCGCAGCTTTGGTAAAATCAAATTCGATAGTGGGATTAGGTACGGGGTCAACCACAGCCTATGCCATCCAATTTATTGGCGATCGCCTCAAGTCTGGGGAACTCAAAGATATTGTTGGTGTTCCCACATCGTTTCAGGCAGAAGTATTATCAAAAGAATACGGTATCCCCTTAACCACCCTCGATGCCATTGACCATATTGATATTGCCATTGATGGGGCAGACGAAGTCGATCCCCAAAAGAACTTAATTAAAGGTGGTGGTGCTGCCCACACCCGCGAAAAAGTTGTAGATTACCTGGCAAATCAATTTGTTGTAGTTGTGGATGCTGGTAAATTAGTTGACAAATTGGGTTCTGTATTTGCCGTACCCGTGGAAGTAATTCCCATGGCTGTAACTCCCGTCATGAATGCCATTAAAAAACTTGGTGGGAAACCAGACCTGCGTATGGGTGTCAAAAAAGCTGGTCCCGTGGTTACCGATCAGGGTAATTTAGTTATCGATGTCAAATTTGATGATATCCCCGACCCTGTAAACCTCGAAAAAGTACTGAACAATATTCCCGGTGTTCTGGAAAATGGTATCTTCGTCAACTGTGCCGATGTAGTCTTAATTGGCGAAGTCAAAGATGGTAAACCTGTAGTCAGAGAAATGTAAAGCACCATCTCGCCATCTCGTTCCTTGCCTCTGGCAAGGAATGCAGGATTTGAGGCTCTGCCTCCTTGATTTATGTTTAGGCAGAAGCCCACCAAATTAAGTTCCCAGGCTAGAGCCTGGGAACGAGAAAGTTTATAAATTGATCTGGTTGATCTCGTTCCTTGCCTCTGGCAAGGAATGCAGGATTTGAGGCTCTGCCTCTTTGATTCATGTCTAGGTATGTTTAGGGGGAGCATCCCAAATTTTCATAAATCCCAGTGTTTTTCAAAAAATGGGATGCTCTGTGTTTAGGCAGAACCTCTAGAATTAAGTTCCCAGGCTAGAGCCTGGGAACGAGAAATGGCTGGAGGATAATACCCCAAATGGGTGAGGATGATAACTATTCAAACAAAATTGATATCAATTTGCCTCATTACTGATGCTGTAGCGTACCCTTGTACCAGCCCACAGCAATTTCTCCCGTAGTGTCTGATAGTAGGAATTGTTTTCCCGCAAAATAATAAACTTCGCTCGACAGTCTGCCATACGTACATTTACGCGGTGTCCGGGCCAAATTGGAGTAGCCAAAATCCCATCCATCCACAACTTAGTACTTAAATCATAATCCCCCAGGGGCCAAATACTAACAACGGAACCGGGGGGTAATATTAAGGGACGGCTAGAAAGACTCATGGGACAAATGGGAGTGATGGTAAGGGCTTCCATGCCATCATGCATAATCGGACCGCTAGCAGAAACGGTATAACCAGTTGAACCCGTGGGAGTAGCAATAATTAACCCATCCCCTACACATTGATCCACTATCTCACCATCAATTTCCATTTCCAAAATTGAGGTAATCATTCGGTCAGCAGAAGCGGGTTTGACACACATTTCGTTCAAAGCCAGGTAGCGTTCCGTTACAGGTTCCAAATTGTTACCATGACCTTCATAAACTGCTGCTTGCAGCATCATTCGCCGTTGGATGGCATACCGATCTTCCAATAGCCGATCCCAAACTTTTTCTGTGTCTTGAAATTCGTCTACAGACTCCGTTAAAAACCCCAGATGACCCCCTACATTGATTCCCAAAATAGGAATGCCAGCGGGGGCTAAATGTCTAGCACTAGTTAAAACGGTGCCATCACCACCAAGTACTAAAGCGAGGTCAATGGGTTGCCCTACAGACGCCAAAAACACCGGATAGGGGTTATCTTTGGGTCCGCTGGGTCCCATCAACACTTTGCACTGGCGATCTTCTAGTTGTTTAGCACAGATTTCTGCCCAGCGTTTACTCTGGGAATCTGCTGCTTTGTAAGCAATGATTACTTGTTTTAGCTCCACAACATTACCATTTGAGCAGGTTAAATTGCTCCATATCCACAGTATCGCGGTTGCGATAAATTGCCAGGACGATAGCCAAACCCACAGCCGCTTCCGCAGCTGCGACGGTGATCACAAACACCGTGAATACCTGACCCCTAATCAAAGTTGAGTCTAGATAATTGGAAAAAGCCATTAAATTTAAATTAACGGCATTAAGCAGCAATTCAATGGACATCAGCACTCGCACAGCGTTACGGCTAGTAATTAAGCCATAAATGCCGATGCAAAACAAAGCTGCTGCTAGTAACAAGAAATACTCTAGTTGCATAAATCTCAGTCTTTCTACTGAAGTGGGTCATTGGTCATTGGTCATTGGTCATTGGTCATTGGTCATTAGTCATTGGTCATTGGTCAAGGACAAAGAACAAAGAACAAATGACATAGACGCGCAGCGGCTTCCCGGAGGGTAGGACAAATGACAATTAACTATTCTTGCTCTTTGCCTGCGGATACCAGTTCCCGGGGACGTTCTGGCAATGTCAAAACAGTTTGTGGCATATCAGATGGTGCTGCTTCCTCTGGTAGATATTCGCGACGTGCCAAAATAATTGCACCTACCATTGCCATCAACAGCAATACGGAAGCCAGTTCAAAGGGGAGCAAGAAATCGCTAAAGAAATGCTCACCAATCAATACAATTGGATTACCTTCTGGAGTCCCGGTAGAATGAGACCAAGGGGTTGCTAACACCATCGTACCCAAAAGGGCAAATAATCCCAAACTCACTACACCAGTAAGTATTTTACGTATCCAAGCGCTGGGAAGGGGAACAAAATCTTCCCGTTTATTTACCAACATAATGGCAAACAAAATCAGCACGTTCACCGCACCTACATAAACCAGTAACTGTGCTGCTGCTACAAAATCAGCATTTAGCAGTAGGTACATTCCAGCCATACTGACAAAAACACCTCCTAATAAGAAGGCAGAATAGACAACGCTGGATACTAACACTACACCTAGTGCTGTTCCAATCATCATCACACCCAGTATGGCAAACGAAACAAACTGTACTCCTTCGGCTAGATTCACAACTTTTTGTCCTTTGATAATTGGTAACTGGTAATTGGTAAATGGTAATTGGTAAATGGTAATTGGTAATTGGTAATAAGTTGTCACGCATCTAAATTTGCATAATTCAAAAAGCCATAAACCTTACCAATAATTGGTTTTATCCTTTTGACTTTTGACCCCTCCGGGGTTGTCCAGTCGCTCCTGGTTGGAAACCAAAAAGACCGCGCTGGCTCACTTTTGACTTTTGACTTACTTACCTATTACCTATTACCTATTACCTATTACCTATTACTCTTTCTCTTCTACTAGGTCTTCAGGAAATGCCCCAGCGCGGGGTGCATCAGCAGGCAAATCGTGGGCTTCCATAACACCTTTGGGTAAGTAAGCCAACTCCCGCAGTGGCGTTACCATGGGGTCATTTGTAACCTTATAAGGCAAGCGACCTAACGCTACACTGTCATAGTTCAATTCGTGGCGATCGTAGGTCGAAAGCTCATAATCTTCTGTCATTGATAGACAGTTGGTGGGGCAATATTCGACACAGTTACCGCAGAAAATACAAACACCAAAGTCGATACTGTAGTGTTTGAGCTTTTTCTTTTTACTAGCTTTATCAAATTCCCAATCTACCACTGGCAGGTTGATGGGACAAACCCGTACACAAACTTCACAAGCGATACACTTGTCAAATTCATAGTGAATCCGACCCCGAAACCGTTCGCTAGGAATCAGTTTTTCGTAAGGATATTGTACAGTTACCGGACGTCGTTGCATGTGGTCAAAGGTTACCGCTAAACCTTGACCAATATAACGTCCTGCTTGTACTGCTTCTTTGGCGTAATCTCCAACTTGCTTGAGAAACTTTAACATGGTGTCTGTTGTGTTTTGAGGTGATAAACAATTAATTAAAGTTATGAGTTATGAGTTATGAGTTATGAGTTATGAGTTATGAGTTAATCATCTTAAAGAAACAATGTATAAGGCACAAGGAAAGAGGGTTTGACTTGTTTCTTTCATTGGTAGCGGATGGTGGGTGCCCTTAACTCCAAACTCCTAACTCAAAACTCCGTACAGACGCGACATGTCGCGTCTGTACAATTCCAAACTCCTAACTCCTAACTCTTCCCTTATCCTCCAAAGGCAACGGGAAAAGCAATTTTCAATGCTGCTGTTAACAGCAAGTTTACCAAACCCACTGGTAGCAAAAACTTCCATCCCAAATCTAGCAATTGGTCAATGCGCACCCGTGGCACTGTCCACCGTAATAAAATAGCTAGAAATACTAGGAAGTAGGCTTTGAGTACAGTCATAGTGATACCCAAGGAAGCTGTTGCTACCTGTAATACGGGATTTGCTTCACTAATTCCCAACCAATTGGCAATCAGGTTGATAGGAATGGGAGAATCCCAGCCACCAAGGTATAAAACTGATACTAACAAAGCAGAAAGTACGAGGTTTACGTAGGAACTCAGGTAGAACAGAGCGAATTTCATCCCAGAATATTCGGTCTGATAACCTGCCACCAATTCCTCTTCCGCTTCTGGGAGGTCAAAAGGCATACGTTCGCATTCAGCAAGGGCAGCAATCCAAAAAATAATAAAACCTACTGGTTGTCGCCATACGTTCCAACCGAGAATGCCGTAGCCAGATTGCTGGTTAACGATGTCAACGGTACTGAGGCTATTAGACATCATTACCACTGCTAGCACTGCCAATGCCAAGGGAATTTCATAGCTAATGGACTGTGCTGCTGCCCGCAAACCACCCAACAGGGAGTATTTGTTATTAGATGCATAGCCAGCCATTAATAAGCCAATGGGCTGAATGCTAGACAAAGCAATCCACAAAAACACCCCCATACCCACATTGGTAATCAGCATATTCTGTCCAAAAGGCACAATTAAATAGGACAAAAATACTGGTAACACCACAAGAATGGGACCAAGAGTAAATAAAAATGGATCGGATTTCGCGGGGACTATATCTTCTTTAAAGACAAGTTTGATACCATCCGCCACAGGAGCCAGCAAGCCCAATGGACCAATATATTCAGGACCAATCCGCTGCTGTGCTGCTGCTGAAATCTTCCGTTCTAGCCAAACGCAGGTAAGTACGCCAACTGTAGCACCAATAACCATTAATATCATTGGTAATGGCATCCAAATTGCTTTGGCTGCACCTGCTGGCAATCCTAAATCCATCACGGATTTAATAAACGTTCCTTGCAGATCAATTCCTGAATTCATGTTTCCGTTCTTAAGGTCATCGCTTAATTGTCATTGACAACTATTTTTACTTTAGTTAACAACTGTAAACTTATTGCCAATACATTTGCCCAATACAGCCAAAATTTAAGATTTTTTGCAATTACCCCTTCGGGGTGAGGCAGTTGTTCATTTTGGAAACCAAAAGGACCACACTGCCTCACCATGCCTAGTATATCCTTGGATGGTTTCCCCCCATGGGCTGAATGAGAATTTCTACTTATGGTGTGAATTGAGATTCCCCCTGTGGAGGGAGGTGGGGAGATGGGGAGTGTGGGGAGTTAAGAGTGATGAGTTAAGAATTTAAGAGTGATGATTGAGGAATTAACAGTTAAAAATTCATAACTCCTAACTCCAATCACAGATTACACAGATTCCACTGTCCGTGCAATCCAAAAATCCGTGAGCAAACTCCTAACTCCAATCACGGATTACACAGATTCCACTGTCCGTGCAATCCAAAAATCCG
>JAAUYD010003121.1_pt1 | contig 18238 bp, 15 predicted proteins | sample 7278101 | NCBI WGS metagenome assembly JAAUYD01 (sample SAMN14350128, study PRJNA611818) | marine sediment metagenome | isolation source: surface marine sediment (0.6m) | place: French Polynesia: Moorea | collected 2018-08 | reverse complement strand
GCCGCCGTCGACGTACGGGAACGTGATCGATTCCTGGACGTAGCGGCCGGCGCCGGTGTCGATGGCGGCGGCGCTGAGGTTCGCGGCGGCTCGCGAGCGCAGGCGGTCGTTCACCGCCCAGCCACGCCTGGCGGCGGCGGACGCGCCGGTCGGGATGTTCGTCGCGAGGTGCGCGACGGCGTCGTGACCGTCGACCGCCCGTCGCACGGCGACCGGATCGAACAGGTCGACGGTCACGGGTTCGGCACCGGCGCGCCGCACGGCGTCGGCCTTGTCGGCGGTTCGTGTGACGGCCGTGACCGCATGCCCGGCCTCGATCGGCACTGGTAGGGCACGCCGGCCGAGCACGCCCGTCGCGCCGGTGACGAACACGCGGCTCACGACAGCACCCCGATCACCCAGTTCACGGCCCGCTGCTGCTGCTCGGGCGAGACCGACGTGTCGAGCTCGGCGACGAGGTCGCCGATGGTGACGTTCCTCAGCTCGTCGCGCCACGCGGTCTCGGCGCGCCACATCGCGCGGGCGATGCCGCACGGCTCGACGTAGTGCTCGGGCCCGACGGCGCTCGGTCCCTGCTGCCGGATCTCGGTGCAGCGGAACGCCGGTGCTTCACCCTCGACGGCGACCACGACGTCGAGCAGCGTGATCTCCGTGGCGGGGCGCGCCAGGCGGTAGCCGCCCCGCCGACCCGGCGCGGTCTCGACCACGCCGGCCCTGCTCAGCGCCTGCAGCTGCTTGGCGAGGTAGGCGGGCGGCACGGCGTGGAACTCGGCCAACCGCCCTGCCGGCAGCGCGACATCGGGCGGCAGCGACCCGAGCACCGTGCAGCAGTGCAGTGCCCATTCGAGTCCGTCACTCAGCTTCATATCCGGATATCCTATATCCGGATATGAGAACTCCGCAAGGGGGTGGGTCGCACTCGACGGCCCGGTGACGGTGCGCTACTCGGCGAAGAGGCGGTAGGAGCCCACGAGCGTGGCCGGCTGCGGGTTCGGCCCGAGGCCGGGCTCGCAACGCTCGGCGATGCCCTCCTGGAAGGCGGCGAACGCGGCGGTGCTCGCGAGCGGGTTCTCGTCGCCCTCGACCTCGGCGATGTGCACGAACGTGCCGTCGGCGAGACGGAACGTGGCGTAGCGCAACCCGCCGGGGTCGGTCTCGGCGAGCTCGGCGAACACCGCCCCGACCAGCCGCTGGTTCTCGTCGGCCCGATCGGCCTGGGGCGTGTAGCGAACGACGATGGTGCTCATGTGGGGCCTCCTGCTGCCTCGACTGCGCCGGACATCTTCGTGGAGAAGACGAACCGGATCGAGCCCGATCGACATTCGATCGGCGACCGGCGTCGTGGCGTCGGTACTGTCGGCGCATGAGCGAACGAGGACCGATCATCCCGCCGGGCAGCGAGCCGTTCTACGAGCGGTTCCACTTCGCCCCTGCGTTCCGCGTCGGCAACGCGGTGTACGTCTCGGGTGTCATCGGTACCGGCGACGACGGCAGCGTGCCCGACGACGCCGCGGCGGAGTTCACGCAGGCCTTCGCCAACCTCGGAGCGACGCTCGAAGCGGCCGGGACCTCGCTCGCCGACGTCGTCGACATGACCTCGTTCCACGTCGACATGAGCGAGACGTTGGGCTCGTTCATGGCGGCCCGCGACGCCGCCATGACCGCTCCGTGGCCGGCCTGGACGGCGATCGGCTGCACCGAGCTCGCGATCCCCGGTGCACGCGCCGAGGTCAAGGTCACCGCAGTCCTGCCCGAGTGAGTCGGCGCACGGCGGCGCCCGCGGTTCAGCCGTCGTCGACGAGGAGCACGGTCGCGTCCTCGTCGTCGAGCACGTAGATCCACCCGGCGTCTCCGTAGGCGGCCAGCCCCTCGACGCGCCGGCGTCCCTCGAGCGTGCGGACGACCTCGGTGCCGCCGGCGTCGAGCGCGAACCTGACGTGACGGTACGGGGCGGCCCGGAGCTTCCGGCCGGCGAGATCGCGTTCGGTGGGCCCCGTGATCGCGTGGAGCGCACCGGCGCGGGCGGTGAGCCCGCGACAACCCGACGGCCGTTTCGGGCTCGCGTCGACGTCGACCGGCTGGAGGCGCGCCGGTCTCCTCGCGAGCTCGTCGGCCGACCACGCCGCCGAGGTCATCAGCTCACGCGCTCCGTCGATCACGAGCAGCAGCGGGCGGCCGAGCTCGTCGACGGGCCACCTCAGCCCAACGACGAGGTCGTCGCCGATGAACGCCGCGCCCTCGAGGTTGACCGGCGCCATGTCGGCCTCGACATCCGCGCCCGCCTTGCGAGACCGAACCATCCGCTTGCGGACCCGGCCGTGCGCCTCGAGCAGCGCGTGATCGCCGGTCTCGACCGCGCCGTCGACGAGTCGCACGAGGGTCGTACCCAGATCGAGCACGTCCGCCGGCGCGCCGAATCCTGCCGATCCCGGGTCGCTCGCCACGTCGTCCTCCCCGAACCGGGCGACGAACGAACGTCGCCGGTCGAGGGTGCCCTTCGGCCCGAAGAACGCCGATCCGAACACGAACACGCGACCATCGGCCGCGGCCAGCGCTTCGGCATCGGTGACGCTCGCCGGCCCGCCTCGCAGCTCGACCGGGAGCAGCTCGAATCCCTCGTCGCCTCGCTCGCCGCCCGGTCGCACGATCGAGACCATCCCGCCGAGCCCGGCCTCGTCGTGGGCCAACCACCACGCCGACGCGGCGCCGAGCCGGGCGAGCAGCGGTGGCGACGAGACCGGCAGCAGCGCCGATCCTTCGTTGACGCGACCGCGCAGACGAACCCGTCGGAGTTCTCCCACAGCGGGCATCGTAGGGTCGCCCGGGACCGCCGTCGTTCGGCGGACGGCGAGCCGGGACGACCGGCTCAGGAGTGGCGCGTGAAGACCGGCTCGGCCGGCGTCGATCGGTCGGCGTCGTAGCGGTAGCCGAGGCCGTCGTAGTCGCGCAGCGCCCGCGCCGACTTGACCCGGTTGCGGATGATCCAGCCGGCCATCGCGCCTCGCGCCCGCTTGGCGAAGAACCCGATCACCTTGAGGTCGCCCGCGGCGTCGGGGTCGAGGAACTTCGGCGTGATGACGGTGCCGTCGAGACGATCGGGCCGGACCGACCGGAAGTACTCGGCCGACGCCAGGTTGACCAACACCTTCGCACCCGGGCTGGCGGCGAGATCGTCGTTGAGCCGGTCGGTCACCTCGTCGCCCCAGAAGGTGTAGAGGTCACCGCCGGTGGCGTGCTCGACCTTCGAGCCCATCTCGAGGCGGTACGGCTGCATCAGGTCGAGCGGCCGCAGCACGCCGTACAGGCCCGACAGGATCCGCAGCGTCTTCTGCGCGTGCGTGTAGTCGCGCTCGGTGAACGTCGCCGGGGCGTCGAGGCCGTGGTAGGTGTCACCGTTGAACGCGAACAGCGCCGGGCGGGCGTTGGTCGGGGTGAACGGCGGCTCCCAATCCTGGAAGCGCTCGAAGTTGAGCTCGCCGAGCGACGGCGAGATCGACATCATCGACGACAGCTCGTCGGGCGACTTCTCGCGCATGATCGACACCAGCTCGGCCGACCGGTCGAGCATCGTCGGCTCGCTGAACTTCCGCGTCGGCAGCTTCGACGCGTAGTCGAGCGACTTCGCAGGAGAGACGACGATCAACACAACGCACTGTCTAGTGAGGCGCCACGCCGCTCACAACTCGTGCGGGGTCGTCGGTCGACCACCGCCGGGCGACCACGGTCGGGCGACCATCACCGGTCGACCATCGCCGGTCATGGCGACTGGATGCCCTGGCAGTTCTCCCGACCGAGGCTGTCGACGAGCAGCGGCGTCTCGGTGGGCACCGTGCTCGGTACGCGCCTGAATCGCGTTCGCTCGTCGTTCATCCACGTGCGTGCGTCCTCGAGCACGACGCGAGCGCCGACGAGCGCAGCGAGGCGCTCGGGATCCCGGGGATCCTCCCCGAACCCGATGAGGCAGGCGCCGAGATGGTCGAACACCTCGTCGAACGCGCGGTCGGACGCGGTCCGGGGTCGAGACGCCTCGTCGGTGGCGATGCGACGCCGCCGCCGACCGGTTCGGGCGTCCGGCCGGTGCCGTACGCTGACGACGTGATGGCGGACCGTGGTCGAGGCCGCAGGCCGGGCGCAGTCGCGCTGGCCGTGGTCGTGATCGTGGTGCCGGCCGCGGCGTTCGCGGTCGTCGCGGCGATCGACGACCCGGCCACGGTCGACACGCAAGCGGTGCGCGGTGAGGCGTCCCAGGTCACGCCGACCGTCCCCCCACCTCCCGGCTGCCGGCGGGTGATCGTCATCGGCGACTCGCTGATGGACAACGCCGAGCCATGGCTGCGCGCCGGTCTTCGCGACGCCGGCTTCACGTACTTCGTCGATGCCGAGCCGAGCCGGAGGATTCCCGAGCGCGTCCGCGCCCCGAAGAGCGGTGTCAAGGCCGCTCGAAGCGTTCGGGCCACGTGGGGCGAGGCCGACTGCTGGATGATCGCGTTGGGTTCGAACGACCTGATCTTCGGCGGCGGCGACCCGGCGACGGCCGACTCGATGATCGACGAGATGCTCGGCGCGACCACGCCCGACGCACGCGTCTGGTGGGTCAACGTCGACTACCACCGTGATTCGCGCACGTCGTTCGACTTCCCTCGGGCAACGGCAGTCTTCAACGAGCGCCTCGACGCGCGCGCCGCCGCCGACCCGGCCTTCACCGTGATCGACTGGTACTCGTACGCCGAGGCCAACCTGAACTGGTTCTTCGACCCGGTCCACGTCGACCGCACCGGCAGCATCGCCCGCGCCGAGCAGGCCGTCGCCGCGCTGCCGCGTTCCGGCCCGTAGCGAGCCGAGCGCGGCGTCAGCTCGTCGGCTCTGCCGAGACCTCGTGCACGATCTCGACGAGTTGCGCGACGGTGTCGATCCGCTCCTGCAGCGGACCGCCGACCTTCGCCTGCAGCGTCTCGATGCCGGCGTCGCGGTAGCGCCGGACCCGCTTGGCGACCATGTCCGGCGTACCGAGCAGGTTCGTCTTGAACCCGATGTCGAACGGCACCCGCGCCGCCGCCTCCTCGCGCCGGCCGGCCTGCCACAGGTCGTAGACGGCGGCCACGTCGTCGCCGTAGCCCTGCTCGGTGAACGCCCGGTTGTAGAAGTTCTGATCGGCCGTGCCCATCGCACCGATCGTGAACGCATAGCCGTCGGCATGCCGGCGACCGGCCGCCTCACCCGACGCCTCGTCGGGCGTGAACTCGACCGCCACCGGCATCACCAGCTCGAGCTCGTCGATGGTGCGTCCACCTCGCACGCAACCCGCACGGATCGCGTCGAGGAACACGTCGGCGTGCTCGGCCATGAACGCGTTGCCCAGCCAGCCGTCGGCGATCTCGCCGGTGAGCTCGAGGCTCTTCGGGCCGAGCGAGGCGATGAACATCGGGATCGGAGGTTCGGTGGGGGGCGCCATCGATCGGATGCCACGACCCTCCCCGTGCAGCGGCAGCCGGTAGGCGCGGCCGTCGTGCACCAGCCGTTCGCCGGCGGCGACCTTGCGGACGATGTCGATCGTGTCGCGCATCGCTGCCAAGGGTCGCTCGAACGGGACGCCGTGCCAGCCCTCCATGACGCGCGGCCCGCTCGAACCCAGACCGAGGAGCAGCCGGCCGCCCGACATCGCCTGGACCGACATGGCCTGCATCGACAGCATCGCGGGCGATCGGGCGCCCACCTGCACGATCCCGGTCGCGAGGCGAATCGTCGACGTGCGGGCAGCGAGGTAGGCGAGCGGTGTCAGCGCGTCGTATCCCCAGGCCTCGGGGACCCAGACCGACGTCGCGCCCAGCCGCTCGGCCTCGACGACGAAGGTGACGTCGTCCTCGGTCAGGCCCGACGCGCTCACCCCGACTTGCATGCCGACCGACAGTAGGCGTGGCCCACCGAACGGCGTCGAGGTGGACGCGAAGGCGAGCCGCACCGGGCGCGCTCGCACCGCGTCCGTGAGCAGGTGATTAAGGTCGCCGCAGCACCGCTGATCGTCCCGTGGGGGAATCGTTGCAGCACTCGAATCGCACAACCAGGGCCGAGCCATCGCCGCGACGGATGAGGCCGCGAAGGGCTGCGCTGTGACGCTGACCGACACGCTCGCCCAAGAGCAACCGCCGCCCGAGGATCCGGATCCCCGGCCGTCGCGGCGGGCCTCGCTCGCTCCGCTCGTGGGCCTGGCCGTGCCGTTGCTGGCCGTCGTCGCCGCGCTCACGGTCGGGGCGATCATGCTGCTGGCGCTCGGCGCCAACCCGCTGCGCGGCTACGGGGCGCTCCTCGACGGCGCGTTCGGCGGCCGCGACGCACTCGCCGACACTGCGCTCAAGTCGATGCCACTCCTCCTGGTCGGCGTCGGGATCTGCATCGCGTTCCGGACCGGTGTGATCAACATCGGCGGCGAGGGTCAGATCATCGCCGGCGCGATCCTGGCGACGGTCGTCTCCCTGGCGATCCCCGGCACGCCCCGCCTGCTGCTGGTGCCCATCGTGCTCGTCGCCGGCGGTGTCGGCGGTGCGATCTGGGGTGCGATCCCCGGCGCGCTGAAGGCCTACGCGGGCGTGAGCGAGATCCTCTCGACGATCATGATGAACATCGTCGCGGCGCAGTTCCTGAGCTTCCTACTGCAGGACCTCCTCATCGAAGAGGGCGCGATCCGGATCCAGCAGACGAAGCGGCTCACCGAGAACGCCGACCTCCCACTCCTGCCCGGCGGCACTCGCCTGCACCTCGGCGTGCTGATCGCCGTGCTCGTCGCGGTGCTGGGCTACGTCCTGTTGTTCCGCAGCGCGCTCGGCGTGCGCCTGCGGGCGACCGGCCACAACCCGCACGCCTCCCGGTACGCCGGCATGCCCGTCAAGCGCAGCATCGTCCAGGCGCTCGCCTTCAGCGGCGCCTGCTCGGGCGTCGCCGGTGCGATCCTGGTCTTCGGCAGCGAGTCGCACCGCCTGATCGGCGAGGGCGGTGCGGCTGCGTTCACGCAGAACGCCGGCTTCAACGGCATCGTCGCGGCACTCTTCGGCGGGCTGCACCCCCTGTCCACGATCCCGGCATCGTTCTTCTTCGGCGGGATGTTGACCGGCGGCATCTCGCTGCAGCGTGAACTGCAGGTGCCGGCCGCACTGATCGTCGCGCTGAACGGCGTCGTCGTCGTGTTCGTCGTCGGCAGCCTCAAGCTGCAGGGGCGCCTCAGCGCGTGGGCCGATCGAACGGCACGGCGGGAGGAGGCCTCGTGAGCGACTTCTTCACGCTCTCGGTGCTGGTCGCCACGCTCGCCTCGGGCATCCGCCTCGCCACGCCGTTCCTGCTGGCCGCGCTCGGCGAGACGATCGGCCAGCGCAGCGGCGTGCTCAACCTCGGCGTCGAGGGCGTGATGCTGATCGGGGCGTTCGCCGCCTACTACACCGCGCTCGAATCGGGCAGCGCCGTGCTGGGGCTCTTCGTCGCGATCGCCGCCGGAGCCGTCATGGGCCTCGCCTACGCGCTCATCACGGTGGTGCTGCACGCGGTGCAGGGCATCAGCGGCATCGGCATCTTCCTCTTCGGGCTCGGGTTCACCGACCTCCTCTTCCAGAAGCAGGTCGGGACGCCGGTGCCGATCGGGGGGTTGCAGCCGATCGACATCCCGCTGCTGTCCGACATCCCGCACCTCGGCGAGATCTTCTTCCGGCACAGCCTGCTGACGTACGTGGCCTTCCTGCTGGTTCCCGCCGTCTGGTTCCTCATCAACCGCACGACGTTCGGGCTCAACATCCGAGCGGTCGGCGAGACGCCCGAGGCGGCGGACACGCTCGGCGTCAGCGTCAACGGCACGCGCACGCTCACGATCCTGCTCGGCAACATCCTGGCCGGGCTGGCGGGCGGTGCGTTGGCGCTCGAGGTCGGGATCTTCCAGCAGAACCTCACGGCGGGGCAGGGCTTCATCGCGATCGCGCTCGTGTACTTCGGTACGTGGCGGCCGGGCGGCGTGATGGGCGGCGCCCTGCTGTTCGGCATCGTGTCGGCAACCGTGCTCCAATGGAAGACGCTCGGCATCGTGAGCGGTGCCGCCTCCAGCCTCACGGCGATGGCGCCGGCGGTGCTCACGATCGTCGTGCTGGTGCTCGTCAGCCGCCGGATCGACGCACCCGCCGCCCTCACCCGACCGTTCGACCGAACCGCCTGATCGACAGCTTCAGCATCCAGAACCCGACGACCAAGGGAGCAACACCATGAGCAACCAGACACGATCCCGGGGGAGTCTCCGGCTCGGCGCCGCGCTGCTGGCCACCGTCGCGTTGATCGCGGCGAGCTGCGGTGACGACGATGACGACGCCGACGACGCGCCGGCCGAGGCCGCGGAGGAGAGCGCCGACGACGGCGCGACCGACGACGGCGCGACCGACGACGGCGCAACCGACGACGCCGCGACCGACGACGCCGCGACCGACGACGCCGCGACCGACGACGGCGCGACCGACGACGCCGCGACCGACGACGCCGCAGCCGACGCCGGGTTCCGGGTGGCGATCGTGGCGCCGAGTGCCAGCAACGACCTCGCGTTCACCCAGAGCATCGTCGACAGCATCGAACGGGTGGCCGAGTCCCGCCCGATCGAGACCTCGATCACCGATGGCACCTTCATCGTCGAGGACGCCGCCGCCGCCTTGCGCGGGTATGCGGAGGACGGGTTCGACCTCGTGATCGCACACGGCTCGCAGTACGGCGCGCCGTTGCAGGAGATCGCCCCCGACTTCCCCGACGTCTCGTTCGCCTGGGGGACGGCGGCCGACACCTTCGGCATCCCGAACGTGTATGCCTACACCGTCCGCGCCGACGAGGGTGGCTACGTGAACGGCACGATCGCCGCACAGCTCACCGAGTCGAACACGCTCGGCGTGGTCGGCCCGATCGAGGTCGGCGACGCGAAGCTCTACGTCGACGGGTTCGTGGCGGGCGTCGCCGCGCAGAACCCCGACGCGACCGTCAACGTCAACTACATCGAGTCGTTCAGCGATGTCGCGCTCGCGTCCGAGGCGGCGAACGCACACGTCTCCAACGGGGCCGACGTGCTGACCGGCACCGCGCAGATGGTGGTCGGTGCCACCGGCGTCGCCGGCGAGGCGGGCATCCCGTGGTTCGGCACGCAGTCGAACCAGACCGATCTCGGCCCGGGGATCGTCGTGGCCTCGCAGGTGTACCACTGGGAGGTGCTGTTCGACGAGATCATCGACAACATCCAGGCCGGCACGCTCGGCGGCGAGGTGTTCATCGCAACCCTCGCCAACGGTGGGCTCGAGATGGAGTTCAACGCCGGGTACGGCCTCGATCCGGACATCCAGTCGGCCGCCGAGGACACCGTCACTGCGATCGCATCCGGCGACCTCTCGACCGGCATCGAGTGAGCGACGCCACGACATGAACACACCCGACCCGGCGGTGCCGATGCTCGAGATGCGCTCGATCACGAAGCGCTTCCCGGGCGTCCTCGCCAACGACCGCGTCGACCTGTCGGTCCTGCCGGGTCGGGTGCACACGCTGCTCGGTGAGAACGGGGCGGGCAAGAGCACCCTGATGAAGGTGCTCTACGGGCTGTATCAACCCGACGAGGGTTCGATCCACCTCGACGGTGAGCAGATCGCGATCCATTCACCGACCGATGCGATCAACCGTGGCATCGGCATGATCCACCAGCACTTCATGCTCGTGCCGACGCTCACCGTGGCCGAGAACGTCGCGCTCGGCCTCGGTGGCCGACGCGGACTCGCCGACATGCGACCCGTCCGGCGCCGGCTGCTCGAGGTGTCCGAGCAGTACGGGCTCAGCGTCGATCCCGACGCGTACATCTGGCAGCTCGCGGTCGGCGAGCGTCAGCGCGCCGAGATCCTGAAAGCGCTCTACCGCGACGCGCGCCTCCTGGTGCTCGACGAGCCGACCGCGGTGCTGACACCGCCCGAGGTCGACGAGCTCTTCACGACGCTCCGGCAGCTCACCGCCGACGGCCGCGGGCTGATCTTCATCTCGCACAAGCTCCACGAGGTGATGGACCTGTCCGACGAGATCACGGTGCTGAGAGACGGCCGGGTCTCGGGCCGCACCCGGCCGAGCGAGGCGACCCGCGAGTCGCTCGCACAGATGATGGTCGGGCGACCCGTCGAGTTCACCCGCTCTGTTGCGGTGCAGGAGCCCGGCGAGGCCCAGCTCCGCATCGACGGCCTCACGGTCACGGGTGACCGGGGCACGAGCGCGGTCGACGACGTCACCCTCGAGGTGCGGTCGGGCGAGATCGTCGGCGTGGCCGGGGTGTCGGGCAACGGCCAGCGCGAGCTGGCCGAGGCGATCTTCGGTCTGCGACCCGTCGCGGCGGGCACGATCTCGGTCGGCGGCGCCGAGGTCGGGGAACCCTCGCCGAAGTCGGTGCGTGAGCTGGGGCTCGCCTACGTGCCCGAAGAGCGGATGCGAGACGGCACGGTCGGCGAGTTCACGGTCGCCGAGAACCTGATGCTCGTGGAGTACCAGTACGAGCCGTACACGCGGCGGGGGCTGCTCAACCGCGCAGCGATCAGCGCGCGCTGCACCGACCTGGTCAGCGGGTACAACGTGAAGACGCCGTCGATCGACACGCCGACCCGCCACCTGTCGGGCGGCAACATCCAGAAGGTCGTCATCGCACGCGAGTTCAGCGCCGACGCCGATGTCCTCGTCGTCGCCCAACCCACCCGGGGCGTCGACATCGGGGCCGCCGAGTACATCCACGAGCGGCTCCTGGAACAGCGCGCCGGCGGCGCTGCGATCCTGCTCATCTCCGAGGACCTCGACGAGGTCATGCAGCTGTCCGACCGCATCATCGTGCTGCTCGAGGGTCGCGTGATGGGCGAGGTCGACCGGGCCGACGCGACGGTCAACGAGGTCGGCCTGCTGATGTCCGGCGTCACCACCTGACCGTCGCGGGTCGTGTCAGACACAACTCGCGACGTCGGCGTCGGGGACCTACCGGTGCGTCGTCGATGCACGCCGACGAACGTGGCGCCAGACGCGGATCGGCCGGGGCGCTGCGGCCCCGGCCGATCGGTTCACGTCGTCGGTCAGGCCGGGTTGGCGTGCACGCTGACCGTCCTGCTCAGGCGGCCGGGCAGCCCCGCCGAGTCGACCACCTCGACCGTCAGCGTCCACTTGGGGTTGGTGGGCGCTTCGGGTGGCGACGGCAGCTGCACCATGACGTCCGAGCAGTCCTGCACGACGGCGATTCCGCCACCGCCCTCGGTGAGCTCGCTGCCCTCGCAGAGCACGATCCGGGTCTCGCCCTGCTCGGCGACCCAGCGCATGCGGGTCCCCGCGATCGCGCCGTCCTCGGCGTCGGTCGCGCTGGCCTGCAGGTGCACCGAGGCGACGGCGGCACCGGACCCGATCTCGTACACCTCGTTCGTGGTCGGCGAGATGATCGTCGGCTTCGGTAGCGACTCGCCGGGCGGCACCATGAGCATCGTCAACAGCGCCGTGTCCGAGATCGCCACCCCGCCGGGGTCGATGCCGCGGAACACGACCTCGTAGTCGCCGACCGACAGCGTGTTCGCCGGGATCACCGACTGGTGGCCGGTGGTCTGGAACACCACCTCGCCGTTGCCCTCGCGGCGCACGGTCCACGACACGTCGGCGTCGGTGAGCGACGCCCAGTCGTCGTCGGCGTCCGACGTCGACCCGTCGAGCAGGACCTCCTCGACGGTGTAGCGGTACGTGTTCGCGGCCGGGCTCGAGATGCTCACCCGGGGCGGCGTGTTGGCCACCTCGATCTCCAGCGTGCGGGTCGTCGTGTGGCCCATCACGTCGGTCGCCCGGGCGATGAACGTGTGCCGTCCGGGCTCGAGCTCGCCGAGGGAGACCGGGTCGGTGGTCGGCACGCTGTTGACGAGCTCGCCCCCGATCCGGCTCCACTGGATCGGCAGCGGCATGCCGGCGAAGTTCTCGGCGGTCGCCACCAGGTCGACCCAGTCGTCCGCGCCGATCTCGTCATCGGGCGTGGGCGCCTCGATGGTCAGCGTCGGCAGGGTGTAGGTGTGGCCGAGCGCCGTCGCCACGGCGCGGTAGGCGTCGATCCGGCGGTGGTGGCCGGTGACCTCCGAGCCGAGGTTGTCGGTGTGGGCCGTGTCCTTGATGATCTGCCAGACCTGCTTCGGGCCGAGCGTCGGGTTGGCCGCGATGACGAGCGCGGCGACGCCGGCGACGACCGGGCTGGCGACCGACGTGCCGCAGGTGGTCTTGGTCGTCGAGTCGCCGGGCACGTCGTGGTTGGCCAGCGCGTAGACGCAGTGCGGCCCGTAGATCTCGACCGAACCACCGCCGGTCTTGGTGCCGTAGTTCGAGTTGCCGTGACGCTTCGCGTCGCCGTCGACACCGCCCACGCACACGACGCCCTCCAGCTCGCACGGCGTGGTCAGCGCGTCGTTCGAGTCGACGTCGATACCGTCGTTGCCGGCCGACGAGAAGGGCAGTGCGCCGTACTCGTCGCGCACCTTGCGGAACCAGCGTCCGTAGATCCGCTCGGCCGAGCCCTGCAGCGACGTGATGTTGCTGCCGAAGCTCATGTTGACGATGTGCGGGCGCTCCTCCTTGACCACGTTGCGGATGCTCTTGTAGCGCTCGTACGTGTTGTCGCCACCCGGCACGACGGCGATCAGGTCGGCGACGTACGAGGCCGGGCCCGCCGTGCCGAAGCCGTTGTTCAGGCGGGCCATCGCCGCCATCGCGACGTCGGTCCCGTGCCAGGGGCAGTCCGTGCCGCCCGAGCACTGCTTCGGGTTCTCGACGCCCCACTGGCCGCCACGGATCTTGGCCTGGGCGGGAAGGTCCTCGTTGTAGACGAAGCCGCCGTCGACGATCATCATCTTCACGCGGGTGCCGACGTTCTGGTGCATGAGCTGCCAGGCGGCGTCGATGCCGCTCGCCTGCGGTGCGGTCGACGAGATCCAGTTCCACTGGAAGGCGTCGGACCGGCGGGTCGGGTCGTCGTTGCCCTCGCGGCCGGGGTCTTCGGCGCTGGTGCCGTCGACGACGCCCGTGCTCGTGGTCATCCAGTTGAGGGCGACCTCGGTGCCGTGGTAGGCGGTCTCGTGGGCGGCGATCGACATCAGCGAGAGTGCTAGCTCGTCGCTCACGGCGAACTCGCCGTCGTGGTGCGGCTCGACGGCCAGCAGATCGCCGGCCAGCTGCTCGACCGGCGCGGTCGAGGGGTCGACGGCGACCAGGTGGTCGGTGTACTCGTCGCCCTCGTCGGGCTCGATCGTGTCGACGACCGTGCCGTTCCAGCGGTCGAGGAAGGCCTGCAGCGCGTCATCGGACCGGACCGACACGGTCAGCTCGCCGAGCACGATGTCGCTCTCGACGCCGCCCGTCGACCGTAGACGCGCGGTCTGGCGTGGCGCGTCACCGGCGTTGACCGGCGCGATCTCCGGCACCTCGGGCTGCAGCGATCCGTCGACAGCGAACGACACCTGATCGGGCTGCGGCGGCACCGGCGGCGCGGGGATGTCGGGCTCGACGCTCGGCTCGTCGACCACGTCGACGACCACCGGGTCGGTCGTCGTGTCGGGGCCGGTGTCGGTGGGTGGGGTGTTCGCCGGTGCGGCGTCGGCCGCCTGGGTGGTGTCCTCCCCGCTCCGGCCGAGCGATGTGACGACGAGGACGGTGGCGAGCAGTGCGGCCACCAGGGTCCAGCTGACGATGATGCGATTGCGCATGGCGGTTTCCTTTCGGTCTGGTTGCGGGTCCAGAGCGCGGGGCGAGCACCACCTCGCGCTTTTCTTCGAGCTCGTGCCCTCGTCCCGGCTTCTTCGCGAAAACCGCGAGACGACCGACGCCCGTGGCTCTGGACCGCCAACGAGAGCGAAAGGAACCCGCCATGGACACGTCAGCAACTCCGAGCAGCGCAACACCGACGACACCGCCGGCCGGCGACGTCGTCGACGGTCAGCTCGTCGACACGCGCCCGGTCGACACGCAACCGGTCGGCACGACCGACGCACCCGAGTACCTCCACACCCTGATCGACACTGAGGACCCCGCGATGGCCCCTGGCGACCCGACGATGCTGTTCTCGCTCGACGCACCGGTGTCGCGCCGCTCGTCGACGCCGCTCGTGGTGCTCGCTGCAGCAGCGACGCTGCTGCTGGTCGTGGCGATCGTGTTCACGCTCGTCCGGCGTGGATCGGCCGACGGGCCGGCGGCGGCGCCGACCGTCACCGAGGTCGTCGCGGAGCCCGAGGCGGCCGTTCCCGCCCAGCCGGCCGCGGTCGCCGCGTCCGAGGCCGAGGTGCCCGTCGTGCCCGTCGTGCCCGCGCCCGCCGGGGAGCCGGCACCCGTCTCACCGCTTCCGCCCCTGCCGTTGCCGGACGACGTCGACGGCGGCGACGACGATCAACCCGGCGTCGCCGTGCCGCCGGTCGCCCCCGAGCCGGTCGGGCCCGAGACCACCGAGCCGGCGCCACCCGAGCCGCCTGCCCCGGCGCCGGTGCTGGCTGCGCAGGCCTCGCACGTGCTCGACCCCGGGGTCGAGGCGCTCACCGTCACGTTGCAGAACGTCGGGGACGCGACGCTCCACTACGAGATCGTCAACGACGGTGACGGGTTCACCAGCGACCAGCCGAGCGGCGAGATCGGCGCCGGCGGGTTCGCCGACGTGTGGGTCGACCTCGAGGTCGCACCAGAAGGAGAGGGCCCGACGCTGTTCCAGCGGGTGCTCGAGGTCGAGTCCGACGGCGGCAGCACGTTGATCACCGTCGACGGCCAGGTCGAGAAGCCCGGTCATCTGATCGCGGAGTACCACGATCTGCCGATGGTCGACTACCGGGCGACGGTCGAGTTCACGAACGTCGGCGGCTTGCCGCTCGAGATCACCGGCATCGACGCGCCGGATCTGACGGTGGGGCTGATCCCCGACCAGATCGCAGCCGGCGAGACGATCGAGGTCGACGTGGCGATCTGCGAGGGAGCCACCGGGTTGCCGGTGTTCGTGCCGCACGTGAACCCTGCGCTCCCGCTGCTGCCGCAGTACCAGATCGTCAGCTGGGTCACGCTCGAGACCGACCAGAACACCGAGTCGACCACCGTCTCGTCGTGGACGCTCGGCTTCGATCCGCCGAGCTGCCAATCGGTCGTCGAGCCCGTCACCGACGACATCGTGCTCGGCCCCTGACGACGCCACGCCCTGATCGCCGCCCCTGGCGTCCTCGGTCGCCGCGTTCGGCAGCGACCGGGGACGCCCGACTCTTTACGCGGTGTCAACGCCTCGGTACTGTCCGAAGCATGGCGAACATCGTGAAGGCCGCGCTGCTGCAGACCGACTGGACCGGCGACAAGGAGTCGATGATCGACAAGCACGAGGAGGCAGCCCGCGAGGCCGCCGCCCAGGGTGCGCAGGTCATGTGCTTCCAGGAGCTGTTCTACGGCCCCTACTTCTGCCAGGTGCAGGACACCGAGTACTACGGCTACACCGAGGAGATCCCCGACGGCCCGACCACCCAGCGCTTCCAATCGGTCGCCAAGGAGCTCGGCATGGTGATGGTGCTGCCGATGTACGAGATCGTGCAGGCCGGCCTGTACTACAACACCGCAGCGGTGATCGACGCCGACGGCACGTACCTCGGCAAGTACCGCAAGCAGCACATCCCGCAGGTGAAGGGGTTCTGGGAGAAGTTCTACTTCCGCAACGGCACCGAGGGGTACCCGGTGTTCGACACCGCGGTCGGCAAGGTCGGCGTCTACATCTGCTACGACCGCCACTTCCCCGAGGGCTGGCGTGCGCTCGGCCTGCACGGCGCCGAGATCGTCTTCAACCCCTCCGCCACGAGCCGCGGCCTGTCCGCCTACCTGTGGCAGCTCGAACAGACGGCCTCCGCTGCCGCGAACATGTACTTCGTCGGCGCGATCAACCGTGTCGGGATCGAAGAGCAGGGCGACAACGACTTCTACGGCACGTCGTACTTCGCCAACCCCCGCGGCCAGTTCGTGGGCGAGCCGGCCTCCGACCAGGACGAGGAACTCGTCGTCCGCGAACTCGACCTCGGCATGGTCCGCGAAGTCCGCGACCAGTGGGCGTTCTACCGCGACCGGCGCACCGACTCCTACGGCCCGCTGGTCGAGAACTGAGCAACCGAGCGACGGAGGACCACACGAACACATGACGACCAACGCCGAGCTCCACGCCCGCTACTCGGCCATCCTGCCGAGCTACACGAAGCCGCTCTACGCGAAGCCGATCTCGATCGACCGCGGCGAGGGCGGGTACGTGTGGGACGTCGAGGGCAACCGCTATCTCGACTTCTTCGGCGGGGTGCTCACCACGATGGTCGGCCATGCGAACCCCGGCGTCGTCGCCGCGGTGCAGGACCAGGTGGCGAAGGTGATGCACACCTCCACCCTGTACCTGTCCGAGCCGATGATCGAGCTCGCCGAGACGATCGGCGAGCTCTCGGGCATCCCCGACGCCCGGGTGTTCTTCACCACGTCCGGATCCGAGGCGAACGACACCGCGATCCTGCTCGCCACGAGCTATCGCAAGTCGAACCAGGTGCTCGCGATGCGGAACAGCTACCACGGCCGCTCGTTCACGGCGCAGGCGCTCACCTCGCACCGCTCGTGGAGTTCGACGAGCCTCTCCGGCCTGTCGGTCAACTTCGTGCAGGGTGCGTACCAGCTGCGCAGCCCCTTCAAGGATCTCGACGACGCCGAGTTCACACAGGCGTGCGTCGACGACCTCCAGCAGGTGATCGACATGATGACCGCCGGCGACGTGGCGTGCCTGATCGCCGAGCCGATCCAGGGCGTGGGCGGGTTCACCGTGCCGCCCGACGGGTTCTTCGCCGAGTTCCAGAAGGTGCTCTCGAACCACGGGATCCTGTTCATCAGCGACGAGGTGCAGACCGGCTGGGGGCGGACCGGCGACCACTTCTGGGGCTACGAGGCGCACGGCATCACCCCAGACATCCTCACCTTCGCCAAGGGCGTGGGCAACGGCATCACCCTCGCCGGGCTGGTCGCCCGCGCCGAGGTGATGGACACGATCACGGCCCTCTCGTTCTCCACCTTCGGCGGCAACCCGCTGTCGGCGGCCGCCGGGTTGGCGACGATCGACTACGTCCGGTCGAACGACCTGCAGGCGAACGCCAAGCGGATGGGCGATCGGCTCGCCGCCGCGCTCCGGCCGGTCGTCGACGACACCCCGTGGATCGCCGAGCTGCGCGGCCGCGGCCTCATGCAGGCCATCGAGACCGTCGTCCCCGCCACGGGCGAACCCGACGCGCAGAAGGCCGGTGAGATCCTCGAGGCGTGCAAGTCCAACGGGCTCCTCGTCGGCAAGGGCGGTCTCTACGGCAACGTCATCCGGATCACCCCGATGCTCGACGTCACCGAATCCGAACTCGACGAAGGCGCGACGGCGATCGTCGATGCGATCCACGCCGTCGATCACTCCATCACGAACCAGAGCACGAACCAGAGAAGGGCAGTCCCGACATGACCATCCTCATCAAGGGCGGCACCGTCGTTTCCACCACCGGGGCCGATCCGGCCGAGGTGTTGATCGACGGTGAGACCGTCACCGCCGTCCTCCAACCCGGCGGTGCCATGGCGCTCGCCGCCGAAGACGGGGCGCAGGTGATCGACGCCACCGGCAAGCTCGTCGTGCCGGGCGGCGTCGACGTGCACACCCACATGGAGCTGCCGTTCGGCGGCACCGTCGCCTCCGACGACTTCGAGACCGGCACCCGCGCGGCCGCGTGGGGCGGCACGACGACGATCGTCGACTTCGCCACGCAGCGCTACGGCGAGAACGTCCGCCAGTGCCTCGACGACCGCATGGCGCTGGCCGAGGGCCGATGTGCGATCGACTACGGCTTCCACATGATCATCGGCGGCGTCGACAACGACTCGCTGAAGGAGATGGACGCCCTGGTGAACGAGGGCATCACCAGCTTCAAGCTGTTCATGGCCTACCCCGGCGTGTTCTACGCCGACGACGGCCAGATCCTGCGGGCGATGCAGCAGGCGGCCGGCAACGGCGGCCTGATCATGATGCACGCCGAGAACGGTCTGGCGATCGACGTGTTGGCCGAGCAGGCGGTCGAGCGGGGTGAGACCGATCCGGTCAACCACGGCTACGTGCGGCGCGCCGAGTTCGAGTCGGAGGCGACGCACCGGGCGATCCAGCTCGCCAAGGTCGGTGCGGCACCGCTCTACATCGTGC
>JAAUYD010017152.1_pt1 | contig 18239 bp, 13 predicted proteins | sample 7278101 | NCBI WGS metagenome assembly JAAUYD01 (sample SAMN14350128, study PRJNA611818) | marine sediment metagenome | isolation source: surface marine sediment (0.6m) | place: French Polynesia: Moorea | collected 2018-08 | reverse complement strand
GGTCATGACCACCATCGTCAACCCGATGCCGAGCAGCAGGTTGACGATGGTGGTCATGACCAGAATGACAAGCCCCGCTTGCAGGTTGGCCAGCGGTTTGGGCATCAGCAGGTGCGAGATACCGCTCTTGAAAATCCCGATGGCGGCCAAAACGATCAGTGCCCCTTCAAACCCGGCTGAAAAATATTCGATCTTTCCGTGGCCATACGGGTGATCTGAGTCAGGGGGTTGGGAGGCCATCCAGATACTCACCACAGCGAAGGCGGCAGCGACCACATTGATGATGGATTCAAGCGCATCGGACAGCACCGCCGAGGAGCGGGTCAGGTGAAAGGTATAGAACTTAACGGCCATCAGCACCACGGAAACCAACAGAGAGATGCCGATCGTCGTCATGCGGAGCCTGAAAGATTGCCCGCTTGGGGCAGATGCGCGTTGCTTGGTTGGCATATGGTTGCGATTATATGACGGGCGACCGGAAACTTCAACAAGATGAACCAATCACATCAATTTGGTGTCGCAATTGATAAACTCCGTGACACCTCGATGAAAATAAGCTACCTTAGGCGCGATTATTATTCCCGATCGGCAATCAACCACAGCTAATGGAGCACATTCATGGCAGAACAAGAGCAAATTGATTTTAAAGTAGATACCGATAACCTGTACCGCGAGGATGCAATCACCGATCTCAAAGTGGCATCCATCCGGCGGATGATACCGGTCACCGCGGACGGCCAAGATGATCCCAGCCGCGCTCCGGTCTTTTTCGGCCACACGCAAATCCTCACCCCACAGGGACCGCTGCCCTTGCAGTCCAAATTGCCCGCCAACAACCTGCTAGAGGCCATGCAGGTGTTTCCCGAGACCATGCAGCAAGAAATGGCCCAAATGGTGGAACAAATCAAGAAGATGCAGGAGCAGGAAAAGAAGAAACAGGGCAACGACTCTCGAATTATCATGCCCGGCAGATAGATGGATATCCGGGTGGATTGCTATGCCGGTTACCGGGGCGAAGAAACGCCGCGGCGCCTGACGATGGGTCGACGCCACGTCAATGTCGTCACCGTCAAAGACCGATGGCTTGCGCCGGATCACCGATACTTCAAGATTATCGGCGATGACGGTGGCCTGTACATCATCCGTCACGATCCTCACCAGGACGCTTGGCAGTTGATCTGTTTCAAAGACAACCCGTCGGCAACTTTCGTCTCACCACCCCCCAAAGGGGACATTTCACCCATGTAGCGGGCCGTGCCCCCGGCTCTCCCGACCCGATTCACGCCTTGAAAGCACTGGGCAAACGATGCGCATCGCGGTTCACCATAATAACGCCCACTTGCCTTAAAAACACGCCCGCCGTTTCAACGGTCCCCCCGATCCGTTCGCCTTGACAAGTCATCATACGGAATGATTATTGAAGATGGTCATGCCGCGATTGGATCACAAACCCGGGCAAATAAGTTCATGACATGCCCGGCGCTGAACCGTGCGACCAAAAAGGACAAACTTCTGACTGGTTCGACAACCCCCGATGATCGTCATCGGCTCAGATGATAAGGAGATAAACATGAGTGTGCTAGTAGGAAAACCTGCTCCGGATTTTACCGCGCCGGCGGTATTGCCCAGTGGTGAAATCGTAGAAGATTTCAAACTTTCCGACCGGAAAGGAACCTATACCGTATTGTTTTTCTGGCCTCTGGATTTTACCTTCGTCTGCCCCACCGAAATCCTGGCCCACAATCGGCGTATGGACGCTTTCAAGCAACGCGGTACAGAGGTGATCGGCGTCTCTATCGATTCCCAATTCACCCATTTCGCATGGCGAAACTTGCCGGTCAAAGAAGGGGGCATCGGACCGGTGCAGTTTCCCATCGTGGCTGACATCAAACACGAGATTGCCCGCTCCTATGGCATTGAACACCCCGATGCTGGTGTGGCCCTGAGGGCCTCATTTTTAATCGACCGGGATGGCCTCGTTCAGCATCAGGTGGTCAACAACCTGCCGTTGGGACGAAACGTAGACGAAATGCTGCGCATGGTCGACGCGCTACAATTCACCGAAGAACACGGTGAAGTTTGTCCCGCCGGTTGGAACAAAGGTGATGAAGGCATGAACCCCACCGCAGATGGGGTTGCTGACTATCTTGCGGCGAATGCAGAAAAATTGTAAGTGACTGCCCGAACAAACACCCCTGGCTGTTGCTTGTATCGGACAACGGCCAGGGCCGTCACATCAATTTATCCAAAAAAGATGATCTGTTGGCCAAACATGCTGCAGATATACATTGGTGATATCACCGAAGAGGGATTGGATCTATACCAGCGCGTCGATGCGGCCGACATTCCCCTGCTCAACGCCGCTACCGGCGACGGGGCTATCGATTTTGTCCGACCGATTCAGGTGCGTGTCCACGCGAGCCTGGCCGGTGAAACCATCATGATCGATGGCACCGCATCTTTTAAGGTCTGCATGCAGTGCGGTCGATGTCTTGAACCATTCGATATGAATATGAAAACCGATTTCTCATCCACTGCCATGCCGGAAATTCCATCCGTGATTGATCCGGAAGCCGCCAATGACATCGAACTCGCGGCAGATGATATCGATGTGATCGCCTACATGGGGGACCGTATCGACCTTAGCGATGAAATCGCCCAGCAGATCATCATGGCCCTGCCGATCAAACCCCTTTGTCGGGATGCGTGCAAGGGATTGTGCAGTCGCTGCGGCGAGGACCTCAACCAAACATCCTGTCGGTGCCGCGCCAAGGATAACAACAGCCCTTTTGCCGTCCTCAAGACACGCGCTTTCAAACCAAACGGGAACCATTCGCCATGACCTTACCACTCATCGCCAGGGATCTATACCGTTTTCACCAAGAGGTGGCGCGACTTGAAAACCAACTGGCTGGTTCCCCGCCGGCCGAACGCGAAGCCTTAAAGCGCAAACTTGCTCAAGCGAAAAAAGAGAGGGATCAAATGCGGCAGATGTTGGACGGCCACTTGGACCGTTGATTCGGCACAGCACGACAGAAGGCGTCGCTGACCATGCATGTCCCGCATGATGATGGTTGACAATGACAAGCATAAACCGGTATATGCGGCCATCGGTTCAACCCCAAGACCAATGACCAAAAACACAAAACCTATAATCTTTTAGGTGGTTTAAGTTCTTCATAATCAACATTAGTATTAACTTTCAATCCTTCAGGAGCCCCCATGGACTTTAAGCGTCATATCGAAACAGCCTGGAACCTGACCCTCGGCAATGTCGTCTCCTTGATTCTCATGACCTTGGTTATGGTGGCGGTAAGTTCACTATCGTTGGGTATTCTGGCGCCGGTCACCCTGGCCGGATACACCCAAAGCCTGCTTCAGTTAATGCGCGACGGCCGGGAACCCAAAGTCCAGGACCTTTTCGCACACATGAATCTGTTTTTTCCGCTGCTTGGATTCGGTATCGCCGTTTTCGTGGCAACCACTATCGGATTCATGCTGCTTTTTCTGCCCGGCATAATCATTGTCGTGGCCATCACCTTCTGCTGCATCTACATGATGCCGCTGATGACGGATAAGAACATGGGCATCGTCGAGGCGGTAAAGGAAAGCTATGCCATGGGCAGGCGCGGTGATTTGGTCGATCACGTGGTTGTGGTGATCATATTTATGGCCATTTCGATGATCGGTGGAACCGTATTTATCGGTGTGTTGTTCACCCAGCCGCTGGCCACCCTTTTTCTGCTCTCCACTTACGGGGAAAAAATCAACGCCGCACCGCCACCAGCACCTCAGCAGCCATAGCCGCGTGCCATGAATTGGAAACAGGTGCATCGGCATCGATCAGATCATCGATTGCGTTTGTTTATCAACGTGTTGATGATCAATACCTGGTTTTACGCTTTAATAATTTTTCATAAGCTGCACCGATCTTGACGAAAGTATCCGGGTCGCCGCCTTTGTCCGGGTGATGCCGCAAGGCCAGTTTGCGGTACTGTCGGGTCAGCGCGCGGCAGTCCATTTTCTTCAGCACATCCACAGTCACGCCAAACAACCGTGCCGATTCCGCCAGGCTGACCTGAACACTTTCCGGCGGCCGATGGGCGCGGTGGCGATTCATGAAATCCCTCAAATACTCGTGGAACGGATTGCCCGTTGGGAAATAGCTGTCGAAATACATAACCGCGTAACGCACCAAATGATGTCGCAGACCGGACGCGTCGTCGCTGCCCCGCCAAAACGATTCGTCGCGGTTGAGTTGACACAGGGTCTTGACGAAAAACAAGTCCATACGCTCTTGATCGAGAACTTCGGGGTGGCTGCGTGCATATTGTTCGCTGAAGTATCGCTGCAAATCAAAAATCTGATAGGTATAGCAGGCCAACTCTTGAGTTTTGAGGATACGTTCCGCAGCGATAAAATCGTATTCGATTTCATCACGGGATTTGTGAGTGAGATGGGCGTAAAACCGATCCGGCGTGCGGCCCAAGTCCCGGTGATCCACCTGCCCCAGTTTAAGATAATGCAGCCGGTACCGGTCGAACAGGTGTATGGCATCGGACGGGATACACGTGGCAGAAGGCTTTTGGGCACGCGTTTTTCGATCGAAGCCATTGATTACGCGCCGGATGCGTGGAGACAAAAAAGGCATAAAAACCGGCTCAAGATCGTCCTGCGATACCGTTATCCCCAGATCGGCGATGGCGTCTTCCACGGCCGTATCGATGTAGAACCCGTTGCCACCGGGATAAACAATAAAGCGCGACGGGTCGTCGCCCAAATCGAACAGGTCCCGGCTCCGATAGCATTCACCATCCTCATAAGATTGTCGGATCATGTACCGGCAGCCGTTTTTTTTATCGGGCAATCGGGCAAGGTACATACGGTCGTCTCCCCATCAAACCAATTGGTGTAGACTATCAAGATAACCGCTCTCCCGAGAAAGGCAACCGGGATTGGATGTTGGTTGCCAGACACCCTCTATTTGGATTTACGTATGGTTCGCCTCGGTTATCGTTGGGTTCAAAAGAAAAAGGGGCTGCCGGGCAAATCCTTGGGGAAAAAAGATCCGAATACCTTTTGGCCATAATTGAAAACAATCAATCGGATCTTTTTGACAGTTTTAAACAAGCTTTTGCGGCACCACCAGGGTCATACCCGAACTGAGCAATTCACTTCAACGTAGGTTGGTGGATAATGTTCACGGTTGGGCTACATGCCCTCAGGCGGGCAGACGGACAAAACCGGGCAGGCCACCCCCCTGATCACCCGATCCGTTGTCGAGCCCAAAAGCATTGTCTCCACCAGCGAATGACCGCGCACACCCAGAACGATAAGGTCAGCCCGATGGTCTTTGGCGTATTTTTTCAATACCTGAAAAGGTTTGCCAGCTTCGCAAACCATCTCCACCTTGCACCAGTTCTGCGCGCCTGCCGGCACCAATTTCTCCAGGCGCTCCCGACAGCCCGTCGCCACCTCGTTTAGCGCCTCTGTGGCTACGGAATCCGGCATCATGGCGTCCCGGTAAACAAAGGGCTCTACCACGTGTACCAGATGGATCACGGCTTCGAACTCCTGGGCCAGGCTGAAAGCGTATTCCACTGCTCTGTCTGAGTCTTCTGAAAAATCACAGCCCACCATGATCTGCTTAAATCCGAATCCTTTGAGTTGCTCTTCCCGCCTGCCCGCCTTTTCAGGCGGAGTGACGACCAGCAGCGGACAATTGATGGTTCGCAACAGCCTTTCGGTGACCGAGCCAAGGAACAATCGTTTTAACCCGGTTCGCCCGTGGGTGCATACGATGGCCAGATCTGCCTTTTTTTCAACGGCCAGACGGCTCAAGACCCTTGAGACAGGGCCGGTTTCCACGACGGCTTCCCAATTCAACTGGCTGTCCCTCACCAATCCCTTGATTTGATCCAAAGCACCGCTCTTCATCTCCTTGATCTGGTCTTGCGGGTAAACAAAAGCCGCCCCATGCATGGTAACCAGAGGCAGGTCGATCACATGACAGATGGAAAGCGTTGATCCAAACTCCTTGGCCATACCGATGGCTTGAATGACAGCTGAATTGGAAAAATCAGAAAGGTCTGTGGCGCAGAGGATGCGCTGGATTTGGATTTTCATGGTACACCCCCTTGTTGTGCGTTTTGGTAACCTTGACGACCCCTTAACGTCTTCGATTCAAAGCCGCAGGTTTGGCAATAAACCTTGGACCCATTTGTCCCGATGGGTATTGCCGTTTCCTGACGATACAAACAGATTGTCCGGTTGAATCGGTGCCGCTCAATTTTTCAATATTTTTTGGTGTTTAAGAAATGCGTGCAGAGAGAATCAACAGCCGATCGATTCAGTTGGAAATAGGCGGTATCGGTCACGGTTAACATCGTGGTTTCATAGGACCTGGATCCGGTTTCGCGGCAGAGTGCATGTCACCGGCCACCAATAAAACCATACCGGTAGTCGGTGCTGCTGTCAAAACAAATCCCGGGCCCAACCGATGCTATTGATTCTTGCGTTATACGCACGAAGCGGGTATGTAACCATTTTTTGACAACTGACTGAAAATAATACCATCAATGTTGATATTTCCGAAGCCACTCACGGAATCATTAAAAAATAGCCACCTCTCCAGATATGGATAGACATCCCCTTATCGCCGTCGTCGGAATGGACGGTATCTTTCCCGGCGCCCCGAACCTGGATCAGTTCTGGCAAAACATCGTCAACGGCGTCGACCAGTCGGCACCGGTTCCGGAAAACCGTTGGATCGCCCCATCGCAGGATCGGCTCAGCACCGCTTTGGTGCCCGATCGTACCTATTCCCGCCATGCCTGCCTGATTGATGACTTCTCCTTCGATCCGCATGCCTTTTCGCTGGATCCGGATTTGACCCGGCAACTGGACCCGCTGCTTCAGCTTACGCTGACTGCCGGGAAAAGGGCTTTGCAAGGCTGTGTGACCGCTCCGGTCAATTTCCAGCGCGTCGATACCATTCTGGCAGCCATTGCCCTGCCCACGGACGGCGCCTCTGCCTTTTCGCGGCAACTTTTGGGCAAGGCGATTGAAAATCGTTTGTTTCCCCGCCGCTCGACCTTCACGGCGACGCCGACACGCGTCGAAGCCCTGGCCAGTCGGGTGGACGGCCTGCCGGCGGCACTCCTGGCAGCGGAAATGGGATTTGGTGGGGACAGTTTCACCCTGGATGCCGCCTGCGCCTCCTCGATCTATGCGGTCAAACTCGCCAGCGACGCCCTGGCTGCAAACCGGGCGGATATGGTCGTCACCGGCGGGGTTTCACGACCCGAATGCCTTTACACGCAGACCGGTTTCAGCCAGCTGCAGGCCTTGTCCGTGTCGGGCCGGTGCGCACCCTTTGACAAACAGGCGGACGGTCTGGTGGTGGGCGAAGGCGTGGGTATTCTGGTGTTGAAACGCCTGGCCGATGCCCTCCAACACGGCGATGCCATCCTCGGCGTGATCCACGGTATTGGCTTGTCCAACGACATGCGTGGCAACCTGCTGGCCCCGGAAAGCCGCGGCCAGCTCCGCGCCATGGAAATGGCATACCGCGATGCCGGCTGGCACCCATCCGATGTGGACCTCATCGAATGCCACGGCACCGGCACGCGCGCCGGGGATACCACGGAAGTCGAAAGCCTGGTTCGACTCTGGAAAAACGCATCCTCAAACACTGGCGCCTGCGCCATCGGTTCGGTGAAATCCATGATCGGCCACCTGCTGACCGCCGCCGGCGCAGCCGGCATGATCAAGACCCTGCTGGCCATCAAGCACCAGACCCTGCCACCCTCGATTAATTTTAACCAGGCCCCGGAAAGCAGCCCGTTAAGGGGCAGTCCATTTCAGGTGCAGACCCAAGCCAGCCCCTGGCATCCCCGCGCTGCCCATCGCCCCAGGCGCGCCGCGGTCAGCGCTTTCGGCTTCGGCGGCATCAACGCCCATATCCTGTTTGAAGCCTGGCCGACGCATCCATCTGCAGATCAATCCACCGGCGGTCAACGACTATCGGTTCATGATGAGCCTGATGCTGAGCCCCTTGCGCCCGTGGCCATCGTGGGTATGGACCTAACGCTGGGATCGTTGAATACCCTGAAAGCATTTGAAAAGGCCGCATTCCACGGTCAAGGCGGCATCGTTGATCGACCCCATGGCCGCTGGAAGGGGGCTGACCCAGAGATAATCAGCGCCCTCGACGGCCTCAGCCCCAAAGGGGCTTATATTGATTGCTTTGATGTGGGCATCGGCGAATTCCAAATCCCGCCCAACGAAATTACTGCCATCCTGCCCCAGCAGCTGCTGGCCCTCAAGGTGGGTTCCGGTGCCATGGCCGATGCCGGTTTGCCCTTGCGTGAGGCCCGCGAACGCATGGGCGTGGTGTTCGGAATCGGATTCGACTTCGAAGCGACGAATTTTCATTTGCGCTGGCAGCTTTTCAGGGCGGTCAATCGGTGGAACGCGTTGCATGGCCTTAAACTGGACGACCAATCCATGAACCAATGGATGGAAAGCCTGCGGGACCAATGCGGTCCACCGCTCACCCCGCCGCGGGTCATGGGGGCTTTGGGCGGCATCGTCGCCAGCCGCATGGCCCGGGAATTTCGCTTTGGCGGTCCCAGTTTCGTGGTCTCAGCCGATGCGGCCTCCGGGTTCAAAGCGCTCCGGGTTGCCGTCGCCCTGCTGCAGCAGGGCGACGCCGACGTCATGCTGGTGGGCGCGGTGGATTTGGCCGGCGAAGGTCGCAATGTGGTTCGCATGGACCATTTTTTACCTTTATCCCGCACCAATACGGTACGCCCTTTCGACACCATGGCCGACGGTACGCTTCCCGGCGAGGGTGCGGTCGCACTGGTGATCAAACCACTGGCGCAGGCGCGGATCGACGGCGATCGCATTTATGCCGTCATCCGGGGCATTGGCAGCGCCGGCGGTGACGATCCGGTCACGGGCCGCGTCGATCCATCGACCTACCGCCGCTCACTGTCACAATGTTTCCGGCGAACCGATGTCGCGTTCGATTCGGTGTCCTATGTGGAAACCCATGGCACCGGTGTGCCGGATCAGGATCTGATGGAGATCACCGCCCTTGCCGACTTTTTCGCCGGGAACCGCCAGGCCGACCGGTCAATGGCCATCGCCATTGGATCGGCCAAGCCCATCGCCGGGTTTGCCGGCGCTGCCGACGGCCTGACATCCCTGGTCAAAACCGCACTGTGCCTGCATCGCCGAGTTCTTCCGCCGCTGGCCGGTTTCACCCGGCTACCCGAGTCATTGAACCAATTGGCAGAAGGGGTGAATCGATTTCATCTGCCCCATCGGGCGCAACCCTGGATTCGGAATCGGGAACAAGGTGCCCGCAGCGCCTGCTGCGCATCGATCACCATGGACGGCAGCTGCAGCCATGTGCTGATTCAGGAACATGATGCCATCACCACCCCAGCCGATTATACCGATACCCCGCAGACCATCGACACGCGTGCTGGCCTTTTCGTCGTCACCGGGAACACGCCGACACAATTGATTGAAGGCCTGGCCAGGCTGGAGGATGTCTCATCGCGCGTCCCCGGTCCGGAGCCGGTTGAATCAGCCGCTGAAAGATGGATGCAATTGCACCCCCCTTGCGCCGATCATCGCTTGGCCGTCGCCCTGATCCTGAAAACGGGTGAAAATGTGAGTGCGATTATTGGCGACGCCCGGAAGGCCGTTTCCTCCGGTGGATCCGATCCGCGTTCCCGACAGGTCTTTTTCCGCAGTCGTCCCATCGGGGCCGATGCACGGATCGCCATGGTCTACCCGGGTTCGGGCAACCACTACCTGGGCATGGGATGCGATCTGGCCCTGCGGTTTCCAGCCATCATCAACGACATGGATCGGACAACCGCCCAATTGAAGGCTCAATTCCGGCCCCTTGATCTGATCCCCTGGCGGCATGCGTGGCAACCCGGATGGGAGGCGGACGCCGCTTTCCGGCTTAGCGCCGACCCCCTAAACATGATTTTTGGGCAGGTGGTTTTCGGCGATCTCATGACCCGGGTCCTCAACCGGTTTTCTATTCATGCGAATGCCGTCATCGGCTACAGCCTCGGTGAATCTGCCGCTCTTTTCGCCCAGGGCGTGTGGTCGGACAGAGGCGACATGCTGGCGCGCATGCAGACGACCGATCTGTTCACCACCCAGCTTGCCGGCCCGTGCCTGGCACTTCGGCAGGCGTGGCGGATTCCGGAGGGTGAAACCGTGACCTGGCGGGTAGCGGTGGTCAACCGGCCGGCCAATTATGTGCGGGAAATCCTTGCGGCCATGTCACGGGTGCGGCTGCTCATCGTCAATTCTCCCAACGAATGTGTCATCGACGGGTTGGAAAGGGCGGTGGAAAAGGCCATCGCCGCCATGGGATGTCAGGCCGTTTACCTGGATGGCGTGGTTACCGTTCACTGTGATGCGGCCCGTCCCGTGGCCGACGCCTACCGACAGCTGCATGTTTTTCCAACCACCGTCAAACCAGGGCTCAATGTGTACAGCTGCAGTTGGGCCGCTGCTTATGAGGCCACTTCAGACCGCGCTGCAGATTCCATTGAAAAACAAGCCGTTGATGGATTTGACTTCACGCAGACAATTAGACGGGCTTTCGCCGATGGGATCCGCGTCTTCATCGAGGTGGGCCCCCGGTCGTCGTGCACCCGCATGATCGATCAGATCTTGACCGATCAGCCCTATTTGGCCGTTGCCGCCAACCATGGCAACGAGGACGAAATCACCTCGCTGTTGCGATGCTTGGCGATCTTGGTCGCCGAGCGGGTGCCCGTGAACCTGGCGGCGCTGCATGCCGGCCATGAACCCGCTCCCGCGTCGGGGTCCCTCAGCGGGCACGAGACCGTGTCGGTTGCCGTGGGCGGTCACATGTTATGTCCGACGCTTCCCGAGGCGCCGACCAGAAAACAGCCGACCGGGTCCGCTGCGCAGGCACCAAAAGTTTCTCAAATGAACCATAGGGAATCCGATAGGGTTCAATCGGCGGAGGTATCGCCGTCACCGGCGGCAGACGCATCACCATCCGATGACCCGTGGACGCAGTTGCTCGAGGCGGCCCGCCAGAACATGCAAACCACCGCCGATGCTCATGAGCAGTTTCTCGACTTTACCCAGGAGCTGAGCCGTACCTTTGCCGAAACAGTTGACCTGCAGACCCGTTGGCTGGGGCTGGGTGCCCGGCTGACGGATGATCAGTCACAACCCAAAAAGAGACCGGATGCCCCTGTCCGGACAACAGCGCCCAGTGCACCTGCCTTTGACCGGAAAATGTGCATGGCATTCGCCATCGGCAGCGTGGGTCGCGTTCTGGGACCGGCCTTTGACGTTGTGGACACCTTTCGCGTAAGGGTGCGCCTGCCCGACGAACCATTGATGCTGGTGGACCGCATCATCTCCGTAGAAGGGGAAATGCTCTCCATGTCATCGGGCCGGGTGGTCACGGAGCACGATGTCCTGCCCGGTGCCTGGTACCTGGACGGTGATCGCGCACCGGTGTGCATCAGCGTGGAGGCAGGTCAGGCAGACCTTTTTCTGAGTTCTTACCTGGGCATCGACCATCAGGTCAAAGGCGAACGGGCCTACCGCCTGCTGGACGCGGTGGTGGTCTTCCACCGGGGTTTGCCCCGACCCGGCGAGACCATTCGCTACGAAATCGCCATTGACCGTTTCGTACGTCAGGGGGAAACCTGGATGTTCTTTTTCCGCTTCGAGGGTTATATCGGCGGTGAACACCTGATCAGCATGCACGACGGCTGCGCCGGATTCTTCACCGAGACCGAGGTGCTTCACTCCGGCGGCATCATCCTCACCGAAGCGCAGCGCAGGGCTGTTCCGGGCAAACGCCCGGCGGATTGGCAGCCACCGGTACCCATGGCCAGGGAATCCTATTCGGACGACCAGGTCGATGCCTTGCGTCGCGGTGACCTGGCCGGTTGTTTCGGTCGACGGTTCACCGGCATCGGCCTGTCGCCCGATTTGCGTTTGCCCGATGGCCGCATGCGCCTGATCGATCGCATCATTGAGCTCGACCCCGAGGGCGGACGTTACGGATTGGGCCTGATCCGGGCCGAAGCGGACATCCACCCCGACGACTGGTTTCTCGTCTGTCACTTCGTGGATGACATGGTCATGCCCGGCACCCTCATGTACGAGTGCTGCGCCCACACCCTGCGGGTCTTTCTGCAGCGCATGGGGTGGGTGACCGACCAACCCGGTGTGTGCTACGAACCGATAATCGGCAATGCCGCCCGGCTCAAGTGCCGCGGACCGGTTACCCCGGCCACCCGCCACGTCCACTACGAAATTCAGATCAGCGAACTCGGATACGCTCCCGAACCCTATGCCGTCGCCGATGCGCATATGTTTGCCGACGGTCGCCCCATCGTCTTTTTCAAGGATATGTCCTTGAAGATGACCGGGATTGGCCGTGAGGAAATCGAGACCGTATGGCGTCAACCGGACAATCGGACATCGTTGGGCGATGAACCGGCGACACCAGTCGCCCCGCTGTACGACCGGGCGTCGATCCTGGCCTTTGCTGTGGGAAAACCTTCCGAGGCCTTTGGAGAACCTTACCGCATCTTCGACAAAAATCGCACAATTGCCCGCCTGCCGGGACCCCCCTACTGCTTTATGGACCGGGTGATCCATGTCGAACCGGACCCTTGGGTGCTCAAGGCTGACGGGTGGGTTACCGCCCAGTATGACATCCCCGCCACGGAGTGGTATTTTGCCGCCGATCGCTCCGGCGTCATGCCCTTTTGCGTGCTGCTGGAAATTGCCCTGCAGCCCTGCGGTTGGCTGGCCGCCTATGCCGGATCCGCGCTGTGCAGCCAGCGTGATCTGAAGTTTCGCAATTTGGGGGGCAACGGTGTCCTGCACCGCCAGGTAACGCCCGCCAACGGGACCTTGACCATGCGTTGCCGCATGACCAAGGTCAGCGAGGCGGCCGACATGATCATTGAAAATTTCGATTTCGAAGTGCGTGCCGGCGACGAGCCGGTCTATACCGGCGATACCTATTTCGGCTTCTTTTCTGCCGACGCGCTGCGCGAACAAAAAGGGATAGGACACGCGGATCCCATGGTCGAAGCCATGTCTGAGTGGTGCATGCATGCCAACCCGGCGCAACCGTTCCCCATGGATCCACCCCACGCGCCGGCTGTGGCTGCCGGTATGCCAGTCTTAACCGACCGGCTGCGCCTGCCGGCAAAGGCGTTGCTGATGATCGACCGCATCGACGCTTACCTGCCGGACGGCGGCAATTCGGAATTGGGCTACATTCGCGGCATCAAACTGATCGACCCGAACGAGTGGTTTTTCCAAGCCCATTTTTACCAGGACCCGGTCTGCCCCGGGTCCCTGGGATTAGAATCCTTTTTACAACTGATCAAAACTGTGGCAATCAGACGGTGGCCCAACCTGGCGGCGTCCCACCGGTTCCGCATGATGGAAGGCGGACGCCACAGCTGGACCTATCGCGGGCAAATCATCCCGAAAAATAAAACCGTTGCCGTGGAGGCCGTGATCACACACGTGCTCGATGGCCCTTCCCCGGCGATCCGGGCCAACGGACTGCTCAGTGTGGATGGCCTGCCCATCTATAAAATGGAAAATTTCGAACTGGCCCTGATTCCAGCAGCCGATACCAAGTGACCAAGAAAACGCCAAGCCCAGTTGACAGATCCAAACCGATAGATCCGGACGGCTACCGGCACCTCTATCCGTTCCGGTCCCATTTTTTGAACCGCAACGGACTGCGCTACCATTTTGTCGATCAAGGGGCGGGCCATCCGGTGGTCATGCTGCATGGCAACCCCACCTGGTCTTTCTTTTTTCGCCGCATCATCAGTGCCCTTGCGCCAGATTATCGCGTCATCGCCCCGGATCACATGGGGTGCGGCCTGTCGGAAAAACCGGATGAGCGTCACTACGACTTCCGACTCCACAGTCGGGTAGCGGATTTTGCGGCGTTGATGGATCATCTATCGCTGAACCGGGTCACACTTCTGGTTCACGACTGGGGCGGCATGATCGGCATGGCCTGGGCGGTGGTCAACCCGCATCGCGTGGCACGGATCATCATCACCAATACGGCTGCATTTTTCCCGCCCGGCGGCAAGAAAATTCCCCTGAGGTTGTGGATGGTTCGCAACCTGAGCACCTTTGCCCGACCCGCGGTGCTATACGGGAACCTGTTTGCCCGCGGCGCCATTCATATGGCCCCGCGCAAACGTCTTCCTTCGGCGGTAAAAAGAGGACTGCTGGCACCCTATAACTGCCCCCAAAACCGACTGGCCACCTTGCGATTCGTCCAGGATATCCCACTGACGGATGATGATCCGAGTTACGACATGGTCGACCAAGTGGACCGGAATCTATCCAACCTGGCCGACATACCCATGCAGATCCTATGGGGTCGACACGATTTCGTATTCGACATCGATTATTTCAATGCTTGGTGTCGACGGTTTCCAACCGCCGAAAGCCACCTGTTTGAAAACGCCGGCCACTATCTGCTTGAGGACGTGCCCGAACGGATTATTGGATTAATAAGGGATTTTCTGAATCGCAATCCCATAGGCGGGAATTGATTGAAGCATTGAAGCGTTCGGTATTTATGGAAACGACACCCAAAGGGACTGACCGCAACATCGTCAACGTGGCCGCTTACCTGCGTACCATGGCCCGCATCCAACCCTACAAGCGGGCGGTGGTCTGCCCTTGCGGCAGGGACAGCGAAGGTCGGGTGGCCTACACCCACCTGACTTTCCGCCAACTGGACATCGAATCGGATTGCTTGGCCTGTGGCCTTGACGATGCAGGCGTCAGTCGGGGCGTTCGCACGATCCTCATGGTCAAACCCAGTCTGGATTTCTTCGCCCTCGTGTTTGCCCTGTTCAAGGTGGGGGCGGTGCCCGTTGTGGTGGATCCGGGCATGGGTGTCTCACGGATGTTGAACTGCCTGAGGGAAAGTCAGGCCCGAGCCCTGATCGGCATCCCGCCGGCCCACGTGCTGCGCACCCTGGCACCCGCCTATTTCAAAAGCGTCAGAACCTTTATCACCGTGGGCAGCCGCTGGTTTTGGGGCGGACTCACCCTGCGCCAGGTTCGCGGCAGACAATGGCGTGCCTACCCGATGGCCGACACCCGGGCCGATGAGATCGCCGCCATTCTCTTCACCACCGGCAGCACCGGTCCGGCCAAGGGCGTGTTTTACACCCACGGGGTCTTCGATGCCCAGGTGCGCAACATCCGTTCACATTTTGGCATCACACCGGACGAAATCGACCTGCCCACCTTTCCGCTTTTCGCGCTGTTCGACCCGGCCTTAGGGATGACGGCCATTATCCCGGACATGGACCCCACCAAACCGGCCCGGGTCAATCCGGAGCGGATCATCGAAGCCATCGTCAACCATGGCGTCACCAACATGTTCGCCTCACCGGCCCTGCTCAACCGTGTGGGCCGCTACGGTAAGGCAAAGAAGATCAAGCTGCCCACCTTGAAGCGGGTCATTTCCGCCGGTGCCCCGGCCGCCCCGGCCAATATCGAACAGTTTTCCGCCATGCTCACCGAAGGCGCTCAGATTCATACCGGTTATGGTGCCACGGAAGCCATGCCGGTCAGCGCTTTCGGCAGCGACGAGATTCTATCCGAAACCCGCAAGCTCAGCGAACAGGGCTATGGTATGTGCGTGGGGCAACCCATCTCCGGTATCGATGTGCGCATCATCGGCATCTTTGACGGACCCATCGCCCGGTGGACCGACGACCTGGCACTTGCGCAAGGAGAAATCGGTGAAATTTGTGTTCGCGGCGAACAGGTGACCCGCGGTTACTACGAGCGGCCGCGGGACGACGCCCTGGCCAAGATCGTCGACGGCGACACCTTCTGGCACCGCATGGGAGACCTGGGATGGATCGACAAAAAAGGTCGCATCTGGTTCTGTGGCCGCAAGAGCCACCGGGTGATTTGTGCAAAAAAAACCCTGTTTACGATTCCCTGTGAAGCCATATTCAACAATCATCCCCGCGTGTTCCGCAGCGCACTGGTCGGTGTGGGGCCACAAGGGGGGCAACGGCCGGTGGTCTGTATCGAATTGGAGCCCGGCGACACCGGCAAGGATAAGCGCGGCTTGAAAAGCGAATTGCTGGCATTGGCCAAGGCCAACCCAATCAGTGAAGACATCGAAACGATCCTGTTTCATCGGGCCTTTCCCGTTGATGTCCGCCACAATTCCAAAATCTTCAGGGAACAATTGGCCGTCTGGGCGGCGAAAAAAATCTAAGGCAGGTTCACGATGGGAACCGACCAATCAACGATCGAGCCGACACCAAAAAATGTCCTGGTTACCGGCGGAGGCGGGTTCTTGGGCATGGCCATCGTCCGGCAGCTGCTGGCCAAAGGTCATCGGGTGGCCAGCTTTTCTCGGGGCATCCACCCGGAACTGAGCGATCTGAAGGTGAACCAGTTGTCCGGTGACATCGCCGATGCCGCTGCCGTCACGGATGCGGTTCGCGGCCGGGATGCCGTTTTCCATGTGGCGGCCAAAGCCGGTGTGTGGGGCAGGTTCGAAGAATATCACCGGCCCAATGTGATCGGCACCCAAAACGTCATTGCCGCCTGCCGATCCGGCCGCGTACCGATAATGGTTTACACCAGCAGCCCCAGCGTCGTATTTGACGGTGGCGATATGCAAGGGGTCGACGAGTCGGTCCCCTACCCGACCCGCTATCATGCGCCCTACCCTCAGACCAAGGCCATGGCCGAACAGGCGGTAGTGGCCGCCGCAGACGAGGGGTTGAGAACGATCGTCCTGCGTCCGCATCTGATCTGGGGACCGCACGACAACCACCTGGTGCCCCGCATCATTGCCCGGGCAGCCAGCTTGCGGCGGGTGGGTGACGGCACCAACCGCGTGGACACGATTTACGTCGATAACGCGGCCCGCGCCCACGTACTGGCCATGGAGGCGCTGGAAAAAAACCCGGCACTTGCGGGCAGGGTCTATTTCATCAGTGACGACCACCCCATCGGTTTATGGCAGATGGTGGACCGCATTCTGGATGCCGGTGAGCTGCCCCCGGTAAGCCGCAGCATATCACCCAAAGCGGCCTATCGTATCGGTGCCGCCCTCGAGTGGGCCTATCGCACATTCGGCATTTCAGGAGAGCCCCGGATGACCCGCTTTGTTGCCCGTGAACTGGCCACGTCCCACTGGTTCGATATTTCTGCGGCCAAGCGTGACCTGGGCTACTCGGCCGATATTTCCATCGATGAAGGCATGAAGCGACTCAAGACCTGGCTGAAGGAAAGCCCTTTTCGATCCACTTAGAAAAATGGTAAAGGAAGCCAATGCGATTCAAGGCGGAAACCGCTCTTAACCATCTGAACCAAGGAGTGTGCCCGTGGAACTGACCGATCTATTGCCCCTGGAAAAATGGACCCAGATCGAAAATGAAATTCATCAACACTCAGGACTGGAGTCCAATGTCTTCAATACCGACGGTATACGCATCACCGACAACAAAGTATGGGTCAATCGCCTCTGTCCGGCCATCAAAGCCACAGACAAAGGCCAATCTTTCATCTGTGCCGTGGCCCACATGAACCTGGCCAACCAGGCCAAGGATGAGAAACGGCCGGTAATTGAGGAGTGCGACGCCGGGTTGATGAAGATCGTGGTACCTATTTTTGTTGACGGCAATTACCTTGGCGCCGTAGGTGCCTGTGGCCTGCTGCCCGCCGGTGGCGAGGTGGATTCCTTTTTGGTGAATAAAATGACGGATATCGAAGAGGAGCGCATCGAGGCGTTGTGTGAGGACCTTGTCGTGATCGAAAAAAATTCGGCCGAGGAAGTGGCCCAGTTCATCTGGGAAAAAATTGAAGCCATCGTTTCGGAAGGATGAATCAAGGCCGACCACTGAGAATCCTTCACTTGCTCAGCCAGCGCCCCGACTCCACCGGCAGCGGCATTTACCTTCAGGCCATGCTGAAGGAAGCGTCGAAAAACGGCCACGCCAATTTTCTGGTGGCCGGCATCCAGTCCGATTGGCCGGCGTCGTTGGACTGCATCGATGACGACCACTGCCGGTATGTCAGGTTTGGCAGCGGCGCGATCGCCCATCCCATCGTAGGCATGAGTGATGTCATGCCTTATTACAGCATGCGGTTCCGCGACCTCTCTACGT
>JAAUYD010004688.1_pt1 | contig 18242 bp, 8 predicted proteins | sample 7278101 | NCBI WGS metagenome assembly JAAUYD01 (sample SAMN14350128, study PRJNA611818) | marine sediment metagenome | isolation source: surface marine sediment (0.6m) | place: French Polynesia: Moorea | collected 2018-08 | reverse complement strand
GCTTCTCTATAGCGGCAATGTACCAACAAAGTATCTAAGCTTTGCCTACAATCTCTTCTCAGCCCCCAACATATGGGACAATCCCCTTTGGTGAAATAATTCCAGCTCATGAGAAGACCTCCCATGAACGAGAATTAGTTGATTTAATTATCAAACTTAATGGACATACGACTCTGCTAACCTTCACGATCGCTCCTTCCCACAAAGGTTTCTACGGCTGTTAAATTGTTAAATTTTCCTTAAATTAACAATTTTCTTGTGGGCGAATTTTTTATTTACTTATTCGCCCACTTTGACTCCCCTACTTCAGTAGAAAAAGAATTAGAAATCTTCTAATTCTTGAGAGTTCTTAATTAATTTCTTTTGGTTATTAGCTGGAGGTAATTGTTCTAGTTCAACTAATTGCACTTCACTAACATCATCGGCAAATCGCGATGAATATAATTGATTCCCCTCACTTTTGCTAAACTCAATTAGTTGCTTGATTCGCTCTGGTTTATTATCACTCGCACTAAATTCAACGGCATAGTATGTTCCTCGATCGCTCGATCGTTTCGCTGTCTTAGCCGTGACTATTTGTGTGGAAATTGTTTGAGATCTTAATGTTAGCTTCCTCATCAATTCTATAAAGTTATTTATCGACTCGGTTTTGAAGAGGATATTGCTGAAGGCATTGTCTTTATCGATAAAGAACACCTCTAGCCAAGGTTGACGTGGATAGTTAAAGATTTTTTTCTTGAAAGGATAACATCCTAACACTTCCATTTTCAGAGAATTTCCCAGCATATCTGTTTCTCCAATCTTAAATATTCCCGACTTACAATCGGCTCTGTATTGACGCGGAGAGCCTGGGAAATATACTATTCCGTTATTACTTTCTGGCAAATCGAATCCATTTATAAACATCGACGTGCTTCCTTATATCTTGAATTGTTTTTACTTAGTCTCGATTTAACTTTTTGAAAAAAGGCACAAGAATCCTATCGCATCTCCGGTTTTTTCTATCTAATGAGATGCCTTAATGTGCGTTATTAATGAGGAAGAAACGATTATTTCCTCCCTCATCATTTTTTAGAATTCTGTTTCTATTTCAATCCCGTATTTACAGCAATAATACTCAAACTGCTTTGATTGATATCCCGACCAATAATATTTATTGGTTATCAACTTGGGATCTGGCTCAGCACCAATGATGGCATCAGACTCCCCTGCACCATACATATCTGTATTTTTGTCTAGCTCAGTTTCAATAGCATTTAATGCTTCAGCTTCTCTTTGCTCTTGCTCGAACTCTAGGTATTGATCTAACATTGTGATATGTCTAATTATGTTCAAAGAGTTTATGTAAGCGATTAACTTGGTTGCTCGGCCGGTGTCTATCGCTTACATCTCTTAGTATATAAGAATAAAATAACACTGTACAGCGTTATTTTATTCAGACTTTAAAAGTCTTAACATTGTACGGCGTTATAATGAGGTCAGCTAAGGTCAAAGCAAGTCTAGAAAGAAATAATGGCAAAAGAAAGAGGTAATCCTAATTTCGGGAAAGAATACAAACATAAATTTGACTTTGGCAGAGATAAACCTTTAACAGCTCAAGTCAAAGCTGTTGTTTATCCCGAAACTAAAGAGAAACTTCAAAAATTAGCACAACAGAAGCAATGTAGCGTTCCAGATTTGATTCGTGCTGCTATTGATAAATATCTCGAAGAGGAAACAGCCGAATCCCTTGCTTAAGTAGAGTTTGATCTATCTAGATTTAATCTATCCCCAAATTACCTCTCTCTTTTGCAGACATAGACCTATTCATCTTTAACATCTCTACTCAGTAATTCTCAAACCATCTCAGTAATCTTCGATCTCAACTCGATCGTTCACGACGGTAGTGCATTAAGCTTTAAATGCGAAGAAAATGAAGCAATCACTTAAAAACCTCTAGTAATTACCTCTAAACGCCTTGTATGTCCAGTAAATACGTTCAGGTTAAGGAATATACCGTCAGAGCTCACCACCGACTCATTCACACCCGCATCTACAAGTTCATCTGTAAGGGGTGCAAACAGCCTACCTCAAGAGAAACATTCGGCGGCAAACCGCTCTATTGCGACATTTGCCGTCCGACTAAGCCCAAACCCTCCGCCAAAGCCTCACAAAGGTAACAAGTACTGGTTAATAGGTAATAGGTAATAGATAGTTTTTATAGCAATACAATAGAATTAATAAGATACTTTAAATTAAAGAAATTGCTTAGAGAGTGCGCTCATACCTCTTACCTCTTACCTCTTACCTCTTACCTCTATACTGGTGAAGTTGGATGGAGGGAGCCTTCAGTTTTCGTCAAATTTCACTCGCCACCACCACCAGCATGCTAACGAGGGTACTAGGGTTTCAAAGCTTAATTGAAAAATATATTTGCCAAATTGGGATGCTCTTACCTCCAGTGCCAGCAATGAGAATAACCAATAGGATATACAACATGCAGAAATATATACTGCAAATGTGTTTTTTCTCGTTATTCTTCTTACGCTAAGCAGTCCTCCAAGATCTAACCAATCACTGAAAAATCTAACTGAAATTCCTGAAGCAGCTGAAGTTAGCAATCTCACTATGTAAAATTTCCAGGTATTAATTTCTATAGGATTAAGAGAAAAATACACAAAAGATGCTACTACAAAAGCTGTACTCAATAATCCATATAAATTCCAACTAATAGTATTTCGTCTTAAATTATGCAGAATTCTCAACTGCCAGAGTGAAAGTAGGGATTTAAGTTTTTGTTTAAACCCAAAATCTTGCCAAGCCTCATAGAATTGTGGATAAGATAATGTTTTAGCGGATTGCCAGATGCAATAATAGCTATTATTATGTAGGAGAGAACAACCTTTTAAAGCACTAACAATTAATTTTAACTGACGAGGTTTATTAACAATTTTAAGCAAGAATATTGCCGAATTAATACGCACAAAATAATCTGGATATTCTAAACATTTAATGAAAGAATTAATAGCAACTTCAGGGTCGATTTCTTTCAAGATTTCTGCCGCTTTTGTCTGCACATTGTAACTAGGATCTTCTAAGGCTTTAATTAAGGGATTTATCGTAGCTCCAAAACCAATTTCTACCAAAGATTTTAGCGCAATACTCCTTATATACGCCTCGGCGGCATCTCCTAAAACTTGAATTAAGGCATAAATAGCAGATTCAGAACCAATTTCTACCAAAGTTTTTACTGCGTTAACGCGCTCCCGTTCGTCATTTTTGAAGTGTGTTTGTATTGCAATATGTTTTAAATAATTAATACCGGCTTTAGAGCCGATTTTGCCCAAGGCTTCTGCTGCACTCACACGTACATATTCATCGGGGTCTTCTAAAACATTAATTAAGGGATTAATAGCTGCTTTAGATCCTATTTTTCCCAAGGCTTTTGCCGCCCTAACCCGTACATATTCATTGGGGTCTTTTAAGGATTTAATTAAGGGATTAATGGCGGCTTTAGACCCGATTTTTCCCAAGGCTTCTGCTGCCCTAGCCCGTCCCCCAACACCTGGGTCTTTTAAGGCTTTAATTAAGGGATTAATGGGGGCTTTAGAGCTGATTTTTTCCAAGATTTTTCTTATTCTTTCACTTTCACAGGCGTTAATAGCGGCAACTTTTTTTAAGGCTTCTGCTGCACTCTTACGTACATCTTTATCGGTGTCTTTTAAGACTTTAATTAAAGGATTAATAGCGTCTTTAGACCTGATTTGTCCCAAGGCTTCTGCCACACTCATACGTACATCTTTATCTGGATCTTCTAAAGTTTCAATTAAAGGATTAATAGCGGCTTTAGACCTGATTTGTCCCAAGGCTTTTGCCACACTCATACGTACATCTTTATCTGGATCTTCTAAAGTTTTAATTAACGGATTAATGGCGGCTTTAGACCCGATTTTTTCCAAGGCTTTTGCAGCTATCATACGTACATTTTTATCTGGATCTTCTAAAGTTTTAATTAGGGAAAAAATTGCAGCTTTAAAGTCAATTTTATACGTGTAGTGTTGGCGATCAATATACGCGGAAAGGTGTAAAGCTTCAAGCAATGAATTATAAACTGATCTAGGGAGCTCTATTTCCAATACTAGTACTGTAATCTGTCGTTGATTTTTATCAGGGTGTTCTAAGCCTTTAATTAGATTAATACCAGCTTCAGATTTGATTTCGTTCATGAATTTTTCCACAATAATATCTACATCTCGATCGGGGTATTCTATGGTTTTAATCAAGGGATTAATAGCTGCTTCAGAACTGATTTGCTTCAAGGCTTCTACCGCACTAATCCGCACATCTTTATCAGAGTCTTCTAAGGCTTTAATTAAGGGATTAATACCAGTTTTTGAAACGATTTGGATCAAGGCTTTTCCCGCTTTATTTCTTACACAAGTTTTTACAGAATCTATAAAATAAGAAGAACTATTTTCTGGGTCTGCTAAGGCTTTAATTAAGGGATTAATAGCAGCTTCAGAACCGATTTTTTCCAAGGCTTCTGCCGCCCTACCCCGTACACTATCATCTGGATCTTTTAAGGCTTTAATTAAGGGATTAATAGCAGCTTCAGAACCGATTTTTCCCAAGGCTTCTGCCGCCCTACCCCGTATAGCATAATCTTTGTTTTCTAATGCCTTAATTAAGGGATTAACAGCCTCTTTACAACCAATTTTTTCTAAGGACTGTATTGCACTATAACATACCCAATAGTTAGGATCTTCTAAAGCTTTATTTAAGGGGTTAATAGCAGCTTCAGAACCGATTTCAACCAAGATTTCTAGCGCATTTATACGCAAATTAAACTTATCGGTTTTATTCAGGAATTTTGTCAAGTAGACAATTGCTAAACTCCGATGTGTTTTTAGTGATTCTAGTAATGTAATCTTAGCATCCACTTGATAGGCTATAAACCATTTAATCCCTCGTATGATTTCTCCCCCACAACTCCAGTCAACAACTTGTTTTACTATTTCGTCTGCCTTAGAACAATCTTGAAATTCAGCTATTCCTGATGCGGCGACAAAATAGGCTCGAAATCCATAAAAATTATTTTTTCTGCTTATATCCTTGAATTCTAATAGTGCTCTAATAAACTGCTCTTTCTTTTCTTTCGAAATATCTGGTCGCCCCAACCATAGCAATATTACTTCTTTCCATTGAGGTTCAAAGAGGCGGTACGGCTTATATTTTTTTTTGAGATTATCCTTTTCTTTTATAGGTTTACATTTATGCTTACGGGGCAGAAAAAAGTCCCAATCAGGGATTGCTTGGGCGGCAAAATATTCTTGAAATGAAGTGTGAAAGAAGGCGTAAACAGGTTTTCTCTCTACATCTATCCCAACTTGATTAAGCCAGCCTAATCTCAATGCCGATTTTAGTAACGAATTTTCGTCATCAGTATGGCCCAAGAAGCTACTAACAAACTCTTCCTTCAAACGAAAACGGGGAAGTTCTGTATCAATTGCTTCTCGGGCTAAGTGTCTCAGTTTTACGTTGAGTTTTTTACGTTGCTCAAAATTTATGAAAAATCGTTCTTTTTTCCACTCGTAGAATTCCTCTACAAATTGCTGATAAAACCTGGCTTTAGTATCAGGTAACTTGCCCTCTTGAAATTGCCAGTTTAAGCAAAGCAGCGTCAGCCGTAGAGGATTTTTGACCAAATCCTGAATCCGCTCTTTACCTGGTTCTTTTAAAGCTGTGCATAACTGTTGCCCTCTTTTTTCTTCGGGGATTGCAGAAAAAAAGCGATTGATAAACTTCTCTACTTGCTTTGGGTAGGAAAACTCCAAAGTACGATAGGTATCAAAATTACTAGCCAGTATATGACCACTGCTATCCCAAAGATTTACCCGACAGGTCATCACAACTCGTGCTTGGGATACAGCTCCTCTCGAGAGTTGGAGCGCCATTTCTGAAAGAGAATTCCCTGAAGAGACGAACATCTCATCCAATCCGTCCAGCAGTAACCAAACCCGACCTTGCTTGAACTGATCGGCAAAATCATCCTTGAACTGTTCGCTAGCTTCAGCTTTTCCTTCTATCCTGACGGCATCAGTCAGCCAGAGCTCGAATAGATAAGACTCTAATTCCTGCTCCCGTAAATCCCCTAAAGATACCCAAATGACAATTGAATCCTTAATTTCTGTAGACACCCAATCCGCTATCCGCTGTAGTAGCGTCGTTTTCCCCGATCCTGCTTCTCCAATGATGGCAATACACTTGCCTTGACTCTTCGGGCTTTGCTTTTGCCGAAGAACTTCCTCTAAAAACTCATTATGCTCAAACGTTTTGGTAATTTCGGTTTCCTTGTACAGCTCTGACCCCTGCTCTGGAGAAACATCCCCCTCGTCCTTATAGCCCTTGGGTTGTTTTTTACGCTCTACCAATCCTAGGGGGACATAGACATCTTCAACTTGGAATGCTAGCCCCTCAATTGAAGTTAGAGGATTCGTAGTTAGTTTCCAACGCTTTTTCAGCATTTCACGGCAGACTTCCCGCCAGTTAATTTCCTCAACCCCAAATAATTTCCACCTTGAGTCTTGTTCCTCTTTTTCATCCCAGTCTCTTTTCCACCAGCTTATTCTTTGTTGGTACTTTTCCTCTAGTTTTTGCTTAACTCTTTTAGCTAAATCCTCCCAATCGGGAAATATCGAAGACTCATTCTCTAGCTCTTCTAAGACTGCCTTAGAAAAACTCCCAGTTCCCGCCGTTTTTTCGTTAGGTGCCGTCATACCTTCAGTTGCGGCAAACAAGACAAACTGCTCTTTGGGAACCATCTGTCTGGGATCGGGGGTAAACCCTAGCTCAGAAGTTTGATATAAATTGTTTGGCCAGAAATTGGCGCAGGTATCGATCAGGTAAATTTGTTGCGAGAACCCTGACTGACGAGCTGGAAGTTTTAAGGCATTGATCAGAGAATTAAGATTTATGTTTCGAGGATCGTTACTTTTAAAATCACTAAAAAATAATCTTCTCACCACACCCTCTTGTGAGGATGTTACAATGCCATGTCCTCCCCAGAATACATACAGTAAATCCCCCTTCTTACCACTGGTAAGCAGTCGCTCGTAAATATACCTACGTATGTTTTCATAAGTAGCAAGCTGGGAATCAAGTTCTTGGACTTGCTTAATCTCCTCCAATGGAGAAATAAACAAACCTATATTTTCAGGCTTTACCTTTCTCTCCAGAAGCCATTTTGTAAACCTGATAGCATCATTGACTGGTCCCTTTAAGCTGGAGTCTGGAACATCATACTTTTCAATTCCGACTACCAGAGCGTAAGTTCTTTGAGGATCAATCTTTAGAGTAGTCATGGGAGCGCATTTAAAATTTCATTCCATACATCTGGATTAGACCAATAAGCACTATGAGCTTCTGGAAAAGGTTGTTTGTTATCTACCTTCACATCTTTCATCCGTCCTTTAAATATACCTTCGCGATCGCCAACATAACTGAGAAAATCCCGCAGATCGTAAATATTCAACCATTTAGGAAAGTGTTCTGGGAGAGGTCTTCCGTATGATAAACTTTGCAGCGCGTCAATCTCATATAAGAAAGGAGCCTGAGAACCAACCGTGATCACTAACTCAACTCTGGGAAGATTTTTCCTAACAAGCAAGTCCACGCAAGCAATTCCCCCTAAGCTATGAGCAAGAAGAACCACAGGGGAATCAACAAGTTCAATTTGACGCTGAATGTAATCGCAAATCTTATTCCCTTTAGCTTGGTATAACAAAATATCTCCAGCAAAAGGATAAGCAGCATCACTCAAAGCACCTCGCTCACGCTTGATCCGATTGGTTCCCCAAACCGTAGCCAGTCCAGCAAACTGACCTTTAAGCCAATCTCCGATCAATCCCCGCGATTGAATGTCCTGGGTTAATTGACTATAAATGCAGTCTACAGCTTCATCTCGCAACTTAGAGTCAACCAAAAGAGGGGGATAAATCCCCAGCTCTTTACATAAAATCCTTGTCTCAGCTATGATGGCTCTAGCAATAGCTGCATACTCTTGCTCCAAAGGTCTAGATGCCGTCTCAAGCAGTCTCTCAAAGAGTTTAGATTCGGAACCCGTTACTATTTGGCAAGCTTGTTCAAAAACTTTTGCTATTTCAAAACGCTCTAGCTGAGTTTTAAGTTCGGAGCAAGATATTAGCTGTTCTATTCTACTATTAAGTTCCTGGGAAGGACTTATCCCCATAGGAATGTATTGCTCTTGAAGCTCTCTCAAACCTAATAAGCGAATTTCGTAAAAAGAATCGCGATAGAGTTCTTTCCAAAGCAGAACCTGAGCGTCTTCTTGATTGCTTAATTTGCTTTCTCCCTTTGTTAATTCATAATCAGGAATCGACGCTCCACGAGCATTAAGTTTAGTTCCATGGGCTTCTCCCCACAGACAAGGAACTAACTTAACTTCTGGTTTGCGCTTATCGAGAATTGTTTCAATTTGCTGAAATGTAATGGCATAGTCTTTTTTTCGACCACCTGTTCCATGTACAAATATAATTGTAACCATCTATTTAGTATCAATATGACTCGCTTGACGAAAGCCAAGCCCGTAGTATCGATTTATTGAATGAGTAGTGAGTAGTGAGTAGTGAGTAGTGAGCTGTTTTTAAATCGGGGGTGAAAGTCGATCTATTTTTAATTAGGGTTACAAGGAAATCATTTTTATGAGAGCAGTCCTCGTAGTAGTCAAGTTAAAAAGGAAGCAAATAAGTTATTGAAAAAGGACTGCTCTCATAAAAATAAGATCCTCTCTCGTCTTCATAAACCGATAACTTGTAGGCGAAGCAAATAACTTAAAAATAAAGACGGCCCTAATTAAAAATAAAGAACATCTCTCGGATTCAAACCACCGTACGTCGCCTTGCCTTACGGCTCCCCTATAAAAATAACCAATTGCATTGTCATTTATTGGGGGTCTTAAACCCCAATAAACTCACTACTCACTACTTACTACTCACTACGAAGAAGCGCTAGCTCGATAATCACCTATAGTGGGATTTTACGAAATTGGTATTAAAAAGAAGTGTTTAAGGGAATATTAGCTTCTACTATTCATAATAGAGAATATAGCTCTCTGTAAATATGAAAAATATTGAAGCTGTGATGGAGAGCGATAAGCGCTCAAAATGCATGTCCTGGGTGTTATGGCATCTGAACGCAACTTATCCCTAATCCTCTTAACCTCTTATCGTCCGACACTGGTCAATCAAGAGGTATTACTTTGCCAATTTCGCCAATGAGCCCATTTCTTCCATAGCGATCGGTCGCTTAATATAACCGATCGCCATAGCAGGAGTAACATTTTTTCCTAGGCTAAAATGAGGTCGAACCCAATTATGCAAGTAGTCAGACGAAAGCTATGGAAACTATATTGATTTTTGTAAAAACAGGTTGACGAATTGCACACCGTTATGAGTTGGACCTTCAATCACTCGCCAAACCTCGAGCACTTAACCACCAATTTCCCAAAGGTCATTCTAACATACTGTACAGTTTAGTTTAAGTAAAGATAATGGCGATTTTCAATAATTAGGGCTTGCTGAATAAAGCTGTAATACCCTCTAAATAAAGGTTTCAAGCATTTTTTCGTAAAATAAGTGCAAGGTTTTAGGAGGTGTGAGGCTCAAAAACCTTGCACTTGTTCGCTAAACGCCTAGCTTGTTTTTAAGAGCAATTCCTAAACCTACTATTTTCAAGCTGTGTGGCTGCTAGATTCGCGATCGCTGCTTTTTCAGCAAACCCTACTTAGTAAAAATCTGTTAGAGGCAGAGCCTTGTTTAGCCAATCTTCGGATGATTGAGCATTAGGCGGCGAACCGTTCCCCGGAGGTAAATTAGGGCATGTTCTCAAATAATCGATGCCAAAGTCTACGAACCGAGCCCACTCATCCTGTGTCAAATTGCGTTGAACCCTTTCGCAAATTAGTTTAGCCAGGCTTTCGGCGTTCATATTCCAGATCAGAACCGTTCCGTCGTGACTGCCTGAAATAAGTTTCTGACCATTTGGGCTGAAAGATACTGAGCTTACTCCTGCATAGTGTCGTCTTGGTAAAACAATCGGAACCGCGTAGGGACGATCCACATCCCATACCCAGATTGTACCGTCAAAGCAGCCTACAGCCAGGAGAGCACCTTCTGGACTAAATGCAATAGAATTAAACCCAGAATTTGCACCATAAAGAATTAAAGATTTTTCACTTCGCAGATCCCATAGTCGAACAATTCGGTCTGCACTCGCTGATGCCAACCACCGCCCGCATGGACTAAATGCTACTGCTCTGACTTCTTGCCGATGACGATTACGATCGTCCAGTGTTTTCGGTTCAATAGAATGCTGGCTTACGTGCCACAGTTGAACAATTCCATCACCATGGCCAGAAGCTAGCATTTGGCTGTCTGGACTGAAAGCAACAGCCCAGATCCATTTTATTTCGCGCTGATCGCAAGGAATTGAGTGAGGGAAAGGTAAATGCTTCGTGAAGGGAGCCGAACCAGGTTCGCCTAAATTCCATACCCACACAGTTTGATTTCGATCTCCTGCGGCCAACCATTGTCCATCTTTACTGAAGGTAACCGACTGAAAGCCTTGCTCGCAATAGCCTAAATCTAAATCTAAATATATAAGTTGGCCATTTTGCTGGTTGAATTGCCACAGCTGAACAGTCCCGTCCAAGCTACCAGAAGCTAGAATCTGTTTATTTGGATGGAATGCCACAGATCTAACTGTTTTTTCATGTTTTTCAAGGATGATAGGGTGATGGTCAACCAGGTCTTGTTTCCAGCCTTTGATATTTCCTGCCTCGTCGCCCCAAACCACCCACTCTGCATCTGAACTTATTGTGACTGAAAAAATCCTACTTTTCCCCTGCAGAACATTTACAGGTCGGCGCAGATCCCATAGCTCTAATTTCTGATTCCAACAGCTTGCAGCTAGAAACTCTCCATTTGAACTAAATGCCACTGAACTAACTCCAGTATCATGACAGTTCAGGATACAGGGAGAAGGAAAACTGTTAGAGGTTAAGAAACGTAAGTACCATAGACGTACAGTCTGATCTCCACTGCCTGAAGCTAGCAACTTGGTATCAGGATCTGGATGAAATGCTACCGACCTGACTTCTTTGTGATGGCGTTCCAGTTCAACAGGTTTGTCGGGCGCGATCAGTTTGTCATCATAGGTTCGGAAAGTCCAAAGCCTAACGAAGTGATCGCGACATCCGGAGGCTAGCATTGTTCCATCTGGACTGAATGCCACTGAGAAGACCTCATAATTATGATTAATCTCCTCTTTATGAACGCTGAGACGTTGAGGTTTAGAGTCAAATTGGTTTAGATCCCAAAGTAATACAGTCCCATCGCGACTACCGGAAGCGAGTGTTTTTCCATCTGGACTAAAAGCTATAGACCAAATGAAATCTTTGTGACCCTCTAGGAAACGGAGAGGTTTTTGCTGTTGGAAGTCCCATAATCGAATGGTGCAGTCCCAACTGCCGGAAGCTAGGATAGTTCCATCTGAGTTGAAGTCCAATGCCCAAACTTCAGGTCGGTTGTTCTCAGGTACTGGATAGCCTTCGTGACGATACAAGTTAAGTGGGTTAGGGACAGGTTGACTTAGATCCCAGAGCTGCACTGTCCCATCGCTATTACCCAAAACTAAAAATTGACTATTTTTCGGGTGAAAGACCAATGACTTAATTTCAATCGAATACTTCTGACTATCCAAGGTTTTTCTCAAACATTCACTTGGAATATCCCATAGCAATATTGTTCCATCCGAACTTCCTAAAGCCAGTGTTTTTCCATCCGGACTGAAGGCTATAGTCGGTACATCTTTCTCATGTCCTAGCAAAACTCGGCTGAAGTAGCTAACATTAAGGATTTCGCTGAGTAACGCACCTAAATAGGCATCACTAAAATTTCTATATCTTTTGTTAAAGATGTATGCTTGGTAAGCGAGCAAAGCACCGCGTTGATTCTCTCTATATCTTTCTTGTTGAAGTCTCGCATGGGCAACCAATGCCTGGATAATCGACCTGAATTTAAGGCGTTCTTTCTCTTTCTGTTCTTCTTGATTAAATTTTCGACTTTCCTTAACAAACTCGATTTCCCTCTCGGTCAAATCCTTGTCGTCTATGTAGCGCAGTGTATCTGTTAATGAAACCTCCCGTAATAATGCTTGTGGATTTCTACCACATTTCTCCCACCGTTGCACAAACTTATCTAGTTGTTTGACTTGATTATTAGTTATCCATTGCTGCTGCAACCACGTCCGCATAAGCTCCCAGCGAAGAGCTAAAGCTTTGTATGCAATCTCAACTTGGTCATCATCGGCTATCTCGATCAATTTTCTGTCAACAAATGGGACAGACTTGATTTGTCTCACAAGCTTTGCGCAGATAAGTTCATACAACACTTGCTTAATGAGAGATTGGGGTTCACCTTCTCGATATAACGTCTTGACTAAGATAGGTTCGGTCTTGCATCCAAACTCTTCAGTAGGTTGAATCATTCTCAGAAGAATATACTTGGCGATATCCTGCTCGTGAGGGGATAAGCCTTTGTAGAAATCTTCAGCACTATTAGCTATTGCTTTATGAGCACGACCCAACTCCTCATATATGGCTAGGGTAATCCGATTACGATCCCGTTTCTCCCATAACTTCAACATGGTGAACTGTAAGAGTGGTAAAGCGATTGGATCCCCCACTAGGTCAGTAAGTAAAGCGTCAACCAGTCCTCCTTCTAGCTTCAAACCTATTGATTTTGCTGGTCCTTCAATCATTTCCCGTAAATCATTCAGTTCCAGCAACGGCATGGAGATCTCAGCCCGCTCAAAATCTGAAACGAAGGACTCTAGACGTGCAATTTGGGATCTTTGCTCCTCCTGCATAATTAGAATGACAAAGTTACTCGAGTTTTGGAGCAGCTCCTGGAGTTTGTTGATAAATTGCTGGCGTATTTGATTTTCGTGGCACAACGTAAATATTTCCTCGAAGTGATCGATGATCAGTACCTTTGTCACATTTTGGTTTTCAGGAGCAGAAGACTTAAGTGTTTTTTCAAGGTTCGCCAATGGGTTTGTTCCTGGCAACATTCGCTCATAGATATGGCAGTATCCACCGCCAGGTAAAGCGCCCTCTTTAAGTCTCGGAATGAGTTCGCAAAACACTACAGATGATCTACCACTTCCAGAGGACCCAACGATAACTAATAAATTTTTCTCTCTCAAATGCTCAATCAAGCTATCGATGAAACGGTTGCGTCCGAAAAATAGTTTTCGAGCATTTGACTCAAATGCATTAATGCCGACATAGGGACAAAAGGTATCAGGTAGCTCTGGTGCTCTAGATGGGTCAAATTCAGCTAAAATAGTATCGGGTAGTTCATAGCCATCCCTAAGTAGTTTGCTACCCCAGTAATCTAATAGGGTTTGAGCTTGCCGTCTTTCTTTATCAGTCTCAAGTAGAACCCCAGTTTCCTGTCCCTTACATATAAAGTTCCTTACTTCATTTACTTCATCTATAGATGCTAAAACATTACCCTGGTATTTTTTAAGGAGTTCCACATGAGCATCTCTTAAAATATCTAATGATAAGAAAAAATTGTAAGAATCATTCCCGTTGACTAAATTATCAGAGCTGCTCATTCTATCACCTCCAGCCTGTAAACTATTGGAGCACTGACTTGTTGTAAGTCACTAAGCAGTTTCATTAACTCCAAATCAACTTGATAAAAGCTATAACTTCCACGTTTCCGATAGCTTTGGAAAACCCGCTTTGCTTTGATAAGATTTTGTTCTGCAAGAGCCTGTTCCAATTTGCTACTTTCTCTTTTGAGAGACAATAGAGATTTATCTTTGCTACTCTCATATAATGTCTCCACTTGAGCTTTTACATAAGGCCAAGAAACTTCTAATTCAAGAAGATCGCTCTCTGTGTTAGCTTCAATTCGACGTAGCTCTAAATTGAGCTTCTGCCACTTATCATGAAAAGCCATGAGGCTTCTTAATTTCTCGCCTAATTCATTGATAGTAGTGGCAGCAGTAGTAGCATCCTCTCGAAGTCGAATACTTCCCTGAGAAGCAGAATTAGCTAAGATTTCTTGCAGAGATATCATTGCATTTATCAAAGCATCTAAATCTAGGGATCTAGCGACAGCAGTCATTTCTGCATTGATAAGTACGGGTTGAATATTGAGGACATGATTAATAATCAATACAGCCCTCTGAAGTCGTTGCTGATTCGATTCTTCGAGAGCTTTGCTTAACTCAGCTAAAGCTTGTTCGAGTTCCTTTAGTCCAAAAGCTTTATCAACCCCCGAGTCTAATTGAACTTGAACCTCTCGCATGTCATCTACGGTACGTTGAAGTGTTAATTCACAGTCTGTGAGAATATATTCCGAGGTTTCATTATCTGGAAAGTTTTGAACTTCTTGATCCATGATGATGTAGGTTTGGAATTCCAGAGTATGCAATAAATCGTGTAATTTCTTATAGTTGTATAGAAGCTCAATTTGTCTGATTATCCTTTTGGAGATGTCGAGGATAGAAGATAAGTTCTTCTGTCTTTCAGGAGCTGATACCAATTCGGACAGAACCTGTAATCCTCGTACTGAGCTTTTAGCTGGCAAGATAACTATTGCAGGATATTCTTTTGTAAATCTGAAAATTATATCTGCTATCTCCCTCGCTATTGTTTGAAGACTTTTTCGCTTACGCCGATCCGAAATATCTTGACCGGCTTCTTTACACTCATCGAGCAAGTCATAAAGTTCTTTAATAACATTCTGAAGTTCTGAGCTGTGTTCTCGTTGCTCAATCTTCGGGATCAATTCATCCCATTGTTGCCCAATTTTTAGGCACAATTTATCCCGTTTCTGTTGAAGGTCGAGTAACGTAGATGAACTCATGTCAATTCACTCTATTTTCTAAAGACTGCTTCTTTGTTTCCTTATCTCTTTGGTGCTTATCAAAGTAGTCTTCAAGCACCCGATCTGCCTGGTGAAGCACATGAAGTAATAGCTCTCTTATTTTTGTAGTCAATTCTTTTACAATTTCAAAGTCACATTCTTGATCAATTGAGCCCAAGTAACGATTTATAACCTGGAAAAAATCAGGCAAATGGCCGATCAGGTCAATTGGTCTAACTTTACGAACAGCCTCAGGAAGCTCCTTAAATTCTTTATTAAATTTCCTGGTAATATGGTACTTGATTGTAGCAAGATCTTTGCTTGCTTCAATTTTTTGGATGTCCTTATCCTTGTTGGTGCCTCGTTGTAGCACATCTTCAAAATGGATCACTCGATGTTCAAATGGAAAGAATTCCGAATAAAAATCTTCGGTTATAGAGTGCACTTTTTTCCAGGCTTCAACTTCCTTCAAAGCCTCGGGATCTGTTATTTCAGGAAGGTAGTAGGGTACTTCAATGCCCAAAATTCGAATGGATCCATTTCCTAAAACTTGGACATCAAGTTGAGTAGAAGATAATTTATCCAATTTTTGTTTAATCATAGCCAACGGCACATCTGGAACCCCTAAGGCACTCAGAACGTCCGGCTGACTTAAAACGTAATGAGCCAGCGATACAGCCGCGTAAGCTGCATAGGGTTGGGCTCGATCGTTTTTGCTGCCATCTGCCCAATCACAAATCGCCTTAATCAAAATAATTTCTGTGTCCCTTGCTCTTTCTGCTGCCTCATAAGCGCCTGCTCCCTCCATTTCTCCACCCACAGCAAAAGGAAAATTGGCAATCAGGCGATCGCGAAAGTCTTTGTCATTAACTAGCTTATCGCCAGAGAGTACTAACCCCTGATGTACTTGTACAGACCTCCTACCACAGGGAAGTTCCCAACCCTGACGGCGATTTCTAAATCTTTCAGATAGGGTTAGACCGCATGGCGTTTCACGACCTCGATTGATAATTATTCCACCTTGTATTTTTTGCAACTCATAGGAAAATATCGATTCCGCAACAAGTACGTCACACAGTCTTTGTTTATTTCGATTGACTCCAAAAGCGATTCCCAAAAGTAACACCGCTTTAGGTTTCAATTCATTAATTGCTTGCATCGTGGTAGATAACGACCCCGCACGACCACTGCTGCCCATAGTTGATTCGGTCTGAGCCACATAGTAGTTCCCGAATAGACCAAAGCGATAGGTGATTTGAGCAATAGAACCTTGCAGAATTTCCTCCTCACCAGGTAATGGGCTCATCACGCTCAGTACTGCTTCCCGCTCTGGGTCAGTTACGGTTAATAGCAGAACGTCTACTTTGCTAGCGATATCTTGAGTTTCCTGGAGTCCAATTGCTCGAATGCGTTTCTTTTTCAAAGGAGCCGGAGGCACAAATTGATAAAGACATTCGCTGTTATGTAAAATTTCAAGTATGTGTTGCCCTGCAAGCCGAGCAAGTTCTCGATCTAATTCTCCTCTCTCTACTTCGTCTAGAAGCTTTTGTCGCTCTACATGCGACCAGGTAAGCGACCAATAATCTTCTAATGCTATAGGCTCAGAAAGCTCTCCGCCGCAGCTTTGCTTCCATATAGTTTTGAGTTCTTGCCATCTTAAATTTTCTTGATTTTGAGGTAGGCTAAGTATAACTTTAAAGGTTTCTTTATCTATATATTCTTCTTTTTTTGTCTCAGTTTTATCGACAACAGATAACAGTTTATTTAAAAATGTTATCTGTTCATAACCGACATAGGACTTAATACTATTAAGCAAAACTCCCAAGACCGCTTGCCTTTTATCGTTATATCCGTAGCTAGCTAAAAAGCTAACAATCTCTCCAACTACTATCCCCGTTGCACCAGCCAAATTGATTCTAGGAATAAACTCGCTCAATCCTGCTTGTTCTAATATTTGTCTTCGACCTCGATAGCTTTGCATCTCTGGTATGGATGCAATAATTTTAATTAATTCAAGACGTTCTTCTGGATCTAAGTTAATCATTAAAAGTCAAAAAAATCTATAAATTGAAAAATAGAACTGGCGATCGAGAAAGCCAAAAAGCGATCGAAGAAGTCAGCTGACTTTTGCCGAGATCTTTTATTCAAGCGAGCGCTCGCTAAATCACAAATCTGACTTTTTATGAGATCTAGGTGGAAAAGTAAAAATTCGCGTTTAATCTCCTAAATAACCAGGGAGTTATATTTGCTTTTGCGCTTTTTTGAGAAGCTTCCTTACAATTCACTTTATTTGCTAGTAAGCCTTGCAAGCGTCACCTTTTTTCGATTGTATTTGGATTTATTATATCGATTATATTTTTGGTTCTGTCGCAAAAAGTCTAAAATAAAAATATAACTATCTGGTTATTTAATTATTTAAACAGCAACTTGAAATAAACCTTCTACAACGTGAGTTCGACGAAATTAGAAAGACTGGAATCAAAAAAAGATGTGAGTTTTGGTAAGGATTGAGAATACTTCTGAAAAGCTTTATAAAAATCATCTACGTCGCAAAAAACTTTGGTAATATCTATGCGAGAATTTATATTCATAGCTAAAAATCCCAGATAATTCCTCATAAAAATTGGCTTGCTAGGAGTATTATCCTAGGCCGGCAAAATAGCCTAGCTATTTTGCCTCAATCTTCTGTAAACTAGAGGTTGTGGGCGTAAATAAGAATCAATGCCAAGAAATAACCCTGTTCCGCAAGCAAGTAAATCATTAGTACTAAATTGTCTTCATAAAAAATGTCCCAGCTGCGAGGGAAACATGAGCTGGGATTATTCAGATTTCAGAAAAGTTAGAACTTTAAAAGAAGTCATAAAATTTAAGCTAAACATAAGGCGTTGTTACAATAAAAAATGTGCTCGCTATCATAAAGTTTACCGGCCAGAAGAGTTACGGAAAATATGCACTACCCAAACATGAATTTGGACTGGATGTAATCGCTTTTTGTGGGCAATTAAGATATCAAGAACATCGCAGTATTGCTCAAATTCATAAGCAATTAGTAGCTAAAAATCTAAATATTTCTGAACGCAGTGTTGGTAATTTATTAAATCGCTATGATGAATTAATATCAGCAGGTTTAACTGATAGGCAAAGATTAAAAGAGGTGTTGAAAAACCAGAAGTATTCAATTATATCGATCGACGGACTACAACCCCACTCTGGACATGAAGTATTATGGATAATTAGAGATTGTATTTCTGAAGAAATATTATTAGCTAGAAGTCTTTTATCAAGCAGTTCAGAAGAGTT
>JAAUYD010086863.1_pt1 | contig 18245 bp, 15 predicted proteins | sample 7278101 | NCBI WGS metagenome assembly JAAUYD01 (sample SAMN14350128, study PRJNA611818) | marine sediment metagenome | isolation source: surface marine sediment (0.6m) | place: French Polynesia: Moorea | collected 2018-08 | reverse complement strand
ATCTCTCGCGACTCCTTCGGATCCGAAGCTGCCTCTTCACCGGCTACTGGATCGGCACCCACCGGCTCGCGGACGGCCGGTGCATCTGCGCCATCAGATTGCGGCGTGGTGCCACTGTCCGAGGTGGCAGGATCGCCGACGGCCACTGTTGTATCTTCCTGTACGGCCTGTGCTTCTGCTTCATCGGCCTCCGCAGCGAGCGCGGCCTGTGCCTCGGCCTGTTCCGCTTCGTTTGCTTGAGTTTCGCTTGCTTCCGCTTCAGACACCTCTGCGGACTGGCTCGCAGCTTCCGCTTGCGCCTGTTCAGCCGCTTGCCGGGCTTCGTCCGCTTTCGCATCCGCTTCCCGGGCGTCCTTCTGGGCGCTTGCCAGGTCTCGGATCATTTCCTGAACCGCCATAGGCGGCACCGCTTTGACTTCCGTGACCGCCTTGTCCGACGGCAGCATGGTTTTTTCGCCTTTGCCAGGGGCGCTGGATTGCTGTGCCCCGACCGCTCCGACAGAGACCGGAGCAGGATCCAATGTCATACCAGATATCATGGCCGACCCCTTTCTACTCGTTCATTTAGGCAGATCTCCCGCCCGCAGAAAAAGGATGCGCCCAGCGTCTTACCAAAGTGTTACGGGATGCGGTCAAATGTGCCTATGGTTAACCGACAGCGAAGGTCTGTTCGCTCGCCATTGTTAGGAAGAGGGGATTGCGCGTGGGTGCTTTGATCTGGATTGCGTTGGGTGCCATTGCGGTGTTGCTGATCGTCATGGTGCGGCGTGGCACCACGGTTCGTCGGATCGGGCTTGAAGATGCACCCGGACCGAGTGCGCCGTCGCGGCGGGCGGATAGCGCGCGCGGCGACCTGACCCAAGAAGAAAGGGATCAGGTCGCAGAATACCTCGAGGCCGGGCGAAAGCTGGAGGCGATCAAGTTTGTGCGCGAGGCCACAGGGTTAGGGCTTGCCGAGGCCAAGAACTTGGTCGATGCCCATGAGACGGGTGCGATCTATGAGGTCGATGCGGCCTCACCCCTCGGCGGGCCCACAGACCTGAGCGAAGAAGACCGGGATCGGGTCAGTCAACTTCTTGAAGACAGTAGAAAGATCGAGGCCGTGAAGTTTGTTCGCGAAAGTACGGGTTGCGGGTTGAAGGAGGCCAAGGACCTCGTCGAAGACATAGAGGCAGCGCGCAATCGCTCGTGAGCACTGGTCAAGCCGAAGGAGCCGGTGCTAACGCGGTCCCATCCAGCTATTGAGAAGGGACTTGCCATGGGTGAGACGCTTGCGACGCTTTTCGCGGGACATGACCAAGATAGACCCGCGATCGGTGCGCCCGGACGGTCCTGGCTCAGCTATGCCGGGTTGGAGGCACAATCCCGACAGACCCGCGCGGATCTGGCCAAGGCGGGTCTGACCCGAGGTCATCGAGTGGCTGTTGTGCTGCCCAACGGGCCTGAAATGGCGTCTGCCTTTGCCACCATCGCTCAGTCTGCGGTCATCGCGCCGCTGAACCCGGCATATCGGGAAGACGAATATGCGTTCTATCTTGCCGATCTGAAAGCGGATGCGCTCGTGGTAGGTGGCGGTGAGGAGGGGGCTGCGGTCGCAGCGGCCAAGGCCCTTGGCGTGCCAATCGTTCGCCTATCATTTGACCCGGCCGAGCCGGCCGGGACGTTTCGCCTGGCAGCCGAGACTGTGGCCCAACCCGTGACGCCTGTTCCCGTAGAGGCCTCTGATCACAGCCTTATCCTGCACACATCGGGAACGACCTCGCGGCCAAAGATCGTACCGCTCCTGCAATCGAACGTCGTCGCGTCCGCTCGAAACATCGCGGCATCACTGGCGCTGACGCCGGATGATCGGTGTCTGAATGTCATGCCACTGTTCCATATTCACGGACTGATCGCTGCGGTCAGTGCCAGCCTTGCGGCAGGCGCCTCGATCTGGTGCGCGCCAGGCTTTGACGCATTGCGGTTCTTCAGTTGGCTCGATGACGCGAAGCCCACGTGGTATACGGCCGTGCCGACCATGCATCAGGCGATCCTGACCCGGGCCGGGCGAAACACTGAAATCCTGGAGCGATCTGACTTACGGTTCCTGCGCTCCTCCTCCGCGTCGCTGCCGCCGCAGGTTATGGTTGCTTTGGCCGAGACATTCGGTGCCCCTGTGATCGAGGGCTATGGGATGACCGAGGCAGCCCACCAGATGGCCTCCAATCCGCTGCCGCCGCGCCAGCAGAAGCCAGGTTCGGTCGGGGTTGAGGCCGGGCCAATGGTGCGCATCGCGCACGAGACTGAGGACTGTCTGCTGGGGATGTCAGATATCGGCGAAGTTGTGATCTCAGGCCCCAACGTGACGCCTGGCTACGAGAACAACCCGGATGCAAATGCCAAGAGCTTCTTCGAAGCCGAGGGTCAACGCTGGTTCCGGACGGGCGATCAGGGTGCCTTTGATGGAGAGGGCTATCTCAGTCTGACTGGTCGCCTTAAGGAGATCATCAATCGCGGCGGCGAGAAGGTCAGCCCTTTGGAGGTCGACGCTGTTCTGATGGACCATCCGGCCGTCCAACAGGTCGTCACATTCGCCTTGCCACATCCCAAACTGGGTGAAGATGTCGCCGCCGCGGTTGTGCTGCGGGACGGGGAGGCGGCTGACGACGGCGCGCTTCGCACTTTCGCGGCGGAGCGGCTGGCCAACTTCAAGGTGCCGCGCAAGATTGTCATTCTGGATGAGATCCCCAAAGGCGCCACAGGCAAGTTGCAGCGGATTGGCCTGGCAGAAAAGCTCGGTCTTGTTGAGAAGGCATGAGGGTGTGCGGATAACCATATGAAAATATGTATCTTTGGGGCGGGCGCCATTGGCGGCTTTCTTGGCGCGAAGCTGGCAGAGGCCGGTGCGGATGTCAGCCTTGTGGCGCGCGGGCCTCACTTGGCTGCAATGCAGGCTGGTGGGCTGACCCTTATAGAAGGTGAGACGCGAAAGACCTTTGCCGTTAGCGCCTCCGACGACCCGGCCGCACTCGGCGTACAGGATTATGTCATCGTCACGCTGAAGGCCCATTCCGTGCCGCCGCTTGTGGCCAGGATGCAGCCACTGATTGGCGAGGGGACAACCGTCGTGTCCGGCGTGAACGGGGTGCCATGGTGGTACTTCTACGGGATCGAGGGCCCGCTTGCCGGGACGCGCTTGGCAAGCGTCGATCCCGGCGATGCGCAATGGGACGGCTTTGGGCCGGAACGGGTTCTGGGCTGTGTTGTCTATCCGGCCGCTGAAGTGATTGAGCCCGGCGTGGTCAAGCATATCGAAGGCAACCGCTTTTCGCTGGGCGAGCCGACAGGTGAGAAGTCAGAGCGCGCGCTGGCTTTGTCCAAGGTGCTTGGTGCCGCCGGCCTAAAGGCGCCGGTGCGCCCGCGGATCCGGGACGAAATCTGGGTAAAGCTCTGGGGAAATCTATCCTTCAATCCAATATCTGCTCTGACGCATGCGACACTTGATGTCCTCTGCACGGATCCGGGAACCCGTGCCGTGGCTCGTGGCATGATGGTCGAAGCGCAGGAGATTGCTGAGAAGCTGGGCGTCAAGTTCCCGATCGACGTCGACCGCCGCATTCAGGGCGGGGCTGATGTCGGTGCCCACCGGACGTCTATGCTGCAGGACCTTGAGGCCGGGCGACCGATGGAGATCGACGCGCTTGTCGGGTCCGTGCAGGAGCTTGGACGCCTGACCGATACACCCACACCAAACATCGACACGGTCCTTGCCCTGGTGCGTCTGCGGGCTCGTGTCGCGGGGCTCTATGACGGGTAGCTGAGCACCTGCAGCGGTGCTCAGGACGAGCGATCAGGCGTAGCTGACCACCTCGAACTCGATCCCATCTGCGTCGTGGAAGTAAAAGCGCCTGCCAGGCTCGTAGTCGGCATGCGAGACGGGCTTGTAGCCCGCGGCGATGACCCGCGCCTCGGTGGCGTCAATGTCATCCACGACGACGCCCACATGGTTGAGGCCGCCCAGTGTGTCATAGTTCGAGGTCTTGGCCGCTTTCTGCCCGGTGCCTGAGTAGACGGCAATATAGTGGTCATCTGTCCCGACATGGACCGTACGCCCGGACATGCCGGGTCCAGCCCACCGGATCGTCCAGTCGAACAGTTTGCAGAGCGCATCTGCCGTCCGATCCGGATCCGCCACCGTGATGTTCACATGTTCTAACATTGCGCTCGTCATTCGGCTCTCCTTGCTTGCGTTACCTGCTGTCCCTACGACCTCAAGTAAGCTTGAGGTCAATAGCTCAAATACGTTACTGAATTTTGTCGACCCAGATTTTTTCGTAACATTTTGATTGTGGGATGGTCGGCGAGATGGTATGGTATCCACCGAAGCGAAACCGCCGGGAGATCTCGATGTACGCGCAAATGGTCAAATCCACCGGGACCGGTGTAAAGCCACGCGAAGAGATGTCCCCGGAGGAACGCGGCTTTCAGGATCGCGTCGATGCGGGCGAGAAAATCGAGCCGAAGGACTGGATGCCGGACGGTTATCGCAAGACACTGATCCGGCAGATCAGCCAGCACGCGCATTCCGAGATTGTTGGCCAGTTGCCCGAAGGCAATTGGATCACACGGGCGCCGACGCTGGAGCGTAAGGCAATTCTGCTCGCGAAGGTTCAGGACGAGGCGGGGCACGGGCTCTACCTTTACTGTGCGGCGGAAACCCTTGGAATCTCTCGCGATCAGATGTTTGAGCAGCTCCATTCCGGAAGGGCGAAGTATTCGTCGATCTTCAACTATCCCACACTGACCTGGGCCGACATTGGCGCGGTCGGGTGGCTGGTTGACGGAGCGGCGATCATGAACCAGGTGCCGCTGCAGCGGACCTCGTACGGCCCATATGCCCGCGCTATGATCCGCATTTGCAAGGAAGAGAGCTTCCACCAGCGGCAGGGCTTCGACATCATGATGAAGATGGCGAACGGCACGCCGGACCAGCGGCGGATGGCGCAGGATGCTCTGAACCGGTTCTGGTACCCATCGCTTATGATGTTCGGGCCGTCTGACAAGGACAGCGTGCACTCGGCCCAGTCGATGGCGTGGAAGATAAAGATAAACACCAACGATGAGCTTCGGCAGAAGTTCGTCGATCAGACAGTGCCGCAGGCAGAGTATCTTGGGCTGACCGTGCCCGACCCGGATCTGAAGTGGAATGAAGAGACGGGGCACTACGATTTCACCGAACCCGATTGGGAGGAGTTCTATCAAGTCGTCTCCGGCAACGGTCCCTGCAACCGCGAACGCCTCGCCGCGCGGGTTGAGGCGTGGGAGGAGGGCGCCTGGGTGCGTGAGGGACTGATGGCCCATGCGGCGAAACATAAAACACCAGTTGCGGCGGAGTAGGACCCATGCACCTTGCAGAAATCAATGTCGCAAAGCTGGCATATCCCCTTGAAGATCCACGGATCGCCGATTTCGTCGACAATCTTGACCGGGTGAACGGTATTGCCGAGCGCTCCGAGGGTTTCGTCTGGCGCTTTGTCGGCGATACCGGGCAGGCGATTGATGCGCGTGTGTTTGACGATCCGGACATTATCGTGAACGTCTCGGTGTGGCGCGATGTGGAGGCGTTGGAACGCTTCGTCTGGGGAACGCTGCACCGCCAGTTCTACCAGCGCCGACGCGAATGGTTCCATGTCATGCGCGGCATGCAGTTTGCGATGTGGTGGGTGCCCGAGGGGCACGAGCCGTCGCTCGAGGAAGCCAAGGCGCGCCTCGAACACTATGAGCAACATGGCGACACTGATCACGCCTTTGGCTGGGCACACCTGCCCGAGGCCGTCAGATGGCGAACCATGCGATGTGACGCGGTCGCGGCGGAGTAGGGCGATGAGCAACGAATGGCCCCTGTGGGAGATCTTTATTCGTGGCCAGCATGGGCTGAACCATCGCCATGTCGGCAGCCTGCATGCCCCGGATGCCGAGATGGCAATTCTCCACGCCCGCGACGTCTATACCCGTCGGGGTGAGGGTGTCAGCATTTGGGTTGTGAAGGCCGCCGATATCACGGCCTCCGCGCCGTCGGACAAGGGGCCGCTCTATGACCCCGCAAATTCAAAGGTTTACCGGCATCCAACCTTCTTCGATATCCCAGACGATGTAGGTGCAATGTGATGTCGGCCCTATTCGAGTTCCTGCTGCGCATGGGCGACAACAGCTTGATCCTGGGGCACCGCGTGTCGGAGTGGTGCGGTCACGGGCCTGTGTTGGAAGAAGACATCGCGCTCGCCAATACCGCACTTGATCTGATCGGTCAGACTCAGCTCTGGTTGGGGCTGGCCGCTGAGGTCGAAGGGGCAGGGCGCACGGCCGATGATCTTGCCTATCTGCGAGATGCCTGGGACTTTCGCAACGTCCTCCTGGTCGAACAGCCCAACGGAGATTTCGGTCGCACGCTGATGCGGGGATTTCTCTACGACGCCTGGTCGAAGCTGATGCTGGACGGCCTCTTGCACTCCTCCGATGCGCGTGTAGCCGAGATCGCAGAAAAGACCGTAAAGGAGGTCGCCTATCATCTGGAACGCTCCACCGATCTGGTTGTCCGGCTGGGCGACGGTACGGAGGAGAGCCATCGCCGGATGCAGAATGCACTCGATGCGCTCTGGCCCTACACGGGCGAGATGTTCGAAGTCGATGACGTTACAGAGACGCTTGTTGGTCAAGGCATTATCCCCGATCCTGCCAAGTTGCGGGGGGCGTGGGACGACGTTGTGAATGGTGTGCTGGCACAGGCAACACTTACCCTGCCTGACACGGACTTCTCTCACTCCGGCGGGCAGAAGGGCGTGCACTCCGAGCATCTGGGGCGCCTGCTTGCCGAGATGCAATGGCTGCAGCGGGCCTATCCGGGGGCCACATGGTAGCGTTGAAGCCCTCGGCTGAGGAGGTCTGGGCATGGCTTGATCGGGTTCCAGACCCTGAGATTCCGGTGATCTCTGTCGTCGATCTCGGCATCATCCGGGATGTTGCTTGGGCGGATGACACGTTGGAAGTCACTGTAACGCCAACATATTCCGGCTGCCCTGCGACCTCGGTCATCGCTATCGACATTGAGGCTGCGCTGAAGGAGAGGGGGCTTGATAAGGTTGCGATCAAACGCCGGCTGTCCCCGGCCTGGACAACCGATTGGCTGTCGGAGAAAGGGCGCAAAAAGCTTGAAGCATATGGGATCGCCCCACCCCAGCCTGCCGGTGGTCCTGCGAACTGCCCGCGCTGCGACTCGGAAGATGTTGAGCGGATCAGCCAGTTCGGATCTACCCCTTGCAAGGCGCAGTGGCGATGCCGCAGCTGCCTGGAACCCTTCGACTATTTCAAGTGCATCTGAGCTATGCCCGAGTTTTTTCCGCTGACCGTAACGAAGGTCGAGAAGACCACGCGCGACGCTGTCGCCGTGACCCTGCGGCCGCAAGATCCGGATGTCTTTCGCTTTCATCCCGGGCAGTATCTGACCTTCCGCAAGACATTTGACGGAGAGGAATTGCGGAGGTCGTACTCGATCTGTGCAGGTCTCGATGATGGCTGTCTGCAGGTTGGGGTGAAGCGGGTCGACGGCGGCACTTTTTCCACTTGGGCCAACAGCTTGTTGGCAGAAGGTGATGTGGTGGAGGCCCAGCCGCCGCAAGGCCGGTTTTACACGGAACTGACGCCAGAGGCTGCCCGTCACTATCTGGCTTTCGCGGCGGGTTCCGGCATCACGCCTGTTCTGTCAAACATCCGGACAATTCTGGCGCGCGAGCCTCAGGCCCGGATCACGCTGGTCTATGCCAATCGTTCGGTCGCCTCGATCATGTTCCGGGAAGAGCTGGAAGACCTTAAAAACAAGCACATGGGTCGCCTGAACGTCATCCATATTCTGGCTGCCGATGCGCAGGATATCGATCTTTTCACAGGTCGGCTGGACGCGGAGAAGCTGGAGCTTCTGTTCAAGCACTGGATCGACATTGATTCTGTGACGGATGCACTGGTTTGTGGGCCGGAACCGCTGATGCATGTCATTGTCAATTCATTGAAAAACCACGGAATTCCAGCGGAGAGTATCAAGTACGAGTTGTTCGGCGCGCAGCCGGGCCGTGCCCCGAAGCGGGCGAGCGGACCACAATCCCTTGGGGGGTGCAGAGCGTCGATTACTATAGATGGTACGACGCATGAGATCGAGGTGGCGCGCGAAGGTCAAAGCGTGCTGGAGGCGGCGCGCGCGGCCAATCTGGACGCACCATTTTCCTGCACGGCCGGTGTCTGTTCTACGTGTCGTGCCAAGGTGTTAGAGGGCGAAGTTGAGATGATCGCCAACCACGCGCTGGAGGAATACGAGATCGCGCGGGGGTATGTGCTGACATGCCAGTCTTATCCGCTGACCGACCGGCTTGTGATCACCTATGACGGTTAGGTGCGTGTCCGAGGCCGTCGGCTATCCGTCCAGAAAACGTCCAGAAACCGTCGGGCATGGTGTCGGGCGCGGAACGCACTCAATCGGACATGGGCAAGCTTTGGCTCCGCAGTTGCGTAGTGGTGCGATCCCGCCCCGCCCGCGCTTGTTGTCGCTCTCTGTTACTTCCTTAGATCCACCACACGTTTGGCCTTGCCTTCGGACCGCGCAACCCCGCCCGGGTCGGCCACGTCTATGCTGGCCGTGATGCCGATGACGTCCTTGATCAGTCCCGCGAGATGGCTGGCCTGGGCGTCGCGGGCTTCCGGTTCCAGTCCGGGCAGGGCTTCCACGTGAATACACATGGCATCCAGGCGACCGTCACTGGTCAGCTCGATCTGGAAATGGGGGGCGAGGCCGGGTGTCGCGAGGAGCTGTTCCTCGATCTGGGTCGGGAAGACGTTGACGCCCCGGAGAATGATCATGTCGTCGGATCGGCCCGTCACTTTCTCCATCCGTCGCATCGACCGGGCTGTGCCGGGCAGGAGACGGGTGAGGTCGCGGGTGCGGTAGCGGATCATTGGCTGCGCTTCCTTGGACAGCGTGGTCAGCACCAGCTCCCCAATCTCGCCATCGGGCAGGACCGCGCCGGTTTCCGGGTCGATGATTTCGGGGTAGAAATGATCTTCCCAGAGATGGAGGCCATCCTTGGTCTCGACGCATTCATTGGCGACACCGGGGCCGAGGACCTCAGACAGGCCGTAGATATCGACGGCGTGCATATCGAAGGCCTGCTCGATCTCGGACCGCATGGCGTTGGTCCAGGGCTCGGCGCCGAAGATGCCGACCTCAAGCGAGCTCTCGGCGGGGTCGAGCCCGGCCTCGCGGAAGGCGTCGAGGATGTTGAGCATGTAGGAGGGGGTGACGAGGATCGTCTGCGGTTTAAAGTCATTGATCAGGGTGACTTGGCGCGCCGTCATGCCGCCCGAGACGGGAACGACCGTGCAGCCGAGCTTCTCCGCCCCGTAGTGTGCGCCGAGCCCGCCGGTGAAGAGGCCGTAACCATAGGCGACATGGACGACCGAACCGGGCCGGGTGCCGGACGCGCGGAGAGAGCGGGCGACAAGGCTTGCCCAGGTGTTGATGTCCCGGGCGGTGTACCCGACAACCGTCGGCTTGCCCGTCGTGCCAGAGGAGGCATGGATGCGCGAGATCTGCTCCTGCGGCACGGCGAAGAGGCCGAAGGGATAGTTGTCGCGCAGGTCCTGCTTGACCGTGAAGGGGAATTTCGAAATGTCCTCAAGGCTTTGCAGGTCGTCGGGGTGGATGCCGGCAGCCTCGAACGCGGCCTTGTAGTGGGGGACATTGGCATGGGCGTGGGCCACCGACCACTTGAGCCGCTTCAACTGGAGTGCCGAGATCTCGTCACGCGAAGCGATCTCGATCGGATCAAGGCTCGCCCGGTCCGGTGTCAGGTCTTTCATCGGCTCCTCCCGCTCGTCTTTTGGCTTTCGTCTTTTGGCGGACCGTTGCACAGACCAGGGGCTTGTTCAATCGGGCGGGGGATGGCGCCGGAATGCGCTTGTCGCCCCACCGTTGCCGAAGCACAGTTCAACAAAAGGAAGAGGGGAGGGGCGGTCCGATGAATGTTCAGGCAGTCCGGAGTTTCGCAGCCGGCGAATGGGTTGGCCCGGATGGCTCGGCGCGGGAGATCGAGAGCGCTGTGACGGGTGCTGTGATCGCGCGGGCCGGTGCGAGGCTCGATTTTCAGGCGATGCTGGACTACGGGCGCGAGGTCGGCGGTCCGGCCTTGCGGGCGATGACGTTCCATGACCGTGCGCGGATGCTGAAGGCACTGGCGGCGTATCTGAACGAGCGGAAGGCGGCCCTTTACGAGGTGTCGTTCGATACGGGGGCAACGCAGTCCGATCATCTGATCGACATCGATGGCGGGATCGGGACGATGTTTGTCTTCGCGTCCAAGGGGCGTCGGGAGATGCCGGATGCGCATGTCTATCGCGATGGCGGGGTCGAGCAGTTGTCGCGTGAAGGCACGTTTCTGGGCCAGCATATCTGTACACCGCTGCAGGGCGTTGCGGTGCATATCAATGCGTTCAACTTCCCCGTCTGGGGGATGCTGGAGAAGCTGGCGCCGACGCTCTTGGCCGGGGTGCCGGCGATTGTGAAGCCGGCGACGGCCTCAGCCTATGTGACCGAGGCCTGTTTTACGATGATGGTCGAAAGCGGGATCCTGCCCGAGGGCGCGGTGCAGCTGGTGACTGGCGGGACCGGCGATCTGTTGGAGCGGCTCACCTGTCAGGATGTGGTGAGTTTCACGGGCTCGGCGGCGACGGCAGGGAAGCTGAGGGCGACGCCGGGGTTGGCCGAGAACTCCGTCCGGTTCATTGCTGAGCAGGACAGCCTGAATGCGTCGATCCTGGGTGCGGATGCGGGGCCGGGCAGCCCGGAATTTGACCTTTTCGTCAAGGAGGCCAGCCGCGAGATGACGGTGAAGGCCGGGCAGAAATGCACGGCCATTCGCCGGATCCTTGTGCCGGAGGGGCAGGTGACACCGGTGATCGAGGCGGTCAGCGCGCGGCTCGCCAAGACCGTGATCGGTGATCCGCGGTTGGAGGGTGTGCGCATGGGCGCGCTGATCAGTCAGGCGCAGCGGCGCGATGTGCTGGAGATGGCCGGGCGCATCGGGGCGGAGGCCGAGCGGGTCTTCGGCGATCCGGAGGCATTTGATGTCACGGGCGCTGACGCTGCGGCCGGCGCCTTCGTGCCGCCGATGCTGTTTCATTGCGCTGATCCCGACCGGGCCGAGGCGGTGCATGCGCTGGAGGCGTTCGGCCCCGTGGCGACCGTCATGGGGTATCGTGACACGGGCCACGCGGTGGAGCTGGCGAACCGGGGGCAGGGGAGCCTGGTCGCCTCGGTCATCACGCACGATACAGGCATCGCGCGGGAGATTGTGCTCGGGGCAGGGGCGTTTCATGGACGGCTCTATTTCAACAACAGGGATTCGATGAAGGAGGCGACGGGCCATGGCTCGCCATTGCCCCACATGGTTCATGGCGGGCCGGGCCGTGCGGGCGGCGGTGAGGAGATGGGCGGCGTGCGCGGTGTCATGCATTACATGCAGCGGACGGCCATTCAGGGGAGCCCCGAGATCCTGACCGCCATTGGCGAGGCTTGGGTGCCGGGCGCGGTCGAGCGGAAGGCCCGCCGCCATCCCTTCCGGCGCACGTTCCACGAGCTGCAGATCGGTGAGACGCTGGTGACGGAGGAGCGCGAGGTCACACTCAAGGATATCGAGACCTTTGCCCATTTCACCGGCGACACGTTCTACGCCCATATGGACGAGGAGGCCGCGTCCGCCAATCCGTTCTTTCCCGGCCGCGAGGCGCATGGCTACCTGCTTCTGTCCTTCGCAGCGGGGATGTTCGTCGATCCCGATCCGGGGCCGGTTCTGGCCAATACGGGGCTGGACGGTCTGCGGTTTCAGAAGCCTGTCAGCCCGGGCGACCGGATCCGCGTGCGACTGGTGGTCAAGCAGAAGACACCCCGCAATGAGGACTATGGCGAGGTCCGCTGGCACGTGACGCTGACCAATCAGGACGGTGATCAGGTGGCCGAGTACGAGCTTCTGACAATGAATGCCTATCAGGCTTGACCGCTTGAGGTCCGGCGCGATCACTGTCAGTCTTGCCCGATGGCAGCGCAGGACGACACAGATCAGGCAATTGCGGAACTGACATGTTTTGGCGACCTGAAGGTCTGGTCGATCCTTGTCACGGTGTTTGGCGATCTGACACTGTCGGAGCGCTCCAGCCTGTCGGGCCGGGTTCTGACCCGGATCGGAGAGCGGATCGGTATCCGTCCGGAGGCGATCCGGGTGGCCCTGCACCGCCTGCGAAAGGACGGCTGGATCGAGAGCACGCGCGTGGGCCGGTCAAGCCTCTATGCCCTGACCGAGATGGGGCATAGCGAAAGCCTCGCGGCGCGGAGCCGGATTTATGCGCGTCGTCCCCCTGAGGCGGACAAGCTCGTCTTACTGGCTGCGCCACGTGGAGATATCGCGCCGCCCGAAGACTTTGCGCGGATCGGACCCGGTCTCTATCTTGGTGCGGCCGGGCCCGTCGATCCAGGCCCCTTTCTCGTGTTTGAAGGCGGCGTCGGTGCGATACCGGATTGGGCGCAGAGCGCTCTTGGCCCGCCGGAACTGGCGGAGAGCTACGCGGATCTTGCGGCCTGCCTGGGCCGTGTCCGGAGTTCGGTGGTAGCGGAGACCGGGCCTTTGGACACGGTCGTTCTGCGCACCCTTGTTATCCACCATTGGCGGCGCGCTATCAGACGTCATGCCGACCTTCCGGAGCGCTTCTTTCCAACCGGATGGCAGGGCGAGGTCTGCCGGGAACAGGTCATGGAGTTGCTCGACCGGTTGCCGCCTGTCCGGCCCGAGCTGCTGGAGGCCTCACTCGCCGGCTAGGTCCGGCGAATGCACAATTCTTGCTGACATCGGTTGAACATCCTGTGCCGAGACCAAAAATGGCCTAGAATTAGGGGTCGCACATTGAGGGGGCTATGGAGTGATTTCGTTAGCGCGTTTTGGTCTTATTGCAATTGTTGTGGCGCTGGCACCGCTGTCTGCGGCGGCGCAGGGGCGCCCGGCGATGGTGACCACAGAGACAGTCGTGCCGCGGGTTCTGTCTGAGACTTTGCCCGTCTTCGGGACCGTCGTTGCGTCGAGCGATAGCGATGTCGCCGCACAGGTCAGTGGCGTGGTCGAGCGGGTCGCTGTGCTGGTCGGCGATGAGGTCGAGACCGGCGATGTGCTGGCTGAACTCAACACAGAGCTTTCGCGGATCGAATATCAACCGGCTGAGGCCGGGCTGGCCGAGGCCGAGGCCGGAATGGCCATTGCCGAGGCGCGCCTTAACCAGGCGCGCGATGCTTTTGCCCGTATTCAGGGTCTTGAGGGCACTGCCGCGTTTTCGGCCGGGCGGTTCGACGATGCCGAAGCGGCACTGGCCGAGGCACGGGGCGCCCTGGCCGAGGCAGAGGCGCGGCGGCTGAGCGCGGAAGCTGTGCTTGGATTGCGGCGCTACAACCTGGACAAGGCCCGCATCGTCGCGCCCTTTCCAGGGACGGTCCTGTCGGTCGAGGCGGATCTCGGTCAGTTCCTGGCGAGTGGTGCCGCCGTGGCGCGCCTTCTCGATACCGCGTCGCTGGAAGTTGAGGCAAGCGTGCCCTCGCAATATGTGGCAGCCCTGCGGCGCGGCCTTGAAGTCGATGGTCAGACCGAGGATGGCGAGCCGATGCGCCTGACCGTGCGTGCGATCCTGCCGACTGAGTCGGCGACGACACGCACGCGCCCCGTCCGCTTCACGACCGATTTCAACGGCAGCGCCCGTCCGGTGGCGGTCGAGCAATCCATTACTGTTTCGATCCCGGTCAGCCTGCCGCGAGAAGTTTTGGCGGTGCCCAAGGATGCCTTGGTCCAGGCCCCCGGCGGCTGGTCGGTCTTTGTCAACGCGGAGGGTGTGGCCCAGCCCAGGCCCGTCGAGATCGGTGTGGCCATGGGGGACGGCTTCGAGGTTCTGGGCGGTCTCGCCCCCGGCGATGAGGTTGTCGTCCGTGGGAACGAGCGTCTTTTTCCGGGCCAGCCCATTAACCCGATGCCGGCTGGCGCCGCGAACTGAGGAAAACCCATGGATCCCATTCGCCTGTCCATCGAACGTCCGGTCGCGGTGATCGCTGCGGTGATCATGGCGATCCTCTTTGGTGTCATTGCGCTGACGCGCATTCCGATCCAGTTGGCACCGGATGTGCGCAAGCCCGTGGCCGTGATCTCGACAGATTGGCCGGGCGCTGCGCCGGCTGAGATCGAACGCGAGATCGTTAACCCCCAGGAAGAGGCCCTGCGCGGCCTGGAGGGGCTGGAGATCATGACCTCGCGTTCGCAGACGGGCGAGGCGGAGATCACGCTTGAGTTCGCGATTGGCACGGATATGAGCCAGACGCTTCTCTTCATTTCGAACCGGCTGGATCGGGTGGGCGATTATCCGGATGAGGCGCGCGAGCCGAGGCTCGATACCTCCGGAGCAGATGACAGCCCGATTGCGTGGGTGCTGGTCACCTCCGCCGAGGGCAATACGCGGCCCATGCCAACTTATGGCGATTTCATCGAGGATGTGGTGCAGGATCGGCTGGAGCGGGTCGAGGGCGTGTCGGCCGTCAACGTCTTTGGCGGGGTGACGCGGGAGCTGCAGATCCTGGTCAATCCGCGGCAACTGGCGCGGTTCGGCCTGACCGTGCCGGAAGTGGTCTCGCGGTTGCGGGCCGAGAACATCTCCGCCTCCGCGGGCGACGTGGAAGAGGGCAAGCGCCGCTATGTCGTTCGGGCCGAGGGCAATCTGGACACGGTGCGTGCGGTGGAGGAGGTCGTACTGCGCTCCGAGGCTGAGGGCGGTACCTCGGGCCGGGTGCGGGTTGGCGATGTGGCAGAGGTGCGCTTTGCCTATGGCGAGCCCACGGCGCGGCTACGCTTTAACGGTGAGCCTGGCCTGGCCTTCAACATTGTCCGCGAACAGGGCGCCAATGTGATTGAGACAATGGAGGAGGTGAAGCGTGTCATTGCCGAGTTGGATGCCGGTCCGGTCACCGATCAGGGTCTGCAACTAAACCAGGTCTATGACGAGACGGTCTATATCGAAGGCGCGATTGATCTGGTCACCCAGAACATCTGGATTGGCGGGCTGCTGGCGGCCACTGTCCTGATGCTGTTCTTGAGGAGCCCGCGCGCGACGCTTGTGGTCTCGCTGGCCATTCCAGTTTCGATTGTCGCGACTTTTGTGGCGATGGCCGCCACGGGGCGGACGCTGAACGTGATCTCGCTGGCCGGCATTGCCTTTGCGGTCGGCATGATCGTCGATGCCGCCATTGTCGTTTTGGAGAACATTTACCGCCTGCGCGAAAGGGGCATGTCGCGACGGGAAGCGGCCTATCACGGGGCCAGACAGGTGTGGGGTGCGATCCTTGTCTCGGCGCTGACCACAGTGCTGGTCTTTGTGCCCATCCTTGTGATGCAGCTGGAGGCGGGGCAGCTTTTCCGCGACATTGCCGTGGCAATCTCGGTCTCGGTTCTCCTCTCGCTGGTGGTTGCGGTGACGGTTATCCCGGCGCTTGGCAGCCGGCTGCTCGGCAGCGGGCAGCAAAAGACCATGCGGCTACCGATCATCGACCATTTCGCCACCCTCTTCCGCTGGCTGGTCATGGGTTATGTGAGGGCAACCGTCCGGTTCCGTGCGCTTGGCGTGATCATGGTTGGTCTGATTGCGGGCACTGCGGCAGTCGCTGCTGTGACGTTTCTTCCCCGAATGGAGTATTTGCCGGAGGGGAACCGTAATCTTGTCTTCGGCCTGATCATCCCGCCGCCGGGCTACAATCTGGACACGACCGAGACGATCGCGGAACGCATTGAGCGGACGGCGGAACCTCTGTGGTCGGCAGCACCTGAACCGGCCACCGAGGATGGACGTCCCGCAATCCGGAACTTCTTCTTCGTGGCAACGCCCGGCAACAGCTTCGTCGGCTCAACAGCTGTCGACGGCACACGGGTCGGAGAGTTGATCCCGATCCTCTCGGGCCCGATCTTTGCCGAGCCCGGGACATTCGGCTTCATGACCCAGCCCTCGCTCTTTGGCCGGGGCGTCGGTGGCGGACGAACAATCGAGTTGAATGTGTCCGGGCAGGATCTGGGCGAAATCCTGGGTGTGGCAGGGCAGGCGGCCGGGATCGTGTCCGGGCTGCTGCCGCGCTCGGAAGGGCATCAGTTTCGACCGATCCCGGGGCTAGAGCTCGGTGCCCCTGAAGTGCGGCTGGTGCCAGATCGCCTGAGACTGGCCGATGCTGGGCTGGATGCAGGCGCTTTGGCGCTGACGGTCGACGCCTTCAACGACGGGCTGCGCGTGGCCGAGATTACCGAGGGCGCTGACCGGCTGAACCTGATGCTGATGGGCGACCGGACGATCACGGCGGGGCTTCGCACGCAGGATGTGGGAAGCTTCCCGGTAGTAACGGCGTCGGGTGAGATTGTTCCCGTCTCGGCCCTGGCCGAGGTTCGTGTCACTGCCGGTCCGACCGAGATCAGACACCGTGACCGGCTGCGAACCGTCACGCTGGAGGTCCGTCCTTCGGACGCTTTGGCATTGGAAGAGGCGGTCGAGATCCTGCAGCGTGACGTCGTCGATGTGCTGGAGGGGCAGGGCCTGCCCCCGGGCATCCGGCTGGAAGTGTCCGGCACAGCCGATCAACTCAGCCAGACCTGGGAAGCGATCCAGATCAATCTGGTCGTCGCCCTTGTCATCGTCTTTCTCGTCATGGCGATCCTCTTTGAGAGCTTCGTCCTGCCGCTGGTGATCCTGATCTCGGTGCCGGTCGCTGCGGCGGGCGGCGTGGGAGGGCTGGTCCTTCTCAACGTCTACCAGACGCAGGCGCTTGATATGCTGACCCTTCTCGGCTTCATCATTCTGGTGGGGATTGTGGTCAACAATGCGATCCTGATCGTGCACCAGTCCCTTTTCCATCTGCGCGAGGAAGGACTGGCGCCGGTTGATGCAATCGAGGAGGCGACCCGCAACCGGATCCGCCCGATCTTCATGTCGACACTGACCAGTGTGATGGGAATGATGCCGCTGGTGGTCTTTCCGGGTGAAGGCTCGGAGCTTTACCGCGGGCTGGGTGCTGTTGTTGTCGGCGGGCTGTCTATGTCTGCGTTCCTGACGCTGCTGACGGTGCCGCCCCTGCTCCGCCTCTGTCTGGTCGAAAGCACGCCGGAGGAGCGGAGTTTGGCTGCTGCACCGGCTGAGTAGCGATCTGCACTCTGCTGCATGGAATGCGAGCGTTGAGCCCGTCGCGCGCGCCGGTGTATGGCGCGCGCTTGTGGGCCTAGGTCTTCTTGCGAGCGGTATTGGAACGCGGTCCAGTGGGACAGCGAGAGCGTTGGTGCGTCACCCGCCACATCGACCTGTCCTCAGTCGTCAGCTCATTTCGGTCGTGTCGGCGATCAGGGACTGCGCTGTCCGCTCGTCCGTGATGACCGTGGTCGGGCGGATGCGTTTGATTGCCGCCTGCATGACGGCCACCTTGTCCTTGCCACCCGAGATCAGGACGCGGTCCGGCACCTTCAAGAGCCTGTCGAGTTCCACGGCAATGGCACGCTCGTTGACAGGGTGATCGACCAGTTGCCCGTCGCGGTCGATGAAGCGGTATAGAATGTCACCCACAGCACCTGCGTCCTGCAGCGAAACACGTTCTGCCTCGGTCACATGGCCGACGCGGTAGGAAGTTGTCAGCGTGGAGATGCCGCCGACGCTGAAGAGCGCAAGGTCAAGTCCGTCGACCATCTGGAAGATCTGGTCGATCCCGCAATGCTCCAACAGCGTGTGCCTGGTCTGAGGGCTGTCGACGAGGGCCGGGGCGGGAACAAGGAAGCCTTCCCCCTGAAAGAGCTCGGCAAACTGCCAGGCGAACTCGGCCGGATTGAAGCGTCGGGCCTGGGCGATGCCACCGAGAAGGGAGATGACGCGAACACCCTCCAGCGCACGGCCCTGGATGAAGGGCAGCGCTGCGGACAGGGTTCGGCCCCAGCCGACGCCGACCGAGATGTTGGCAGCCATCCGGTCTGAGATGTACCGGCCTGCCGCGGCAGCGATGGCGCGCGTAGGATCGGTACCATCGCTTACCGGCGCGACGATCGCCCGTGCGAGGCCGAAGCGTGTCTCCAGTTGGCGCTGCAGGTGGACGAGGCCGGCCATCGGCGCTGTGATCTCGATCCGCACTT
>JAAUYD010035963.1_pt1 | contig 18251 bp, 12 predicted proteins | sample 7278101 | NCBI WGS metagenome assembly JAAUYD01 (sample SAMN14350128, study PRJNA611818) | marine sediment metagenome | isolation source: surface marine sediment (0.6m) | place: French Polynesia: Moorea | collected 2018-08 | reverse complement strand
TGGATTTGCCGGCGTCTTGGAGTCGTGGGAATTTCAAATCAACTTCTTTGAACGCCAATCGTATCGCGTGATCGCCCCTGATTTGCGCGGTCACGGTCAGAGTGATGCCCCATATTCCAATTACACAATGGATGAGCTGGTCAGCGATCTTCAGGCGATTGTTGAGTACCTCAATATTGAAAAATTTATTCTGGTGGCCCATTCGTTCGGGGGCTCAATCGCCACAGAATACGCCAATGCCCATCCGGAACATCTCGAAAAACTGGTCTTAATTGCCACGGCCGGCGAGTTTCCGCTGCCCTGGTTTGCCAAACTGCTTTTGAAGTTACCCTTAACCTGGCTGCAGCCACTGTGGAAATTTCGCCGACGCTGGGATGCGGAGCTCCACGTGGTCATGCGGATGATGACCAACAATTTGGCCAAGTGGCGCGGATGGGATTCACTGCGCAAAATCCAAACACCAACCCTGATCGTAACCGGTGAGCGGGATAATTACTTCCCCAGACACGTTTTTGATGACGTGGGCAGTTCGGTGCCGGGGGCCGAGATTTACGACGTGGGCACCGCCAAACACAAGGTGCAGCTCGAGCGCCACCAGGCGGTTAATCGGGCGATTTTGCGGTTTGTAACCGGTGATCAAACTCGCTCGTGGCGGCGGCCGGATGAATCGGTAGAAACCAGCTTGTCGTCAGGGCGTCCCTGGGTGCGCCATTATGATACGGATGTCCCGCAAACGATCCCCATTCCCCGACGGCCGCTGCACACCTTTTTAGCCAGCACCGCAAGCTGGTTGCCCAAACGAACCGCCCTTATCTTTTTTGGCAAAAAGTTTTCCTATCAGGAGCTTTATGCGGACGTGAAGCGGCTGGCTGCGAACCTGCACGGCCGCGGGATTCAGCCCGGTGACCGCATCATGATTGTCCTGCCCAACATGCCGGAAATGGTCATCGCCCTCTTCGCCACCCTGCAGATTGGAGCGATTGCCGTTTTGCCCAATCCCGATGCAGATCGCTATCGGCTGGCTCAACAGGTTAAGGAAACAAAACCAAAACTTTTAATTACCATCAACTCCTTTGGACAGGTAGCTCTCTCAATTCAAAGCGAGACCGGTTTTAATCAATTTATCTTTATAAACATGCGCAAACCGCTGGGAACCGCGCGCTATCGTTCTCTACGGATGATCTGGGGGATGGATCGCGATTTTGATGCGGACCACAGAGCGGCCGAGGCGCTCGGAGAAGATTTTGCCACGATGCTGCAAGAAACCGCAGTCACGGCCAAACCGCCGGACGTCAGGGTTCACCATACCGATTTGGCGGTGATTCTTTATACTTCCGGGACAACCGGTCAGCCCAAAGGCGTGTGCTTAACCCATCACAATCTCGTCGCCAATACGCTGCAAACCCGTCACTGGGCGGCCGAGCTGGAGTACGGCAAAGAAACCTGTCTGGCCGCGGTGCCATTTTTGCACAGTTACGGTCTGGTAAGCGCCATGAGTGTCCCCATCGCCCTGGGAGCCACCATTGTCCTGCTGCCGATTTTCCAGGTCCAGGATGCCCTTGAAGCGATTCGAGATTATCAGGTAACCCTGTTTCCAGGAGCCCCATCGATGTATGCTGCGATCAATCAAGCCCCCAACGTGCGCGAGTATGGGTTGCGCACGATCAAGGCGTGTATTAGCGGCTCTGAACCGCTGCCGGTTGAAATTCAGGAATCATTTGAGAAGCTGACCCTGGGTAAATTGGTCGAAGGGTATGGCTTAACTGAAGCATCACCGGTTACCCACGCCAATCCGCTGACGGGAAAACGAAAAAGCGGATCGATTGGCCTTCCCATCCCCAACACAGAGGTGAAAATTGTTGATTTAAAGAGCGGGGAGGAGCTGCCGGTGGGGCAAATTGGGGAGATGTTGGTCCGTGGACCACAAATCATGGCCGGTTATTGGATCGGCGAGGACGAAGTACCTGATCGGGAACCGCTGACCGCTGACGGCTGGCTAAAAACCGGTGATGTTGGGGTACAGGATAGCGAAGGATATTTTCACCTAATCAACCGGAAAAAACATCTCATTTATATCGATAGTGAAATTATCTTTCCTCGCGACATCGAAGAGGTTCTATACGAAAACAGCAAGGTGTTTGAGGCGGCCGTGATCAGCATTGCGGACCCAGAAGATCCCGATACCAATCAAATCAAGGCGATTGTCGTGCCGCGGCCGGGGCAGGAAATTACCGCCGAGGAGTTGCTCCCCCTGTGTAAGCGGCGCTTACCTCCCCTTTCTGTTCCATCGGTATTTGAATTTCGCGATCATCTGCCGCGGTCGCTGGTGGGGAAATTGCTGCGGCACCAGTTATAGATAAGAGACCAGAGACGAGAGACCAGAGTTGAGGTTGTCTCCTAAAAGACCGCTCAATTGACGTAGGATCGCAGCATGCTGCGGCCGGTCTACATACATGAAAGACATTCTTTGCCAGAATTTAAGTGGCTCATTTCTCAATTTCTTAAACAAATTTAGCCACGGATTAACACGGATTTTCACAGAACCTGTCCTGAGCGCAGCCGAAGGATTAAAGAGAGAAATCGGTGTTAATCTGTGATAATCTGTGGCTTCCTTTATTTAGTTATTTAGGAAACGGACAACCTAAGGCGTCGATCGCTGTTTCGGGTCAGGCGAACCCTGGGGTTTATTGGGCCGTCAATTCAGAAAGGGTCACAAATTCGTACCCATCAGCCTTTAATTGGGGAATAATCTCGGTTAACACGTCTATCACCCGAGAACGGCCGTCGTGCCCGTCGTGCAGGACAATAATCGCTCCAGGGGTTGTATTGGCCAATACGTAGTTAGACACAAATTTTGTGGCGTCAATTTGGGCGGGAATTTGGGCATCATACGGGTAAACCGATCCAATCACCAGCTGATACCCCAGCCGATTGGCAGATGTAACCATGCGCTGATCAAAAAAACCGGATCCCGGCCGGTACCAGTTCACTTCGCCAAACTCTCTTAAAAGCTGATCGGCCGCGGTGATTTGCCGTTCAAACTCTTCCGGTTTGAGCAATATCGATCGCTGATCATCCAGCATATGATTGCCAATTTCATGCCCATCAGCGATCATGCGCTCAACCAAAGTTTCGTTCCCGTTGACATTTTCGCCCAGCAGGAAAAAGGTGGCGTTCACCCCATAAAGATCGAGTACGTCGAGAATTTGGGGAGTAATCATGTGATGCGGCCCGTCATCAATCGTTAGGGCAATCAATCGTTGATTGGTATCCACGTGGAATAACACCCCCCTGGTCGCATCGCTGCTGATCCAGCGTCGCAGGTAGCGCGGCCGGTAAAACAGCAAAGCAATCCCGCCGGCAAATAAAATGGAACCGATGAAGAAATATTTGAGGAAGCGCTTCATAAAGCAATTAGCAATTAGCAATTAGCAATTAGCAATTAGCTTAAATAGTAAATTTTGTGGAGAGAATAAGCAAGTTTGCTTACTCCCTGGTAATAAGAGGCAGCTTTACGGTAAATTTTGCGCCGGGACGGCTGTTTTCAGCGGTGATGGTACCGTCGTGTAAAGAAATAATTCGCTGAGTGACGGCCAACCCCAACCCGCTGCCGGGATAAGTGCGGGCCTCAGGGGTGCGATAAAACCGCTCAAAAATCCTTTCTGGAGTCTCACCCAACCCGATACCCGTGTCGGTGATCGTCAGGTTTGCTTCCCCATGACGCTCAAGAAGCTCGACCGATATAGTCCCCCGGGCAGGGGTAAATTTCAGCGCATTGTCAGATAAATTGGCAAAAGCCCGTTCTAAAAGGGATAGGTTTGTGCGCACGTGTAGAGGGGTGCGATTATTCGGCACGTGCAGTGAAAAATTGATATCCAGCTGCTCGGCCGCAGAGGCCACGCGCTCACCCCAGGCGGTCACAACGGGAATTAAATCAACCAGGGTCATTTCTATTTGATCTTTATTTTCGATGCGGGAGAGATGAATGAGATCGGCCGTTAACTGCGCCAGACGGTCGGTTTGAGCCAGGGCTTCGCGATAAAACTGCTCGTTGCCCGGCTCGAGCTGGGCCAGTTCGAGCTGGGTTTTGAGGGCGGTGATCGGCGTGCTGATTTCATGGGCGGCATCGGCTACAAAGCGGCGGAGGGTGTCCACCGTTTCTTCTACCCGATCGGCCATCTGATCAAATGAGGCGGCCAGCTCGCCAATCTCATCCGGTCGGTGGATGCCGGAGCGGGCGGTTAAATCTCCGCTGCGCATCGTTTGGGCGGTTTGCCCCAAGATGATCAGCGGCTGGCTAAACCGGCCGCTAAACCAGTTGCCCAACCCGGATGCCGCAAAAAAAGTAATGATCCCGGCCACAAGCGTAGCCACGGCCACGGTGGTGACCACCGGCCGTCCGTATGCCGGCCCCTCCGATAATTCCACATAGCCGATCGTTTCTCCGGTCACCGTTTGAATCGGCCGCTGCAGCCGCTGCGTTGAACGATCTTCTTCCCCAAAAGACCCGGAAAGCTCAAACGCCTCGCTAAACAAACTCAACGGGGTGGCAAAAATCTCACCCGGATTGGTTCGGGCAATGGTGACGGAACTGGAGGTTCTCAAGAATTGAACGCCATCGTTGATGAGCAGTTCCGCGGTATAGTCCACCTCTTCCTCTTCAGCGACAATGGTGCGGCTCAATGATTGTGAGGTGTTGTCATCCTCAACAGACAACGTAATTTGAGCCACGGCCGTCTGGTCATTGGGAGAACCGGAATCCGCCAAAACCAGGCCGCTGGTGTCCAACAGCTTGACCCGGGTCTGGGTCAAGATAGAAAATATGTTGATCTGGGCCTCTACTAATTCAAGGTCGCTGCTCTCCAAAATTAATCCTACCAGCAAGCTGCTGACGGCCGCGCCATTATCCGCCAAATATTCCGCTTCACGCCAGCGATAATAGGTGGCCAGTGAACCGATTACCAAGCCCCCCAGAAGCAGCGTGGAAAACATGGCTACCAGGCCATGGGAAAGAGATAAGCGGCTGCGAATTGATTTAAACATCATGATAGATCATGGACTCCAGGAGAAAGAACCACTTTAACGGTAACGAATACCGGTTTCAAAATGGTATCCAGAATGTTTCAATTTTGTAACCCGCAAGTTATCATATTCGCTGTGGATTAGCACGGGTTTGTCTATTCAATCTCGGCGTAAGGGAAATATTGAAAATATTTTGTTTAAACGAGCCGGTAGCCCACTCCGGGAACGGTTAAGATCCGCTGCGGTTTTCCAGGGTCAAGCTCCACTTTTTCCCGGAGTCGTCGAATTTGCACATTGACGGTTCGCTCGCTTTCCACGTGATCGTACCCCCAAACTTCACTCAATATTTGGGCCCGAGAAAGGGCGATTTGCCTGTTTTGCATCAGGTAGACCAGTAAGCGATATTCTGTCGGAGTTAAGTTCAGGGGCCGGCCGCTGCGTAAAACCTCATTTTTGGCCAAATTAATTTCGAGATCCCCGGCGGATAGATGATGCGCGTCAGCCGGACTCAATTGACCGTATGCTCTTCGCAACAGCGCTCGTACATTGGCCTGAAGTTCCCGAAGGCTAAACGGTTTGGTCATGTAGGCGTCCGCGCCCATCTCTAATCCCAAAACCTTGTCTACTTCATCATCCTGGACGGTCAACATCAAAATTGGGGCGGTTATTTTTTGATCGCGAAGCTGGCGACAAAAATCAAAGCCCGATCCATCCGGCAGGCGCACATCGAGGATGATCAGCTGCGGCCGGCTTTCTCGCGCCAGCATGAGACCTTCCTGGCCGCGACTGCGCCATGAAACCCGATATCCTTCACGTTCCAGGGCGGTCGTCAAGCCCTGGGCTACGGCCGAATCATCTTCGATCAGCAGCAGATGGTAATTACTAAACCCGATGACGTCACCCATCCCCCATCACCTTGTTTTCCTGAATTTCATTCAAAGTTGCGCGAACTTTTTTTGCCAGAGTCTGAGGGGTAAACGGTTTGGAAAGCAGCGTAATCCCCTCATCAATACCGTGTAAGCTCAAAATATTATCGGTGTAGCCGGACATGTATAAAACCCCAATTTCTGGGCGCTCTTCCAAAATGTAGCGGGCTAAATCTGGCCCACTAACGCCGGGCATAATTACATCAGTCAGTAGCAAATGAATAGGGCCTTCATAACTGCGACAGAGGGAAACAGCCGATTCTCCGCTGGCTGGAAGGACCAGATAGCCATGATGTTCCAAGATTTGTTGGGCTAGATCGCTCACTTCTTGATCATCCTCAACCAGCAAAATTGTCTCAGATCCTTTTAAATCATCCGGAGCAGTTTTATTTTTCCGGCTTTCATGCTCGGACTCAATCACGGCCGGTAGATAAACTCGAAAAGTTGTGCCCACATCAGGTTCGCTGACCACCTCGATATGCCCCTGGCTTTGCTTGACAATACCGTGAACTGTCGCTAAGCCCAGCCCGGTTCCTTTTCCCCGACCTTTGGTTGTAAAAAATGGTTCAAAGATTTGAGCCTGCGTCTCTTTGTCCATGCCCATGCCGGTATCGCTAATCGTGATTAACACATATTTCCCAGGGTTTAATTCTGTTGGAGAGGATAAATCAATCACAACATCGGCCGTCTCAATGTTCAAAATACCCCCATGCGCCATGGCATCATGGGCATTGAGAGCGAGATTCATCACCACCTGTTCTAATTGGGTCGCGTCCGCATTTACCAGGCTTAAGTTAGGGGCCAAATTGGTTTCCAGATGGACATTTTCATGGATGAGGTGGGTCAACATATCCATCAAATTAGAAATAAGGGTATTGAGATCGATGATTGTGGGCTCCATCACCTGCCGCCGGCTAAAAGCCAGGAGTTGTTTGGTCAATTTTGCCGCCCGTTCTCCGGCTTCTTTGATGCGGGTTACGCTTTTGCGCAAAGATCGGTCTTCCGTGTTTAGAAGCCGCATAACCATATCGCTGCGGCTGATGATGATCGTCAAAATGTTGTTAAAATCATGGGCCACGCCACCAGCCAACCGGCCGATCGCCTCCATTTTTTGTGCTTGCTGCAATTTGGCTTCGCTTTCTCGCAAGGCATGCTGCGCACGCTGACGCTCCAGTTCGGCTACGGCGCGTGCTGCAAAAATACGAAGTGTCGCCTGGATCAGCTCTGTATTTTGCAGCGGCAATTTATACAGAACCAGCAACAGCCCTAAACTTTGACCGCTTGAATTAAGCAGCGGATAACCGACATACGCCTCAATTTCTTTTTCAGACAGCAGCGTATCTAAGGGAAATAATTTGGCGACATCGCTTGTATAAACGGCCGGGCCCACCCTGACCACGTTGGCACAGGGAGTGCCGGTCAAATCATACTCAAAATTGTCGACGATCTGGCCATCTTCATACACGGCCGTGGTCTGAATAACCTGTTTTTCCCCAATTAATTCACCCACAAGAACGATATCCGCAGATAAAACCTTGCTCAAATAAACAACAAGAGACCGAAAGAATTCCACGCCGGTCGTGGCGGATACCCCTCGCGCGATATTGTAAACAACTTCCTCTGTTTTTTTGCGATGGGAAATATCGCGAATAATTCCCTGAAACCGGCCGTCAGGAAGCATCCTGGCGCTAATTTCCGTTGTTAACCCCTTTCCTTTTGCTGTTTGTAACGTCTGTTCCCCGATAATCATTTTCCCTGTGGTAAGAGACGCGGTGGAAAAGGTTTCATTGGGAAAATCACCGACCAGATCAAACCAATTCATTTGCAGAAGTGTCTCTTCTGAATATCCCAACATCTCGCTCAATCGCTGGTTGACCTGGACCACCCGGCCGGATCTTTTGGTAATTAATATCCCGTCAGAGGCTTGCTCCATAATGAGCTTATAACTTTGACGGCTGATCTCGAGCGCCTGGGCACGCTGCTCTACCCGCTCTTCCAATTCCTGACGAAGCTTCTGTAAGGCCATCTCCGCCCTTTCCCGCTCGAGTAATTCCTGTTTGAGCTGTTTGCGCACCTCGGAAAAATACCCCACGAGCAGAGTGACCACCAAAATCCCAATTTCACCAATAATTCCCTGCGGCCGTAAAAATCCTAACGGGGTTTCGCCAACCATTGGAAACAGTACAAATGTATTGAGAAAGGCGGTAAACAAAGCGAAGAAAAATCCAGGAACCAACCCATAAAACCAGGCAATCAACAGAATGGGGATCAATTCGACCATGGCCACTGAATTGCCGATTAGTGGATACAAAGCAAAAAAGAGAATGAGGTAAAATATCAGGGATAAACCCCACCACATTATATCTTTTAATAATCCCGGTTTTCTAATCATGGGAATTCTCACACCACCACCAGAGTTCAATAAAAATTCAAGGAGAATTTTTCTTTCAGACTCTATTGTAACAGCAGATTGTTGTCCAATATAAAGATAAGGTTTAATTGTATAGGTATTGGGTACTATTTACCTGGTTGTGTTGACATGCGGGATTTTTCTTCAACCCTGCTTATTGAGATTTGATAAATCATGTTCGATACAGCAGTGTCATTCCCGCGAAAGCGGGAATCCATTGGTTGGCTATCGGTGGATCCCCGCCGTCGTTTACCCCCGTGAAGACGGGGGCCAGGATGACGGGCCTGTTTTGGAAGATGGTTCGTATTCAGTAGTTTACAAAAAGAATTGTTTAAAAAAGCCACGGATTAACACGGATTTTCACAGATTTCTTCCTCTAATCTGCGTAATCTGCGGACAATTTTTCTCATAACATTTTTTGTAAACCACTTAAAGGGCCTGACCTGGTGGTATACCGACCATTTAGCCGTCGGTCTTAATCGACGGCTGTAGAAAATATCGCAAATTTGAGGATCAGAATGAATCAAATGTCAACGCCCTGCCGATGAATAAATTCATCTAACCCCTAACCGCATTTCGATGTAAAATACCGCCTTAAACACCCTTTTAGAGCGAAATTCCATGAGAAAATATTTGAACATCTATTTAGACGATCAATCAATTGAGGCAGAAGATTTTTCGGGCGAGCAATTGGTAAAAGCCGGCCGACATTTTATCGCCAAGACCCTCAACGACATAGGGGCAGCCACAGTGGATCCCCTTGGTCCGCACAATCCTCTCATTTTTTCGGCCGGACCGTTTGCCGGCACGACCTTTTCTAACGCCAACCGCATCAGCGTCGGCTGTAAAAGCCCGCTTACCGGAGGGATCAAAGAGGCCAACGGTGGAGGTACATTTGCCTATGCGCTCGGCCGCCTGGAATTGGCCGGGTTTACGCTGCACGGCCGTTCGCACGATTGGGTTGTGATTCATTTTCACAAAGATGGGCAAATTACCTTTGATGACGCGGCCCCGTACCTGGGCAAAGGCAACTTTGAAGCAGCCGAAATGCTGCACGAGAAATACGGCAAAAAGGTCAGTTTGGGCCTATGCGGTCCGGTGGGAGAGTATGAGGGGTTACTGGCCGGTATCGCCTTTAGCGACAACGACAACCGGCCGTCGCGCCTGGCCGCTCGCGGCGGCGTAGGAGCGGTCATGGGCAGCAAAAAAGTGAAGGCGATCGTAATCGACCTCCACAAAATGCCCAATCTGCACGATCGGAAGAAGACCCTCGGAGCGGTCAGAACGTACGCCAAATGGATTCGGGAAGATCCGGCAGTCAAAAATACATACAGCCCAATCGGGACCATGGCCATGGGAGATTACACCAACCATGTCGGTGGCATCCCGGTCAATAACTTTACCCTGGGGGCCCAGGTTCAGGACGATCAGGAAACGTTCAAAATGGGTGGACAGTTTATTCGCGATTTAAACGTCTCCCGCGGTGGCCAACACACCCACGCCTGCATGCCGGGCTGCACCATTCAGTGCAGCAACGTCTACGTCGATGAGAACGGCAAGGAAATTACCTCCCCGGTCGAATATGAAACGCTAGCCCTGCTGGGTACCAACTGCGGGTTAACCCATCCGGATGATTTGGCGGAAATGAATCAACATTGCAACGAGTTAGGCATCGATACAATCGAAACGGGGGCGATGATTGCGGTGATGATGGACGCCGGAGAGGCGGAATTTGGGGACATCGAATTTATGCGGATGGTGTTTAAAGAATTGGCCTCCGGCAGTGAAAAAGGGCGTTTATATGCCCAGGGTACTTACCGCGTCGGCCGGCACTTTGGCCTCCACCGCATTCCGACCATCAAAAAGCAGGCGATCAGCGCCTATGATCCCAGGGTGATCGAAATCACCGGTATTTCAATGATGGTCACCGCCCAGGGGGCCGATCACACGGCCGGAAATGTACCGAGATACGCCTCGCGGGATAAAGATTTGTCTGAATTGGTGGAGCGCAGCCTCGAAGCCCAAATTGGAGCCGCGGCCGCTGATTCAATCGGTCTCTGCATATTTGGGCGGACGGTGACCAATCCACACGTCGAATTTATGGCCGAAGCGATCAAAAATGCCGTCGGGGCGGATGTCGACCCCACCTTTTTTCACAAAATCGGCCGGGAAACCTTGCTCATGGAAAAGGCGTTTAACCAGGCGGCTGGGTTTAAAACAGAAGATGACGAACTACCGGAATTTTTCTATCTTGAGCCGCTGCAGCCCAGTGGTCAAACCGCTCGCTTTCACGCCAAGGATCTCGAACATACCTATGATCGGCTGGATGAGGTTGGCACACAGGGGGTTCCGGATGAGTTCGGGCGAGAAGAGAAGTAAACGGTTACAAGAGGAAAGCAACAGAAAATGTTTTATCAAGAAAATTTAAAAGAAGGGTACCGGGAAATGCTGCCGGGCATCGATATGAAAACCCTGGTTTATGGGGAAAAAAGCCTGCTGGCCCATTTCTTCCTGAAGAAGGGGGCGGTCATTCCCGATCACTCACACGTCCATGAACAAACAGGCTATCTGATCTCCGGCCGGGTTAAATTTACCGTGGCTGGTGAGGTGCATATCGCCGAACCAGGCTCAAGCTGGTGCATCCCCGGTGACGTCATTCACAAAGCGGAAATACTGGAAGACGCGGTGATTATCGAAGTGTTTTCACCCGTCCGAGAAGAGTATTTGTCTGAGTAGGCGACTTATTTCTCGATCAGCGCCCCAAGTTCACTGCCAGAAGCTATGGCCGGTGTCCACACCGAGCCACCGGCCGGCACGGTCAGAGACCGGCCGGAGCACTTGAACAGCTACTTATTCCTCGATCAGCGCCTCAATTGCGGCTCTGGCTTCTGAGGTAAAACGGCCGCGTGTCCGCCAGACAATCTCACCATCCTGCCGAACCAGATAAACCTGAATTTCAGACTGATCGTCGATCTCAAGCTGCTTCAAAAACCGCTGTTTGTTTAAATAAAGAGTAATCGTGCGCTGACGGGAAAGGGGATCGGGTATCCCGGCTCGCATCCCTTCATTGATAAAGGTGCGCCGCATCGGCCCCATCTCATTAATCGTCGGAAATTCATAGTAAATGATGCGGTCGTTTGATTGTTCTAATCTCTGGGCAAACGGAATCCACGTGTTCACGTCATCCTGCTGACGCTGTAAGAAGGCCACAAAAATCAGGCTGAATTCTTTGGGCGCGTCTTGGGGAAATGTGAAGTCCTGACGATCGAGATTTGTGCCCGATACCTCGGGAAAGTATCCAAGCGGAGCTGCCCCAACCCCGCTTTTCAGCGGGCCAAAACGCCAGATCAAGAAAAGGCCTGTGGCCAAACCGCCGGCAGATAACAGCCATCTAAATATTTTCATCATTTCCTCTCTGAACCTTGCTGAAACGCTTTTGACTTGAGCAAGGTCATGCACTTAATCAGAACTATCTTTCGTGATCTGATATATCCGGCCGACGGCATAATCGCTAACCAGCAGTGACCCGTCAGCGATAGTTAACAAATGCTGCGGGTTGCCGATTTCGGTTAAAAATGGGGCGATTTCTCCCACGGCGTTGTCAGCCGTTTCACTTACTCGAACGGAGACCACCTCCCCACTCACCCACAAAGCAACCAGAAGGGTCTGGTCTGCAAATGGAGAAATGGCAACGCTGGTCGGGGTGCTGTGGGGCTCAAATACAGCAACGGCCGGTCGCACCCCCGCACAGTCGGGGCCGGCTAACTCGCGGCCGTAGCAGCGTGGCCAGCCAAAATCAGCCCCTTCAACCCATAAATTGAGCTCATCCGGCAAGGTGACCCCATCCACCGAGCCATCCACAATTTCAGTCAGCCACAGACGACCTTGATCATCAAACGCATGGGCATACCCGCCTTTTAGACCGGCCGCGATTTGGCGATGTTCCCCATCGGCCGGGTCAAACTCCCACAGCTTGCCAGAATCAGCATCGCGACGGTTGCCGCTTGTTTCGTAGATGATCGTCTGTTGAGGGGTCACTGTTAAGGTGCCGTTTGACCGGCCGTTGTTGGGCAAATCGCCAATGACGACCTGCGGCTCAAGATCCTCTTCAACATTAAATTGCAGGATGGCATCCCGTGTTGCTACCCAAACAGTTTGGTCAACGACCGCTAATCCGGTGGGTTTATCAAGCCCTTCAAGGACAATTAATTCCTCTCCGGTGGTTAAATCAATACGCAAAATTCGACCCTGCTGATCATTTTCACCCCCGTTTAACTCAGCCACCCACAAGAAGTCGCCAACGAGGGTGAATTGGGTCGGCCGGTCAAAGCGGTACGGCAGCTCTACGGCCGAAAAACCAGCGGGCAAATCAAGCGTCACTGGATCGCCGCTGATCGCTGGGTTTTCATTTGAAGCGGAGGGTGATTGACAGGCGGTTAAAAAAATGGCGCAGCAGCCAAGATAAGCTAAAAACGTTTTCACCATGCCCTTACCCTAAACGGACCACCTTTGATTCAAATTAATCTTCCTGCAACTTTTAGGGTTGAAATGGGGTAACCCATGCAAAGTGTGGCCCAAAAAATTGCCTAACTTGCATAGCGGGACAGATTTCCCAGGCATTACCGGGCCGCAGCATGGTCCGGTCCTATAGAATGGTTTGTGTCGTCTAAATTATTAGATCAAGCCGGATTAATTCCGAGAAGGTTTCTATGAAAATTTCAATAAACGTCAAAACAATCATCATCACCATCATGATGCTTAGCGGCTTCTTATTCGTGGGCTGTGAAAAACAAATTCACCAGGTGCGATACGAGGTCAGCGGCACCTCTCCAGAATTTGATATTCGCTACCGAAACGAGCTAAACGGGGTTGAAACGACCGTGGTTAATTCAGGCTGGGTGAGAGAGTTTGAGGTGGAGTCATATTACAACATCAACCTCCGCGCTTCTAATCGCAACAACTCTGGAACGGTTTCGTGCAAAATATTTGTCGATGGGGAACTTGTTGCTCAGGCGGAATCAAGCGGCAAATTTAAATTTGCCGCCTGTAACTACCTGGTCGTGCCACCGACTCCGACGCCTGGTGGGGGTGAGTAATTTTTGTCAGCTTTATCGACGAGACCATCCGGTTGCAGTATCGCCGGCCACAGGAAAATCAGCAGTAAGGTTGACGGCCGTTTGCTCATCCAAATCAACGATATAAATATCAGCAAGGCTGGAGCCACCTGACACAAAACCGCTGGTTTGCAGTAAAAATTTGCGGCCATCCCCAGACCAGCTAATAATTCTTTCATCCTCAAAAGGATCATCGGCCCGAAATGTGGGAAACCGAGTTAAACCGGTACCATCCGGATAGAGCGCTACCGGATACGTATTGCTTGGAAACAAATAGTCAATCGAGTTAAATATGAGGTATTGATCGTTTGGCCCCCACTGGATCGAGCCGATGAGATACACCTCTCCGTAGATGTTAAAAACACTTTCGGGGTCTGACCCATTTAATTCCCCTACATACAGTTCAAAGTTGTTATTTACAATAGCGATTTTACTGCCATCACTCGATATATCCATAGAGGCTGGAAGAATATTGAGATTAGCTGAATCATACAATATTTCTTTGGTTCCTCCATCAACGGTGGTGACATAAACGCCATATGCGTCTTTATGCCCAAAATAAATTTGGCTATCGTCGTTTGTCCAGAGAATCGTTAAACCGTCATTACTAATGAACGTTTGCCAAATTTCACTGCTCTGGCCAGAGTCAAAATCATAAACAGTTAAACCACCTTTAGACCCATCGATTGAATTGTCGTTAATGTAGTAATTTGTGGTGTAGGCGATTTTTGATCCATCATGAGACCATGAGATATACGGCAAAACTCTATAATTTGAATCCGGCGTGAGCTGAGTTTCGATCTCTGTTTCTAGATCATAGACATACAGCTGATCCCCTCGTTCAAAGGCGATTTTTTTGTAATCTGGAGACCATGATGGTGCAATTGAAGATTCAACATCGTTGGTTAAACGCTTGATATTTTTACCGTCTTCTTCCATTAGGTAAATATCATAAATGTAGTTGGGTAAGTTATCTCGATTTGAGTAGAACAAAATTTGGGGAGGGGGAGGATAATTCTTCAAAAGAATCGGCATATTTATTGTGGTGGTTAGACTGGTCGTATGCGGAATAAATGATGGATGATCCTCAAGGTTGATCTCAACCTGATTAGCATTTGCAGAATTTATCAAATTTATTGGAAAAATCCCTGTGAGTAGAAAGGCTCCCACCAAAAAAATTGCTGCTGTCCACACGATGAACAGGTGTTTGTGCCTCATTTTTTTCCTCCTTTGTTAGACGCCCTGGTAGACGTCTGTAGAATAACATATGTGTTTATGCTACTCAACGGTGGAAATCAAAAATTGTTCCATTTTTAGCCAAGAAGTAGATAAAGTAGCTGCGCCAGGGCAACTTTGAGGATAATGCCGATTGGCAGGGCCATCGTAAAACCGATTTGCGGGAGCTGATTCCCAGATCGTTCGGTCATGTAATTTAAGACGGCCGGTTGAGACGCCAAAATTCCGGAAACCAAGCTAAACGGGATTCTAAGCAGGCGATAACCTATGACCAAACCGAGCCACATCGTGCCTAAAACGGCCACAAACGACGCCCCCAGCACGACGAGGGAGGTGATGCTGAGCAAGCTGTCCTCCAGCGAATTACCGGCACTCACCCCCACCCCGGCCAGAAGCAGGATAAGCCCCAGCTGCTGCAAAGTCTGATTGGAACTGTACGGCAGACTCCACACCAGTGGCCCGGTGCGCCGCAGGGCTCCTAAGATGACGGCTACGACCAGCGGACCCCCGGCAAAACCAAGGCGAAATTCAAATCCACCGGGAAAGGTTAAATTGATCATCCCCAGCAGCAGGCCCATGGTCACGCCAAAACCCAACGACAGCAAATTGACTCCGCTGACTGCCACGTACGAATCCCCAAATAAATCCACCAGCCGCTGCATTTCATTGCGATGGGCTAAAACACGGACGCGATCCCCAAGTTCAAGAACCGTATCCGGCTTGGCCAGCAAATCGATATCTCCGCGACGTACTCGGGTGACCAATGCGCCATAACTTTCCCGCAAATCAAGTGAGATCAGTGATTTCCCGGCCACTTCCGGATTCGAGACAAACAGACGCCTTTTTTCATATACCGTCTGGTCAATCGTGATATCTTCTTCTGATGGTTTGCCAAAAAAACCGATAACATCTTGGGAATCCTCTTCTTCACCAGCGATGGCCACCACATCACCCAGCTGAAATACCGTGTCACCTCCAATAAGGGAAATGTGATTGGCGCGCGAAAGACGGCCGAACAGCACATTCCACCGGTGCACCCTTTTCAGATCCCGCAGCGACCGGCCGGTCGCCTCGGCATTGGTGACCTTGATGCTGCGATTGACGATAGTGCGCGCTACGGGAAACTCTTCTTTTAGTGCTTCCGCTTCCGCCGCAAAATCCACCCGCCAGAAGCGCTGGGCCAGAGCCAGGGAAACCATGCGACCGACCACGCCAATCGGGTAGCTTAATGAATAACCAATGACCACCCGGGCAACTTCTTGATCATGTATGCGGCCGGTCAAGGTGGTTTCAATGATGTCCAGAACACCCGCCAGAGCCGGTGTATTGGTTTGCGATCCGGCAAAAATCCCGCCGATTGTGGAAGCATCCAGCATCGTGAGGAAATAAAATGGCACCAGGAGAAGGGCCGGTATCACCACCGACAAGACGATAAAAAAAACGTTGACGTTGGCGTTCTTTTGCAACGCGGCAAAGAAGCTGGCCCCGTTGCTCAAACCAATGGCATATACAAAAATCACCAACCCTAATTGAGAAACAAAAGAAGGTAAGGTTAAGTTTGGATCGATGGAACCAAAGTATAGACCCACAAAAAGCACGGCCGCCACGCCGAGCTGAAACCCAAAAATGCGTAACCGGCCGATGGCATACCCGACGGCGGTTACAAAGAAGAGGAGAAGCAGCTGGCTCTCTTGCAGGAGTTCAATCATAACGCTCGTACGAGCATATCCCCAGCGGCGCTTTGCGACAAGGGGCGAAAAGCCCAAAAAGCGGATGTCAACCATATGTTATTTTGCTCAATTTTCAAATAAGTAGGGGTTTAAAGGAAAGAGAAGAGCCCGTGAGGCGCATCATCGGGGCATCAGAGCACATTCACAGGTTATAAATCGTTTTTGCATCAGGCAAGCGATGGTCCCATTTTGGTACATTTCATTTATTATTTTTAGACATCAATAAAGGGGTCGCTGCAATGTCAAAAAACTTATTCCTGTTATTAATTTCCCTTCTCATATTGGGCGCTTGTTCCTCAGTGGAAGTAGACAACACATTGGTTTCGGATGTGGAGGTTTCAGAAATAGAAAACAAATTAACCTTGGCAATACGACCAGTAAAGGCCAAACCGCCGACAAAAACGAGGCCCATCCCCTCACCTGTTGTTCCAACTAAACTCCCAATCTCAACATCAGAAGGAAAAAATATATCCGTTTCAATGGGACCACCTGCAGGGTTCATAGAATATCTGAATCCAGCCGCCAAAGTATCTCTCTTCATCCCTGAAAATTGGCGAGTGCAGACGCCTGATCATGGTCATTTTGTGCATATTTACTCTTATCCAGCAGGTAAATATGTTGGAGGAGAGACCTTCAAACCAGGAGACATGAAGTGTGATCTGTTTTTCACTTCACTCACCATGGAAGAGTATCTGCAAAAATCGGAAGAGGATCGCGACAAGGAATATTCATTTGAAGTCATTTCTGAACAAGAAGTTGTTCTTCTAACAGGCCAAACAGGTATCAAGAGAGAGGAATATTCATTCGGTCATTCCAATTCATTGGTGGCTGAAATTAATGAGGGAGTTGTTATCTTTCGCTGTTATGGAGATCTTTCCCGATTTGATGAGGTCGCAGATACACTGCACGAGAGTGAATCATAACCGGATTTTTGTTGTCCAAGGGTGAATTTGAAGCCCAACCCATTTTATATATTTGCCTTAGAAAGATGGAAGCGAAAAGGAGCTGTCCCCTGAATGGGCAAATCAACGGCATATACGGCCCCAGCCAAATCATCTTCAGCCTGGCTCCCGCCACCAGCCGTGGTAATAAAAAGCGTCTTCAATTCCGGGCCGCCAAACACACAGGAGGTCACATTGGCCGTGGGTACGGCAATAGTCTCCAGTTTTTCACCTGTTTTCGGATGCCAGCGGTGGACCGCATGGCCGCCATACATGGCGATCCACAGCATCCCCTCCACGTCAATTGCCATACCGTCCGGATATCCCAGGTCAGGATCGATGGCAAACGCGACCCTACGATTGGTCAGTCGCCCGGCGGCCGCATCAAAATCAAATGCGGCCACCTCATGGGTCGGTGTATCAATGAAGTACATCGTTTGATTGTCGGCCGTCCATGCTAGCCCATTCGAAATCGTCAACCCGTCAACCACTTTTGCGATAGTTAGATCGGGTTTTAGGTGAAACAGAGCGGCCGCTCCCGGTTGCTGATCATAAGCCATCGTCCCGGCCCAAAATCCTCCATCCGGTCCAGGTTTGCCCTCGTTAAATCGTATGCCCGATTGGGCTGTCTCTTCATTTTTGATGGGATTTACGTTTCCCGTTTGTGGATCAAGCCAGGCAAATCCACTCTCCCAGGCGATGATCAACCGCTCTGTTTTTGTCAAACCGAGCGTTCCCACCGGCCGATCAAGCTGAATCATGCGGTGGGTCGAGCTGGCGAGGCGATATTGATGTACTTCACCAGCCATGATGTTCACCCACCAGAGACAGCCGCGTTGAGCATCCCATAAAGGACCCTCACCTAATTCATG
>JAAUYD010121257.1_pt1 | contig 18264 bp, 15 predicted proteins | sample 7278101 | NCBI WGS metagenome assembly JAAUYD01 (sample SAMN14350128, study PRJNA611818) | marine sediment metagenome | isolation source: surface marine sediment (0.6m) | place: French Polynesia: Moorea | collected 2018-08 | reverse complement strand
GAGGAGGTCTCGATGATGCCGAGGCCGCCGGCGTTCGAGACGGCCGAGGCCAGCTTCGAGCGGGCGATCCAGCCCATGGGGGCCTGGACGATGGGGTAGTCGACGCCGAGGGCCTCGCTCACGCGCGTGCGAATGGGAGCAGGAGCGGCTTCACTCATGGGGGCGGAGGGTATCGCGGCCGGAGACCCCGGGCCCTCGGAGTGCAACGGATCGGGCTCCTCCGCATCGGAGGGTGGGGTCGGGAGACGAGCTTGGGTCGACGGGTGTCTTCGATGCGGATGGTCTCGTGGGCCGCGCTGTGCCTCGCGATCGGGCTTTCCAGCGGCTGCGGCTCGCCGCTCCGCGGCCCGGACCTGGGCGGCATCTACAACCGGGCGGCCCAGCAGAGCGATCTCGAGCGCAACCCCATCATCGTGATTCCCGGCGTGCTGGGGAGCCGGCTCGAGCACGCGGACAGCGGACGCACGGTGTGGGGGGCCTTCGGCGGCTTCTATGCCAGCCCGCGCACCGACGAGGGCTCGCGCCTGATCGCCCTGCCGATGGAGCCGGGCCTCGGACTCTCGGAGCTGCGCGACGACGTGATGCCCGTCGAAGTGCTCGATCGCGTCCGGGTCCTGCTGCTGCGCCTGCCCGTGGAGCAGAACGCGTACCTGAGCCTGCTGGCCGCTCTCGGTGCCGGCGGCTACCGGGACGAGAACCTCGGCCTGGCCGGCGCCATCGACTACGGAGAGGATCACTACACCTGCTTCCAGTTCGCGTACGACTGGCGCCGCGACAACGCGGAGAACGCTCGACGGCTCCACGAGTTCCTCATGGAGAAGCGGGAGCAGGTGCTGCGCGAGGACGAGCGCCGCTTCGGGAAGCCGCGCGAGAACCTGCGCTTCGACATCGTGGCCCACTCCATGGGCGGCCTGCTGCTTCGCTACTACCTCCGCTACGGGCCGGCCGAGCTCGGAGACGAGGGGCCCCTGCCCGCGCTCGACTGGGCGGGCGCTCCGAACGTCGAGCGCGCGGTGCTGGTGGCGACCCCCAACGCCGGATCGATCGAGTCGCTGACCAACCTCCTCGACGGCGCGGCCTTCTCGTGGGTGCTGCCGAGCTTCCCGGCGGGCCTCCTCGGGACCATGCCGGCGCTGTATCAGCTGCTGCCGCGCGAACGCCATCGGGCGGTCGTCGCCGCGGACGGCGAGACGGCGCTCGACCTGCTCGACCCGGCCGTCTGGGAGCGGAACGACTGGGGCCTGCTCGACCCCGGGCAGGACTCCGTGCTCGAGCGGCTCCTGCCCGAGAGCGGCTCCGCCGAGGAGCGCCGCCGGGTCGCCGCGGATCATCTCGAGAAGGCGCTGCGCCGGGCCCGCCGCTTCCAGGAGGCCCTCGACCGGCCGGCGGCCCCGCCGGCCGGGCTGACCCTGCATCTGATCGCCGGCGACGCCGAGCCCACGTCGAGCCGGGCCCGGGTCGACCCGGACGGCCGGCTCGAGATCACCGAGCAGGCGCCGGGTGACGGGACGGTCCTGCGCTCGAGCGCCATCCTCGACGAGCGCATCGGCAGCGAGTGGCGGCGGGGGCTGCGCTCGCCGATCGCCTGGGAGCGGGTGACCTTCCTGTTCCAGGACCACCTGGGCCTGACCCGGGATCCCGCCTTCACCGACAATCTCCTCTACGTGCTGCTGGAGGAGCCCCGCGAGCCGTGGCATCCGGAGGCGTCGAGCCCGGAGCCCGCGAAGGCGTCGAGCCCGGAGCCCGCAAGGGCGTCGAGTCCGGAGCCCGCGGAGGCGTCGAGTCCGGATCCCGCGAAGCCATCGAGCACGGAGCCGGCGGCGCCCTGAGCTCCGTCTCGCCGGGCTATGATGGCCGCCTTCCACCAGGAGACCGCCCGATGCGCCTGCACGACTATCTGGACTACCGCGCCCGCGAAGGCGCGGACGTCGACTTCGCCGTCCTCGGAGACCGACGCGTGAGCTACGCGGAGGCCGCCCGCGAGGCCAACCGGATCGCCAATGCGGTCGTCGCGGCCGGGATCGCCAAGGGCGAACGCGTGGCCTTCCTCTCCAAGAACTCGATCGAGCAGGCGCTCTTCTACTACGCCGCATCCAAGGCCGGCGTGGTGCCGGTGCCGCTGAACTACCGCCTGGCTCCGGCCGAGTGGGCCTTCATCATCAACGACTCCGGGGCGCGCATGCTGATCGCGCAGGCGTCCCTGGCCGAGGCGCTCGAGCCGGTGCGCGGCGACCTCGAGAACATCGCCCGCTTCGTCAGCACCCACGCGCCCATCGACGGGTGGACGACGTGGGAGGACTTCGTCGCAGGCGCTCCGGACACGCCCCCGGACGTCGAGGTCGGCGACTCCGACGACGTCTACCAGATGTACACCAGCGGCACGACGGGACGTCCCAAGGGCGCCGTCATCACCCAGTACGCCCTCTGCAGCCAGCTGATGCAGGCGTCCGTCGCCTTCGGGGGCGAGCCCGGAGACCGCTCGCTGATCGTGGCGCCGCTCTATCACGCTGCGGCCGCCATCGTGGCCTTCTGTGCCGTGCAGACGGGGGGCACCCTCTACATCATCGAGGACTTCGATCCGGCGGAGACCGTCCGCGCGCTCGACGAGGAGGCCATCGCGGTCGCCCTGCTCGTGCCCGCGATGATCCAGTTCTGCCTGCTCATGCCCGGTGCGAAGGAGCGCAACTACGAGAAGCTGCGCCTGCTCGTGTACGGCGCATCGCCGATCGCGGAGCAGACCCTCCGCGATGCCCTCGAGACGTTCGGCTGCGAGTTCCTCCAGGGCTACGGCATGACCGAGCTCACGGCAGCGGTGACCTACCTCTACCCCGAGGACCACCGGCGCGCGCTCTCCGGCGAGCCCCAGCTGCTGGTCTCGGCGGGCCGCGCGTTGCTCGGCACCGAGGTGCGCGTGGTGGATGCCGACGACAAGCCGGTGCCGAACGGGACCATCGGCGAGATCGTGGCCCGCGGCCCGCAGGTGATGAAGGGCTACTGGAACCGTCCCGACGCCAATGCCGAGGCGCTGCGCGGCGGCTGGATGCACACCGGCGACGCCGGCTCCATGGACGACGAGGGCTACCTCTTCATCCAGGACCGCGTGAAGGACATGATCGTCTCCGGCGGCGAGAACGTGTACCCGCGCGAGATCGAGGAGGTGCTCTTCCAGCACCCGGGCATCGCCGACGCCGCGGTGATCGGCGTCCCCGACGACAAGTGGGGCGAGGCGGTGAAGGCGATCGTGGTGGCGAAGGAGGGCGAGAGCCTCTCTGCCGACGACGTGCTCGTGCACTGCAAGGGCAAGCTCGGCGGCTACAAGTGCCCGCGCTCGGTGGACTTCATCGACGCCCTGCCGCGGAACCCGAGCGGCAAGGTGCTGAAGAAGGATCTGCGCGAGCCCTACTGGCAGGGCCACGACCGGCGGGTCGGATAGCGAGGCCATGGCCGAACCGAAGCGACTGAGTCCCGAAGAGGCCGCCGCCCTGGTCCGGCCCGTCGACAGCCTGGCCGTGCCGCTCGGGCCCGGGCAGCCGCCGGCGCTGCTCCGCGCCCTGGGCGAGCGCGACGACTTCGAGGATCTGGAGGTCGGCGGCGCGCTGCTGCTCGGGCTGTACCCGCTCTTCACCCGCAAGGGCGTGCGCCTGCGCAGCGGCTTCTACGGGCCCGTGGAGCGGGGGCTCCTGGCGTCGGGGCACGACGTCTCGTTCGTTCCCGCCGACTTCCGCCGCTTTGCCGTGGTGCTCGAGCAGTCGAAGCCCCGCGTGATGGCCACGGCCGTGGCCCCGCCGGATGCTTCGGGACGTCTGTCCCTGTCCCTCCACGCGGGCGCCTCCGTGGAGGCGATGAAGGAGTGTCGCCGCGATCCCGATCGGGTGTTGATCGCGGAGATCAACCCGCGCCTGCCACGCACCCTCGGCCTGCCGCCCGAGCATCCCCACGGCTTCATGCCCGACGAGGTGGACGTGCTGGTCGAGGCGGACAGCCCGCTTCCGGTGCTCTCCGAGCCCGAGCCCGGTGACGTGGAGAGGGCGATCGCGGATCACGTCCGCCCCTTCGTGCCCGAGGGAGCCACGTTGCAGACCGGCATCGGGGCGATCCCGAGTCTCGTCGTGGGCGCCCTGGCCGAGGGCCCGGGAGGCGACTACGGCATCCACTCGGAGATGTTCACGACCGGCCTGATGCAGCTGTGCCGTGCCGGCAAGGTGACCAATCGCAAGGGCGTCTACGACGGGTTCTCCGTGTGCACCTTCGCGGCCGGGAGCCAGGAGCTCTACGACTGGCTCGACGGCGAGGAGAGCGTGCGCTTCCTGCCCGTGGACCTCGTGAACGACCCGGCCCGCATCGGAGCGAACCGGCGGATGATCTCGATCAACGGTGCCCTCGGTGTGGATCTGGCCGGGCAGGTCTCCGCCGACACCCTGGGCTCGCGCCAGTTCTCCGGAATCGGCGGCCACGAGGACTTCGTCCAGGGGCCCGGAGGGCACCTCGCCGACCGCTCCTTGATCTGCCTGCCCTCCACCGCCCGCGTCGCCGGCGAGACGGTGTCGCGGATCGTCACGGCGTTTACGCCGGGCACCACCGTCACCACGCCTCGCCATCAGGTCGACGTGGTGGTGACCGAGTACGGCGTGGCCGAGCTCCAGGGGCGCAACGTCGACGAGCGCGCCCGCGCCCTCGCAGCCATCGCCCATCCCGACTTCCGCGACGAGCTGCTGAAGGGCCTCTAGCCGGCTCCTACCGCCGCGCCGACTCCCACGCCTCGCGGAAGAGATCGGGCTCGAAGCGCCAGCGGCAGCGCAGGGTCGGCTTGCGCAACGCGTGGGCCAGCTGCTTCAGGAAGCGCGCGCGGGGCCACGCCTCGCAGCCCAGGCTCTCCAGGTGAGCGGACGGGAGCTGGGTGTCGAAGAGCTCGAACTGCCAGCTCCGCAGGTGCCAGGCGAGGGCGATGAGCGCGCACTTCGAGGCGTCGCGCTCGTGAAAGAACATGGACTCCCCGAAGAACGCGCGCCCGAGCGACACGCCGTAGATCCCGCCCACGAGCCGGCCGTCCCGGAACGCCTCGGCACTGTGGGCGAAGCCCTCGGTATGGAGGTCCTCGTAGGCCTCGATCATCTCCGGCGTGATCCAGGTACCGGCGTTCCCCGGGCGATGTGCCGTGGCACAGGCGCGGATCACCTGGGAGAAGGCGGTGTCGATGCGCAGCTCGAAGCGCCCGCTTCCGAGGGTGCGATGGAGGCGCCGGGACACGCGGAGCCCGTCGAGGGGCAGCACTCCCCGGGGGTCCGGCGAGAACCAGAGGATCGGGGGACGGTCGTACCACGGGAAGATCCCGCCCGCGTAGGCCTCGAGCAGCCGGGCCCGGGACAGGTCGCCTCCGACGGCCAGCAGGCCGTCGGGATCGGCGGCCCCCGCCGGCGGGAAGACGGGCTCCGGGCCTAGCTCCCAGACCGTCATGGGGCGGTCATCGGGCGGTCTTGGGGGCGGTCATCGGGCTGTCGTCGAGCGCTCATCCCGGCTCCCTCGGGCCCGGCTCCGCGCGTCCGAAACGGCCCGAGGACCGGCAGCGGAGCCCAGGAGTGGACTCTATACTCGGCCGACTGACGCCTCAATCAAGGGACCCCCATGAATCTCGAGTTCTCGGAAGACCAGAAATTCGTTCAGCAAACCGCTCGTGACTACCTCTCCGAGCACGCCGGCCTCGACGTCTGCCGCGCTGTGCTGGAGAGTGACCAGCCCTACGCCGCCGACCTCTGGAAGGGCGTGGCCGAGATGGGCTGGCTCGGGGCGGTGATCCCCGAGGAGCACGGCGGGGCCGGCCTCGGCTACCTCGAGCTGGTGCTGATCGCCCAGGAGATCGGCCGGTCGCTCGCGCCGATCCCCTTCTCCTCCTCCGTCTATCTGGCTACCGAGGCCATCCTCCTCTACGGGAGCGACGAGCAGAAGAACCGCTACCTGCCGCGCCTGGCCAGCGGAGAGGCCATCGGGTGCTTCGCCCTGGCCGAGGGTCCCGGCGAGCTCGACCTCGCGGGGACGAGCGTCTCCCTCGCCGACGGCAAGCTCACCGGCACCAAGCTGCCGGTGCTCGACGGCGACATCGCCCACTTCGCCGTGGTGCTGGCGAAGGACGGCAGCGGCCTCTCCCTCGCCATCGTCGACCTCGAGGGCGCGGGTGTCACGCGCACCACGATCGAGTCCTTCGACCCGAGCCGCTCCCAGGCGAAGATCGAGTTCGCCGGTGCGGCCGCCGAGGTGCTGGGCGAAGCCGGCCAGGGGCTCGTTGCCGCCGATCGCGTGCTCGACCGGGCCGCCGTGCTGATGGGCTTCGAGCAGGTCGGAGGCGCCCAGCGGGCCCTCGAGCTGACCAAGGACTTCACGATGGGCCGCTACGCCTTCGGCCGCCCGGTGGCGTCGTTCCAGGCGCTCAAGCACCGCATGGCCGACATGTTCGCCGCCAACCAGATCGCCGAGTCCCACGGCTACTACGCGGCCTGGGCGCTCTCCAACGACAACGAGGAGCTTCCGATGGCGGCCTGCGGCGTGCGCGTGGCCGCCAGCGAGGCCTTCCGGCTGGCCGGCGAGGAGACCGTGCAGATGCACGGCGGCGTCGGCTTCACCTGGGAGTACGACTGCCAGCTCTTCTACCGCCGCGCGCGCCTGCTGGGTCTCGCGCTCGGCAGCGCCGACGAGTGGCGCGAGAAGCTGGTCCAGCGCATCCAGGACGCCGCCTGAGGCGGGTCCTCTCCTTCATTCACCCGGCGCCTCGCGCGCCGCTCTCGACATCATCCAAGGAAACCCAATGGACTTCGACGATACCCCCCAGGAAGCCGAGTTCCGCGCACGCTGCGCGGCGTTCCTCGACCAGCACGTCGAGAAGCTCGACCCCAACGAGACCACCCCGAACCTGCTCGGCGAGCGCGAGGACGACGCCGCCATCGAGGCCGCGAAGAAGTGGCAGGCGACCAAGTTCGACGCCGGCTGGGCCGTGCTGACCTGGCCCAAGGAGTACGGTGGCCAGGGCCTCGGCCGCATGGAGAACGTGATCTGGAACCAGGAGGAGGGCAAGTACAGGACGCCCGCCGCCATCTACTCCATTGGTCACGGCATGCTCGGGCCCACCCTCATGGCCCACGGCACCGACGAGCAGAAGGATAAGTACCTGGCCGACATGGCGCGCGGCCAGGAGGTCTGGTGCCAGCTCTTCAGTGAGCCCTCCGCCGGGTCCGACCTCGCCGGCCTGCGCACCTCTGCGGTTCGCGACGGCGACGAGTGGGTGATCAACGGCCAGAAGATCTGGAGCACCGGCGCCCACTTCTGCGACTGGGGCATGATCGTCACGCGGACCGACCCCAACGTCGCCAAGCACGCGGGCCTCACCTACTTCATCGTCGACATGAACGCGCCCGGCGTCGAGATCCGTCCGATCAAGCAGATCAATGGCGCCTCGGGCTTCAACGAGGTGTTCTTCACCGACGTGCGCGTGCCCCACAGCAACATGGTGGGCAAGGAGGGCGACGGCTGGCGCGTATCCATCACGACGCTCATGAACGAGCGCGTGGCGATCGGCGCCGGCGGTGGAGGAGGCCGGATCAAGGATCTCCTGAAGCTCGCCCAGGACGTGAAGCGCCGGGGCAAGCCGGCCATCGAGGACGGCGCCGTGCGCCAGCGCCTGGCCGACTTCTGGGTCACCAGCAAGGGGCTGCAGTACATCAGCTACCGGACCCTCTCGGCCCTCTCGCGTGGGGCCACGCCGGGACCCGAGGGCTCGATCGGCAAGGCCGTCGGTGCCCCGCTGGCCCAGCAGATGGCGGCCTTCGCCATGGAGCTCCAGGGCTCGCTGGGTGCAGTGACGGACGACGACTTCGTCATGCAGGAGAGCCTGTGGCAGGAGGCCTACCTCGGTGCTCCGGGGCTGCGCATCGCGGGCGGCACCGACGAGATCCTGAAGAACGTGATCGCCGAGCGCGTCCTCGGGCTGCCTCCGGAGATGCGCGCCGACAAGAACATGGCGTTCCGCGACGTTCCCACGGGTCCGACGACCAAGTGAGCCGGCGTCCGCTTCGAGCGATCCCGGTGGCCCTGCTGGCCACCGGGATCGTCGCCTGCGGCTCGCCCACCTGGCACGTCCCGGACGGACGGGCGCCCAAGTTCAGCCGCGATCGCAAGGTCTGCCACCAGCTCACGGACGACGTCGAGGGCCGCGAGCGGGCCGAGCGCCACGAGGCCTGCATGAAGCGGCGCGGCTGGCGCCACAAGCGCTTCTGGGACAACTGGAACTTCCGCTGGTAGGGGTGGCTTCATCCCGGGGCTGGCCCCCGCGGGCGGGGGACTTCACCGTCCGGGCCGTCCGTCCGAAGAGGATCGGGAGCGCCCAGGGGTGGGCTGGCCCGTTGGGCGGCGCCCGAGGGCGCCTCGATTGACCCCGGCCGGACCGCGAGATAGCTTGAACCTGACGATGCCCGCATCGCCCCCACAGAGCCTTCGCCCCAAGCCTGACGACGCCGGCGAGAGCCCCCAACGTTTCGAGGGGCTCCCATGGGCCTGATGACCCTGCTCATCGTGGTCCTCGTCTGTCTCGCGCTCTCCGCCTTCTTCTCGAGTAGCGAGACCGCTCTCCTCCGCATCGGCCACCACGAGGTCGACGAGGAAGTGAAGGAGCTGCGCGGCCCCCACGCGGTCGCGATCCGCGACCTGCTCAGCCACACCTCGCGGCTGCTGGTCACCCTGCTCCTCGGCAACAACCTGGTCAACATCCTGGGCACCTCGGCTGCCACCGCGCTCGCCATCGGGCTCGTGGGGGAGGGGACCGGGATCCTGGTCGCCACCGCGACCATGACCCTGCTGGTGCTGATCTTCTGCGAGGTGCTTCCCAAGGCCATCGCCGCGCGCCACCCGCGCCGGGTGGCGTTCACGTTCTCGATGCCCATCTACCTGCTGCACCAGCTGCTCCGGCCGCTGCACGTGCTCTTCGATCGGATCGTCGAGCCCGTCGTGCGGCGGGTGGGGCCCACGGGCGAGGACACGGAGACCGCGGCCTCGACCGAGGCGGTGCTGCGCCTCGCGAAGCTGTCGAGCAACGGCGGCGGCCGGCGCGACGCGACGCCGCTCTCGATCATCGGGGCGACGGCCGGCGCGGCCGAGATGACCGTCGAAGAGATCATGGTGCCGCGCACCGAGATCATCGCCTTCCCAGTCGAGACCCTGGCCGCCGACCTGCTCGAGAGCGTGCTGGAGGAGCGCTACACGCGCGTGCCGATCTACGAGGGCGACATCGACCACGTGAGCGGCGTGGTCCACCTGAAGGATCTGATCGAGCTCGTCCGCGAGGGCGGACGCGACGTGCGCAGCATCCTGAAGCCCGTCCATCGGGTCCCGGAGCGGAAGCCCATCCTGCCCCTGCTGACGGAGATGCAGCGGGGATTCGTGCACCTGGCGGTGGTGAAGGACGAGTTCGGCGTCACCCAGGGCCTCCTGACCGTGGAGGACATCCTCGAGGAGATCGTCGGCGAGATCCGCGACGAGTTCGATCACGAGGAGCTGCAGACCGTCGTGAGGACGGGAGACGGGGCGTTCCAGACCCTGGGTCGCGTCAAGGTCCTCGACTTCAACCGCGAGTCCGGCTGGGAGGTGCCCGCCGAGCGGGGCGACTCCCTGGGCGGCCTGGTCTTCAACACCCTCGGACACGCGCCGCGCCAGGGCGACCGCGTGAGCGTCGCCGGCTACGAGATCACCGTGACGGGGGTCTCGGGCAGCCGCATCACCCGCTTGCGCATCGAGCGCTCGGACGACACCGAGGAAGAGCGCGAGCTGCAGGCCCGCGCATGAGCGGCGACAGCCCCACCGTTCGCGTCGAACGCGACGGGCCGGTCACGACGGTGATCATCGACCGCCCCGAGGTGCGCAACGCCGTGAACGGCCCCACCGCGGCCCGGCTGGCCGAGGCGTTCCGCGCCTTCGACGCCGACGAGGAGGCCCGGGTCGCGATCCTCACCGGAGCGAACGGCGCGTTCTGCGCGGGCGCGGATCTGAAGGCCGTCGCCGGAGGGCAGGGCAACCGCGTGGACGAGCAGGGTGACGGCCCGATGGGCCCGACGCGCATGGCGCTCTCCAAGCCGGTGATCGCCGCCGTGGCCGGGCACGCGGTCGCCGGAGGCCTCGAGCTCGCCCTGTGGTGCGACCTCCGCGTGGTGGAGGAGAGTGCGGTCTTCGGCGTCTACTGCCGGCGCTGGGGCGTTCCGCTCGTCGACGGCGGCACCGTCCGGCTTCCGCGCATCATCGGACAGGGTCGTGCGCTCGACATGATCCTCACCGGCCGGCCCGTCCACGCGGACGAGGCCCACCGGATCGGCCTGGCCGACCGGGTCGTCCCGGATGGCAAGGCACACGAGGCCGCCTCGGAGCTGGCGCGCCAGATCGCGGCCTTCCCCCAGATCTGCATGCGGGGCGACCGCATGTCGGTCTACGAGCAGCACGGGCTGGACATGGCCGATGCGCTCTTGAACGAGACCCGCCGCGGCCAAGCGGCGCTGCGCAGCGGCGAGACCCGGGCCGGGGCCCAGCGCTTCAGCGACGGCGCCGGCCGACACGGGAGCTTCGAGGACTAGAGGGTCCCTCGGGTATCCTGGCCCGATGCCCGGCTTCGACCCCCTCGCCTCCGATCGCCCGCTGATCGTCTACGTCGACTTCAAGAGTCCGTACGCCTACATCGCCATCGAGCCCACGCTCGCGCTCGCGGCCGAGCTCGGCATCGAGATCGACTGGCGTCCGCTGACCCTCGACATCCCGAGCTACCTCGGGTCGGCCAAGCTCGATCGCAAGGGCAAGGTCGCGGAGAGCCAGCGCACGCCCGAGCAGTGGAGCGGCGTGAAGTACGCCTACCGCGACGCCCGCCGCTACGCCGGCTTACAGGACCGCATGCTTCGCGGGACGACCAAGATCTGGGACTCCTCCCTCGCGAGCATCGCTCTCCAGTGGGTGACGCCGCACGGCGCCGACGCCACCGAACGCTTCCTGTGGGAGGTCTATCCGCCGTTCTGGCGCCGGGAGCTCGACATCGAGGACCCCGAGGTCGTAGCCGCGCGCATCGCCGCGGCCGGCGTTCCGACCGACGGGTTTCGCGACTACCTGGAGGGCGAAGGGCGGGCGCGCCACGACGCCGAGCAGGCGGCGATCTTCGAGGCGGGGATCTACGGGGTTCCGACCTACGTGGTCGACCGCGAGTTCTTCTTCGGGCGCGAGAACCTGCCGCTCGTTCGCTGGATGCTAGGCGGGCAAGAGGCGCCCGTGCCCGACCCGGCGAACCCCGTCGCGGGTGTCGCCGCCGACCCCGACGCCGAGCGACGCATTCGTGTGGCCGTCGACGTGAAGAGCGCGGAGGTCTGGCTCGGACTCGCGGCGACGCGACGCCTCGCCGCGGCGGCAGGCGTCGAGCTCGACTGGCTGCCGCTGCGCGGAACGGCGCTCACCGATCCCGCCCGTCACGAAGGGGCGGACCGGAGCAGCCGCCACAAGCGCAATCGCGCCCGGTACCTTGCGCACCACCTGGAGCGCCAGGCCGCGTGGAGGGAGCTCCCCCTCGAGGGCCTGCACCGGTCGCCGGACTCGACGCCCTTCGCCCTCGGGCTGCTCCACGCCCGGAGCGCCGGTCGTGCCGACGCCTTCGTCGAGGCCGCGTTGGCCGCCCACTGGTCCGGGAGCGCGGACGTGTCCTCGCCCACCGAGGTGGAGGCGCTGCTCCAGGGCGTCGGCGTGGACACGGGCGGGTTCGCGGCGTTCGCGCAGGGGCCGGGCCTCGAGGCGCTCGAGGCCGTGGAGGCGGAGCTGCGAAGCGAGGGCGCGTTCTCGACGCCCACCTATCTCTTCGGCGGGGAGCCCTATCAGGGCCGCCAGCACCTCTCCCTGCTCGCCGCCCGCCTCGGTGTCACGGAAGGGGCCGCCTAGGGAAGCTCTGCAGATGTCGACTACACGCGACTGACGGGCCCCGACGGTCCGTGTAGAGAGCCCTGTGCAGAGCTTCCCTAGTCCTCCGGCCACTCCGGGAAGTCGTCGGCCACGCTCCCGGTGAAGCGCGGCGTGCGCTTCTCCATGAAGGCGACCGGCCCTTCGACGGCGTCGCGTCGCGGCATCAGGTACTCGTGCAGGCGGGTCTCGCGGCGTTCGACCTGCTCGGGCGTGAGGCTCAGGCTCTCCCAAAGGAGCCGCTTGGTCACGGCGGCGGAGAGCGGGGCCACGTTCTCCGCCAGGTCGTGGGCGCGGCGGCGCGCCTCGGGCAGCACCTCGGCGGCCGGCAGGACCCGGGTCGCGATGCCCAGGGGCTCGATCTCGTCGCCGCGGAAGGTCTGCCCGGTGAGCAGCAGCTCCGCGGCGCGGGCGAGTCCGACCAGCCGGGGCAGGGTCCAGTGGGAGTACGCGTCGGGCATGACCCCGCGGCGCACCTGCACCACGCCGTACTTCCCTTCGCGCGCGAAGAGCCGAAGGTCGCACTGCAGGGCCAGGGTCAGCCCGATGCCGATCGCGTGGCCGTTCACGGCGGCGATCACCGGCTTGCGGACCCGGAAGGCGGGCATCGACGTACCCGCCGCGCTGAAGCTCCGCGCCTCGGATCCCGCGAAGGTCGCGGCCGCCTCGGTCATGTCGGCGCCCGCGCAGAAGGCCTGCCCGGCGCCGGTCAGGATCACCGCGCGGATCTCGTCGTCCGCGTCGCAGCGCCGGTAGGCCTCGGAGAGGCCGCTTCCCATCGCGCCGGTGAAGGTGTTGAGCTGCTCCGGCCGGTCGAGCGTGATCTCTGCGACGCCGCCTTCGACCTCGAAGCGGACGTCAGCCATGCAGCAGCGGGTTCCACGGCCCGGCGGCGAGCTCTCCCGGCTCGCAGCCCCGCAGCCAGGTGTCGCGGTCGAAGCGGCGGTTCGGATGATCGAGCGGCCCGACCCGCGTGCCATCGGCGAAGTAGATCACGGTCATGGCCTCGCGAACGCGATCCGTCCGGTTCGGGCCGGCGCTGTGGAGCGTCCAGCCCGAGTGGAAGCTCGCGTCGCCGGGCACGAACGCCGGCGACGGGCTGCATCGCAGGCCGCGCTGGCGCACCAGCTCCTCGAAGGCTGCCTGGGACTCGTCGCCGATCGCGAACTCCCCGAGGCTGCCCTCGCGATGGGAGCCCGAGGCGAAGGTCATGAGCCCCATCTCGGGCGTGGCCTCGACGAGCGGCATCCACAGGGTGATGGTATGCGACGTCTCGAGCGGCCAGTAGAACTGGTCCTGATGCCACGGCGTCGGCCCTCCGTGGGGCTCCTTGAAGAGCGCCTGGTCGTGGTAGAGGCGGACGCCTCTCACGCCCATCAGCTCCGCGGCGACCCGCGCGAAGCGGCGCGCGAAGACGAACGCCCGGGCCGTCTCGTTGTGCCGCCACAGGTTGAAGAGCTGGAGGAAGGCCTTCCCGTAGGTGTCCCGCTCTTCGAGGGGGCGCCGCTCGAAGCGGCCCGCCTCGCCGGCCTCGAGCAGGGCGGGCCGGAATGCCGCGACCTCCTCCGGGCTCGCGAGGCCGCGGACGATCACGTGGCCGTCGCGCCGATAGGCCTCGATGCACTCCGGGTCGAGGGGGTGGGGGTCCTCCAGCGAGGGGAGGGCGGGCGCGGGGCTCACGCGCTCGACTCGCGGTCGCCCGCGACGTGCACCCGCGGTACCGGGGTCCGCAGCCCCTCGCGATCGAGCCGCTGCTTGATGTCCCGGAAGAGCGCCCAGCGCACGCGCCAGTAGTCCTCGGTGCGGACCCAGGGCCGGACGGCGAGGTCGATCGACCACTCGCCGATGCCGTTCACGGCCACGATGGGGCTCGGCTCCGGGAGGATCTCCTCGTGCTTCGAGAGCTCGTCGCGCAGCACGGCTTCGGCCTTGTCGATGTCCTCGTCGAGCCCGATCCGGAATTCGAGATCGATGCGGCGGGTGTGCTGGTCGGTGACGTTGCGGATCACGTCGCCCCAGATCTTGGTGTTGGGGAGGATCAGGGTCTGGTTGTCGAAGGTGTGGATGGTGGTGCTCACCAGGCTCATGCGCTGGACCTTCCCCCCGACGCCCGCCGCCTCGATCACGTCGCCCACGTCGAAGGGGCGATAGGCGAGGATCATCGCCCCGGCCGCGAAGTTCGAGAGGCTGTCCTGCAGGGCGAAGCCGACGATGAAGCCCGCGATGCCGAGGCCGGCGAGCAGGGGCCCGATCTCGACGCCCAGCGACGAGACCGCGACCAGGAGCCCCGCCAGATTGACCGCGCGAGAGGACCAGCTCACCAGGGTGTCGCGCAGCAGGATCGACATCGTGCGGCTGCTCGCCACGCTGTGCTGCACCAGCCGCCGCGCGACCGCGGCGAGGAAGCGGAAGACCGCGATGATCAGCACGAACACGAAGGCGCGAGCCAGCCAGCCCGCTCCCTTCGCGCGGATCTGCGCGCCCGTCTGCTCGCGCCAATCCTGGAAGAGCCCGCGGAGGACGCGGAGGTCGAAGATGCCGGGCGTCACCTCGCCGGTGACGCGGATCAGCAGCTGCTGGTACGGCGCGGTCTCGAGATCGAGGGAGGCGAGGAGCCCGGTCGTGGCGGTCAGGTCGTCGGTGATGCGGTCGATGCGTTCGCCGAGGGCCGCGGCCGCCTCGGCGTCCTCGGGGCCGTCGCCCAGGTTGTCGCGCTCCTCGGCGGCGACCCGGAGCCGGCCCGCCAGGGTCTCGGCCCGGGAGAGCACCCGGCGCTCGGCCTCCTCGCGCTTCTGGCTCACGTCCATGTCGAGCCGCTCCATCAGCTGGATCGCCTCGAGCGAGACCCGGTGGATGGTCTGGAGCCGTTCCTCCTGCGCGCTCACCGCCTTCTCGAGCTCGACCCGCGAGCCGCCGCTGCCCTCGGAGCGCCGCGACCGGGCCTCGTCCGCCTTGCTCGTCCGCCACTCCAGGATCGCGAGGTACTCGCGGTATCCGTCGCGGAACAGACGGACGAGGGCCTTCCGATCCGCCTCGGCCTCGATCTCGGCCTTCTCTCGGCGGAGCACGTTCTCCACCAGGCTTACGATGGTGGCGTGCACGTCGAGCTGGCGTCGCCAGTTCTGCTCCTCGAGCCCGAGCCGATCCTCCTCGTCCGTTGCCGCGGCGATCAGGGCCGCAAAGTCATCCCGACGCGAGGACAGGGCCTCGAGGCGCCGCTTCAGGTCCGCGGCCTCGACCGAGAGCCGGTGTGGGGCCGGGGGAGCCGGCTCCGCCGGGGGCTCGGAATCAGCGGGCGCGTCGGCCTCCGGGGCAGGCTCCTGCGCGCTTACGGTCGCCGCCGCGAGTCCGAAGCCGACCACGAGGATCCAGGTGAGCCCTGCGAGCCCTGCGAGCCGGCCCAATCGGCGCATCCGGAGCATGAGATCCCGGGTCAAACCTTCCTCCCCGGCATCGCCCGAAACCCGCCGGATCGGGAGAGGATCCACGTGAGGCGGCCGCCCGCAAATCGGCGGGGAGCTGCCCAGGAATGCGCCGCGAACGGCCCCGGACCGGAGCAGCCTCCCGCCTGATGGCGCGTCGGTCGGGTCGAGGGTCGCCCTCGACGGCCGCTTTCGGCACGGCTGGGAGGCTTCCGGGACGGCACGGAGCTTGCTCGACCTCCGTGCGATGGCGGGAAAGCTGCGCGTGCTGCTGGTCGACCAGCGCGAGGAGCGCTCCTCGGAGCTGGCTCAGGGGCTCGAGAGTGCGGGCTGCCTGGTCGTGGCCCACTCGACGCCGAGCCTCGATCTCAGCCGAACGGTGGCCTCCTGCAAGCCCGACGTGGTGATCATCGACGTCGACTCACCCGACCGCGACACGCTGGAGGGCATGCGGCGGCTCGACGAGACCCAGCCCCATCCCATCGTGCTCTTCGCCGACGAGAGCGACGAGGACTCGATCCGTCGGGCCATGCGCGCCGGGGTCGCCGCCTACGTGGTCAAGGGGGCTCAGGCCGACCGCGTTCGTCCCGTTCTGGAGGTCGCGATGGCGCGCTTCCGCGAGCACCGGGCGCTGGTGGACGAGCTGGCCCAGGTGAAGTCGACGTTGAAGGAGCGAAAGCTGGTGGACCGTGCCAAGGGGATCCTGATGGAGAAGCGGCAGCTGTCCGAGCCGGACGCGTACGCCCTGCTGCGCAAGATGGCGATGGACAAGAGCCTGCGCCTCGCCGACGTGGCGCGGCGCGTGATCGACATGGCGGAGCTGCTCTGATGGGCGAGCCGGCACTGCGCCTGGGCTTCGTGGCCCTCAACGATTGTGCTCCCCTGGTGATCGCCAAGGAGCGCGGCTTCTTTCGGCGGCACGGGATCCGCGTCGAGCTCGTTCGCGAGCCCTCGTGGGCCAACGTGCGCGACAAGGTGCAGGCGGGCCTGCTCGACGGCGCCCAGATGCTCGCGCCCATGCCCGTGGCCGCGACCCTGGGCCTCGAGGGTCCCGCCGTGCCCATGTGGGTGCCGCTCTCCCTCGGCCTCAACGGCAACGCGCTGACCGTGTCGCGAGAGCTGTACGCCCGCATGCGCGAGGCCGAGCCCGCCGTGACCGAGGATCGCCTGCGGACGGCGCACGCGCTCCGCCAGGTGGTGCTCGAGGACCGCCAGCGAGGCCGGCCCCCGCTCCGATTCGCCGTGGTGTTCCCCTTCTCCGCCCACTACTACGAGCTGCTCTACTGGGCGGGGGCGGCGGGCATCGACCCGGCGCGCGATCTCGAGATCGTGGTGCTGCCGCCCGTCTCGATGGTGGACGGGCTCAGAGCCGGCCGCATCGACGGCTACTGCGTCGGCGAGCCGTGGAGCCAGCTGGCGGTGGAGCAGGGCGTCGGGCGCTGCCTCATCAGCAAGTACGAGATCTGGAACAACTCCCCGGAGAAGGTGCTCGCCTTCACCCGCGACTTCGCCGAACGCCATCCGGAAGAGGTGCGCGCACTGGTCCGTGCCCTGATCGAGAGCGCACGCTGGGTCGACCGCCCGGAGAACCGGCTCGAGACCGTGCACGTGATCGCGGGCGAGAGCTTCGTGGATGCCCCCGTCGAGGTGATCCACCGCGCCATGCGCGGCACGCCGAAGCTGTCCGCCGGCGAAGCGGACGCCGACGCCACGCTGCCCGACTTCCACGTGTTCCACCGCTACGCCGCGACCTTCCCATGGACCTCCCATGCGATGTGGTTCGCCAGCCAGATGGTGCGCTGGGGACAGGCCGAGAAGCCCTTCAACCTGCGCAGGGTGGCTTCGGAGGTGGTTCGCGCCGACCTCTACCGCGAGGCCGCCGGCGAGGTGGGCGAGCCCTTCCCCGAGATCGACGTCAAGCCGGAGGGCGTCCACGAGGAGCCCTGGTCGCTCCAGCAGGCCTCGGTTCCCATCGAGATGGGCGCGGACCGGTTCCTCGACGGCCGCCGCTTCGACCCCGGTGACGTCGTCGCGTACCTCGAGCAGAGCGAGATCACGCGCCTGCGCCTGCGCCTCGACGATCTCGCTGGCTGGAACGCCTAGCGATCGCCCTCCCGAGAGCGGCCCAGCTGCGCAGGAACGGGCAAGCCGCGGAACCCACTGCCCAGGTCTTGTGCGGTTGCCGCATCGATCCTGGACACCGCTCCGCCCGCCGGACGTCGTCGCGCCTCGAGAACGCTCGCGCGGCTGGCACGGAACTTGGAATGACATCCGGCAAGTCGAGACGCGACGCGATCCGGGAGCCAGCGGCGCGTCGAGATGGCACCGCCAGGAGCGGTAGTGGGCAGGGCGCCCCGTGCGGAGAATCCGCGCGGGGCGCCCTTTTTCGTCGCGGTGTCATCGGCCTTCCGGCCGCGCGGAGCATCGCCCTGCAAACGGACTGGGCGGTCGCGGGGCAAGAATTGTGCAGCGCGTCGACGCAGCGCAGCGAGGCGCGCGTTCCGCACGAGAGAGCGAGCCGGATCCGACCCAGCTCCTTGGCACGGAACTTGGATTATCCCGGTCCAGAAGGCCTGGCCTTCGCTCCCAACGATGGGAGCACAGCTTCATCTCGGGCCAAGAGCCCAGGGCAAGGGCGCCCCGCACGCATCCACGTGCAGGACGCCCTTCTCTTTTTCGATCCGGCCGAGGCCGGCTCGGCTTTTTCGATCCGACCGGGCCCCGCTCGGCAAGACAAGGAAAGACCCCATCATGCGTTGGCGTCCCTGGGCACTGGCCCTTCTGCTCCTCGCCTCCCCGTCCGTCAGCTTGATGAAGCCGAATTTGAGCTCGTCCTTCTCGACGTCGAGCAGCTGGGCGCCGGACGGGGAGGCGAGGAGCAGAAGGG